>Ga0206933_1049_pt1 | contig 27838 bp, 30 predicted proteins | sample Alteio_BWOrgHeat_15_FD_152937 | JGI IMG/M metagenome (GOLD analysis project Ga0206933, IMG submission 152937) | Enriched cells from forest soil in Barre Woods Harvard Forest LTER site, Petersham, Massachusetts, United States -... | ecosystem: Environmental > Terrestrial > Soil > Temperate forest >... | reverse complement strand
TAACGGCTTCGTGTGGTCTAATAGGAGCACCACAAATTCATGCCTTCGCGCTCTACAAATCTGCGCCGCCGCGTGCTGGCGCTCCACCGAAATCTTCGGGGAGCGAGCATGGTCGCGCGGGCGTTTGTGTCCACGGATCATCCGCTGCTGGCGCACATTATTCCCATCCGGCGCTGTAATTTGGCTTGTGAATACTGCAACGAGTATGACGATTTCTCCAAGCCGGTTCCGACGGAGACGATGTTCGCGCGGGTAGACAAGCTGGCCGAGCTGGGCACATCGGTTATCACGATCAGCGGCGGCGAACCGCTGCTGCATCCTGAACTAGATGAAATTATTCGCCGCATCCGCAAGCGCGGAATGATCGCGGGGTTAATTACGAATGGCTATTTGCTGGTTGCGGAACGCATTCAGCGGCTGAATCGTGCTGGACTGGAATGGCTGCAGATTTCGATCGACAACGTCACGCCGGACGATGTTTCCAAGAAAAGCCTTAAGGTTCTCGACAAGAAACTTGAACTGCTGGCCGAGCACGCGGATTTTCATGTGAACATTAATTCCGTGGTGGGCGGTGGCGTTTGCAATCCGCAGGATGCACTGACTATCGGCAAACGTGCGCTGGAGCTGGGTTTCAGCTCGACAATTGGCATCATTCATGACGGCAGCGGGCAACTGCAGCCGCTGGCGGACGAAGAGAAGCGCGTGTATCACGAGATGAAGGCGATGGAAAAGAGCAGCTTCACGCGCATTAATGGCTTTCAGGACAACATCGCGCAGGGCCGGCCGAACCAGTGGCGTTGCCGGGCTGGGGCGCGTTATTTATATATCTGCGAGGACGGCCTGGTGCACTACTGCTCGCAGCAACGCGGCTATCCTGGAATTCCGCTGGAGAATTACAGCATTCGTGACATTCGGCGGGAATACGTGACCGAGAAATCCTGCGCTCCGCATTGCACAGTTTCCTGCGTGCATCAGGTGTCGATCTTCGATTCCTGGCGGGCTCCTCAGCAGGCGGTACCGGACACGCGCGGGTTGGTGCAGATTCAGTAGTCTTCAGGTCGGCAGCGGCTGAAGCCGCATTCCTTGGATTTTGCGATATGGCTGAAGCCATATCCTGATACGAAGCATGGTAGAGACATAGCCAGCTATGTCTCTACAGGGTTATTTTTTGGGCTCGGCTGTGGGTGGTAGTACGCCGTTCAGGCGGAGGTACATTGCGGCTTCGCTGTAGTGATCGGCCCAGCCGTTGGTCAGGGCGATGAGCGCGTATGCAACGGTCGTCTGTTTTCCGCCGAAGATTTCGACCGGGTTGCCGAGCTTGGAATCATCCACTCTGCTGAGGGCTGATTCGCAGTACAGGAACGACCGTGTCAGGAGCGCTTGCAGCCTGACTTTATCGGTTTCGGAAGCGGGTTTCATCGGTGGTGGAGGCATGCTCCCGGCCTTGCTGCACAGTTCGATGTTGGACATGGAGATGTGCATCACCAGATGGCCGAAGGGCGCCTGCGCTGGCGTGGGACCGTAGCCGAACTTGTCGGCGGGCATGGCGTCGACGGCTTCGGTCAGATTTTTCTGCTGGCGCGCAAACATTTCTCGCACTGCATCACTGACCGGATTCTTGCTGGGCTCGGCCTTCGTTTCCGCAGGCTTGGCGGGCTCGGCCTTGGTTTGCTCAGGTTTGTCCTGCCCGAACAGAAGGGTAGTGCACATAAACAATACGAGCAAAGCAAACATTCGTTTCATGACGCCTCCTCCTCAAGCATACCTCTGGGCATGGCAGTTTCGCCAGAATGGTCTTACGAAAACGCAGCGCCGAAACCCGAGGCAACCAGTTTGTAAAGCAGGTAGAGCCCGGCGACGATGGTGATCGCGGTGGAGCGTTTCACTTTGCTGTTGCAGGCGAAGCCGATACCGATCAGCACGATGCTCCAAATAATAAAAACATCGAAGGCCGAGGCCATGCCGTAGAGAAACTTGTTTCCGGCAGGATCCATGAAGTGCGCCGGGTTTGTAGCTACGGGATTCTGGGCGTTGAATCCCGCCGGATCCACACCCGCGAACATGGAAACTATTCCGAGCGCTGCGCTAACGATTCCGGGAAGGCAGCTATAGACCACGATCGCCATTGCTATCTTGAAAGATACGCCCGCTCCGGCGCCGAAGTTGAAGGCAGCCATCAGCACTCCCGCGATCACCACGAAAGAAATCAATTGGATGATGGGGATGCTGTAGGAGATATAGCGGGCAATGGTGGTCGCCAGCTGAATCTGCTTGGCCTGCTGATCGGGCGGAAGTTTTTCGAATTGCTCAGCCCGTGAAGACTGGACGATTGAGTTCTTGGTGATTTGGTCGAAGCCGATCTGCCGGCCCATCACATACACGAAGATCAGAGTGACCACGGCGATCAGCAGCCACGGTGCCCACCAACTGGCGTTGCGGCGCAAGTCGTTGAAGGTCTTTCTGGGTGCGATAAAGGTGTCGATGATGCGGGCGCCTTCTGATAGTGGTGGCTCCCCGGTTGGTGGAACCGGCATTGGGGTTACGGGCAGAGCGGCCATAGAAGCCTCCTAAAGCGAATCGACGAAATTGTAGTCTGACTGTTGGAGAGCCGACAAGCGTGGTCGGAGTTCGGGGTGCTTCTTGGCCTTTTGGGTGCCTTTAGAATCTGGCTGTCCGCGGAGAAAATCATCAACTGCAGAGGACACTAAGGTTCACGAAGGAGACGTTGTTGGGTGAGGGCCGCTGAATTACGCGGTGAGTTCCGGAGTGGCTTCGAGCAGACTTCGGGTGTAGGCGTGTTGTGGCCGTTCGGTGATTTGGGTGGTTGGGCCGACTTCGACGATCTTTCCGCGATACATTACGGCGATACGGGTTGCGAGATAGCGCACTACGGGCATGGAATGCGAGATGAAGAGGTAGGTCAATCCGAATTCGCGTTGCAGTTGAGACAGGAGATTCACGATCTGCGCACCGACACTGACGTCGAGCGCAGAGATGGGCTCGTCCGCGACGATGAACTTTGGACGCAGCGCCAGCGCCCGGGCGATTCCGATTCGTTGCCGCTGCCCTCCGCTGAATTCGTGCGGGAAGCGCTGCCTGGCAGATTGGTCGAGGCCGACCGCCTTGAGCAACTCGGCAACTCGCGATCGCCGGGCGGAAGAATGCATGCGTTCGTGAATAATCAGTGGTTCGCTGACGACGTCATCTACGCGCATGCGGGGATCGAGCGAACCAAATGGATCCTGAAAGATGATTTGCATGTCACGGCGAAGAGTTCGCATTTCGCCACGACTGGCCGCGAGCAGGTCGCGGCCTTCGAACAAAATTTCGCCGGAGGTCGGCTCAATCAACCTTAGCACCAGGCGGCCGAGGGTACTCTTGCCCGATCCCGATTCGCCCACCAAGCCCAGGGTTTCGCCGGATTGAATATTGAGCGACACATCATCGACGGCGCGAACTTCGCCCTTTCCCCCTCCGCCGAAGATGGATTCTCCCAAGGGAAAGACCTTGATCAGATTGCGGATTTCCAGTAAGGGCATGGGGAATGGTAACAGGTAGAGTCAGCCACGGATTCCCGCGAATTTTCACGGATCAAGTCTTTACGGTTTCTTTCAGAAACAATCCGTGCAATCCCGGCGTTCTTTACCGCCATGCGATCATCGGTACGGCTAGCAAAGCCGCGAACATGCCTAAGGCCTTCCAGCGGGTGAAATGTTCTTTCAGGATGAGACGAGCCAGCAGCACGGTGATTGCAGGATAGAGTGAGCTGAGCACGACTGCGGCATCGAGGCGGCCAGTTTGGCTGGCACGGATAAATAGCACGCTGCCAATGATGTCGAGGCAACCGGCTAGTATGCCAAGCGCGATTCCTCGGAGGTCAATTTCGCGAGTGCCGCGGCCGATCAGAACAATCAGACTGGTGAGAGCAAACGACGACACTTTAGATGTGGCCGCGAGCCAAAATGCTGAGGCGTCGCCAGCCTGCTTCATGCACAGATAGAATCCGGCGAAGCCAATGCCCGCCAGCGCGGCCATGCCAATTCCTTCGGGTGGACTGTCGTCTTCGCTGCGCGAGATCAGCCAGATTCCCACGGCTGCGAGTATGAAACCGACGAATTGCACGCTGTGGGGCAGACCTTCGCGGAATATTCCGAACGCGGTTGGGATGGCAGCGCCCATCACGGCGGCCACTGGAGCGGTCAGGCCCATTCTTCCTGTCGCGAGGGCGCGATAGAAGATGGCGAGAGCACCGCCTCCGGATAAACCTGCCGCCAGAGCCCACGCGATTGCAGTGCGCGAAGGAAAAGGCGAACCATTTGCCAGAGCCACTGCCACCATCAGGAGCAGACCACTGAGATGCGCGATGGCGGTGAGCAGGAACGCGTTCGCGCGGCGTGCGCCGTAGCCTCCAGTGAAATCGCTTATGCCCCAGGACAGGACAGCGCCGAGGCTGAAGATGGTCGGCGCAGATAGCGATGGCAATGTCATTCGGTTCGATGACTTTCCGAGTTAATGAGACTAGCACGCGAGGAGAAATTCGGGGACGATGATTGCTTTAAGATGGCGATTGCGAGCTGCGAAGATCTAGTTCTGCAAGACTTTTTGGATCGTGTATAAGAGAGGCTCGTCGGTCGTCAACAGCAAGCCCTTTTCCACAAATGCGGCGGCTCCCTCGTCCATTAACTTTTGTTCATTCTTTTCGCTAAGAGCAGTAACCACGACTATCGGAATTGGCGCGGTGATGGGATCGGCCTTCAAGGCGCGAAGTACTGAGGTTCCATCTAATCGGGGAAGCATCAGGTCTAACAAGATCAGGTCGGGATGCTTTTCATAGGCGAGGATCAAAGCCTCGACGCCGTCAACCGCGGTGACGACGAGATATCCGGCTCTCTGGAGAATGTGCTCGCGGTGGGATCGTAGCAACTTGCTGTCTTCCACCAATAGCACAGTTCGCATAGGACGGCCTTTCTTGTGGGGAACGTTCAAGAACTATATCGGCAGAAAACGGCGGCACTTAAGATGCGAACGGAGTGTGAACTTAACTGACTCTCTGAGAGGCGGGAGCGGCTTCGGGAATCTCGGCAGCCAGTCTTTCCAACAGGCTTTCGAGGTGGTCGAGCACGTCCTCGGCGGCTGTGGCCTTCAGCGGGAATTTCAGCATTCCGTCGGGAGTAAATGCTGCGCCGCGCTGCGAGGAGACAAAGCCAGCCAGCTTTCCGGGATCGATTCCTGCATTCTGGCGGAACTTGATGGTCACGAGATCGCGCTTGCGCTCAATTGCATTCACGCCCACGCGCACTGCCAGCAGCTTGAGCGAAGCGTAATCAAGCAGGTTGCGGACTGGGGCGGGAGGCTCGCCGTAGCGATCTTCGAGTTCCGCGCCAACGTCGGTGAGTTGCGACTCGGTTTCGACTCCGGCGACGCGCTTGTACATTCGCAGGCGCTGGTTTTCTTCCGGAATGTAATTGACCGGAATGCGAATGTTGAGGCCGAGGTTGAGCTGAGTTTCGGCTTCATCGGGCGCAGACTCGCCTTTCATTTCGCGGACTGCGCGGTCGAGCATCTGCGTATAAAGTTCGAAGCCGATTGCTTCGATATGCCCGCTCTGCTCGCCTCCGAGCAGACTGCCGGCTCCACGGAGTTCTAAGTCGAGCGCCGCGATTTTGAAGCCGGCGCCGAGATCGGAAAATTCCTTTAACGCCGCGAGCCGTCGTCGTGCAATTGGTGTTAGTTCGACCTCTGCCGGAATGAGCAAATACGCGTAGGCTCTACGATTCGAACGCCCGACGCGTCCGCGGAGTTGGTAGAGTTCAGAAAGGCCAAGGCGGTCGGCGCGATTGATGATGATGGTATTGCATAGCGGAATGTCGAGTCCGTTCTCGATGATGGTCGTGGCCACCAGAATGTCGGCTTCGTGATGCATGAACTGCAGCATCACTTTTTCCAGCTCGCCTTCCGACATCTGGCCGTGTCCTACGATGATGCGGGCTTTCGACACTAATTCCTGCAACTTTGCCGCGATCTCCCAGATGCTTTCCACGCGATTATGCACGAAGTACACTTGTCCGCCGCGATCGAGTTCCTGCTCGAGCGAAGAACGGAGCAATTTTTCGTCCCAGCTTGCGACGACGGTTTGGATGGCGATGCGATCCTTGGGCGGAGTTTCGATCACGCTCATATCGCGCATCCCGACCAGCGACATGTGCAGGGTGCGCGGGATCGGAGTTGCGGACATGGTGAGCACGTCGACTTCTTTTCGAATCTGCTTCAAACGCTCTTTGTGGCGGACTCCGAAGCGCTGCTCTTCATCGACGATCAGCAGGCCCAGGTCGGTGAACTTGATGTCTTTTGAGAGCAGGCGATGGGTGCCGATCAGAATATCGATCTTTCCGGCTTCGACCTTCTGCAGAATTTCTTTCTGCTGCTTCGCGGAACGAAAGCGGCTGATCATTTCGATCTTGACCGGAAAAGCCGCAAAGCGCTGCTTGAAAGTTTCGAAATGCTGAAAAGCAAGCACCGTCGTGGGCGCGAGCACGGCGACTTGTTTGTTATCGTTGACCGCCTTGAAAGCGGCGCGCATGGCGATTTCCGTCTTGCCGTAGCCAACATCGCCGCACAGCAGGCGGTCCATGGGCTGCGAGGATTCCATATCGCGCTTCACGTCGGTGATGGCGAGATCCTGATCTTCCGTCTCGGTAAACTCGAAGGCATCTTCGAACTCGCGCATCCACTGATTGTCGGCCGAGAATGCAAAACCCTTGGCAGCTTTTCGCTCCGCGTAGAGCTTCAGCAGTTCGTCGGTCATGTCTTTCATGGCCTTGCGAACGCGCGCTTTCGTTTTGGCCCAGGCGGCCGTTCCCAGATGATTCAGCGGCGGCTTTGCGCCTTCCGACGAGCGGTATTTCTGAATCAGGTCAAGGCGCGTCAGCGGAACGTAGAGCCGTGCGCCTTCGGCATATTCGAGCAGCATAAATTCGGCGTTGCCGTCGCCCTGATTGATCTCCTTCAGTCCCTGATACTGCCCAATGCCGTGCTCGACGTGGACAACGTAATCGCCGACTTGCAGGTCGCGGAAATCGGAGAGGAATGCGGACACTTTGGACTTCGAGCGCTGCGGACGCGAAACCACAGAATCGGATTCGTCGAACAAGTCACGCGAACCGAGAATCGCCAGGTGAGCGTCCGGCAACACGACTCCGTCCGGCACATAGGCTTTGACCAGAGTGCTGGTAAGGATTTCGCCGGCAAAATAGGAAGTCTCGTCGGCGTAACTTTCACCGCCGCGAGTGCGGCTACCTAAACGGAAGGACAGGGCGTATTCGCTGAAAACATCCGCCAGGCGCTCGACTTCACCAATATTCGGCACTGCGATCAATACGCGGTTCTGATCGGCGATCTGCTTTTTTACATCTTCAAGCATGGATGGGACGGCGCCATGAAAGCGCTGCGCGGGCTGCGAATGGAAGGTGACTGCCTCGGCCTCGCCAGGACGCGCGATGTCGAGGTGCTCAATAGAAGCTCCGGGAAGAGTTCCGAGTTTTTGCCACCACTCATCGGGTGCGAGATAAAGATCCGTTGGCCGGACGAGGTTGCCGACCTCGCTGCGCTCGTGCGCCTCTTCGATTCGCGACCAGGTGTGATCGAATTCTTTTTTCAGGCTTTCGGGCTCGTCCAGTAGAACAACTGCCTGTGGGAGCAGATCAAAGATGGTGCGGTCAGCGCCAGCCACGGGGGCATAAAACTCCCATCCGGGAAACACGCTGATACCGCCTGCGCGCACCGCTTGCTCGACTACCTCTGTGGCGCCGGTGATGCGCTTGCCCGACAGGCGAACGTGAATCGCGCCCAGCAGATCGTCGCTGATCGGAGTTTCGGTCAGGGGAAGGAGCACCGCTTCATCGACCGGAGTCGACGACCGCTGGCTTGCGGGATCGAATTTGCGGATGGACTCAACTTCGTCGCCAAAGAATTCGATGCGCAGCGGACGGTCGGCTTCGGGCGAATATACATCGAGGATGCCGCCCCGGATGGCATACTCACCGGGCATTTCCACGACGTCCGTGGCGGTGTAACCGACAGTGTTAAGGTGGCGCAATAGTGGTTCGGTGTCCAGGGTTTCGCCGCGGCGAACCATCCGGGCGAGATCGGCGTAATATTCCGCGGAACGCAGGCGCAATGCGGTCGCCGCTATTGGGGAAACAACGATCGAAACGCCGCCCGTGGCAATTTTCCATAAAGCAACTGCACGTTCTTCCTGAATTTCGGGGTGCGGCGAGAGATTCTGAAAGGGTAAAACATCGCGCGTCGGCAGCGAGACTACGGAATCTGGATCGTTCCCGCCAATCAGTTCGTGAAAAGCCTGCAAGACTGGAAGCAATTCTTCGGCCGCGCGATTGTCAGGAACAACCACGATGAAGGGGCGTCCGGCACTCTTCTGCAATAAAACCAAAAGCAGGGCTTTCGCTGTGGGAATGAGTCCAGAAACACGTATCCGCCCCGCGCCCTCTCGGAGGTGGGAGGCTACGCGTAGAAATGAGGGCAATTTTTCTGCGTCCGCGAACAAATCGCGAACGAAAGGCAAGACCATTGCTCTTTGATTCTAACAGGAGAAAGGTTGCGCAGCGCCGGACGCCGGCCCCGGGGGGACGGGCGATATTTGTAGCCGCTCACCAGGTCGAAGGCCCCAGTTCCAGGCAGATCTTGGTTACGCCCGTAGCAGCGGTCGCGTCAGGCAGGTTGGGCCGCCGCTGCCGTTGATACAGAGCTCGGAGCCGGGGAAGGTTCGGACGTCGAAACCGGCCTCGCGCAATCGCAAATTTGTTTTGCCGTTTTCTTCCAGCGCCAGCAAACGCCGGTCGCCCAGCGAGAGCACGTTGCAGGCAAGCGTCTCCCGTTCGGAGTAATCGATCTCGATGAAGCGATAGCCTCGCGCCTTCAGCAACTCTGCAGTTTCGACGGCAAGCCACGGCAGATCGACGAGCACGGTTTTCTCATCGAGCAAGCTGATGAGCGACATAAGGTGCAGGCAAGCGGAGGGGCCCTGACCGTGCGGCAAAGGCGCGGAAATGACCTCTACCCCTTTGGGCTTAAGCAAACCTCGCATCTGCTCAATGCCTTGCCCGTTAGTGCGATAGCCGTGGCCGACGAGCAACGTCTTCGCATCTAGCCATACCATGTCACCGGCTTCGGTCGTGGCCGGAGCGGTAATCTTGGCCAGCATGGGGATGCCTAGAATCTGCCCAAAGGATCCGTGATGTCTGCCTTCAGGAACGCGGTTGGCTTTCCCTGGGCGCATCAGGATTAACCCAAAATCTGTCGGCAACGATGCATCGTGGACGTAGACTGCGTCGAGCGAAAGCTCCATCGCCGGAGGAATATCCTCGACTTCCGCGCCGCATGCTTCCAATTCGCGACACAGAGCCTCATGCTGCGACTGGGCTATTCCGAAGTCGGGACTGCGGGCAAAACCCAACTCTCGCCAGCGAGCGGCCCTTTCAGGTTGGTGCCAGCAGGCGGTACGCGGTGAACAGACCAGCACCCGTTTCAGCCCGCCAACCATGGAATGGCCGTTGAAGCGGGATTCGACCGCAGGGGCCATCACGTCCGCAACCGATTTTCCGAAGCCGCCAGCCATAAGAGGAATCTAAACTGGTGCTATGGCAAAAGCAACATGGGAAGGCGCAGTTCTCGCAGAATCGAATCAAACCGTGGAAGTCGAGGGCAATCAATATTTTCCACCGGATACCATCAAGCAGGAATATTTCAAATCCAGCCCGGCTCATACCGAGTGTCCCTGGAAGGGCACGGCCAGCTACTACGACCTTGAAGTCAACGGCAAACGGAATCAGGGCGCGGCGTGGTTTTACCCTGAGCCGAAATCCGCAGCCAAGAACATTAAGGGATATGTCGCGTTCTGGAAGGGCGTGAAAGTGGAGAAGTAGGCCGACTCCCTAGAACTCTAAATGAAAGCGGAATCCTGCCACCAGCACCGGGCCGCGGTCGCGGTTGTATCCGGGATTGTTGATGTGTTGTAGATCCGGGCCGACAAAGAGTCCTCGCCAGACGTGCGCGGTGTAGTAGGTTTCGAAGATGGTTTCGCGTCCGTAGTTCAAGCCTCCGTCGCCAAGCAGAAAGCCCTTTCCGCCCAGTTCGAGATAATGCTGGTGATCGGCGGAAATCCCATTCGAGACGAAGACACCGCCGATTTTGTCCACCGGACGATGCCAGGCGTTTCCGGCGAGGTCCGCACCCGCCTGCACGGTTTGATCAACCTCGGTGTAGGCGAAGGACTCGTGCTGTCCTTCATTCCATCCCCATCGACTGTAGGCACGCAAATGATGCGGCAGGTCCTGCTGAAGATTGACGCCGAAGCCGTACTTCATCGTAGATTGCTGCGGATGGTCCGTGATCTCGGGCACGGGTGTTTTGCCCTCTAGAAAATTGTTGACCGCGACCCGGTACACGCCCATGTTGGCGTGATTCACAAACGATAACAATCGCACGGCCGTGTTGCGTTCCTTCCAAAGCTTCGGGTACAGCGCCAGTTCGTAGTTTTCCGCTCGTGCCTCATGCAGATTCCATACCAGGTCGATGCCGTTGGCAACCTTGGGCATGAGTGCCTCGGCGAACTGAAATCCCCAATTACGATCGTCGTACGCCAGAATTATGCCGTAAGTGTAGCCGCGCGTGTCGGCGGCATAGTCGTAAGCGCCGTTGTTGTCCACGGTCCAATTCATGAACTGGAAATGGCTATCGCTGCCCACGGCGTTAGTGTCGAAAAAGTCTGCCATGCCAAACTTTCCGGCACGCACTTCCAGGCGGCGCACCGGCAACTGGGTCGCTATTTCGAATGGTCCACGCTGCGCTTCGACCATTTCCTTGCTGAATGGAATCACCTGGCGAAACATGATGCGCGCGATGTACGGCGCTTTGGAAAGTAGAGGATTCCGCACGACATCCAGGTTCACAAATCCTGCCAGGCCAAGCCCGTCGCTCAGGCCGCCGCCGCTGGCTTCCTCGACATCCAGGTAGACCTCGGTGTTGCGGAGAAGTTGGTAGCCCAGAAAGAGAGTTGAAACGTTCGACGTTGCATCGTTTGCGCCGGGAGTAAAACTGTTCGGACCGTTGTACTTCGCGTAGAACGACGGGTGATATTGGTAAATGATGTTGTCCTGCCCGGAAATCCACCAACGCGCGGTTTGCGAGTGCGGAAACATGGTGATGATTGGATCGTCAGCCTGTTGGCTGGCTTGACTGGCCTCGTCCGGTTTCTGGGCAGCATTAGCGGATTGGGCATAGGCGGGAGCCGTCGCTAAGGCTGTGAGCATCACCCAGGCGCAGAGGAGCAGGGCGCTTGCCAGGTAATCCGCGAATTGGATTTTCCGCTTTATCATCGTTCCGAGTCACCGAGCCTACTCTGGTTCGGTTAAAAGAGTGTTAAAGAAGCTCGCCCGCTTACCGCAGCTCCCTTTGGCGAACTTAACATAAGTATATATTTCATAGTAAACCATAGTTAATATATCGGAGATTAACCTGGCCACGCGGACGGCCCAGCCCAAATCAGGGAGCCCGTCGCCGCAACCGTTAGCGGGGATGGCGATGAGTTGGCTCTTGACTTTGTATCATACCCCCCTATAGTATAGTCAAGAAAAATGGCGCACACGATTCGGGAAAAGGAAAAATTGATCTTACGAGTGCGGCGCATCCGCGGTCAGATCGAGGCGGTGGAGCGGGCGCTTACGTCCGATCAGGACTGTTCCGACGTCCTACAGCTCATAACCGCTGCCCGAGGCGCAATGAACAGTCTTATGGCGGAGTTAGTGGAGGACCATGTTCGTTTCCATGTGCTCGACCCAACCAAAAAGCCCAGCTCCGAGCAGGCTCTGGCCGCCGACGAACTGGTCGACATCATCCGTTCCTATCTGAAATAGCTGTTACGGCGGGAGTGGCGGGAGACGAAAATAAATCAGGACAGCTCGGAGCCCCCCGAAGCTGTCCTTAAAACCCTCCCGGTTAGAAGGGCGTGTACTGAAGCGAGAGTACCCGGAACGTGTTTCAGGACTGTTGCGAGAGTGTAAATATCCGGTAAATTCCCTTGCCTTTCTTGATGCCGGAATCAGGGCCTTTTCACGCCAAGCCGCGTATTTCCCGTCTGCGCTGTTACCATAGATGGCCAGTTTCTTCTCGGAGAACACATGGCCCGCAAAACGGAGATATCCCGCAAGCTGCAGCAACGCGCCGAGCAACTGATTCCAGGCGGCGTTAACTCGCCGGTGCGAGCGTTTCGTTCCGTGGGTGGCGACGCGCCTTTCATTGTGCGCGGGCAGGGTTCGCACATCTTCGACGCCGATGGCAACGAATACATCGATTACGTGGGATCGTGGGGTCCGCTCATTCTCGGGCACGCTCCGTCGAAAGTCATCGAAGCGATCATGGATGCCGCTTGCAATGGCACGACCTTTGGCGCTTCAACTCCGGCTGAAGCCGATCTTGCTGAAATTGTTTTGTCCGCGTTCCCGCAGATGCAAAAAGTACGTTTCGTGAATTCGGGCACGGAAGCGACCATGTCGGCGATCCGCCTGGCTCGAGCGTACACCAAACGCAAATACATCGTGAAGTTCGAGGGTTGTTATCACGGACACGCGGACGCCCTGCTGGTAAAAGCTGGCTCGGGCATTGCGACGCTCGGAATTCCGGGCTCCGCGGGTGTTCCCGAGGAGTTCATTCAGTTCACTCTGGCGCTGCCTTTCAATGACACTGATGCGCTCGAGCATGCATTCAAGAAGTTCAAACACGAAATCGCCTGCGTGATCGTCGAACCAGTTGTCGGGAATATGGGCTGTGTACCGGCTCCGGGTGGATATCTCGCAGCTCTGCGGTTGATTACTCAGCGCGAAAAGAGTGTTTTGATTTTTGATGAAGTGATGACCGGATTCCGCTTGGCCTTTGGTGGCGCACAAGAACTTTATGGCGTCACGCCTGACCTCACGACGATGGGAAAGATCATTGGCGGCGGGCTTCCAGTCGGGGCCTATGGGGGCCCATCTGAGATCATGAATATGGTCGCGCCGCTCGGACCCATGTATCAGGCGGGGACGCTGTCGGGTAATCCGCTGGCGATGGCTGCCGGATTGGCGACGCTACATTACTTACGCGAGCACAAGCAGGAAATTTATCCGCGCCTCGACAAGCTTAGCGGAGAACTCGTTGACGGAGTCGCGGCAGCAGCGAAAGAAGCCGGCGTGCCGCTGTGCCATAACCGCGTAGGTTCGATGTTTACCTGGTTTTTTACTCCTGGCCCGGTCACTGATTGGGATTCGGCTGCGAAATCCGACACCGAAGCCTTCGGCCGATTCTTCCGCGCCATGCTGGACAATGGCATCTATCTGCCGCCGTCGCAGTTCGAAGCGGCTTTTCTAGGTGCGGCCCATAGCGACGAAGACATTCAGAAGACGATCAATGTGGCGAAGCAGGCGTTCGCATCCGTGCATGCCTAGCTGTTGAGCTTTGCTCGGTGCGACCGTCGCCACGCGATTTCTAGACGAGAACTGACTTTCCCATCATCGCGGGGATGGTCACGAACTCGTAGCCTTCCGACTTGTATCGTGCAATGAGCCGATCTGTCGCGATGATTGTTTGTGAGCGGTCGGCTCCAAATGCTGCATGACTGCCGTCGTGCAAAAGAATCACGTCGCCTCCTCGAATCTGCCGAGTGACTCGCTGCTCAACATATCGCGATGGCTTTCCTTTCCAGTCCCAACCGGTAACATTCCACATCACGGGCTCTAAGCGCAGCTCGCGTGCGGTGCGCAACGTGGCGGCCCGGCGCCCGCCAAACGGAGGACGAAACAGCCGAGAATGCTCTCCCACGGCATCAGCCAAAGCCTGCTCGCAATCCTGCAACTGCGCTCTGGTTTGTTCCTCGGAGGCGAAAATCAGGTTGGGATGGCTGAAAGTATGATTGCCGACGACATGCCCCGCCCGCACCAACTCGCGCGCGATATCCGGACGCCGCCTTACGTAGCGCCCGATTAGAAAAAATGTCGCCTTCACATCGTGCTTGGCCAGAACTTCCAATAGACGCAGGGTGTGCGGATCGTTGGGGCCGTCATCGTAAGTCAGCGCCAGCTTTTTGGTTCCAGACGCTAGCCCGGTAAAGGTTCGTCCAAACAATTGGCCAGTCGGAGCCATGGATTGATAGCCAGCAGCAACCGCCGCGGCAGCAACACCAGCCCCGAAGGCAAAAGTACCTACCACGCCGCGATTGTAAATTGTTTTTCTATGGCCCTGTGTTTCTGCGGTGAAAACAGGGGTTACTTTTCCCGCAATTGCGCATGAGGCGCAAGCAAGATATCCTGCCATTCGAGCCCGAGCCCGGTTACCCATGGCCAACCTTTTCGAACTGCCTCGCTACATTGCCGTTGAAGGTCCGATACGTGTTGGAAAGAGCACACTGACGCGGGTTCTAGCCGAGCGGCTGAATGCGCAACGTGTCATGGAAGCCGAGGACAACCCTTTCCTGCGCGCCTTCTACGAGGGCGAGCGCGGCGCCGGATTCCAGGCACAGTTTGCTTTCCTGATTCGCCGCTTCGAACAGCTGCGTGCGCTTGATCTGGGGCCGCGCTCGCAGAAATCCGTGGTCACCGACTTCGTCTTCGAAAAAGACAAGCTCTTTGCTTGCCTCAACCTTACCGACCAGGAGCTCGAAACCTACAATCGCTATTACAACTATTTTCGCGAACAGCTCCCCACCCCCGACCTTGTGATCTATTTGCAGGCCACACCCGAGGTCCTGAAAAAGCGGCTGAAGAAAAAGAATGCACCGGGAGAGAAAGCGATCAACGAAGAGTATCTCGAAGAAGTGATCAAGGCCTACGAACATTTCTTTTTTCACTACTCGTCATCCGACCTGCTGATCGTGAATACCTCAGAGATCGATTTCGTCGAGCGCAACGAAGATTTGCAAGAACTATTGCGAAAAGTCTCCGCCCCAATCAAAGGGACGCAATACTTTCTCCCACTTGGAAATCAAGACGCAGCCAGCGCCTGAAATTGTTTGTGGCTGGTCCGACCCCGGTCCGGCGGACCTCATTTCGTCCGCCGACAAGTTCTCGACGACAATCGCCCGCTCCAACGCCTCGTAGGCCGCCCTCCTAGCCGAAAATGAGGTCAATTGAGATGAGGTCGTAGGCTACTTCTCATGTCGCGGAAGCCAGTAGACGGATAGAGTCTTCCCAACCCTGGAAAACTCAGGATCGGCTGTGACCAGCCAGGCATCCTGTTCGATGGCGAGTTCAGCGGCGAAGGAGTCGGCGTAGCCCAGACTATGTTTTTGCTTCAGGGCGCCGGCCCGAGATGCCCGTTCTCGGTCCGCAGTGATAACGGCAACAGGCATTTCCTGCAACCTCGCTTCGGCTTCCCGGGCCTTCGCTTCGCCGTGGCGTCTCCACGCGATGTAGAAAACTTCGCCCCAATTCACAGCAGACATTAGCAGGGCTACATCCTGGCGCACGGCTTCGCTTAGCAAGTGCCTGACCTTCTGGGCCCCCCCGACACGCTCCTCGAAGAAAACGATGAGCGCATTGGCGTCGAGGACGTAACGTCGAGAACTCGCCCGAGGAAATGTAGGCGTCATTGCTTTTCTCGCTTGCGCTCCCGCTGACGCTCCGCGAACAACTCCTCAAACATGGACGGCTCGCCCGGCGCTGGCTTGAGAAATCCCATGATTTCGTCGAGCCTCCGATCCGTGATAGGAGTCAGCACCAAACGTCCTTTCTCTTCGCTCCAGGTTGCTGGCGTACCCTTTTTCAATCCGAATTGTTCTCGCAGCTCGGCCGGAATCACGACTTGCCCCTTGGAACTTATAACTGTGCGGTAGGCTCGCATTGTGCTGTAATCTTACTACCACGTAAGACGGGTAACAAATGTCTTACATTGCCAATACCCACGAAGCGCCTCCCTTTAAGGCTCTTCTCGCAGCCATCGACGAACCACCCGTCCGGGGTCTACAATAGACGCAGCAGCACCAAGATGCGTACGGGCTCTATCCGCCAAGGCGGAGGGGCACTGGAGGACATCGTGAGTCTCACACCGGTTGGCGAACCTCGCCATAAGATTACTGTCGCCACTCTTCGAGAGAAAAAACTTCACCATCAACCCATCACCTGCCTGACCGCCTACGACTATGCCAGCGCGCGTCTGGTAGATGAGGCTTCCGCTGACATGGTTCTGGTCGGCGACACCCTTGCCATGACCATACTCGGCCACCCCGACACGCTTTCGGTAACGGTGGACGAAATGCTGCACCACACCCGCGCGGCGCGGCGTGGCGTGAAACACGCGTTGCTTGTGGGCGATATGCCATATGGCTCCTATCACGCCAGTCCGGACGATGCGGTGCGAAACGCGGTCCGCTTCATGAAAGAAGGTGGCGCTGAAGTGGTGAAGATGGAAGGCGGAGAGAAACGTGCCGACCTGATTCGCCGCCTGATCGACGCCGAGATTCCTATGGCTGGCCACATCGGGCTTACTCCACAGTCGGTAAATGTCATGGGAGGCTACAAGGTTCAGGGCAAGTCGCTGGCGGCGATTGAACAGCTTATGCGCGACGCCGTGGCGCTCGATCGAGCGGGCGTGGCGTTCCTCGTTCTCGAAGGCATACCCCGCGAAGTGGCCGCCATGATCACGGCGGAAGTTTCAACTCCGACGATCGGGATTGGCGCCGGACCGGACTGCGATGGCCAAGTGCTCGTGTTCCACGATATTCTGAATCTCACCTTTGCCCCGTCAGCCAAGTTCGTTCGCCGCTACGGCGATGCCGCAGCGCTCATTACGGATGCCGTCCACGCGTTTCGTGAAGACGTGGTCTCGCATCAGTATCCGGCAGATCGCGAGTCCTACCATCTGTCAAAGGAAACTCAGCAGGCGCTGGAAACCGTGCTCGAACGCAAACGAGGAATGCGTCGATAAGCGAATGCGATACGCGTGTCTGTGCCTTTTGTCTTTGAACCTGGTGCTGCTGGCTTCGTGTTCCAAGCCACCACAGACACCCGAAGCGACACCGGAAACTCGGATCAAACAGATTCCGCCTGCCGATCCCGAAAAATATGTCAGCCTGAAGGACATGAAGGCGTGGCGCAATCCATACTTGATTATTCGGGTGGACGGCGTTGGCCTGCTCGACGTCGGCGACAACCTCACTCAGATTCTTGACCCCGACAAATTGACCGAGGCCCTTGCCAACCTGCCCGCTTCGGCTTGGCCCTACGGGCGCGTCGTCGCTGTTCAAGAGCCGAATGCGCCCAACTCTGCCGAAGGGAAAGCTCGGTTTCTAAAGAACCGAGCCTTGGTAGCGGGCACTCTCAAGAGCCTCGACGTGGTCATCACGTGGGTTCCGTCCAGCTGAACCTGACAGCCATGAAAGTCTGCAAAACAATTGACGACATGCGCGCAGCATCGCGAGAGGCGCGACGCGAAGGCAAGCGCTTGGGTTTCGTCCCAACTATGGGCGCATTGCACCAAGGACATCTGTCGCTGGTGCGCGCCGCCAAGGCAAAGAGCGATGTGGTGGCAGCGTCTATTTTCGTCAACCCCTTGCAATTTGGGCCGACTGAAGACTTGGCCAAGTATCCGCGGACCTTCGACGCGGATCGTGAACTGCTTGAAAGAGAAGCGGCGGACATTCTTTTCGTGCCTACGGCGAAGGAGATGTATCGTCCGGGAGCTGTCACCTATGTCACGGTCGAAGGGCTGAGTGACAAGCTGTGTGGCCGGTCACGTCCTGGACACTTTCGCGGGGTGGCCACGGTAGTGGCCAAGCTTTTCCACATCGTCGAGCCTGACCTGGCTTTCTTTGGGCAGAAGGATGCCGCGCAATGCGTAATCATCCAGCGCATGGTGCGCGATCTGAATCTGCCGGTCGAGATCGTCGTCTGTCCCATCGTGCGTGAGCCCGATGGGCTGGCCATGAGTTCGCGGAACGCCTATCTCAGCCCGGAGGAGCGCACGTCGGCCCTGGTGTTGTATCGCGCGCTGACTGCGACAAGGACTCTATTCGAACAAGGCGAACGGAATACGGCTGCGCTGATTGCGGCCGGGCGGCGGGTAATGGCGAAGGAGCGCGGCGTGCGTTTGGATTACTTCGAGATCGTCGATCCTGACCTGCTGACTCCTGTTCCCGAGCTCACGCGGCCCGTTCTCGTCGCCGTGGCAGCCGTCGTGGGCACTACGCGGCTCATCGATAACATCCTGCTGAGCGTTTAGACACGCCGGATTCTTGCCCTCGCTGCCCTGGGACCAGTGCCTTCCGTCACGTGATTCGGACCGCCCTTACTCGGTAACATAGAGTCCGGAGGGGCGAGCCATGAAGTGGAAGCTTGACCGCATCATCAGCGTGGCCACTCTGGTGGTTTCATTGGCCGCTCTGTTCCTGGTATTGAAGAAACCGCAGCCTGTGTCGCAGCCGCAATCGCCGGCAGCGGCAGCCGCGAACGTTGAGTCTCTGGAGAAAAAGCTGGAGCAGTTGGAACAGCCTAAGGATCCCGGCCAGGCGCCAGCCCAGGTGCATTTCAATTCCGACGAAATCACCGCTGCACTTGCCCAGGCAGCCGCATCGATTCCCGCGAGCGTTCCCGCGTCGGCAGCGGCCGCCCCTCAGACCAACTCTGCCGCGCCTGGATCACTCCCCTCTTCGCCCGACGCCGTAATCGGCGAGGGCGAGCCTCAGGTGAAGGACTATAAAGTAAATTTTGATGGCGACGTCGCCCACGGCCAGTTCGTGACCCAGATCGGCGGCAAGGACGTCTACGTCACCCTTGCCGGACACCTGGGATCCAAAGATGGCTACGCTACTTTCGATCCCACCGAATTCAAAGTGGGCGACCTGAATGTTCCCCTCTCGCTGGTGAGCGGAGCGTTGCAGAAAAAACTTACCGAACAGCGCGACCGTTTAAAGCTGCCGGACGATGTTGGCGACATCCGGGTTGAAAACGGTCAACTAGTGGCCACACAGAAATAGTCGCCGGTGGCAGAATTATCCGTGCGAATCCGTGAAGTTCCGTGGCAGATTTACTATCCCGGCGAGCCCTGAAACAGCGGATACAAGCGATCTCCGATGACGCTGTAGACCACGAACGCGCTGCCGCCGTCGGTTACCTGGCGGAATAGGAGCTCGCCCCGCCCATCTCCATCGACGTCGACTGCGTCAATGAGTTCGAGCCTGGGGATGGCGTCCAGATGTTGGGTGTCGGTTATGTTGACGAGCGCTTTGTGAAAGTCCCCATTCACATCCTCGCGAGCCACTAGCGTGATCATGTATTGCTCGTCCGAACTGCTCGTCTTTTCGTGGGCGTGTTGCGGCATACGGGCTTTGGCCGTCAGTATCAGTTCCGGCTCGTTGGTATTCGAGAGGTCGAACACCCGAAGCTGCACATCTTCGAAATCGGGCTGCACAAACTTTCCTGACGCAGGTTTGCTCCGCGAAGAGGCATGACCAGCGGGCGTGTTTCCTGCTCCCGACGCCGATTGTCCTGCGTGCGTTCGCAGTTCGTCCGCTGCGATGGCCAGCATCCTTTTACGAAATTCCTGCTCTTCCTCCGGTTTCATGTTGTAGGCGTAATTGAGCAGTTCGGGACTGTGTGCGTCCGAGATCGCGGGAATCAACTGGACGGGGCTTGCCGGGGCTGCTCCAGGCTGAGTTCCTGATGACGCGGGGGATGTCGACACGCTGGTCGAACTGGCTTTCGGAGTCGAAGCGGTTGTTGCAGCTGGCGGAGACGGTACCGTCTTCTTCTGCGCCTCGGCTGCGGACATGGCGCCGGGTTGGCCTCGTTTAAGCGTTGGCCGGTCGCTGTCTTCGGGAGGCTTGTCCGTTTGTGACTGCTCCTGCTGGGAGGAAGTGGTCGGCGCGGGAGCTGCCGAAGCTGGCGGCTGAGGCGGTGGCGGAGCTGTTCCCGTAGAACTGGCCGGCGACGCTGGCGCAGGCACGCTCGTCGGCTCTGGCGGTTTGGGCTTCTCGCTGCCCGCACGCCGCAATACCGGCGGCCCCTCATCATCGTTCATGCCTCGGGGTACGGACGACACCGGCTTCTTAACCGACCTTGCCTTAAGGGAGCTTGCCGACTGCCAGGTGCCTTCGGCCATCCATTCGGTTGCGCCGCTTTCATCTTTTCTTTGGAGCGCGCCCGTCACGGTGAACAGACCCTGGGAAACGCCGGTGAGCACGCCTTCGTAAACCGTCTCGCTCCACAGCGCCATAGGCACGGGAGCGGCCTTGTATGCGCCGGCATCGTAGTATTTTCCATCGACCTGGATCGTGATTGGAATCAGATGGGCCTTGCCATTGGGGGCCAATTCGATCAGACCCAGGGCTCGCGGTCCCTTGTTCTTTTTCGGAGCATGTCCGATCTGGGCGGGGACAGCGAGCGAAAAAGCTCCCAGAACAAGAACTGCGGAGATGACGCGCCACCGCACAGTGCGGTATAACCATGTTCGAGCGGTTGATCGAAAAAGAGAGGCAGCCATGGATATCAATGATAAAGCCCCGGAGTTCACTTTGCCCGATCAGAATGGCGATCCGGTTTCGCTGAAGGATTTTCGCGGGAAGTACGTTGTGCTCTATTTCTATCCCCGGGCCGACACTCCCGGATGCACTATTGAAGCCTGCGAGTTCCGAGATTCCTTCAAGCGGAGCGAGAAGATCGGCGCCGTGGTGCTGGGTGTTTCTCCCGATGAGCCGAAAGCTCTGAAGAAGTTTGAGGAGAAGTTCGGGCTGCCGTTCACGCTGCTTGGGGACGCCGACAAGAAGGTTTGCAATGCCTACGGCGTGATCCAGGAAAAGAATATGTACGGCAAGAAAGTTATGGGCGTGGCGCGGACTACGTTCATCATTGGGCCGGATGGCAAGATCAAACACATCTTCCAAAAGGTAAAGCCGGAGGGCCATGCGGAAGAGGTATTGGAATATCTGAAAAGCGCTATCAAGGGCGCGGCTTAGCGAGGGGTTGACTCCGATTGCGGAATCGCGCTCAGACGACCAAGGAAAAACCAGTTGCCGGTTTCCGGTACCCGGTTCTCAGTCGGGAGTTCTACGATCGCGATCCGCGGAAGGTCAGCCGCGAATTGCTGGGCAAAGTTTTGGTACGAAGAGACGGCAGACGTCTGCGGACCGCCCGCATTGTGGAAGTCGAGGCTTACCTGGGTGAAGGCGACCCGGCATCGCACTCTTTTTCCGGCCGCACACTCCGGAATGCGGTGCTCTTCGGGCCTCCGGGCTATGCTTACATTTATTTCATCTACGGCAATCACTTTTGTCTTAACGTGTCCTGCTTGCCCGATGGGATTGCCGGCGGCGTTCTTTTTCGCGCGCTCGAACCTCTGACTGGGATTGAAGCGATGGCTCGGTCCCGAGGGATTTCGATTACTGATGCTCGTGATTTGCGCAAGTTGACGAGCGGGCCGGGGCGGTTGGCGGAGGCGTTCGATATCACGCGCGAACGCGACAATGGGAAAGATCTGACCAGTGCGCGTTCCGATCTATTCATCACGGATGACGGTTACCGCGTGCGCCGCGTTCTGACCACGCCGCGAATCGGGATTACCAAAGCAGCAGAGCGGCCCCTGAGATATGTGATCGCTGGGAATGAGTTCGTCTCTGGTCCGAAAGGCCAGACATGAGCAATGATTCTGAAAAACCCGACTATGGCATCGACGCTCCGGGAGTGATCCGCAACCTGATTGTTAGCGGGATCGCTGTGCTCCTGCTGGGCTGGTTTGTGCCGTCGCTGACGATCGGGCCAGTCACGTTGATTCTGGGACGGATGGCGATTTGGCCCGGAATCTCCCTGATCCTTGCCGGCGTACTGATGATTGTGTATGCCAAGGTGGGGAAGTTTCGACATCGCGACCGCATGCTGAAGATGGTGGATTGGCAGGGCGATGAAACGGTGCTCGATGTCGGCACCGGACGCGGCCTGCTGATGATCGCGGCGGCCAAGAAATTAAAGTCGGGAAAGTCGGTGGGGATCGATATCTGGAGCAAGAAAGACCTTTCTGGAAACGCGATGGACAAGACCCTGCGCAATGCTGAGATCGAAGGTGTGCGGGATCGGGTTGATGTGCAAAACGGGGACGCTACCGCCATGAAGTTTGCGGACGGTAGTTTCGATGTAGTTCTTTCCAATCTTTGCATTCACAACATCCCGAGCAGGGCAGGGCGTGACCAGGCCTGCCGCGAGATTGTTCGCGTTTTGAAGCCGGGCGGCAAAGCGGTTATTTCGGATTTCATCCATACGGCGGATTACGTGAGGGCGTTCAAGTCCGCGGGTGCCGAGGCTACGCGTGGCGGAATGGAACTTTTGTTCACGTTCCCGCCGTTGAGGATTGTTGAGGTTCGGAAGGTCGCCACAAACAAGTCTACAGTGTGCCGGCTTCATCGAGGGGTGAGCTTAAACACGACGCCACAGGAACAAGCAGTATCCCCACCTTCAGCCGTGGTTCCAAACAGATTCCCCGCCTTGTCCCTTACGAGTGAACCGACGGGGTAAGCTCCGTCCGACTTCCCAGAGAAACTGTAGAGAACAGTTTCCTTTCCGTTTGCATCCAGCTTGAAAATTGTGCCGAATTGAAGGTCCCCGCCTATAGCGGTATTTCCGTAAAAACTCCCATCCGACGCGAGAATCAACGTACCCGGAACCTGACCGTCAGGTATGCCTTTGAAGCTGTACAGCACGCTCTCTCTGCCACTTCTATCGAACATGAAAATTGTGCCGCAGCCCGTGTAGCCGAAGCATGTTCCCGTGCCTCCCTGTTGAGTCGAGCCATAGAAATTCCCCCGTTTATCACGGATCAGCCCGACTTGAGGATACGAACCGTCAGGCGGGCCGGTAAAGCTGTATTGGAACGTCTCTTCGCCTGCAACGTTTAGCTCGAAGATCGTCCCGCAGCCATTTCTGCAGCCCGACCCCCCGGCATATGTGGTGCCGAAAAGGTTGCTCTTAGAGTCTAGGATGACGCTCCCGAGTGGGAAAGCACCATCCCCGTTAGACTGGGTAAAGTCAAATCGGTAGAGTACGGTCTCTTCACTCTTTTTATTAATCTTGAATACGACGCCGCAGCCGCCCAAACAGTATGTGGAAATACCTCCTTCCGATGCAGAGCCGTAGAAGTTTCCCGCGCCATCAGCTGTCAGTGCCCCGTCGGGATTAGCCCCATCGCCATTTCCGTGCACCAGAAAGCGGTGGAGAATAGTCTCCTTTCCTAAGTTGTTCAGCCCAAATACCGTTCCGCGTGAATTTCCGCCCTCGTAGGTCGTACCGTAGATTCTGCCGGATGAGTCCAGGAGCAGTCCGCTCAGGGGCTGCTGTCCGTCACCACCGTGCGACAGCCCCTTGAAACGGTAAATGACGTGTTCCTTTCCCGAGGTATCTATCTTGAATACGGTTCCGCAGTAATTAGATCGGACACAGTCCTTTAGTCCCCCTCTTCGAGTAGTGCCGAAAAGGTTGCCGGAAGAATCCTGTATGAGGCCGTCCGAGGGATTACCTCCATCGGGACCCCCTTTGAAGGTATACAGCACTTGAAGGGTCTGCGCCTGTATTTGGGAGCTGCACAGGAAGGTTAGGACGAGGAGGAATGCAAGGATAGGCTCGACGGGTTTCCTTATCTCTTGCGATCCGGTTGCTGAAACTAGAGTAAGTCGCTCTCACGTTCAACCCTGCCATTCAGAACCGTCACATCTTAACACTGAAATTCTTAATCGCTGCGCACAGAATTTGTCCGGCAGCCGAGAGGCTGACTGCGGAAACGAATAAGTAGGTAGTAGAGGAGTCCGGAGACCCTTACCGCACTGTCCCTCAGTCAGTAGGTTGGGGCTTTGCCGCAGCGCGGGAAGCGGTGCTCCACCCACAAGCGGAGCTCCGCAGCGGCTGAAGCCGGACTGATTTGGTGCGAGTCAGGGTATGCCTGAAGGCATACCTTGATACGAATCAAATTTCCCTACAAGTCGTGGAAGCGCTGGGCGACCCAAGCCCTGGAAACGTAGCCAGCTACGTTTCTACAGTGCGACATTCGTTGTTCAAGGTGCAAGCGCTGCGCTATCCAGAATCAGTTTGCGTTTTGCGTGGGCTTGACGATGGCTACGGATGCCGGGGTCCAGAGGTAGTGCGCTTTGCATCGAAAGCACTGGGCGTCGAGCTGATCGTCCTTGGTATTGAACTGGAGGGAGACGTCAGTCTCTTTTTCGTTGGTCACCATCAGATTCAGGTTCTCGCAAGTCGTGCATCGCACGAAGGCGGATTCGCCCGGATTTAGAGTCAGAATATACATAGAAACGCAGCTTAATGGATGAGGGATTTCACACCTTAGTTGCTTATCCAGAAAACGGGGTCCCGAGGCGGCGCGCCTGTGATCGAGCAGCAAATGCAAATGAAAACTCAAACCCTCCCTATGCGGAAGGGGCAGGTATCTGGGAGGAAGATACGTGGTTTTAAACTGCGTTTCGGGCGACTTATTTCGGTTCGTCCAGACTGATGCCACCCGGAGCTGCCGCCTGCTTTTCGGCCTTGGCTTTCTTGGCGGCCATGGTCTTGTCGACCCATTCGTCGGCCGTCTTCAGATCTGCCGCGCGGGCGGCAGGATCGTCGCATTCGACGTCAGCCTTCTCGCGGTACATCAGGTTCAAATAGGCCATGGCATCGTCGTAATCCGGGCGCAACTCAAGCGCCTTCTTCAGAGCGTTAATGCCGTCTTCAATATTGGCGGAGTTCTTTTGTTTAAGGTCATCGCAAAGTTTCTTTTGATTCTTGTCCTTGGCATTCAGCGGCTCATCCGGTTTCATTCCCAGCTTGGCGCGTTCTTCCATGCGCGGCTGATAGGTTTGAGTCCAATCCACAACTCCAATCGAGTAGTACGAATCGGGGTCCGAAGGATCGGCCTCTGCGACCTTCAGATTGGCCTGCTTGGCCTGATCCAACTTTTTCATGTTGAAGTAGATAGAGGCAATTCCCTTGAGGCTGGTGATCTTCTGGTCGCGGCTGGGATTGGATGCGAGAACTTTCTCGTATTCGTCGATTGCCTGTTGCCCGGTGCGATTGTTCTCTTCGGTATCTACGCCGGGAATAAACTGATTCGCCAGGGCCGTCGCCAAATACAAGCGAGCGTTCACCAGCGCGGGGTCAAGCGTGACAGCCTGCTGGAAGTGATTAATGGCCTCTTCGAACTTGCCGCTCTTATAGGAACCAACGCCCTTGTTGAGTTGGTCACGCGCCCTGAGTTTGTCGCAGCCAGTGCCCGACAGCAGCATTAGACCGACTGCGATGAGCGCCAGCACCCGCACGCTTGTCTTCATTGCTTTATAAGTCTCCTCGCCAGGAATCCCCGGGATCTGACCAAAATTCGAGCCAGCGCAGGACTGCATCTGGCGCAGCTGGTTTCAGACGACTCCCAGCAGCCGCATTTACAGATTTTGTTCCGAACCTTGTCCGAACTGTGTTCCAGAAACTGGCAAATAAAACCGACCGCGTCCGAAGCCTAGCCGCCGGCTTCGATCTTGGCGGTAATCAGACCAACCTTGTCCACGCCCGCGGCGTGTGCGATGTCGATTACGTTCGCGACGTCAGCGAAGGGGACATTGTCATCACCCTTGACGAACATGACCTTTTCGGCGCGGGTCTTGAAAATATCGGTCAAGCGGCCTTGCAAGTTATCCCAAGTCGTATCGTCCTGATTGATCTTTACCGCCGGCTCCTGGCCGGGTCCGCGATCGATCAACTGCACCACGATGGTGCGATCGGGAGTGTTGTTCTTTGGCGCGTTTGGCGGCGGTGGTTGCGGCACCAAAGCGTCCAGTCCCTTAGGTTGCGGAGGGTTGATGACCATGAAAATAATGATTAATACGAGAAGCACATCGATGAGCGGAGTGACGTTCATGTCCGCATTTTGGCCCCCACCGGAGCCGACTGCCATACTCATATAGATATCCTCCGAACGCTTTGACTATTGCCCGCCTGTGGCCGGGGCCGCTGGAGCGCCACGACCGATCTTCTTCTGGTCGGTCAACAGACCCAACTGGTCGACGCCGGCAGAGCGGACGTTGTCCACCACGCCAACGACGGCGCCGAACTTAGCGCGCGCATCCGCCTTCACATAAACTCGCTTGTCCTGCTGGGTGGCCAGACGGTCTTTTACTTTTTGGGTGAGCTGGTCGACAGGGATCTTGTCGCTTCTGAAATAAACCGTGCCATCGCGCATGACTGAAACTACCATAGCGTCTTCTTTTTCGGCGTCTGGCATGCGCTCCGGATTGTTGACCTGGGCGAGGTCCACGCTCACACCGTTCTGCAACATGGGAGTGATCACCATGAAAATGATCAACAGCACCAGCATCACATCCACCATGGGTGTGACGTTGATGTTCGAGTTAACCTTGGCGCCTTCGTTCCGCTTTGAAATTGCCATAAGAAATCCAATCTCCTGCCTTCGCGTCGTCCCCGCAGTTCATCTGAGCCGGGAGGTTTCCGGCGGCGGACCGAAGTCCGACGCCGGATGAGCAACTCTATTCCACCAAGGCCCTGTGCTGCGGCAAAAAGCTAGCGACGAGCGACGCCGCGACGCTTCAGGAAGTAATCGATCAGTTCGCTCGAGGAGTTGTCCATCTCCACGTCGAACGCTTCCACGCGGCCGGTTAGATAGTTGAACATCATAACGGCTGGGATGGCCACGAACAAACCGACGGCCGTGGTCACGAGCGCTTCCGAAATACCGCCGGCGACCGCACCCAGACCGGTGGTCTTGCTGGTAGCGATTTCGCGGAAGGCGTTCAGAATACCGACCACCGTGCCGAACAGTCCCACGAAGGGAGCAGTTGAGCCGATGGTAGCCAGACCGCCGAGTCCGCGCTTCAATTCGGCGTGGACGATGGCTTCGGTGCGCTCGAGAGCGCGCTTCGAAGCCTCGATGGTCTCTCCGGGAATTTCTCCGCTGTCCTGGTGAGCGCGGAATTCCATAAGGCCGGCCGTAACAACCTTGGCCAGATGGCTTTTCTTGTTGCGCTCGGCAACTTTGATGGCTTCATCAATTTTGCCATCGCGAAGCGCGCCCGCGACTGCGGGAGCGAAGGCGCGTGATTGTTTCCGCGCCGCGTTGAACGCCATAGCCCGGTCGATCATGACGCCGATCGACCATCCAGACATGACGAACAGAATGATAACGACGATTTTCGCCAGGATGCCCATCTGTTTCCAGAGCGAAATCGGATCAAAACCCACCGCACCTTGATCCTGGAAAAGCCAGATGGCAGTAGCGGACATGTGGCTCAGGGTATGAACAGCTAGATTGGCGACGAACATGAGTTGCTTCTCCCTCCTCGGAACTGGTTGAACCGTTTCAATATATCTCGATTAAAAAACCACTCTCGTGCGGGACTGCAAGTGTACACTCCAACCGGCGTCGATGAAAAACCTGCCACCAGCGCGGGCCGGATTCGCACTCCCCGCCTATCCCCCGGACAACGTAAAGTTCACGGTAATCTGCGTCTCCACCTCGACCGGTTCGCCGTTGAGAATATACGGCTTGTACTTCCACTGCTTCACGGCTTCGATGGCCGCGGGCGCGAGCATGGGATGACCACTGATTAGATGCAGATTTTCGATAGATCCGTCCTTGCTGATTTCGGCTTGCAGCAGAACGCTTCCCTGAATGCGGGCCTGCCGTGCCAGCGGCGGATAGTTCGGCTGAACCTTGCGGATCAGAAGTCCCTGGGTCACACCCTGGGATACGCGCACACGTTGCGGCGTGGCTACTTTGGGCACGGCCACCGGGGTCGAACTAACGATGCCACCGATGA
>Ga0206933_1048_pt1 | contig 28066 bp, 23 predicted proteins | sample Alteio_BWOrgHeat_15_FD_152937 | JGI IMG/M metagenome (GOLD analysis project Ga0206933, IMG submission 152937) | Enriched cells from forest soil in Barre Woods Harvard Forest LTER site, Petersham, Massachusetts, United States -... | ecosystem: Environmental > Terrestrial > Soil > Temperate forest >... | reverse complement strand
CCACCCTGCTTCCCCAGAGAACCCATTGCGCGAGTTAACTCCGTAGTCATCGCGTCGAGTAGCGGTGGCACGTTTTCGCCCGGCTTGGCGGTTGTTTGAGCTTTAAGTTGAGCTACGAAACCGGAAAGCGCAAATACAGAGATCAGCGCACACCAGCATGTAACTCTGCGGGTGGAATCACCGCACGATAGACGCCGGCGCGAAACTGCAAGTTGGATGAATCTCATAGTTGAAAAGTGAGAAAGACGGATGAAAGCCATTTCCTTCACTTATTGTCTCAGATAGTACATACAGGTGGGGTCGTGGAATGAAATTTGGCGGCAAACGTGCCCGAATCAGACTTAAAGCCGTGGCAGCTATTTGGGCTCTCGGTCTGGCAATCACGGCGGCTTGCACGGCGTCTGCCCAGCAGACTGCGCCATCTGTCCCCGAAACGGGCCAGCCTGTCCCCGCGCAGCTGGATCCGGCGCATCCATATCAGCTGCCTCTCGAAAAGCTGAAGCAGGCAGCCGCCCTTGGGCGCATCCGTCCAGCGCTCCATTTTGGCTGGGAAGCCTGGGAGTTCATCGTCCTGTTGTTGCTGTTGACGAGCGGTGGCGCAAACCGGCTGGCCCGCTGGACGGCGAGACGCACCAATAAGAGCTGGCTGCAGGCTGCGATCTTTGCCGCCGCGATTGTCATGCTGCTCTTTGACGTAGCGGAACTGCCAGTGGCAGCAGTCGGCCATGCATTTTCGCTGCACTACGGGATCAGCATCCAGGCATGGCCGGGCTGGCTGCTCGACCAGGCCAAGGCGCTGGCCCTCGCATTGGTGACTGAAACGCCCTTGCTGATGCTCGTCTACGGTCTGATGCACTGGCGCTGGTCGCAGCGCTACTACTGGCTCTGGTTCGCCGCCGCCCTTGCGCCTCTCATGGTGCTCGGCGCCTTTCTGTTGCCGCAGGTGATCGAACCGCTTTTCAATAAGTTCGAGCCGCTCGCCCAGTCCCATCCCGCGTTGGTTAAGGATCTCGAACGCGTCGTCACTCGCACCGGTATCGATATCCCGCCCGAGCGAATGTTTCTGATGAAGGCCAGCGAGAAGAGCAACAGTCTCAACGCATACGTCTCCGGCCTGGGAGCCTCCAAGCGCATTGTGGTCTGGGATACGACCGCGGATCGCATGCCCGTCGACGAAATCCTTTTCACCTTCAGCCATGAGACCGGCCATTACGTGCTCAACCACATCCCCAAAGGCCTGACACTCGCCATCGCCGGAGTCTTTGTACTCTTCTGGGCCGCAGCGCGGCTGGCCGCGTGGCTGGTGGGATGGCAGGCCGGTAGCTGTGGCGGACGTTGGAGCATCCCCTCCGTCGTCACCCTGCCTGGACTAGTCGTACTGCTGCTCGCGCTCTCTGTGCTGCAGGCCATCACCGAACCGGTCAGCAACTTCGTCTCGCGCTACATCGAACACGAAGCGGACGTCTACGGTCAGGAAGCCATCCACGGCCTCGTCTCCGATCCGCGACAGACCGCCGTCCGCACATTCAATCAACTCGGCGAATCCAGTCTCGACGACCCTGATCCAAATCCCTTCATCGTCTTCTGGACTTACGACCATCCCTCGATCCAAAGCCGGGCCATCTTTTCCGAACACTACGACCCCTGGAGCAATGGGCAAATACCCAGGTTCTTTCAAAGATAGGTTCAACGCCTATACTGATCTGGAAATGAGCTGCCTCTTCTGCAAAATCGTTGACGGAAGCATCCCCTCGACCCGCGTCTATGAGGATGAAACCTGTATCGCCTTCGCCGACATCAACCCTCAGGCCCCGGTTCACCTGCTGATCGTGCCGCGGGAGCACATCGGTTCACTGGCCGAGGCTGCGTCGGAACACAGCGCGCTTCTCGGCCATCTGCTATGGACGGCAACTGAGCTCGCGCGGAAGAAGGGTCTCGCAAACGGCTATCGCGTCGTCATCAATACCGGGCCGGACGGAGGACAAACTGTAGATCATCTCCACGTTCATCTGCTTGGCGGGCGCGCGATGCACTGGCCTCCCGGATAATCGCCACTTCAGTACAAAGAGAAAAGGGACGCCACGAAGCGTCCCTTTTTTCTTGCCTGTGTTTGTTCGAACACCTCACATCGGCTGTGGATAGGAGTCTTCTTCCTCTTCCATGCCATAGCGGCGCAACAGGTTCGGCAGGCTCTGCGAAAACGCGGAGCGCGGCATCACCGTGTCACAGCCGGCCTCGGTCGCCTTCATCTTAAGGTCGCCCTGCAGGTGCGAAAGGAAACCGATGATCGAGACTGAGCGCTTCATCTTTGTTTTGAACTTGGGAATCAGCGTCAGAGGCTTGGCCGCTGCGTTGTTCAGATCGAAAACCAGCAACGTAGGGCGGTCAGCTTCGGCGGCGTCGCAGATGCGCGAGACCACATCCTTGTCGCCCTTGACGAACTCCACCTTGACTCCGAGCTTGCGGCTCGCTTCCTGAATCTTGGCCAGGAAAAACAGGTCCTCGATAAAGAAGAAGATCTTCGTGGGAGCATCAGCCGCAATCGTCGGCGTCACACCGCCGCGCGAGGGAGCGTCGTTGTAATACGCCCCATGACCATTGCCGTGGAAGGGAATCGTCGACGGCGGACCGTCAGCAATATTGCCATTGACCGTGCGGTAGCTGTGATCCATCGGCCCTACAAACTGCCGCGGACCCTTCTGCTGCTTCCGCTTCTTGCCGCCGCCTGAGCCGTTGTTGCCATTGATGCTGTTACCGGGAGATGGCTGAAAGGCCTGTGGCTTGGACTGCTTCTTCTTCTTGCGTCCCTGGCCCTGGCCCGGCATTCCCTGCTGCTGCGGAGGATTGGGCCGCGGTGCTTGCGGCGCCATATTCTGGCCATTCTGGCTCTCGCCCGCAATCGGAGGGGGACCGCTCTGCAGAAAACCATTCTGATTCTGGGCTGTCTGGCTCGACTTGGTCTTACGACGACGACGCCGACGGCGATGCGCTTGCTGCGACTGCCCGGGCACGATTGCCGGAGCTTGCCCCGCCTCTGACGGCGGCTGCGTTGATTCTGTAGTCATACTTGCTCTTCCTGCTGCATTTGCTCTGTTGCTTTACGCCCTGATTTACAAAGGCGTCAATTGCTCCCGAAGCCAACCCTGGCGAACCTTGTACAGACCCGGTAAACCTCTGCCTGAAGAACCAGAATCGGCTGGGTCTCGAATTGGCCAAGATCCAGACCCGGATAAATCAACCAATTCGAACCTTCAGGCCAAGCCAGTCTGACCGGCGAGGCCGGCATACGCGCCGACGAGGCTTCTTCGTATCAGTACAAGACGAGTGCGCTGAATTTCTGGCCATTGTATCCAGCTTTTCGAGAGCCCGCTCGAACATTCCCCTGGTCTCCGCGATCGGGTCGCCTGCTGTCGGATTGACTCCACGATGTTTCACAGGACTAGGAGACGTATTAAACCTCTATCAGCTCAGCTTTTGCTGAAACCCAGCTTCCGCTGCTTCGCAAGGCAAATGACACTCGCGGTGCACAGCGTACTCTCATTTGAGCCATTATCGATCCGTTGCCGATTCGTCGATATCGATTCCATCAAATCGCAGCTTCGCAGCTCTATCCGGTTTAACAGCCGGGGGGCAGTTTCCTGTTCTTCTGTCCGGAGAGGCTCAAAGTCGCTGCGCGACAGGAGCAATACCGATACTACAGGGAAGCCCGCCTACTGGCAAGGTTGACAGCATACCTTATCCTGCATTGCCTTCCGCGAACGGACTGCCCAACTGCGAATGAGTATTGCAGCTACGCCCGGCGTTGTGCAAGTTCGCCGCCTCCGCAACAGCCTCGAGAGGCCAGTCCGCGTGTTCAAACATGAGCAAGTCGCGTCGATTCTGCGGGATCTGGTACTCAAAGTAAAAATGCCACCCGCAGGGGTGGCATTTCTCCCGCTTGCACGGGCTTGAATCTATTGTCCTGGGCACTGGCCTCCCAAGATTTTTGAACCTTGAGGGTGACTCTCTTGGTCACCCTCAGGTTTCTCTGTTGAGTGGCTTCAGTCGGGAAACGCTCTTTGGCGTTCCATCTCATTCTGAAGTCCTCTGGTTCGGTGTCTGGTTAAATCACATCCACCGGACATCACTGGCACCTTTACCTGTTGCAATTGACAGGCCATTTACGTCTTTCATTATTTTCAAACACTTACAAATTTCGCCCAAATCTCGAAATCCTGAAAATAAGAGATTCGCCCTTGAAAGATTCCTGATATGGAAGATGGGGGGCCAGTCACCGCTGGCATTGAATGCAGAAATGGGTTCCCCGCCCTGCCAGAATGATGCGCTTTATGGGCGTGCCACAAACGAGGCAAGGCTCCCCTGTCCGAAGATAGACGCGATGCTCCAGCTGAAAAAAACCTCGGGCGCCGTCGGCATCGACATAATCCGAAACCGATGATCCACCAAGCTCAATGGCGTGTTCCAGAACCTCTATCAATGCCGCACGAAGCTTCAGCAGTTCCGCTCGCTTAAGCCGCCCGGCCATTCTCCGCGGACGGATTCCTGCACGGAATAAGCTCTCGTCGGCATATATATTGCCCACGCCATGCAGCAGAGTCTGATTCAGCAGAGCCGCTTTGATCGCCAAGCGGCGTCCACGAAAGAGCTTTACAAACTCGTCCTCAGAGATCGTCAGCGGCTCCGCACCGGGCCCTGCAAAGGCCTTTGCAGTCTTAAGGTCCCGCAGCTCAAGCCGTCCAAAACGCCTCGGATCGACAAAACGCATCTCTCGGCCACTGGCCAGGGCCAGACGCGCATGCGTATGCGCGGCTACCGAAGCCTCCGGAGTAGTCACCAGCAACTGGCCTGTCATGCCCAGATGAACAATCCATTCCGCAACCCGACTGCTGCCGGTTCCATCGCCGAGTTCGCAGACGATGTGCTTCCCAACCCGGCGTACCCGCAGGATTGTCCGGCCTTCAAGGCCAGCGGCCAGCGAAGAGGGCGGCGTCTTGAAGGGCTCCTTATGCGAGCCAAACCACGCATCGATAATGCGGTCGCCACGCAGGCGCTCATCGACTCCACGGGCTATCGTTTCAACTTCTGGCAGTTCGGGCATCTCTGCATTCTAGATGCCCGAAGCCCAGCTTACGATGCGGCAAGCACCTCAGAGATGCGCGCTGCCACCTTGCCACGCCATCCCTGACTCATTGCCTGGAAGGCATAGCTGTCTCCCTCGAAGCCAGCGTGCTCCAGATGGAGCAGTGTGCCGCCCTTCCCATTGGATACGAGTGTCCAGGTCACAACCGTATCCAGCACATGGCCGTACCCGTCCAACTTCTTCGATCCGCCGCGCCAGGCATAGACCAACCGCTGCTCTGGAAGAGCATCGAGCACTTCGCAATGAACAATCCCATCCCAACCAGGAACCGGCTTGGTTTGAAACGTAAACTGGTGGCCAACTTTCGCCTCAATGTTGTTCGGCATCAGCCATGCTTCCAATAACTTCGGGTCGGTCAGCGCGCGCCACACTTCCGCTGGCGTATTCGGCAGGTCGTAATCCACGATAATCGACTGCTTTTGGCTCGCAGCCACAAGACTCTCACTCATTTCTCTTCTCCTTTTGAAGATGCTTGTAAAAGTGCTTTGAGACGCGGAAGCTTCTCATTCCAGAAAACTTCGTGACGGCTCAGCCAGCTTGTGAGGGGTTTGATTCCCGCAGCGTCGGCGCGGTAGAAGATCTGGCGCCCATCCTTGCGCTGCAACACCAGCCCGCTCTGCCGCAAGGCCGCCAGGTGCTGCGAAATCGCCGGCTGGGAAACCGCCATTCTGCGCGTCAGCTCAGAGACGCTCATCTCCTGCGCCGCGACGCTCTCGAAAACTGCCAGCCGCGTAGGATCTGCCAAAGCCCGAAAGATCTCCACCGCCTCGTGCATGAAGAGAACATATAAGCAATCACTTATGGATTGCAAGTGGAAAAATCTTCTCCTGAGATGGCACCATCTCGTCTGTCTGCCCTATGGAGTAGAGGACGATGCCGGTATATGATTACCTGTGGCGGTCGCGCAGGCAGCCGCATCCAGAATCAGATATTGCAGTTCAGATACGGATCATTAGGTACCTCACCAACCCGGCAGGCCGTTCCCTGCCCTCCGTGCCCAATCTGAGCCCGGAGCAGAGGCGACTTCAGGAAATGGAATCCATGCGAGCGAAGACAGCAGTGGTGCTCGGCGCCCAATGGGGCGACGAAGGCAAGGGCAAGATTGTGGATGTACTGAGTGGCAAATTTGCCGCTGTGGCTCGCTATGCGGGCGGTCATAACGCCGGCCATACAGTCATCATTTCCGGCCAGAAATTTGTGCTGCAGCTGATTCCCTGCGGCGTGCTCCGTCCTAATTGCAAAGGCGTCATCGGCAACGGCGTGGTGCTTGACCCCATCGCCTTCCTCAAGGAAGTCGCCAAGCTACGCGATCTGGGCGTCGATGTAGACGGCCAGCTCTTCGTATCAAACCGTGCGCAGGTCATTCTGCCCTACCACCGTATGATCGAGCTCGCAGCCGAGAGCGCACCCGGCCGCCAGAAGATCGGTACCACCAGCCGGGGCATTGGTCCGGCCTATGAAGACAAGATGGCGCGCAGCGGTCTGCGAGTCGTCGACCTGCTTAACCCCAAAATTCTCAAAACGCACATCGAAAACGCCTGCCAGGAAAAGAACGCGATCGCCCACGCCCTGTTCAACAGCGAGCCGATCGACCCGGCGAAGATGTTCGACGAGTACGCCGCGGCCGCCGAGCAGGTCAGGCCCTTCGTCACCGATACCGGCAAGTTGCTTAACCAGGTCATCGCAGGGGGCGGCAGCGTCATGTTTGAGGGCGCGCAGGGCACCATGCTCGACATCGACCACGGCACCTACCCCTTCGTCACCTCATCCTCAGCGACAGCAGGCGGGGCAGCGACCGGAACAGGCGTTGGCCCAACGGCAATCGGCACCGTCATCGGCGTCACCAAGGCATATGTCACACGCGTCGGCGAGGGGCCATTCCCCACCGAGATTCACGACGACTCGGCTGAAGTGCTGCGCGCCCGCGGTAATGAATACGGCGCCGTAACCGGCCGCCCACGCCGCTGCGGATGGCTCGACATTCCGCTCCTTCGCTACTCTAACCAGGTCAATGGCACCGAGTGGCTGGTGGTGACAAAGATGGACGTCCTGGATGAGCTCGCTGAGATTCCAGTCTGCATCGGCTATGAAATCAACGGCAAACTGACCGACTGCGTCCCCGCCGATGTACAGGGCCTGGAGTCGATCATTCCGAAGTACACTACGCTCAAGGGCTGGCAGCAATCGACCGAAGGTATCCGGGAGTTCACCGAGCTTCCCAAGGCGGCACAGGAATACCTTCGTTTCCAGGAGCGCGAGAGTGGCGCAAAGATCGGAATGGTTTCCACAGGGCCTGACCGCGATCAGACCATGATTTTGCCGGAGTTTGCGGATATGCTGGGAACACTCAAAGCTTAGCGGGCAACAGGAAGAGGAGCGTTTATGGTCAGCTTTATCGTCCGCTTTAAATTCGCCGCCGAAGAACGCGACGAAATTGCAGAGATTCTTCGCCAGCTGGCCGAAGCCTCGCGTAAGGAACCCGGATGCGTCAGTTACATTCCACATCAGGTCGAAGACGACCCGGACACAGTCGTGATTTATGAGCAATATAAGGATGCCAAAGCGCTGGCCGCTCACCGCGCCTCAGATCACTTCCAGAAGCTGGCAGTCGGCGGCCTCTTTCAGCGCATGCGTGATCGCGCCGTAGAGAATCTGACCGCGCTGAACTAGAACTCGTCTGTCGTGTGCAATTCAAGACACACGCCTTGCGGATTCCCTTTGACCTGGCCTCGCGTCCAAGGCTACGATGCGTTAGCATATGGCCGCAAAACTCTTCCTTCGAACCGCACTCGTGGCTGGCTCTCTGCTCCTGCCCGGCGGCGTTGCAGAATTAGCTTCGCAGACTACTACGCATCCGCCCTCCCGCGCCCATAAACACGAATATCGTCACGAAATCGATCAGATGGAAGATGCCTGGCGGTCGGCAATGCTTAAGAGCAACAGCACGGCCCTTGAACCCCTGCTCGCCGATGACTACACCGGCATAACAGCCCAGGGTGCTATCCAGACCAAGGAACAAGCGCTCGCCAGCGTTCGCTCTAACGCTCTGCAACTCACGTCCCTCTCCATCTCTGATCGCAAGGTTCGCATCTACGGTTCTACTGCCGTCGTCACATCGGTGGCTGAACTGACCGGAAACAGAAAGAATCAGGACCTCGCCGGCAGGTACAGGTATACTCGGGTCTACGTCCGCAACCAACAGGGACAGTGGAAAATTGTCAGCTTTGAAGCCAGCCGGATCCAGGAACCAGGAGACCGCCGGTAACCATTGATTAAGTTGTGGAAATCTTGACCTATTTCAAAAACGTATGAAACGGTACATCTTCAGCCCACACACTCCACATAGCATTACCTTTGTCGACCGCATTAGGTTACCTTTAGTGGATTGACGTCTACCACCTGACAGCGTTATTCAGGAAATAATTGAGTCTACCGTTCTACAAGGGTGTCGGTCGTATTGCTTCGATTCGGGGGAAACAGTGCGTATTTTGAGCACGTCCAAATCTCGTTCCGCGCGATCCGATGGCACACCCAAAGCGGGGTCCAAATGAGTCGTATGCGTTTGACGATGTTGAAGTTCTTTGCATTGTTGTTTTTGTTGCCGGGGCTGGGTGGGTTAGTTTTTAGCGCAATGGTTTCAACCGACTACCTGGAAAACCTTCCAAGGACGCCTGTACCGTCCGCTCACCGGATGACACCGCGAGATGTTCACGGCGTTGTGGTCTTCCAGACCGTTCAGGAGGACGCGCGCCTCTCGATCATGGAGTACAGCTCCGTTTCCGTCTTTCTGATTGGCCTGCTCCTGGGTATTGTCTACCTCGAGAAATGGTCGTCGTCACGTCAGACTGAGGCCGAGATGGAAGTTGATCTCCTTGAAGAAGCCGGAATCTAAGCCTGACTTCGGCTCACTTCGCAATACCCTCAACCGGACACCCTTTTGAATTTTCTGGGGCGTGCGAATTGTCTGCGCCCTCATTGCGCTGATAGCACTGCGTCGGCAATAGCAGCTGCTGTGACCGCCGCCTGCACCTGATGCACCCGAACGATCGACGCGCCATGAAGAATCGCCGTCACCAGCGCCGCCGCGCTGGCAGCTTCGATCGCCTCCGTTTCGCTTTGCCTTGCCGCCTGTCCCGCGGCAATCGTGCGGCTAAGGAATGACTTCCTCGAAAGCCCCGCCATCAGCGGACGCCCCAGAGTCAGCAATTCAGCTTGCCGTGCCAGCAACGCGTAATTCTCATCGAGCCTTTTGCCGAAACCATACCCGGGATCAAGTACCAGTGCCTCCTCGGCAATGCCCGCGTCAAGCGCCGCCTGCAGACTCGCTGCGAGCCCATCGTGCACCATCGCAACCAGCGCATTGCCGCCGAGCCGGGACTGCGCTCCCCACTCATCCGGCATCCCGCGCGTATGCATCAACACCACGCCACATCGCGCCTCAGCGCAGACGCCCGCCATCGCTTGATCCCACGTGAAGCCGCTGACGTCGTTGACAATTTCGGCTCCTGCATTCACCGCAGCTCGCGCCGTCGCCGCTTTATATGTGTCAACAGAGATGACCGCATCCGGACGCTCTCGAAGCACGCCCTCCAGCACCGGCAGCAGCCGGGCTTGTTCCTCGTCAGCGCTCACTGCGGCAGTCTCCGGATCGCCCGCATGCGACCCTGGTCGGGTGCTCTCCGCGCCCAGGTCAAGAATGTCCGCCCCTTCGTTCAGCAGGCTAAGCGCATGCTCGATGGCACGGTTCGGTTCGAAATACAGTCCGCCGTCTGAGAAGGAGTCGGATGTAATATTCACAACGCCCATCAGCAGGGTGCGTCGCCCCAATAGCAGTCTCCTTCTTTTCAGTTGCCATTCAGCTTGAATCTTCGGAAGGGAGATTGCAGTTTCCATAATGGCTCATCTTACATCCGTTCAATTGGCAGATCCGGGTATGGGCAGGCCCGTTGAAAAGCGACCGTGGGCAGCGCTACGTTCCGTCTAGCATGTACCTGCAACGCCGCGTGAAACTCAATGATCGTATGAGAAAATCGGGATGCGGCTAACGCTACATCCATCGGTCCGATCCCGACACGCCAGGTGTTCCCTCTGACTTCACCGGCCACAATGAGTATCCCGTCCCATCAATCCGGCCGCAGGCCTGAGAAGATTCACGCCCTTACTTCGTTGCGATTTTTTGCCGCGCTTTTTGTAGTGATTTACCACACGATTTGGACGACACCTCCGGCAATCAACAGCGCGAAAGTGATCGATCGAATTGGATCGCTTGGCTTTCTCTCCGTAGGTTTCTTTTTCCTGCTCTCCGGATACATTCTCGCGATGGTGTATCTAAGCCCTGGAAACCAGGTCTCCAATGGCAGTTTTTTCGCAGCGCGATTTGCGCGTATCTACCCGCTGTATTTGTTGACGCTGATAGTGGATACCCCCTGGTTCATCCTGCAGGTAGTTAAGGAACATGGGCATGGACATATCAGCACAGGCAGAAGAGTTGCCGAAGTCCTGGCGACGAATTTATTCATGTTACAGGCCTGGTTTCCGTCTCTGCGCGGAATCGACAATCCAAATTGGTCCCTCTCCGTAGAGGCTGTTTTCTATCTGCTCTTCCCGTTCATCGGTGTATGGTTGTGGCGATTGAGAGACCGGGCGATCTGGATTACCGCGGTAGGACTCTGGATCAGCAGTCAGATTGTTATCTACCTCATCACGCCTCATCTCGGAGACAATGTCCGCAGATTCAATCCCGTGCTGCATCTGTGCACCTTTGCTCTCGGTATTCTCCTGGCCCGCTGGCAGGTGACTGAACGCGAACGCCATGGTCAATCACCAAAACATACCGTCAGCGTTGCAATTTCGCTGCTGCTGGCATTATCCGGTTACGTTGCGCTCATCCACTGGCTGCCAAAAATTCGCATCGGTAATGTGCACGACGGACTTATGGCTCCGGTCTTTATGTGTATTATCTGGGCATTTTCCGCCAACGAAAGATGGCCTGCCCGGCTACTTAGCGTTAGATGGCTTGTCATTTTAGGAGAAGCTAGCTATGGCCTGTATCTCATACACATCCCTGTATTTCATCTGTTTCAGAGCTCCGGACTGCAGAGCATTGCCATGCTGTATCCGCTGTATGTATGTCTATGTGTCGGGCTCAGTGTACTGAGCTTCTATTGGATTGAGACGCCATCGCGCAAGTGGATATTGCACAAGCTGCACACTCGCCCGAAGGAAACTATGGAGATGGCTTCCGACGCACAGTAACTACTGGCCTCGATTGCCGCTAACATGCCATACAATTTCCCTATACGATAGACAGACTTTTCTAGGAGCCAGTTCCTGATGCAAATCCCAAAAATTAGTTTTTGGCTACCGCTTGCGGTAGCAGGCGCCCTCACTTTGCACGCGGCGCCCGCAGCCAAGCCAGAGAAAGCCAAGCCCGTCGCATCCGCCGAAGTTGACCCATACACCGAAGTTCAGCCCGCAACCGAGACACTCGATCTGACCGCGTATCAGCGCATTCGCGATGAGGGTCTGAATCACTCCCACGTGATGGACTTCGCCACCGCGCTCATGGACGGCATCGGCCCGCGCCTGACCGGCTCGCCCAATCTGAAGAAAGCCAACGAGTGGACCCGCGACACGCTCACCAAGATCGGCCTCGAAAACGCGCACCTTGAAGACTGGGGTGAGTTTGGCCTCGGCTGGCAGCAGGTGAACACCTGGGCGCGCATGGTCACGCCCGATACCGCGATTCTCATCGTGCAGGCGACACCGTGGTCCCCTTCAAGCCCCGGTCCGGTAACTGGCGACGTCGTCTTCGTAAAGATCGATAGCGAAAAGGACTTTGATACCTATAAGGGCAAGCTCGCCGGCAAGGTTGTCCTCTTCGGCGCTATGCGCGAAGTTCCACCCGTAGACAAGTCCCTCTTCGAGCGCTACTCCGACAAGGAGCTTGAAGAGCTCGCCGAATTTCCCGTGAGCGCAAGAAGCGATGGCGGCATTACTCCCGAGATGCAGGCTCGCCTGCAGGCGCGCGTGCAGCGTCTTCGCCTCATCGACAAGATCGCTGATTTCTTCGCTGAGGAGAAGGTAGCCGCGGTCATTGAACCCAGCCGCGATGGCAAGAACGGCGGCGGCTCCGGCGGCACGCTCTTTGACGACAACGGAGCGACTCTCGGACGCACCCCCTACCTCGCCCAGAAGCGCGTCAAGATTCCCGTAGCCGTTGCAGCAATCGAAAGCTATGGCCGCCTCTATCGCCTCACAGAAGCGCACGTTCCAGTCACAGTCGAGATCAACGTTGAAACCAAGTTCACCGGCGAGCATGAACACGGCTTCGACACCGTCGCTGAAATCCCCGGCACCGACCCCGCCCTGAAAGCCCAGGTCGTCATGGTCGGCGGCCATCTGGACAGCTGGATCGCAGGCACCGGCGCTACCGACAACGGCGCAGGCTCGGTCGTCGCTATGGAAGTCGTTCGCATCTTCAAGGCGCTTGACATCAAGCCACGCCGCACCATCCGTATCGCTCTCTGGACCGGCGAAGAACAGGGCATCTTCGGCTCCAAGGGCTACGTCACACAACACTTCGGCTCAGCGGCGACCTCCACCGCGCCGGACCAGATGCAGCTGCCTGAATTCATGCGCCGCGCCACCGGGCCGCTCACTGTCAAGCCCGAGCAGAAGCTGATCTCCGGCTACTTCAACATTGACAATGGAACAGGCAAAGTTCGCGGCATCTACACGCAGGGTAACTACGCCATCGCGCCGATCTTTGCTCAGTGGATGGCGCCGCTCAAGGACCTCGGCGTCACCACGGTCACTAATCGCAACACCGGCGGCACCGACCACCTGAGCTTCGATGCAGTCGGCATTCCCGGCTTCCAGTTCATCCAGGACGACATGGACTACGAGAGCCGAACGCATCACTCCAACGACGACACCGTGGAGCGCCTGCAACCCGCAGACCTTAAGCAGATCGCAACCGTCGAAGCGATCTTCGTCTACAACGCAGCTATGCGCGACAAGATGCTGCCCCGCAAGCCGCTTCCACAGCCAGAGCTTGAAGAGCAAAAGCGCAAGCCGCTCGAAGGCATCATGCCCGGCGCAGTGCCGCCTCCCGCACCACCGGCCAAGTAATCAAGTGCAACCTAACTGGCCCGCGTGAATCCCAATTCATGCGGGCCTTTCTGTCTCTTCGAATGACATGTCCGTCACATTTTGGGTGCCTTGCAAAGCGTATAATCCGGATGCGCAGTTTCACCTTTGGCATTTAGCAAGCCTAGCGTCCGACACAGCAGACAAAACCAGAATTCCGGAGAAGAGAATGACCACCAGCCTGACGCCCCTGAAGCAACTGCCCGCATGGCAAGCCCTTGAAGCGCACGCGACCAAGCTGGCCGGCACTCATCTCCGCCAGCTTTTTGCCGATGATCCAATGCGCGGCGAACGCCTCACCGCCGAGGCCGCCGGCGTCTTTCTGGATTACTCCAAACACCGCATCACCGATGAAACGCTGAGCCTCTTCCAGCAACTTGTCGAACAATCCGGCCTGCGCGCCCACATCGACGCCATGTTCCGCGGCGACAAGATCAACATCACAGAAAATCGCGCCGTGCTGCACGTCGCCCTGCGCGCGCCCAAAGATGAGTCCATCCTCGTCGACGGCAAAGATGTCGTTCCCGGTGTCCACGAAGTGCTCGACAGGATGGCTGTCTTCGCCGACAGCATCCGCAGCGGAAAATGGCTGGGCTATACCGAAAAGCCCATCCGCAACATCGTCAACATCGGTATCGGCGGCTCCGATCTTGGTCCGGTCATGGCTTATGAAGCGCTGCGCCACTACACCGACCGCGACCTGACCTTCCGCTTCGTCTCCAACGTAGACGGCACCGACTTCCATGAAGCCACGCGCGACCTCGATCAGGAAGAGACGCTCTTCATCATCTCGTCCAAGACATTCACCACGCTTGAAACCATGACTAACGCGCACTCTGCGCGCATGTGGTGCCTCTCCCGGTTGCGTGAGCACACGGCCATTGCGCGCCACTTCGTCGCCGTCTCCACGAACGCGGCTGAGGTCTCCAAGTTCGGCATCGACACAGCCAACATGTTCGGTTTCTGGGACTGGGTCGGCGGGCGCTATTCGATGGACTCAGCCATCGGTCTCTCGAACATGATCGCCCTCGGTCCGGATAACTTCCGCGCCATGCTCGCCGGCTTCCACGAGATGGACGAGCACTTCCGCACCACGCCCTTCGATAAGAATCTGCCCGTGATCATGGGCCTGCTTTGCCTCTGGTACAACTGCTTCTTCGACGCGCAGACTGTCGCTGTGCTGCCCTACGATCAATACCTCAAGCGCTTCCCTGCCTACCTGCAACAGCTCACCATGGAGAGCAACGGCAAGCACGTCACGCTCGACGGGCGCATCGTCGACTACCAGACCGGTCCCATCTTCTGGGGCGAGCCGGGCACCAACGGACAGCACTCCTTTTACCAACTCATCCACCAGGGCACCAAGCTCATTCCCTGCGACTTCATCGGCTTCTGCAAATCGCTCAATCCTCTCGGCGCCCATCATGACTACCTGATGTCCAATGTCTTCGCACAGGCCGAAGCTCTCGCCTTCGGCAAGACCACTGAGCAAGTGAAAGCCGAAGGCACAGCCGACTGGCTTGCGCTGCATCGCACCTTCGACGGCAACCGCCCATCGTCCGTCATTCTGGCTGAAAAGATGACGCCTGCCATGCTCGGCAAACTCGTCGCACTCTACGAACACAGCGTCTTCGTCCAGGGAATCATCTGGCAGATCGACTCCTTTGACCAGTGGGGCGTCGAGCTAGGCAAAGTGCTGGCTCAGCGCATCATTCCGGAGCTCGAAAGCGACTCCGAACCCGAGCTCAAACACGACAGCTCCACCAACGCTCTGATCAGGCGTTATCGGGCAGGCCGGCGCAAGCGGCAATAGCGCCGGTCCGTTCCGGTACACTCCTTTCTATCGGTTCGCGGTGGAGTAAAGTACTTCCGCAGCAAGCATCCTTCCCGACCAATGCACGTTCCAAATGACGAAGGAGTGACCCAATGCCCGCAAAAGATCGGATTGCTATCCCCGGGAGCGAACGTGCCCCGATGCGTGGAGCCACTCTCGTGGGTCCCACTGACCCCAATCAGCTCATCGAGGTCTCGGTGGTGCTCAAGCAGCGCCGTCCGCTTGACCTGAATGACCTGCAAGGCAGAATCCTGAGTCACGATGACTACGCATCGGCCTACGGCGCAGATCCGGAAAACATCCAGCGCATTCACACCTTTGCCGCAAACAACAATCTACAGGTAGTCGAGCACGGCGATGAAATTGCCCGCCGCACCATCAAGGTCCAGGGCACCGTAGCCAATCTCGAAAAGGCCTTCGGCGTAAAGCTCAACGACTATCGCCACGCTCGCGGACACTATCGCGGCCGTACCGGAGCCGTGTATGTTCCTCCCGAACTCGCAGACGTCGTGCAGGGTGTCTTCGGACTCGACAACCGCCCGCAGGCAAAGCCCCACTTTCGCTACCGAGGATTGAGTGGCGCATCCGATGCTGCCGCCGCAGACATCTCGTATACGCCCATCCAGGTAGCCCAACTTTACAACTTTCCCACCGGCGTAACCGGTGCAGGCCAGACCATCGGCATCATTGAACTGGGCGGCGGCTACAAGCCTGCCGACATCACCAACTACTTCAAATCCCTCGGCCTCACAGCGCCCAAAGTCACCAGCGTCTCCGTCGATGGCGGCACCAACAGCCCCACCAACGCCAACAGCGCCGACGGCGAAGTCCTGCTGGACATTGAAGTCGCGGGAGCCGTCGCGCCCGGCGCAAACATCGTCGTCTATTTCACCCCCAACACCTCCCAGGGCTTTCAGGACGGGCTCAGTACCGCCATCCATGACAGCACCAACAATCCGTCTGCCATCTCTATCAGCTGGGGCGCACCGGAAGACGACTGGACCTCGCAGTTGATGCAGAGTTTCGATCAGGTCGCGCAAGCGGCAGCTGCACTTGGAGTCACCATCACAGTCGCCTCTGGAGACGATGGTTCAAGCGATGGCGAAAGTGGCGATCACGTCGATTTCCCCTCATCCAGCCCGCACGTACTCGCCTGCGGCGGCACCACCCTGGAGTCTTCTGGTGGCGTGATCACCAGCGAGACCGTCTGGAACAGCGGCTCGAGTGGCGGAGCCACGGGCGGCGGCTTCAGCACCATATTCGCGCAGCCGAGCTACCAATCCTCTATTTCTGGCCAGACAGGGCGCGGCGTCCCCGACGTAGCCGGCAACGCCGACCCGGCCACCGGCTACAACGTGCTTGTCGATGGCGAGCAGTTTGCCGTCGGCGGAACCAGCGCCGTAGCTCCCCTGTGGGCCGGCCTCATCGCCCTGCTCAATCAAAAACTCAACACGCGCCTCGGATACATCAATCCCGCAATCTACGCCCTTCCGGAGCCCGACAACGGCTTCAACGACATCACGGAAGGCAATAACGGCACCTACTCTGCAGGCCCCGGATGGGATGCGACTACGGGCCTGGGCTCTCCAATCGGAACAACTCTGGGATCGCTTCTGGCAGCGTCGATAACGACTCCGCCGACCGGCGGAAACGGCCCCAGCACTCCTACGGACCCCACTGGACCAACAGATCCAACCGGGCCTACCGACCCTACAGATCCGACTCCGCCGACGTGGCCCACTGACCCCACAGATCCGTGCGATCCGACGGATCCCACAGACCCAACCTGGCCAACTGACCCTTGGGACAAGCCTGCAAACTAGCCCGGCAATCGCAGGCCGCAGGCTGATGAACTAATAGAAGAGATACTTCCGCCAGCGATCGTCGCCCCGGCCCAGCATCCGCATGATCTGGCGGCTCGTGTGCAGGCTGAAGGTGCGCGGCTCGCGCAGCAGCTTCATATCGTCCAGTTCGTGCAGCATGCGATTGCTCTTGCGCCGATTGCAGCTATGGCAGCAGGCTACAAGGTTCTCCCACGTTGAGTTGCCGCCTCGCGAGCGCGGAATCACGTGGTCCAGCGTCAATTCGCTCGACGGCAGCACCGTGCTGCAGTACTGGCATGTGTTCCGGTCACGCAGTAGGATGTTCTTCCGCGAGAGCGCCCGCGTCTGGTGCGGAATGCGCCGGTACTCCAGCAGCCGAATCACTGAAGGCATTGCCATGCGGCTGCGCTGCGCGTGCAGAATCAGCCCATGCTCTTCCTCAGTCTTGGCCACGCCTTTGAGCACCAGCACCAGCGCACGGCGCGCTCCGCAAATATTGATGGGCTCATAGGATGCGTTCAGAACCAGCACCGGCATCTGCATGACCTGGCCTGACATTACGCTCGACTGCGTCCAGCTCTGGCTCTCTGAATGAGCGGCGTGGGCCGCTGCTGCCTTGGCGAGTGACTTCTGCTTGCGGGCATGAATCATGGCTTTTCCAAGCGACATCGCTTCCCCTCGTAAGAGTGCTAATCGGTATCGATCTTGCGTGGCCTTTGCGTCTTCTTGCTCCTGCTTGCCTCTGCTCGTACTTGTTGAACGCTTCCGTCAATGAACAGTCATCGACGGCGTTTCCACTCGAATAAAATTCCTCGTCGCACCAGCCTGCAGCGGAAACCGCCGCTGCGCCCGAGCCAGCGTGGCGACGCGTACTGAAGCCGCTCCCGCCTCAACCAGCATCCGGCTGCATGCGCGGGCCGTTGCTCCGGTGGTGTAGATGTCATCCACCAGCAGAATGTGCCGTCCGCGCACCGTTTCGGCGTCGGACACAAAAAAAGCGCCGCGCAGATTCACGCGGCGCTGGCGGGGGGTCAGCCCCGCTTGACTTTCCGTAGACCTCTTTCGCACCAGCGCCCTCGGGGACAGTTCCAGCCTCCACTCGGGATGCGTCCTGCGCAGAACCCGTAAAGCCTCGCCCGCCAGTTCCCTCGCCTGATTAAAGCCCCGTTGAGACTGTCGCGAACGATGCAGCGGCACCGGCACCACCAGCATTTCCGCCGCAGTATCCTTGCCGGCCAGCCCGGCAATCGCTGTAGCCAGCCGTCTGCCAAGTTCGCGTCCAAGCGGAGCCATCCGGTCATACTTCAGCGCATGGATCGCCCCACGCATTGCTCCCTCATAGACGCCATAACTCACCGCGCGCACAAACGCAGGAGGAACCATCCGGCATGCCCTGCAATGACTCGGTTCGGCCGCGGGCATGAAGAGGTCCTCGCCGCAACGAACGCAGCAGTTCTCACGCTGAGCGGCAACCTCGCCCCAGCAAGCATCGCAGATAGGTGTATTGGAGAGACGCGGCACGAACGTACCGCAAATAGCGCAACACGAGGGAAGAAAAGCACAACTCAGAGCGTGGCCGGCATTCCTCAGCAGATTTACGGGCGCAAGACCTGCTGCCCGCCACGTCGCAGCCTTGTAACTCGAGGCAACGCGTGAAAGCCCACGATGCTGGGAACCTTGATTCTCAGAGAGAGAGTCGCTACTGAAGTCGCACCTCAATCCTGGCAGGCCGGTCCACCCGCCTTTGCCGCTAGTATACGCAGAGCCCGTTAAGAAAGCTATCGACTCGCGCAGATCAAACTTTGCAAAGGAACATAGTTTTCCAGCAGATGCGACACCGCCATCTCATCGCGCCTTGTCATAGTAGCCGGATCGGATAAGGATGTTATCGACCCGCTCTGAGGCGTGCAACTCGATGCGATGGAACGAGTTATCGTGCCTTAGGTCTGCCGGATTGTAGACCAGACGGTACTGACTGCGTAGGTCCGCTTCGATGGTGCGCAGATTTTCGTATATTTTCGCTTCCGGGTCGTCGTCATAGAAGACGCGGCCGCCAGTCTGTGTTGTTAACTCCGCCAATGTTCCCGGACCCGTGGAGGCACCGAGGTTCGGCTCAGCACGGAAGGCATAGATGGCTGTGTTGCTGTGCTGACAGATATCTACCGAGTCCTTGAGAGAAGTGTGGCTGGCGTTGTCCTCCCCATCGGAGAAAAGCAATATGAAATTTCCGCCGCTCGCGTGATCGACTTTGCCAAATTCGTTAAAACACGCCCGAAAGATGGCATCGAACAAAGCCGTGCCGCCAAGTGGATTTGCCTTTCCCGCGACAACTCTGTGAATGCTCGCGGTAAGTGCGACCGGATCGCCGGTCCATGGCTGTGTAAGTTTCGTAATGTAGCCAAAATCCATAATGAAAGCCTGGTCGGTTTGTTGACGTAATAACCGCTGGACGTATTCGATCGAGATTGCCCGGTCTCCGGAAAGATGTCCTTCCATCGACCTGCTTGTGTCCATGAGTATCCCGGCATGAATGGGATAGTCCTGCAGGGATTGGAGCGTAATAATTTTGCGCGGTGGCCTGCCGTTATCCAGAAGCCTCAGCTCATCGACCCTCAGGTCGTTGATGGGCAGGCCGTGTACATCGACAGCATGGAAGGTGACGACAACCTCATCCACAGAAACGCGAAGATTGTATGGCGGCGCACCTTGAGCTATCGCAGTGCTTGTCTGCGAATCTCCGCGGCGCGCATGGGCGAGGAAGATAAACAAAAACAGGCTGTAGATAATTCTGGCTCGCTGCAATATCCGGATCCTGCAATGTAGACGTGGTCGCTCAGCAAAGGCGATGAAGTGATTTCTTCAAGTCGAACCAGTTGATCTTATACAGGTCTCGGTTCACGAAAATTTTATACACTCCATCAACTGTCCGTATCTGAACGCCCATATCCATCTCCGGGCACTTCCGAAAGACCCTTCCCGTCTGCACACCTGATTTTGCTGGATTTAGCTCGTGCTGAATTGGCCGTACAATTGCTTCCGATCTTATTTACACGTGAGTGGTCGGAGGACAAAGCATCATGGCCTCACTGTTTCAGGATATTTCCTTCGCTCTCAGGCAGCTTACCCGGCATCGCATCTACGCGCTCACCGCAGTGGTCTCCATGGCGCTCGGCATCGGAGCCACCGCAGCCGTGTACAGCGTCCTCTACGGAGTCCTGATCGACCCGTACCCGTATCGCGACGCCGATCGAATCGCTTTCATCACCATTCAGAACAAACAGGGTTTCGGCGGAGATATTCCTCTTACCCTTTCGGAGCTTGGCCAGCTACGTAAGGCTAAATCCATCGAAGATGCCTTCTCGCAGGGCGATGCGAGCATGGTGGCCACTGATGGAGATTTACCGCAGTCAGTCAAAGTGCTGGAGATGACCGGCAACGGCCTTCAGTTTCTGGACGCGCCGCCTCTCATGGGCCGGGTTTTCACCGCGGCTGAGGCTCCCGCCGGTGTCGCTCCTCCACCAGTAGCCGTTATCAGTTACCCATTCTGGAAGACGCACTTTGCCTCCAGCGCCGACGTTCTGGGCAAGGTGCTCCTGCTCAACCATCAGAAATACACTGTCATCGGCGTCACCGGCCCGCGTTTCACCTGGCATGACTCCGAAGTCTACGTGCCCATGCCGGCAGGCACAGACCCGAAGCTCCGCTACCAGACGCTCATACGCCTCCGCCCCGGTGTCTCGACCGATGCTGCCGCTGGGGAACTGACCAGTTTTGTGCAGCAGGTGGGCCACGCTGAGCCAGCCCTGCTGCCGTCCGATGGCTATCGCATCAAGGTAGATACGCTGAATGACTGGCTACTCGGCCAGTTCAAGGGTACGCTGATCGTGCTCTTTGTCGCAGTCGCTCTGCTGCTGCTCATCGGCTGCGGCAACGTCTCCATTCTCATGCTCGCCCGCGGAACCGCCCGCCTGCAGGAACTTGCCACCCGCATCGCCCTCGGCGCCTCCCGGGCTCGCATCGTGAAGCAACTACTCACTGAGGCTGTTATCGTCTCGATTACCGGAGGCGCGCTCGGCATGGCGTTTGCGTATTTCGCCATCCGGCTCATCACGGGCCTGATTCCGCAGTACGCTATTCCACATGAAGTCGTTATCACGCTGAACACGCCAGTTCTTCTCTTCAGCACAGCCGTGTCGGTCGCCATTGGTATCCTCGCTGGCCTCTCGCCCGCTCTGCAGTTCTCAAGCCCGCAAGTAAGCCAGATGATCCAATCTGCAGGCTCGCGCAGCACGACATCTCGCGGGGCACGGACCCGCACGGCGCTCATCGTCGCGCAGACCGCGCTTACCGTGCTCATGCTCGCCGGGGCAGGCGCTGCCATGCGAAACTTCCTGCAGGCCTACGCCGCCCAGCTTGGTTTTGATAGCCATCACGTGCTCTGGCTCCATATCAACCTGCCGGAGAAGTCCTTCCCCGGCTGGCAGGAAAGAGTGAACTACTACGATGCGTTGATCGAGAAGATCAAATCCACACCCGGAGTTACCGACGCCGCCATCACCGGAGCAGGGCTTCCAACCTATAGCGAATGGCGCCAGCCTGTACAAATCATCGGCAGGACTCTCGACAGCAGTCGCAAGAGCGGAGTCAACATGGTTGGCTCTGAATATTTCTCAGTCCTCGGCATTCCACTCCTCGAAGGACGACTCATCACGCGGGAGGAAGTGCTTCGTGGAGCAAACGTCGCCGTCATCAGCAGTACCTTTGCCCAACGCTACTTCCCTGGCTCCGACCCCATCGGAAGGCAGATACTCCCAGCCGAGCTAGCGCAGGTTCCGTCCACTCTGCTTCACGCGCCCAACCTGAGCCAGCCTTACGAGGTCATCGGAGTAGTCGGCGATGTGCGCAACGACGGCTTGCACCGTCCCATCATTCCTCAGGCCTATCTCCCATCCTCCATTTTCGCCTCCACGGGCAACGACTTTCTCATTCGCACCACCGGCAATCCCTCCGCGCTTCTCCACGCCATCAGCACCAATATCCGCGCTCTCAATCAAAACCAGGCAGTTGGCATGACCTACTCGCTGGATGAGTATCTTTCCATGTTCGTCTGGTCGCATGAACGCTTCATTGCCGTGCTCTTTGGTGTCTTCTCCTTCGTCGCCCTCGGCCTGGCTGCCATCGGTCTCGCCAGCGTAGTGGCCTACTCTGTGGAACAGCGAACCCGCGAATTCGGTATTCGCATGGCCCTCGGGGCCCAGCAGTGGAATGTTCTGCGGCTCACATTGACCTCAACCGCTCGAACCACCGGCGCGGGACTCATCCTCGGCATTCTGCTCAGCGTCGGCCTCAGTGATGCCGTCCATCGTTGGACTCAAAGCAGTTTGCGCGATGCCTCTGTCCTCGCAGTCATTGCGGGAGTATTCCTCGTCGCTTCTGCCGCCGCATGCTTCCTGCCTGCGCGAAGAGCAACGCGTATCGATCCTATGGTCGCTCTCCGAGACAGCTAATCGAGCATAGCCACATTCTCAATCCGATCTCTTCTCTCTGTTATTCCCGATGAACGTAGAGAGATCAGTGCATGGAGAAGGCTGCCAGTTATCCTCCAATCACAACGCTAAATTCTCACTTCGCGCCCCAATCCCGTATATTCCATGTAACCTGCCGACGGAGGCTCCGCACGTGCCCGATTTCCAGCCCTATGTCTCGCCCTATGAACACCGCCCGGAGTTCACCGCACGTGCTCTGCTACTCGGCAGCTTCTTCGGTATCGTCTTCGGCGCTGTCACGGTCTATGTCGGCCTCCGTGCGGGCCTTACTGTCGCCGCCTCCATCCCTATCTCGGTCCTCTCCATCAGCATCCTGCGCGTCTTCGGCAAATCCTCCATCCTAGAAAACAACATCGTCCAGACCACCGGTAACGCCGGTCAGTCCATCGCCTCCGGTGTCATCTTCACGTTGCCTGCGCTGATTTTTCTTGGCTTCGATCTCGAGTACTCCCGCATCTTCCTCCTCGCTCTTGTCGGCGGCTGGCTCGGAGTCCTCTTCATGATTCCCCTGCGCCGCCAGCTCATCGTCGAGGAGCACGGCACGCTCAAATACCCAGAAGGCACAGCCTGCGCCGACGTTCTCATAGCCGGGGACCGCGGCGGATCCTTCGCCAGCCGTGTCTTCTTCGGCCTGGGCCTCGGCGCGGTCTACACGCTCTTTCAGAATGAAAACCTCTTCGCCGCCTGGCCCGGCACACCCGACTATCAGCCAGACTTCGGCCCCCAGCACATCATGAAAGGGGCAGCCATTCGCGCCGACGCTACGCCCGAATACCTCGGTGTGGGCTACATCATCGGCCCCCGCGTCGCCGGAACCATCTTCGCCGGTGGCGTGCTCTCGTGGCTGGTGATCATGCCGCTGCTCTATTTCTTCGGCAAGAACATTGACCACCCCATCTATCCCGGCACCATTCCCATTAGCGCCATGAGCCCCAGCCAGCTCTGGTCCAGCTACATTCGCCCCATGGGCGCAGGAGCGGTAGCCGCCTCCGGCCTCATCACTCTTCTCAAAACCATCCCGACAATCACCAACGCGCTGACCAGCGGCTTCCGCATGATGCGCAAATCCGGCGGCAAAGCGGACAAAGCTCTCCGCACGGAAGACGACCTGCCCATGAGCGTCGTCGCCGGAGGCTCCGTCGCCCTGGTCGTCATCATGTTCCTCTTTCTGCAGTTCAAGCCTGTACCGGGAGCATATGTCGGTTGGGCTGCCAATCTTGCCGCATCGCTTCTGGTGGTCGTCTTCGGCTTTCTCTTCGTTACCGTAAGCTCAAGAATTGTCGGCCTCATCGGCAGTTCGGCCTCGCCCGTCTCGGGCATGACCATCGCCACGCTGATGGCCACCGCAGCCATCTTCCTCGTGAAAGGCTGGACCGCCCCTGCCTTCGGCGCACTTGCCATCACCGTCGGCGGCGCAGTCTGCATCGCGGCCTCCAACTCCGGAGACACCAGTCAGGACCTCAAAACCGGTTACCTCATCGGCGCCACTCCCCGCCTGCAGCAGATCGCGCTCATGATCGGCGTCTGTGTCTCCACCGTCGTGATCGGGTTGACCCTCAATGCCATGAACACCGGCCTGCAGGAATTTCGCGAAGCCGCTCAGACGTGGGACATCAACGCATCGCATCCCGGCGTCAGTCCACAGCAGAACGCAAAGCTTCCCGAGCAGTTCCAGGTGAAGGGCGCGAACAAAACCTCCGCCACTCACCACGCCTCTGAATACGTCGTCCTCAACGCGCTCGGATCGGCTGAGCTGGCCGACGGCAAATACCTCTTTTCGCCAACCACAGGACGCATTGAAGCCCAGTGGATTCAGGGCATCGGCAGCGAAAAGGCCGCTGCGCCGCAGGCCCGGCTCATGGCTACGGTCATCAACGGCATCCTGAGCCAGAAGCTGCCCTGGGGACTGGTGCTGATGGGCGTCTTCATCGTCATCGCCGTAGAACTGCTCGGCGTACGCTCGCTCTCTTTCGCGGTCGGCTCCTATCTCTCCATCGCTACTACTCTCGCCATCTTTGCCGGAGGCGTAGTGCGCTGGCTCGTGGATCGAGCGCTTGAGAAAACAGGCCAGAAAGACGATAGCGAAATCAGCCCCGGATCGCTCTACGCCTCAGGCCTCATCGCCGCGGGCGGCATCGTCGGCCTGATCGGCGTGGCCATCAAAGCCTACGAGCAACTCGCCGACACACACGTCCCCATCCAGTTCCCCGAGGCGAACTTCCTGCATCATGATCTGGTTTCAGTGCTGATGTTCGCCGCGCTTGCCTTCTCGCTCTACTACTTCGCGCGCAAACCAATGAAGCCCTGAGCTACTCAGCTTCGGCTGCCGTTCCCGTGATAGTAGATGCTCCCCGTCAATGCACAACCCAGGCGCTTCCAAAACTCATAGCCGCCGCCGGTCCCCGAGAGCACCGTCTCAAAGGCTCCCGGATCGCGCTCGATAGCCAGCATAGCCAACTCATCCAGCGTAGCGGCCGTGGCGTACGAAAGCAGATTGGTCCAGGTGCGCGCTTCTTCCATGCTGCCGTCGCCAATCTCCAGCGGCTCGCCAATGTTGATCAGAATCTCCGGCAGCTTCTCATCCCAGAACGCATACTCCATCGCGACCGGAACACAGGTCAGCCGCCCCATACGGGTCATCAATGCGCCCAGCTCCGGACGGAAGACGACAGGCCGCTTGCGCACGTCCTGAGCCTCACGTTCGGGCGTGATCCACAGAACCGAGCCCTCCCGCGAAAGCACAGCGGAACCCGCGCGCAACAACTGCGCTGCTCCACGCGCCGACGCCTGATCCATCGCAAAAAAGCCCGCCGAAAAGAAGCCCAAAGACCTGAGGATGCCGTGCCGCGCCAGCACTTCCTCATCCATAGGAGCATAGTGATCCCGCTCCGGCAGAATCGTCTGCGCCAGCAGCATCGCCGTCAGCCCATCCCACCACGAAGCATGATTGGCAAACAGGATCAGCGGCTGCGCCTGCGGTGGAATCCGTCCCACATTGGCCACCCGCACACAATTGAAACGCCGCCCCAGCCGCCACCGCAGGTAGATAGAAAACAATCCGGCCATTCGCCGCGAAGGAGCCTTCACCTCGCCGCTTGACCGGACCGCTTTTACCTGCGTTCGCGTCATTCCGTCAGTCCCTTGCTTTTACGATACTGCGTCAGGGCAAACCAGATCGACGGGCTACTGCAAGCGGGTAGCCTGTTACGGCTTCACCGCAGCTACTTCGTCCTTGTACACCTTACCGCCCTTCATGACAAAACTCACGTGCTCCAGCACCTCAATCTTGTCCAGCGGATTGGACGTAACGGCGATTAGATCGGCATACTTGCCCGTCTCCAGTGTTCCCACGTCCTTGGACCGGTCGATCAGGTCCGCAGCGCTCGAGGTCGCCGCGCGAATCGCCCCTGCCGGCGTGAGCCCGTACTTTACCATGTAATGAAACTGCTTCGCATTATCCCCATGCGGATAGACCCCCGCATCCGTGCCAAACGCCACCTTCACACCCGCCGCAACCGCCTTGGCAAAGTTCTCCCGCTGCAGTCGGCCCACCGTTCTTTCCTTATCGATCATCTCCTTAGGAAGCCCAAACTTGCCCGCCTCTCCAAGAATGTAATCGTCGTTGTAGATATCCGCCACCAGATACGTCCCGTGCTGCTTCATCAGCTCAATGCCCTCGGCATCAATCAGGCTGCCATGCTCAATCGAGTCGATACCCGCGCGCACGGCATCTTTGATGCCTTCCGTCCCATGTGCGTGCGCCGCAATCTTACGCCCGGCATGATGCGCCTCTTCCGCAGCAACCTTCAATTCCTCGTAAGTAAACTGCTCCGCGCCCGGCTTGTCTCCCGCAGAAAGCACCCCACCAGTCGCCAGAATCTTGATCACATCCACGCCGTACTTGACCTGCTCGCGAACTACCTTCCGCACTTCCTCCGGCCCGTCCGCAATCGCATAATCCTTCTCCGCTGGATACATCATGTTGTTCACCGCCGGCGCAAAACCGTTCATATCCCCGTGGCCCCCGGTAATCGAAATCCCCGGCCCGCTAGCCACAATCCGCGGCCCCGGAATATATCCCGAATCGACAGCCTTGCGCAGATCCACCGCAAAGAACGGCGAAGAGCCCACATCACGCACGCTCGTAAACCCGGCCTGCAGCGTCTTGTTCGCGTTGACCACGCCATTGAACCCGCCCATGAAAGGTGTATCCCTCACCTGGTTGATCGGGTCATACTGGTCCGCGCGCGCCTCCAGATGCGTATGGCAATCAATCAACCCCGGCAGCACCCAGGCATTCGAGAGATCCACCACCTTGGCTCCCGCCGGAATCGTCACCTCACCAGCCGGCGCAACCTTCGTGATGCGCTCACCCTCAACCACCAGCACGACATTTTCGCGCAACTTGTCGCCGGTCGAGTCGAAAAGATGTCCCGCCTTCACATAGACCATAGGCGGCGCAGCGGGCGCAGGCGTCTGGGCCAGAACACCAGCGGAAAGAAAGGAAACAGGCAACAGCAGCCAGGAACCGAGCAGGCGGCTACACAACGACAATCGCAATTGGGATGGCATAAACATAAAAGCCACTCTACCGCATCAGTACAGACCTGCCGTCCTGAATCTTGAGAAATAACCCAAAGCCCTATCCGTCCAGCCGCGCAAAACTCTCCCGCGCCAGCTTCGCCAGCGCCCGCGTAAGCAGCGGAGAGTCATTCAGCGACTCCGGCCTCTCCAGCCGAATCCCCACCTTCTCCGCATACCCCTTAAACGCAATATCCACGTCGTAGAGAATCTCCACGTGGTCGCACAGAAACCCGATCGGTTGCAGCACAACGGCCTTCACACCCTCCGCCGCCAGCCCATCCAGCGTCTCTTCCACCGTTGGCCCGATCCACGCTCCGCCGCTCGCCCCCTGGCTCTGAAAAGCAAACCGCCACGCCGGAATTTCAGGCACGCTCTCCGCCACCAGCCGCGCCGTCAACCGCGCCTCATCCGCATACGGGTCCGGCGAACCAGCCGCAGCCGGATTAGCCGTCGGCCAATGAATCCGCTCCCCGCCAACCTCCGCCGCGGAAGCCTCAGGCTGTACCGTCCGCAGAGGCACACTATGCGCCGTAAAAATCACCGGCGCCGGCGCGCCAGTCTCCTCTGAAAGTCTGCGATGCGCCACCCGCAGCCGCTCCGCAAAAGCCTCGGCCAGCAAGGGCTCCCCCGCCCAGCCCTCGAGGAAATCCATACGCATGCCGCCAGCTTCAGCCAGCGCAGCACGCCGGTATAGCCCCACTGATGTCCGCGAGTTCTGCGGAGCCAGGCAGATCACTGCCGCCTCCTCCACGGCATCCGCTCGCATCTGCTTCACAACGTCGCCAATGTAAGGCCGCCAGTTGCGCATCCCGACGTACACTTTCTCGCCAATCTCAGCCTCAAGCAACGCGCCCTGTTCCAGCGTCAGCTCCGTCAGCGGACTGTGGCCCGGGGGGCTTCCGATCAGCGAATACCTGTGCTGAATCTCCTCAACCACCTGCTGCGGCATCGGCCGCCCGCTCACCACGTTACGCAGGTATTCAGGGAT
>Ga0206933_1007_pt1 | contig 28333 bp, 30 predicted proteins | sample Alteio_BWOrgHeat_15_FD_152937 | JGI IMG/M metagenome (GOLD analysis project Ga0206933, IMG submission 152937) | Enriched cells from forest soil in Barre Woods Harvard Forest LTER site, Petersham, Massachusetts, United States -... | ecosystem: Environmental > Terrestrial > Soil > Temperate forest >... | reverse complement strand
ACACGGGGACGATCAACGGGTTCAATCTCAAGACCGGAAAATTCGTGGGCACGATCACGGATTCCACGAACAAGCCGATCAAGATTAATCAGCTTTGGGCCATCGAGTTTGGTGGCGGGACGGCGGCCAACGGGAAGAAGAATCAGCTGTACTTTACGGCTGGACCGCAGAATGGGTTGAATGGGTTGTTTGGGGTGATTGCGTTCAAGTAGTGATTGATCGCCTCACGATGGCAGTGGAGGGCGCTGGAGTCGAATCCAGCGCCCTTTCTTTGCGTAGCTATGGCGTATTGACTCGACCCCGGTCCAGAAACCCGGGCAAGAGGCCCCCTGCTTAACGCGCGGTGGAGTCGGCGGGTGTAACATATGGGGCCAGTATTGGCTGTTTCCCCTCTCCTGTTGAGGCCAATTTTTCGCAAGGAGTTAGTGCACCGATGAATCACAATCAGTGCGCCAGGAACGCAGGCCGCCTGCTCGTAATCGTGCTGGTGATGTTGATGTTTACAGCCATTGCCTCCGCGGAATGGAAAGAAAAAGTGCTCTACAGCTTCCAAGGCGGCAGTGATGGTTTCCAGCCGGCTGGTGGAGTGGTTTTTGACAAGTCTGGAAACCTATATGGCGCGACCAGTTGGGGCGGCACGATTTGTCCTTCGCCGGGCTGTGGAGTCGTCTTCGAGGTCTCCCCGCCCAGCACAAAGGGCGGCGCGTGGACGGAGACCGCGATCTATGTGTTCAAAGGAGTTCAAGGTGGTCTTGGAGATGGGCTCACTCCCGTCGGCGGCCTGATTATCGATCAGCAGGGGAGTTTGTACGGGACCACCAGTTTGGGCGGCAACGGTCCTTGCATTTTGCTGGGATCGCCTGCGGGTTGCGGCACGGTGTACAAATTGTCCCCGCCCGCCAAGAAGGGACAGGAGTGGACAGAGACTATCCTGTACAACTTTCAAGGTGGAACCGATGGGTACTTTCCATGGGGAGATTTGGTGTCTGACACGGACGGGAATCTATACGGAGCGACCCAATTTGGGGGAGGAAAAGGGACGACCTGCAACCAATTTTATGGCGGCAAGTGTGGAAGCGTGTTCAAGCTCAGCCCACCGGAGAACAAGGGCGGCAGGTGGAAAGAGAAAATCCTGCACCGTTTCGCTGGCGGAACGGACGGGGCGAATCCCAACGGCGGATTAGTGCTTGACAGCAAAGGCGCGATCTACGGCACGGCCGTCGCCGGAGGCTACGGGAAGGGGATATGCGATCCAGGTGGTTGCGGCATCACATTTGGACTCGATCCACCGGCCAAGAGCGGCGGAGCGTGGATGAAAAAGGTACTTTACCTGTTTCATGGCCAAGATGGCGCCAGCCCTGCGGGCCTCGTCTTTGGAAAGAATGGCAACCTCTACGGTTCAGCTACTAGTGGAGGAAACAGCGGAAGCGGCGCCGTGTTTGTACTAGCTGCCCCGGCCGGGGGTGGCACGCCTTGGAAGGAAACCGTGCTTTACCGCTTCAAAGACAAGGGCGATGGCACAAATCCGAAAAGCACCCCTGTCTTCGACGCGAGTGGCAGTCTTTATGGCACGGCTCTCGGCGGAGAGACTCACTTGGGGGTCGTATTTCGGCTGAGGCCCCCGAAACATGGGGGCTCGTGGTCGCTTACTACTGTCTATAACTTCGTCGGCCCTCCAGACGGAAGCGAGCCGGAAGCGGAACTGATTTCTGACGGATTGGGCAAGATCTATGGCATGACGCAGTATGGCGGCACTGGAACATCGTGCCAGGGAGGTTGCGGCACCGTCTTTAGGGCGAACCCCTGAGTCGCGGGCCATGTTGTAACGTAACCTTGCGGGAAGCCTTTCAGTCTGGAGAAGAACATGAAGAATGCATCGAAGATAGTGCTCTGCTGGATGTCTGTAGTTGCTCTCGCTAGCTGGGTCTCAATCGCCACGAGTAGTGCTGTAGGCCAGACAGCCGGCAACAACGCTGTCTACGACTCAAGTGAAAATTGCTCTCCATGCCAGTCGTCGCCAGCCTTTATACGCGAGCGTGTTTGCGCAGACGGGCTCCAACATCTGCAAGGTGTTAAACGCGATTCTGACCGGCGGCACGGGAACCCCATATCCCGCCACCGGTGCGGTCATTGACGCGCGGGGACTCCCCTTTACCAAGCCCGCCACGAGTATGGCCTGCACAACCACCAACCCGAGCCCGTGGTACGGAATCAGTAGCCCGCCGCCCTCGACCATTCTGCTGCCAGCGACGACTCCCACAACCCCTATCAAGATTCCGTCCGTGTGGGCCTTGCCGCCTAACACACACTTGATCGGCGAAGGGGACACCATCTCCTCGAGTACAACCATCAGCACCACGATTCAGGCCAAGAGCAGCTTTTCAAGCAGCAGCATGATCCAGTTTGGCACGCCATCCTGTATCCCTCCTCTGGGTGGTCCTTCGACTTGCACGGGGATTTCGGTGGAGAAGCTGACTCTCGATGGCCAAAGGCAATCGATCACCACGTATCTTCCACGCACAATGGAGTCGGCGGACGGTGTTTCCGGTTGAGAGCCTTGCCTCCCACCCTTTCCGCAAAGGGCGCGGAAAAGGGTGGGGCACCCGCGTCTTTAGTCTGATTCGGGGAGGGCTTGGCGAGTCCCCCGGAGCTCTCTTCGGCCGATTTTTCTTCCGTGCACTGCTGTGCCGGGCTCTCATACGCCGCAGCTTCGCGGCTGGAATTCGGGAGGGGATTGCAAGGCGCAAGGTCCCTCGACTTCGCTCGGGATGGCAGGTTTCTCGGGATGACAGATCGTTTGGAAGGGCCGGGTGCGGCTTCCGTGTCTCACGGGCGGGCGCGTCTACATGGGTAACTGGCGGGTGGGGACTGTCCCTGCTACCATTTCAGCAAGATGCCACTTCGCAGGGGCGCGGGAAAAACTGGACAGACGGAGCCGAAGGCGGGACGCGGGAGAGCGGCGCGCGACCGGCGTCCGCGGGCTGAGTTGGTCATTATTACCGGGATGAGCGGATCGGGGAAGGCCTCGGTGCTCAAGGCTTTTGAGGATCTCGGTTACTACTGCGTGGATAATTTGCCGGTGGGATTGATTCCGCAGTTTGCGGAGTTGGCGGGGCAGTCTTCGGAGATCGAGCGCACGGCTCTGGTGGTCGATGTGCGCGAGGGGACGCAGCTTGAGGCTTTGCCGGAGATTGTGAAGTCTGTCCGGCGGGTATTGCCTACCAAGATGATTTTTCTGGAGGCGGCGGATTCAGTTCTGCTGCGCCGCTTCAGCGAGACGCGGCGGCCCCATCCTTTAGGAACCAATACTACCGTGAAGGCTTCGCTGGCGGCGGAGCGGCAGCATCTGCGGCGTATTCGGGCGATGGCCGATCTGGTCATTGATACTTCGAAGTTCAACGTCCACGAATTGCGGTCGCATATCACCGAGCGCTTTCAGAAGCAGGAGTCGGGGAACAACATTCTGGTTTCCTGCGTGAGCTTTGGCTTCAAGCATGGAGTTCCGGAAGATGCGGACCTGGTGTTCGATGTGCGGTTTTTGCCGAATCCGCATTTTGTGCCGGAGTTTCGACCGCTTACGGGGCGCGATCCCAAGGTGGCGAAGTATATCCGGTCGTTTCCGCAGACCAAGGAATTTATCAGCCGGATTTCGAAGCTGCTGGTTTATCTTTTGCCGCATTACATTCGCGAGGGGAAGAGTTATCTGACGATTTCCTTTGGGTGTACGGGCGGGCAGCACCGATCGGTGATGATTGCCGAGGATGTTAGTAAGCGGTTGCGGGCGGCGGGGTATCGGGTGAAGGTGGTGCATCGGGATAGTCCGGGGTAGGGCGTTGGTCGGTGGCCGTTGGTCGGTGGCCGGGAAAAACACAAGGTCCCTCGACTACGAATCATCGTTCGCAAGCGAACGATGATTCTTCGCTCGGGATGACAGAGTGTGGGTGTTGTTTGCCCACGAGCAAGGCCCAATGACCAACGACTGCAGTAGAATAATGGCTTGCTGCACATGTTGATTTCATGGCTGGCGGGGGGCTTGCGCGTGGGGAGTTTTCGATGCGGCAGCTGACACGCCTTATCCGATATGTTGCGCCGTATTGGTGGCCGGTATCGGCGTCCGTGCTGCTGATGGCAGCGGTGGGGTTGCTGGATGCGTTTCGGTTGCTGCTGATTGGGCCGATATTTGATCGGGTGTTGAATCCCGGTTCGCAGTCGCGCGAGATGCAGTTGTTTACCGTGCCGGGCAGCGGACGGGCGATTTATCTGCAACAGTTTGTTCCCTCCCATTTTCAGAATCCGTGGACGGTGGTGGCGTTTGCGCTGGTGGCGGCAACAGTGCTGAAGGGGATTTGCGATTATGCCGGGACTTACCTGGTGAACTACGCCGGGTTTGGCATGATTACGGATTTGCGCAACGATCTCTACGATTCCATTCTGCAACGCTCGGCGGCATTTTTTCATAAGCACACGACGGGGACGCTGGTTTCGACGATTGTGAATGATGTCGAGCGGGTGCAGTATGCGATGTCGAGCGTGCTGGCGGAGTTCTTGCAGCAGTTTTTTACTTTTCTTTTTACGGCGCTCGTAGTGGTGGCTTTGGGTCGGCAGTTTGCGTGGGTGCTGGTTTTGTTTGTGCCGGTGATTATTTTTTCAGCGGGGCGAATCGGGCGGCGGGTGCGGCATACGACGCGGCGCGGCCAGGACAAGCTCGCTGACATTCAGAACATTCTGCACGAGACGATTACTGGAAACCGGATTGTGAAGGCTTTCAGTATGGAGTCGTGGGAGATTGCACGCTTTCGGAAGGCTGCGCAGAGGCTTTTTAGAGCCAATCTTCGTTCGGTGGCGGCGGTGGCCATCAGCTCTCCGTTGATGGATATTTTCGGGGCGATTGCGATTGCGTTGCTTCTTTTGTTGGGGCGCGAGCAGATCAATCATCACGTATTTTCTTCCGGAACATTTCTGGCGTTTATTGTGGCGGTCTTTAAGCTGTACGATCCGGTGCGCAAGTTTGCTTTGTTCAACAACAATTTTCAGCAGGCGTTGGGCGCGTCTTCCGAGATATTCAAGTTTATGGATACGGAAGACGATGTAAAAGAGAAGCCGGGAGTGCAACCGTTGCCGCCGTTTTCGCGCAGCATCCGGTTCGAGAAAGTTTGTTTTTCTTATGGAGCGGAAGGCGAAGAGGGGCGCGAGATTCTGCGCGATATCAATCTAGAAGTGCGGGCAGGCGAGGTTCTCGCCGTGGTGGGATCGAGCGGTGCGGGGAAGAGCACGCTGGTGCACTTGATTCCACGATTCTTTGATGTGACTTCCGGGCGATTGACCATTGATGGCCGCGATGTGCGCGAGACTACGCTGGCATCGCTGCGAGCGCAGATTGGCGTGGTGGCGCAGGATACGGTGCTGTTCAACGACACGGTGCGGAATAATATCGCGTATGGACAGCCGGGGGTTCCTCAGAAAGCCGTTGAGGATGCGGCTCGGGCGGCGTTGGCGCATGACTTTATTAAAGACTTGCCCGGCGGCTACGAAACAGTGATTGGCGAGCGTGGAGTACGGCTTTCGGGCGGAGAGCGGCAGCGGATTGCGATTGCGCGGGCGCTGTTGAAGAATGCTCCGATTCTGATTCTGGATGAAGCGACCTCGGCTTTGGATAGCGAATCGGAGGCGCTGGTGCAGTCGGCGCTGCAGAATCTGATGACGGGAAGAACTGTTGTGGTGATTGCGCATCGGCTTTCTACGGTGCGGCGGGCGGATCGGATTGTGGTGCTGGAGAATGGGACGGCTTCGGATATTGGTCCGCATGAAGAGTTGATGAAGAAGCTGGGGACTTATCGGCGATTGTATGAGTTGCAGTTTGCGGAAGTGGAACCGGCGAGGCCGGAAGTGCATGCGGAGTGAAGAGTGTGGGGAAAGTCCCCCCCTGTCGCACCGAACGCGACAAGGACGGGGCACCCTTTCTGAGTAGGGATCGATAAGACACATATGCCGATTCGTTCCATGACGGGGTTCGCGCAGGTGAAGGGGCAGGTGAACGGGCAGTTTGGGTTCACGCTGTCGCTTAAATCCGTGAACCATCGGTTTCTTGATATTCATTTCCGGATGCCGTCGGATAGCGATGATCTGGAGATGAAGCTGCGGCGGCGGTTGAAGGAGCGGATGGCGCGCGGGCATGTGGAGCTGACTCTGAATATCGAACGGGGCGTGAGCGAAGGTTTCTCGCTCAACCGGACTTTGGTCGGCGGTTATGTGCAGGCGTTTCGGGCGGCGGCGGCAGAATTTGGGTTGGCGGCGGAGCCGGACCTCAATGCGATTCTTCGCATCCCGGGAGCGCTGGAGTCGGAAGCTTTGCCGGTTGAGGATGGACTGGAGGCGGCGGTTCTGGGCAAGATGGAAGAGGCTTTGGGGCGTCTCAACCAGATGCGCGAAGAGGAAGGTCGCGGCACGGAGCGGGAATTGCGGGAGCGCATGCAGCATGTGCAGCAGGCGCGCGAGGGCGTGGAGAAGCATCGGCAGGCGGTGTTGCAAACGTATGCGGAGCGGTTGCGGACGCGATTGCAGGAGTTGGTTGGTTCGCAAATCGAGCCGGAGCGGATTCTGCAGGAGGCGGCGTTGCTGGTCGATCGCAGTGATATTCAGGAAGAGCTGGTGAGGTTGGATCAACACGTGAAACATCTGCTGGGGCTGCTCGATCAGGGGGGAGAAGTTGGCAAGAAGCTGGATTTTCTGCTGCAGGAGATGAACCGCGAGGCCAATACGCTGTTGTCGAAGACTTCGGGGTTGGCGGGTGAGGCAATGAAAATCACCGAACTGGGGTTATCGATGAAAGCGGACATCGAAAAAGCGCGGGAACAGGTGCAGAATCTCGAATGACGACGGTTTACATTATTTCGGCGCCGTCGGGATCGGGCAAATCGACGCTCGTGGATAAAGTGCGCGAGCTGGTTCCGAACCTGGATTTTTCGATTTCCTATACCACGCGGGCGCCGCGGGGGAATGAGCGGAACGGACAAGAGTATTTTTTTGTGTCGCGGGAAGAGTTCGAGGAGATGATTGGGCGTGATGACTTTTTGGAATATGCGGAAGTGTTCGGCAACTATTACGGCACGGCGAAGAGCGTGCTGCATCAGGCCGAGGTGCGGGGCAAAGACCTGCTGCTGGATATCGATGTGCAAGGGGCGAAGCAGATCAAGCGGAAGTTGCCGTCGGCGTTAAGCATTTTCATTATGCCGCCGGACCGCAAGGTTTTGGAGGCGCGGTTGCGGAAACGCAGTCTGGATACGGACGAGGTGATCCAGCGCCGGTTGGTCACGGCCAGTCGTGAGATTGAGAATTACGAGAAATACGACTATATTCTGGTAAACGACCGTCTAGATGAATCGATCGAAGCGCTGCAGGCGATCCTGCTGGCGGAACGGCTGAGGCGCTCGGGAGTTCAGGGATCCGCTGACGATGGGAGAACGCTGGCGAAAGCGGAAAGTTGCCGCTTGAAAAACATTCGGGAGCGGCTGCAGCCAATCCTGGCCTCGTTTAGCACGGCAGCGACGTCGGGCGGGCGTTAGCGAAAAGGGAGAACACAATGAAGTTGATTGAAGGGTTCGACAGCAACTATCGATATATTCTGGTAGCCGCTCGACGCGCACGACAATTGCAAGGCGGTGCGCCTCCGGTCATCGAAACTCACTCCCGCAAACCCTGCCGCATCGCGCAGGATGAAATCAAAGCTGGCAAAGTAAAGTGGGTGATCCCGGAGATGCCCAAGTCCACCGTCGAGGTAGTGAGCGAAATGCTCGACAAGGCGCTGGGGCAGGAGTAGGGACGTGCAATTGCCGGCTGCCGATTGGGCTTGGGTACGGAGCCGTCGGCAATTGGAAATTGACCATCGGCAATCATGAAAATTGCGCTGGGCGTCAGCGGCGGGATTGCGGCTTATAAGGCGGCGGAAATTGTGCGCCTGCTGCAGGATCGCGGCATTCGAGTACAGGTTGTCATGACGCACGCCGCGCAGGAGTTTATTCGGCCTCTCACCTTTGCTGCGCTCTCCGGCGAAAAAGTCATTACGGATATGTTTGGCGCGGGTACAAACGAGTCGCCGAATATTGATTCTGCGGTGGAGCACATTGCGGTGGCGCAGTCGATTGATGCGCTGCTGGTTGTGCCCGCGACCGCTGACGTTCTTGCCAAGTTTGCCCAGGGGATTTCCAGCGATTTTCTCAGCACGCTTTATCTCGCAACCACGGCCCCGGTCGTGGTCGCGCCCGCAATGAATGTAAATATGTGGGATCATCCGGGGACGCAGGTGAATCTTGGTATTTTGAAAAAGCGCGGGGTGCGGATCGTAGAGCCAGGAACGGGATATTTGGCTTGCGGCATGACCGGTCCTGGACGTCTGGCGGAGAATGAAGCAATCATCGCGGCCACGCTCGAAGCCTTGGGCGCTTCGCAGGAGTTAGCGGGCGAAACGGTGTTGATCACGGCTGGGCCGACGCGAGAGAAGATCGATCCGGTGCGATATCTTACGAATCGTTCGAGCGGTCGGATGGGATACGCGCTGGCCGAGGCTGCGCTTCGCCGCGGGGCGCGAGTGTTGCTGGTGTGCGGACCTACTGCTTTAACTCCGCCGGGTGCGGCTGAGGTTACGCGGGTCGAGTCTGCTGAAGAGATGCGGGTGGCGGTTTTGAAACTGCTTCCCGAGGCGACCATCGTTATCAAGACAGCGGCGGTTTCTGACTATCGTCCAAAATCTTTAGCCTCGCAGAAGATCAAGCGCGGCGGACCGATGACGCTGGAACTTGAGCCTACCGTCGATATCCTGGGTGAGATTGCGCGGCACAAGCGGACGCAGCTGATTATTGGCTTCGCCGCTGAAACTCAGAATGCGCTGGAAAATGCACGCAAGAAACTTGCTTCGAAGTCCCTCGATGCCATCGTGGTGAACGACGTTTCGCGTGAAGGTGTGGGCTTCGATTCTGATCGCAACGCGGTCACGATTATTACTCAACACGAAATCGTCGAAGTGCCCGAGACCACGAAGTGGGAAGTCGCGCAACGCGTGCTCGATCAAGTGATAAAGCTGCGAAGTCCACAAAACACTCCCGCAAAGATTGGGAAATAGCGAATGCCCGGCGTGCTCGACCCGGAAATCAAGCGCGCTCTAACCGAACGGATTCGCTTCTACAATGAGTTAGGCATTTACGATTTCTACCGCCGCGAGAATCCCGAAACCCAACCAGAATTGCGAGAGGAAATGACGCCAAGAAATAAGGTGGCTGCTGTAGTTGTGTCCGAAGAAGGGTTGGCGGCGGTGAACTCGAAGCCTGAATCGGGTGTAACTGATCCGGTTACGGCGCTGCGTCTGATTCGCGAAGATCTTGGCGATTGCACGCGTTGCCGTCTGAGCAAACAGGGACGCAAGCAGATCGTCTTTGGTGTGGGCAATCCGAAAGCTGAGCTGATGTTTATCGGCGAGGCTCCGGGTGCAGATGAAGACCAGCAGGGTGAGCCGTTCGTGGGCCGCGCCGGACAGTTGCTCAACAATATGATCAAAGCCATGGGCATACGGCGCGAAGATGTTTACATAGCGAACATCATCAAGTGCCGTCCGCCGGGGAACCGAACGCCGGAGCGGGATGAGTGCGAGACGTGTTCTCCATTTCTGATGCGGCAGATCGCTGCCATCCAGCCCAAGGCAATCGTGGCATTGGGTGCTGTCGCTGCGAAAACGCTTTTGGCAATTAACGCACCCATGTCCGAGTTTCGCGGTCGCTGGTTCGATTTCCGCGGCACCAAGCTTGCCGTTACTTATCATCCGGCGTTTCTTTTGCGCGATCCCCGCCAGAAGAAAGAGACTTGGAAAGATTTGCAGATGGTGATGAAAGAGTTGGGAATGGCGATTCCCGCGAAGGGCACCGAGTAGAGTTTTCGCCACCCAAGCACGGGCGAAGACACCCGCGCCTACATCTACAGGCGGAATGGCGCAGCCAACAGTCTCGCCGGCAGCATCACTGCAGCCCACACCAGTTCCAACACTTCGTGCACTGCAATCCCAATAATCCGAAACGGCAGCAGCAGGAGCCACACGATTGGATAGAGCACAAGCGCGACCAGCGCCAGCGGCCAGCACAATACGAACAGCAGGCACCACAAGAGAAAAGTGAACACAACGGCTCTCCTTGCCTTCTAACGTAAGTTACGAAGATTCGCGCCGAAAAGTTCTGGGAACCTAGTCAGCCCTTCCGACGCGATTGTCGTGAGCCAGGTGTTTCTCGAGGAATGCCAGCGTACGCAAGCCGGCGTCGCGCCAGACCTCGCCAGTGAAGCCATGACCTGAGCCGGTGTAGATTTGGATTTCATACGCGATGTGCTTCTTCTCGAGCAGTTGCTGCAAGTGGTAGGCCTCTTCGACCGGGACTGTTTTGTCCTGATCTCCGTGCAGGATCAGCACTGGGCACAGCCGTCGCGTGAAGAATCTCATTTCTTTGGGCATGCCGCCGAAGAACTCCACCACGGCTCGGATTCGCGAGTCGATGGCCGAGGCAGATAAGGCTAGATACGCTCCCAGAGAGAATCCCAATAATCCGATGCGATTGGGATCGACTTGAGGCTGGCGAGCCACGAAGCTGACTGCATCCCACAAAGTTTTCATCCAGAGTGGGAAGTGGCGGAAGATGGTTTGCATGCCGTCGATCTCGACGGTGCCCGTACGGTCGAAATAGTGGAGCACGTAGACGACGAAGCCTTGCTGAGCCAGGAGTCCCGCCGGTTCGGCCATCGACGCGTGACCGCCTCCGGAGCCGTGCAGACCGATCACGGCGGGAAAGCTCTGGCCGTTGTCAGTCGGCAGAAAGCAATCCAAGCGGATGTCTTTGCCACCGCTTTCGAATGACAATTGAGATTGAGTGATGGGATACATGGTTGCGCTGTTCATCAGTCACTTACTTCAGGAATCTCAGCACAGATGAGGTTGAGATTGAAACAGCAGATCCCTCCACTGCGCTCGCTTTCGCTTCGCTCCGGTCGGGATGACAAGGATTTATTTCTGCTATGGGCTGGTCGCGGCCCGCTCTGCTCCCGCTAACTTCTCTAACGACGCTTCGTACGGGGCGCGCGCGATCCCACGCTCGGTCACTATCGCAGTCACGTATTTTGCGGGGGTTACATCGAAGGCAGGGTTCTCGATCTGTGCTCCGTCGGGGGTCATTTGTTTGCCGGCAATGTGGGTCACTTCTTTTTCGTTGCGCTGCTCGATGGGAATCGTACTACCGTCCGGAGTTTCGAAATCGATGGTCGACAGAGGTGCAGCTACGTAAAAGGGGATGTTGTGCTCTTTGGCAAGAACGGCCACGGAATACGTCCCTATTTTATTAGCCACATCGCCGTTGGCCGCGATACGGTCGGCGCCTACGACAATCGCGCCGATCTTCCCTTGCTTCATAATCGAGCCTGCCATGTTGTCAGAGATTACGGTCGTGGGAATACCATCTTTCACCAGTTCCCATGCGGTCAGGCGCGATCCTTGCAGGAAAGGTCGAGTCTCGTCAGCGTAGACATGGATTTTCTTTCCTTGCTCGACCGCAGCGCGGATTACGCCAAGCGCGGTTCCATAGCCGCAGGTCGCGAGCGCTCCGGCGTTGCAGTGCGTGAGCACGCCTCCACTCGCTGGCATCAGCGTTGCGCCAAAACGTCCCATCGCCTGGTTGGCGGCAATGTCTTCGGCGTGCATGCGTTGAGCTTCTTCGATCAGGGCTTGCTTGATCTGGGGCAGCGGGCGTACTCGGAGCAACTCGAATTTGTCGCGCATGCGGCGGATCGCCCAGAAGAGATTTACCGCCGTGGGACGCGTCTTGCCAATCACTTCGCAAATCTGATCAAACTCGCGCTTCAGTTCCCCGACGGTTTCGGCCTTCGAGTTTTTCATTCCCAGAGCAATGCCCATGGCCGCCGCCACGCCAATGGCGGGTGCGCCGCGTACGACCATGTTGCGAATGACGTCGGCAACCTGCTCGTAGGTCTTGCAAGTGACATAGGTTTCTTCGGTAGGCAGCTTCGTCTGATCGATGAAGCGTACTCCCTTGTCAGTCCATTCCAGGGTTTGGATCATGATTCAATTCCCAACACGATTGTCATACTGAGCGAAGCGAAGTATCTCTGCAGTGGTCCCAGCCGAGAGCAATACATCGGTCCTTCGCTTCGCTCAGGATGACATGGCATTTTATGACATCACATCCTGTGCACGGCGCAGCGGTTCCGCGGCATGTTCGTGATTGCTGGCCTCCCGCATAGTTCGCAACCAGCCGCGACTGCGAAGGTCGTCGGAAAGGTTTTGTCTTTTTTTCGTAAGTGTTCCTTGCGCACATCAGACGCCGTGAATATCGAAATAAACTTCGCGGGTGCGGCGGCTTTCTCGACACTCGGACGACCATTTGCCTCTTCCCGTTCCACCAGGCACATCACGCCGGCGATTTCGAATCCGAAGCCGCGCGCCACTTCGATCGCCTGAATGGTTGACGCTCCCGTGGTACATACGTCGTCGACGATGACCACATGCGCGCCTTTTTCGCGAAAGCCTTCAATGCGCTGGCCAGTGCCGTGTTGCTTCTCCGCCTTGCGGACCAGAAAGCCGTCAATGTCGCCGCTGGTCACGGTGACGGCAACCACGATCGGATCGGCGCCCATGGTCAAGCCGCCAATGGCTCGCGGACGCCATTTGCGCTTCTGAATTTCCTTAAGGAAGACCTGCCCCGTAAGCTGCGAGCCGCGAGCGTCCAAGGTTGTGGTGCGGCAATCGACGTAGTAGTCGCTGGTGCCTCCGGATGAGAGTTTAAACTCTCCCAGACGAAAAGACTTGGTTGCCAGCAGACGCAAAAGTTCCTGACGCGCGGAAGCCATGGAAAATCTAAGATAGCATGAAGCGGGCTTCAAGCTTTAGGCGTCATGTTTCTTGCGTCCGAAACCTCAGGCCTCCCGACTGCCTCACTGATTCAATTTTTCCAGATGACGAAATCCGTCGGTTCCCACGAACAGCAGAAGTGAAATGGTACCGTTGTATGCCACGTGCACGATCAAACTGGCGGCCACGGATTTCGTGACCGCGCGCGTGATGGTCAGCGCCAGTCCGACCATGACGATCACGAGCACCGGTCCCCACGCTCGGCCGAGTTGCGGGGCATGAACTAAACCGAATCCGGCAGCCGTTATCAGCACGGCGACGACGATGCCTAATCGGCGAGCCAGCACGGGATAAAGAAATCCGCGAAAGAAGAGTTCCTCGAAAAGCGGCGCGAGGGTTACGCTGAACAACGACATTGTCCAGGCTTCGGCCGGGGTACGAAAGAACTGGTCCATCGGCAGTTCTTTTGGCGTTGGAAGAAAGTGCGCGAGTGCTTGCAGAGCAAACGACAGAGCTACGCCAGCCAGCAAAAAGTTCGACCAGTGCTTCGGCCAGTTCCATCGAATCGCATGCCAAAAGTCCCGGCCGGGTTCGCGCTTGGCAAGCAAAGCCATAAAAGCGAAAGTCGACAAGTACGACAGCCCTTGCACCAGCACACCGACCAGCGGATAAGTCACAACCTGAAGGAACGACATTTTGGGATAGAACAGTCGCTGCGCAAGCAGGCCAACCACGGGCAGAAAAACTACGCCCGAAGCAAACGTCAAAAACACAATCAGAAGCACATCCCATCCGCTCCACGGCGGATTCTCAGAAGGGATTTTTACGGGCGCGGGCGGCTCCGGAAGCGAGAGCAGGTCAGGCTCGGACCACGGATTTGGGGGTGTGGACACGCGATTTAGATTACGATTACGCGGATGATTTACGCCAGCAGCTCCGCGGTGGGAAGGCGTTTTTCTTTCTCGCTGAAATACCGCGCCAGGGCTTGTCCCGTGTAGGACTTCTTATTGCGCGCGACTTGTTCCGGCGTACCCTGCGCGACGATTCGCCCCCCGTCCTCTCCACCTTCCGGGCCAAGATCGACGATCCAATCCGCGTTGCGGATTACATCGAGATTGTGCTCGATAATCACAATCATGTTTCCCAGGTCGGTGAGGCGATGCAAAACATCGAGCAGCTTCTTAACATCGTCAAAGTGCAGCCCAGTCGTGGGTTCGTCCAGCAGGTATAAAGTCTTGCCGGTTTGCCGTTTGCTCAGCTCACGCGCCAGTTTGATGCGTTGGGCTTCGCCCCCCGAGAGTGTCACTGCCGATTGCCCGAGGTGAATGTATCCCAGGCCGACGTCGACCAGGGTCTGCAGTTTTTGTTTCACCTGCGGAATGTTCTCGAGAATCGGCAAAGCGTCCAACGCCGGCATTTCGAGCACATCTGCGATGGAATATCCCTTGTATTTAACAGCTAGAGTTTCATGATTGTAGCGGCGGCCGCCGCAAACTTCGCAAAGCACGTAGACATCAGGCAGAAAACTCATTTCAATGCGGCGCTGTCCCTCGCCCTGGCAGGCTTCGCAGCGTCCTCCCGTAACGTTGAAGGAGAACCTTCCGGCTTTGTAACCTCGTTCGCGCGATTCCGGCAGCATGGCGTAGAGATCGCGAATCTGTGCAAAGACACCGGTATAAGTCGCGGGATTCGAGCGCGGCGTGCGCCCAATGGGCGATTGATCGATGCGAATAACCTTGTCGATATTCTCTGCGCCGGAAATTGTTTTGTGCGCGCCAGCTTCTTCGCGTGAGCGGTACAAAATCTTGGCGAGCGCACGATAAAGAATGTCATTCACCAGTGTGGATTTGCCCGAGCCGGAAACTCCCGTGACAACAGTCATCGCGCTCAACGGAAAGGTGACGTCAATGTTCTTCAAGTTATTTTCACGCGCGCCCACAATGGTGATTCCCGCACCGTTCGTTGGCCGGCGTTCAGAGCGCATGGCGATCTGGATGCGACCGGAAATGTAAGCGCCGGTGAGCGAGCGGGAGACTTCCATGATTTCTTCCGGGGTACCGCGAGCCACGAGTTCACCTCCATGTCGGCCAGCCCCCGGCCCAAGATCAATGACGTAATCAGCCCGGCGGATGGTCTCTTCATCATGCTCAACCACCAGCACCGTATTGCCGAGGTCGCGCAACTCCTCGAGCGCCTTTAACAATTGGGCGTTGTCCCGGTGATGCAAGCCGATGGAGGGCTCGTCGAGCACGTACAGGACGCCTCTCAGTTTTGACCCAATCTGCGTTGCTAGACGAATGCGCTGCCCTTCGCCTCCAGAAAGCGTGGCCGCAGAGCGGTCGAGGGCGATATATCCCAGCCCAACGGCATTCAAGAACTGCAGCCGTTCCACAATCTCGTGCACGACGCGGCCTGCGATCGCGGCCTCGCGTCCGGTGAGCTTGATTTTTCTTGCCAGCTCCAGCGAACGCGAAACCGGGAGTCTAGTGAAATCAGCAATCGAGAGGCCGTTAACCTTTACTGCCAAGCTCTCCGGACGCAGCCGCTGCCCATGGCAAGCGGGGCATACCGTAGCTGACATGTAATCGAGGAGGAAATCGCGGTAGCCGTCAGAGGTGGATTCCTCGAGTGCTCGCTTCAGATAGGGAATAATTCCACTGAATCCCGTTTTGCCCGCTCTGCCAGATTCTCCGAACAGCAGGAGGTTTTGCACTTTCTCGGGAAACTTTTCGAATGGCGTGCTCAAATCCAGGCCATGCGCCGCAGCCGCGATTTGCAGCATGTGGATCAGGTTTTGCGACGCCGATCCAGGCCCCAATCCGCCATCAAGCAGCGGCTTCGACCAATCCACAATAACTTTGGCGGGATCAAAGTCGTAGCGGCTGCCTAACCCGTGGCACTCGGGACAGGCTCCGTACGAGCTGTTAAAGGAAAACGACCGTGGCTCGAGTTGAGGCACACTGATGCCGCAATCGGGACATGCCAGCCTCTCCGAGTAAAGCTGCTCTTCGCCGCCGACCACTGCTACTTGTACCAATCCGCCTGCCAGCTTCATCGCGAGGCCGACGGAAAGCTCGAGACGATGCTCAATTCCGGGCTTCACCAGCAGGCGATCGATGACTACTTCGATCGTGTGGTTTTTGCGTTTGTCCAATGGAATGTCATCGTCGAGATTGACCAGTTCACCGTCCACCCTCGCCCGCGTGAAGCCGTGCTGCACCAGCTTCTCCATCTCTTTCTTGAACTCCCCTTTTCGTCCGCGGACGATCGGAGCCAGCACCATGACGCGGTCTTCGGGTGTCAGCGCCATGACCCGCTGTACGATCTGATCTGCCGTCTGACGGCTTATCGCTCGTCCGCACTTGGGGCAATGCGGGACACCTATCGAGGAGAACAACAGGCGAAGGTAATCGTAGATCTCGGTGATGGTCCCGACCGTGGATCGAGGGCTGCGGCTGGTGGTCTTCTGTTCAATGGAAATCGCTGGGCTGAGGCCGTCGATGGCATCCACATCGGGCCGTTCCATCTGGTCCAGAAACTGGCGGGCATACGCCGAGAGCGTTTCCACATACCGCCGCTGGCCCTCGGCATAAATGGTGTCAAACGCCAGCGAAGATTTGCCTGACCCGCTCAGGCCGGTGATAACCGTCAGGCTGTTACGGGGAATCTCGACGTCGATGTTCTTGAGATTATGCTGTCGCGCCCCGCGCACGGAGATCTTGGTAATGGCCATGGGTAGCGAAAGTGATCCCCTTCAGTGACCTTCCGTAACGTGGACGGGGTCCACAGAGATGTTGGAAAGTGGAAGTGCGCAGCTCTACTCACGTATCTTATTTGCTAACACTGGCAAGCGTCAACGCAGGTAGATTCAGGGAGCAGCGACATCAGCAGGACTGGGTTGGAAGGCGGGGAACTTGGGTAGTCTAGCGAGTGTTTGCGTCCTTTGTTTTACTGTAGTTACAGTGCTGGCAATCGGAATCTTATCCGCCTACGGCTCGGTCATCGGAATTCTTCATACCTTCGCCAACCAGTCGCGGCAACGCCTTGCCGAAAAACCTGCATTGTCGACCGGGCATGCCCGCGCCGCCCACGCCGGCGGAAGCTAGGATCCGCGGAAGCGAGGATCCTCGGTTCCTTCTCCCCTGTTTTCCGTGGGACACTATAGCTAGTGTGGAGGTATAGGTGGTGGAGGAGCGGAAGGATCCGGTCCACTGGGTCCACCCTGGCCGCCTTGTCCACCCTGTAGTCCTGGATTGGGGAATTGTCGCATCCCCGGCGTAACTCCTGGCTGTGCTCCCTGCTGCTGAAGCTGTTGCTGGCGTTGCTGCAGTTCCTGCAGGAGTTGCTCTGGCGTCTTCACCGATTGCTGTCCATCTTGTTGTTGTTGCTGCTGATCGTCAGTTGCAGCCTGGTCATCCGCCTGGTCTGTCTGGTCGGTTGAATCGTCGGTGGAGTCATCGGTGGAGTCGGCAGAGTCATCGGTCGCGTCATCTGTGGAGTCCGCGTCCTGACCTTCGACTGTGACGGTGTTGCCTCCAGGGGCGGCCATCGGCGCCATTGGACGAGGTAAGGCGGCTTGGGGGTAATTGTTGGCCTGCTGCTGAACCGCTGGTGCTGGACTACTCTCGGCTGAAGCCCCGGACTTGGCAATCAGAATTACCCGGTCGAGCGCGCCAGGGTCGGTCGGCGATCCGAGGAGAAGGTAGTTGAAGTGCGATCCGTTCAGCAGCGACGTCAGGACATCCCGAGCCGGAGCCGGACCAAAATGTCCCACCACCCGCTCAGGCGCGGCACCGGGAAGTTCGATCGTGGCGCCCGTCTGCGCCCGCACTGCTTTCAGAATGTCGCCCAGAGTGGAATTCTGAGCCGTGATCGTCAGTTCGCCGCCCTGGAAAGAAACTTGTGGAGGAGACGCCGGCTGTTCTGCAAGGGTCGGTGGCGGCGCTTGTGGAGCTTGATCCGCAGCTTGCTCTTGTGCCGCAGGCTGGCTACCCGCCCGCCTCTGTTTGCCAAAACACAGCCCTGCCAACACGATACAGCAGAGGCTCACGGCGAGGAGAAATTTTGGCTTCAATGGTCCACCTGACATGGGAACGCCTGCACCGCCCGGTCTTGCGGAAATTCGTATCCCAACCCCCAAATTGTAGCACCGTCCAGGGGCGTCCCGGCAGCCGTGATCTTCGATCTGTGGAAACATAGCTAGCTATGTTTCTACTGCCTAGGAGCGTAATAACCCCTGCGGGAGCGCACCTGAAGATCTTTCTTGAGGGCGGTGATTTCGATAGGCCGATAACGTCCGTTCGCCTCGAAATCGGCGGGATGATAGGAAACTATATATTGGCTGCGAAGTTCGTCCTCAATCGCCGAAAACGAATTCTTGATGTCTTTCATCTTGTAGGGAAAGAATGCCCGCCCGCCCGTAGCATCCGCGATGCGCTGGAGCACCTTATCACCCCTCAGGATCAAGCCGCTATCGTCGGTTGAAATCGCATAAATGATGACTTCCGCCCGCTGCGCCATCTCGATGGCCTGCGCCTCGCTAAGGTCGCTCTGATTGTCCTCGCCATCGCTCACGACAACGATCGCCCGGCGCGAAGGATGGTCCTCATGATCCTTGGCCAAATTCTCCTTGCACGCCCGATAGATGGCGTCGTAGAGTGCCGTCCCTCCGCCGTCCTGCAAACGGTGCACGGCCGCCGAGAGCAGAGCAGGGTTATCGGTGAAGTCCTGCATCATCTGACTATGGCCGTTAAAGCCCACTACGAAGGCCTTGTCAAAATTAGCTCGTACGGTGTTTTGCAAGAAGCTGACTGCCGCCGCCTGCTCGAAATCAAAACGGCCCCGCACCGATCCGCTGGTATCGATCAGCAGCCCGAGTTCGATGGGCAGATCTGTTTCGCGGCGGAAGTTCACAATGGATTGCGGCGGCTTATGGTCGTCGAGAATTGCGAAGTCTTTCTGGTCCAGGTTGCGCACGAACTTGCCGCGCTTGTCCGTGGCGATGAACAGCACATTGACTTCGTTGACCCGCGTCTTGATCGTAAGAATGGAATCGTCAGGCTGGCCTTTATCAGAGCTGGGGGAGGGTGCTGCGACCAACGAATTACCTGGCGCTAGATAGGTCACTTGCGCCTGCAGCGGCAGTCCAGCCATTGTCAGAAACATCGCTGCGAGCAAAAATTGCTTCCCCGTGTACTTCATTCCACATCCCGTCCCGACTTACGGCGTCTATCTCCGCCCTCCACGCTCCTGGCAGCTTGTTTAGATGCACGCCATGGGCCGAAGTACCCGCCAAATGCCGCCTTTACTCATTAGAACTCTAGGAGACGGTTTGGTAAATGCCAAGTTACAAAAGGAGCACTCACTTGGGGGCAAAAGCTCACGAGATCTTCAACTTAGGTGACCCCCGCAGCGCAACTCGAAAGTCCCGCTTTGCCATCTTATGCAGTCAACACGGGTTAAAATAACATCACTACCCGAAATCAGGAGAGTCGATGAAAACGCTTTTAATACCGGTCTTGTTGTGCGGCCTCATACTGCCCGCTCTTGCCGACGATAGCACGGAAGTCGACCGGGTCGAGAATTCTGGGCACGTTCTAAAAGAAATCCTCAACATCCCCGACAACATCCCTCAGGAACTGCTCGACAAAGCCGAATGCATTATCGTTTTGCCCTCGGTCAAGAAGGGCGCATTCGGAATCGGCGCCAGCTACGGCCGCGGGGTCATGATCTGCCGCGGCGGAATCTCCTACACCGGCCCGTGGGGCCCGCCCGCACTGTATGCCCTCGAAGGCGCAAGCATTGGATTTCAGCTTGGAGGGCAGGCTACTGACTTCGTTCTGCTGGTGATGAATCCGGCGGGAGCACGATCGCTCCTGAAGAGTAAAGTGAAGCTGGGCGCCGACGCCTCTGCCGCCGCAGGCCCCAAAGGCCGCACCGCCGAAGGGGCGACCGATATCGTAATGACCGCCGAAATCCTTTCCTATTCGCGTAACAAGGGATTATTCGCCGGAATCTCGCTCGAAGGTTCGACCCTGCGCTCGGATGGCAGCGCCAACGAAAAATTGTACGGCAAGAAGGTAAGCGCCAGAGACATTATCCGCGACGGCAAGGTAAAGACTCCCGGTTGCGCCTCGGAACTGGTCGCCCTCCTGGACAAAAAGTCCCCCAAAAACCTCTCCGATCCAAAATCACTGCAGTAAACTGTTGGCAGAAATGAGCCTGTGGTGACGGGTCTTCGACCCGTCACGCCGACCATGGCTCGACTGACCATGACCCCCAAGCCCCCAAATCTGATCCGCTGCTCATGGCCAAGCGACGAACTCTCCATCCGCTACCACGATGAAGAATGGGGCCTGCCCACGCATGACGACGCGACTCTCTTCGAATTCCTCATCCTCGAAGGCGCGCAGGCTGGCCTGAGCTGGGACACCATCCTGAAAAAGCGCGAGAACTATCGCGCCGCCTTCGATTCTTTCGAGGCCAAGAAGATCGCCCGCTACGACCGGCGCAAAATCCAAAGCCTGATGAACAATGCCGGCATCATCCGCAACCGCCTGAAGATTGCTTCCGCCGTGCAAAACGCGAAGGCGTTTCTCAAAGTGCAGGAAGAATTCGGATCCTTCGACGCCTACATCTGGCAGTTCACCGGCGGAGCACCACTCGTGAATTCGCGGCGCTCGTCGAAGCAAGTTCCCGCCAGTACGAAAGAATCAGACGCCATGAGCAAGGATCTTAAAAAACGCGGGTTTTCTTTCGTCGGCACGACGATCTGCTACGCCTTCATGCAAGCCGTCGGCATGGTAAACGACCACCTCGTCATCTGTTTTCGGTACTCGCAAGTGGGCGCGCGAAAACGCAGATGAACTTCGCATGAATCATTTCCCACTTTGCACATCGAAGCCGTAACTCTTCAACACATCGCCAACCGCGGCCGTCTTGATAAACGATAAAAACTGTCCAGCCGCTTCCTTGTTCTGTGACGACTTGAGAATGACGCAAGCCTGCTCAATCGGCGGGTATTCCTCCCCAGGAACTTCGGCATAGCGTCCCTTGTCTTTCATATTTGGAGACAAGGCCAGCGACAACGCGACGATCCCAACGTCAGCCGATCCCGAGACGACGAACGACGCCGTCTGCGAAATGTTCTCGCCCAGCACGAACTTGTCTTTCACCTGGTCGTAGATATTTTCCTTTTGCATAGCGGCCACCGCCGCCTGGCCGTAAGGAGCGTGTTGCGGATTGGCCACCGCGATCTTCTTTACCGAAGGATCGAGCAGCACCTTCATGCCAGATTTCAAATCGAGCTTCGACTCGTTTCGAACCCAGATCACGATCTTGCCCCGCGCGTATTGATAGAAACTTCCCGGCTCAATCAAGCCAGCTGCGTCCAGTTGTTTCGGATAGTCGAGATTCGCCGAGAAGAACATGTCAAAGGGGGCGCCATTCTGAATCTGCTGGGAGAAGTTGCCCGACGAACCGTAAATCGCCTTTACCGTCTTCCCTGTTTCCTTCTGGAATCGGGCCGCGACATCCTGCATGGCAAACTGCAAGTCCGCCGCCGCCGCTACCGTGATCTCTTGCGCAATACAGATCGGCGAAATAAAACCAGCCACCAGAATCGCGAGCAAGCCCAGTCTTCGAACATTCATGCTTCGCCCCTGCTTTATAATGAGTTCATGCCAATCTCGGCCAGAAACAAACTGCGTGGAAAAATCGAAGAAATTCAACTCGGCGATATTATGGCCCACGTCGTGGTCCGGGTTGGCGACAACCTCATCGAAAGCGCCATCACCCGCCGTAGCGCCGATGAACTCAAACTCAAGAAAGGCGACACCGTCAGCGCCGTCGTCAAAGCTACCGAAGTCATGATTCAGAAAGACTGACCGGCTTCACTGCACGTCCACAATCTTGAGCGTCCTCACCTGCCGCACCCAGCGCGCCATTCTTTTTTCGTCGGGCACCACGATGCGGTACGGGCCTTCTTTGTCATCCAGCGCCTTTCCATCCTTTAGAAAAGCCAGAAGAATCTGCTTATCGGTGAAAGCCGGATCCAGCTCAGGTAGCGCAAATACCACTCGATATCGATCCGTCGCTTCCACCAACAGACATGACGCCAGCCGCTTGCCCTTAAGAGTCTCGCCAAAACCAACGCCCGCTTTTTCCAACACCGCCCTAAGCAAAACGCCTTCGAACGTCGCCGACGAACCAGAAACAGAAGTCGTGACCTTGATATGCGGCAACGATTCGACATCAGCCCGCGCCAGAACGGTCGATTTCCCGTCCTCCGTCTGAACCGTCAGCTGCTGACCAAACGCCGAGCCCGCCGCCAGCAACACCAGCAAGACCAGTAGCGCCGCCGTCCCAGCGGCTGACGTGGGGGCGTCCTCGCCCCAACCGTTAATAGTCAAGCCACGCCATCTCATATCAAACCCGCAGAATCATCACTTCGGTAGCTTTAATAAGCGCCGCCGCAGTTTGACCGGGCTTAAGCTGCATCTCGCGCGCCGAACGCGCCGTGATAATCGAAGTAATCTGCTGCCCGCCAATCGAAATCGCGATTTCCGCCATCAGACCGCTGATGCGAACCGCTTCGATCCGGCCCACCAGCTGATTTCGCCCGCTCACCCGGCGGATCACATCCTTGCGTTCGCCCTCGGTTCGGCCGCGCGTCCGGAAAAGTAGCCGGTCGACTTCGCTTTCCGGAATGCGATGATGTCCTCCCGCCGTCCGGACGCTGCGAATCTTCTTTTTATAGATCCACTGTTTAATCGTGGGAAAGCTGATCCCAAGCTGCAAGGCGGCATCCCGCAGCTGCAGCAACTCGACCGTCTTCCGTCCGGATTTTTCGTTCCTTTGCATGGGGAGCGAATCGACCACGTCGAGCCTCACGAACCTTCGTGGCTCTTGCCGTTGGGCTAGCTTTTATCGTAGTGCAGCAATGAAAAGACGTCGTAATCCAGCAGCTTGTCGCGGCCCTTCAGGAAATCGAGTTCTACAACAAATCCCAAGCCAACAACTTCCGCACCCAGCGCAGACGCAAGTTTGGTCGTCGCCTCTGCCGTTCCTCCTGTAGCCAAGAGGTCGTCCACGATAATCACTCGCTGACCTTTTTGGATGGCGTCTTTGTGAATCTCCAGCGTGTTCGTGCCATATTCCAACGCATAGTCGTATTTCGTGGTCGCCGCAGGGAGCTTGCCCGGCTTGCGCACCGGAACGAAGCCGGCATTCAGCCGATAGGCAAGCGCCGGCGCAAAAATGAATCCACGCGCCTCCATGCCCAAAACTAAGTCGATTTTCTGCTCCAAATAATGCTCGGACAGAGCATCAATCAACATCGCGAACCCGAGCTTGTCTTTCAACACCGTTGTGATGTCGTAAAAAAGAATCCCCTTCTTGGGAAAATCGGGGACTTCGCGAATCAGTTTCTTCAGCGGCTCACAATTGACATTGGCTTTAATCGGGGCAACGTTACTCGACATTTACCAGGCTCCTTCGATGCGAAAGCTTGTCAGGCCAGAAACCGCCTTCGCTTCAGACTCCTCGACGTCATCCACGCGCGCCGCGCGCGGACCTTCCCGTAGGCGCGACCGCAATCCCGCCAGTTGATCGCGCGTGCCCATGGCTAATACTTCGACGCTACTGTCCGCATTGTTGCGCACCCAACCGGAAATGCCGAGGATGTGCGCCTCTCGTTCCACGAACCAGCGGAAACCGACTCCCTGCACGCGACCGCGAACCAGAAAGCGGCGAGCTTCGATCTCCTTGGACATGACGGTGCATCATCAAAATATCAGATTGTCGCGCTAGCAGGAATTACCTAATGAGCCGCACCGAGTTCGTTCTTGACGACCGCTCCGCCCTTCATCACGAACTTTACGCGCTCAAGTTCGCCGATGTCGGCCATGGGATCTCCGGAAACTGCGATTACGTCCGCGTATTTGCCGGGTTCGATCGATCCCACTTTTTCTGACCACCCCATCAACTCTGCCGCGTTTGTCGTAGCGGCACGGATCGCTTCCAAGGACGACATACCAAGTTTGGTCATAGCAATGATCTCGTGGGCATTCTTGCCATGCGCCTCCGCGCTCGAGGGATCAAATCCGTTCGCAACTCTCACACCCAGCTCTCGGGCAGTTGCAATATTCTGGCGCGTCCGCTCCAGAGTCTGCTGCATATATTTGTGCGGCTGAGGAGTTCTCGCGGTGTCGACGGCGTAGAAGTAATGGCCGATGGTTGGCACCCAGAAAGCGTTCTTCTCTTTCATGAGCTCGAACGAGCTGCGGTCGGCCTGGTGCCCATGCTCGATCGAGTCGACGCCCGCAGTCAGCGCGTTTCGAATGCCGTCGGGACTGTCGGCGTGAGCAGCCACTTTTATTCTGGCTTTGTGCGCCTCCTCGACAATCGGCCGGATTTCATCCACGGTCAGCGTCGGCACTCCCCAGTCGGCGTAGACTTTGAGCAAGTTCGCTCCGTGCCCGATCTGTTCGCGCGCTGCCCGCCGCGCCTCCTCGGGACCGCTAATCATTTGCGCTCCGGTCGGAAAATCTGGCAGGTCGGGAGAAATACCAAAGGGGAAATATCTTCCCACCGCGGCAATCCCGCGGGTGGCGACCTGCATGCGAGGACCTTCCACCAATCCCTGGTTGATTGCATCGCGCAACGCCACGTCGGCATACCCGGAACCTTCGCTCTCGACATCTCGCACCGCAGTAAACCCAGCGATTAAAGTGACCCGAGCGTCGGCGGCACCTTCGAGCGCGCGAAACGCCTCCGACTTGGTGAGCAAGGCGAGCCCGTAGCCTTGAGGATCGTCGTCCGATATTCGGGCCATCAGATGCGTATGGCAGTCGATGAGTCCCGGAAGAAGAGTTGCGTCGCCCACGTCCACAACCTGCGCCCCGGCCGGAATCTTCAGCGACGCGCCCGCACCCGTAATTTTCTCATCCTCAATCAGAATTACGGGATCATGCACGACGTTGCCGCTCTTCACATCAAGCATGCGGGCTGCACGGAGGGCGGTTATTTTTGACGGCGGATTCTGCTGCCCGCCAGCCAATGGGCGCAGGAAATAAAGTGAAAAGGAAAGGTGGATGAGACAGATCGCTAGCTTCGAGGCGACACCACGAACAGTCGCAACAGCCATCGATCCCCCTTGTGAAAACCCGGAACCTACGCCCGCGAGAGATAAACCCCCTCGGCCGTATCCACGCGAATCTTCTCGCCTTCATTGATGAAAGGCGGCACCTGCACAACCAGGCCAGTCTCGGTCTTCGCCGCCTTGGTAACGCTGGAAGCGGTCGCGCTCTTCAAACCAGGCTCAGTCTCGACCACAGTCAGCTCAACCGTTTGCGGCAATTCAATCCCCACCGCCTTGCCATCAAAGAATTCCACTTTGATCTGCAAGTTCGGAATCAGATAGTCCACCGCGTCGCCCAGAACATCTCGCGTCAAATGAGTCTGCTCAAAGTTGGTGGTGTCCATGAAATAGTAGCTGTCGCCGTCGGCGTACAAGTATTCCATCTCCTGCTCGTCGACGGTGATCTTCTCGATGGGATCAGGCGAGCGAAAACGGTGCTCGAACATGGCGCCGGTCCGCAGGTTGCGCAGCTTGGCCTGAATGAAGGCGCGAAGGTTACCGGGCGTGCGGTGCTCGACGCTGAAAACCGAGTGCAGATCATTGTTGTGTTTAATGATCATGCCGGGACGTAGCTGGGTGGCAGGGATGGACATTACTGGATGAATCTCCTTTAATTGCGGGTAGCCAGCGGGCGCGGTGGTCCACCTTCTCCGCCAGACACGAGGCTCAAAGTGCTTATTTTACAGGACTTGAGCCGATATGGGAAATCACGCGCAGGTTAAAAGTCATTAATCCACTTCCAACACCCCGCCAGGCAGCTAGAATGGTGGTTGTAGAATCCAAGCTTCAAGTTTCTTATGTGAGAGAGGAGCCTTTATGCGTGTAGGAAAATACGAGCCATCAGAAGGAAACACCGCCGCTACCGCAGTCACTTTCCTCCTGATCGGTCTGGGAGCAGGTACGCTGATCGGACTTTTATTCGCACCGAAATCGGGCAGGCAAATGCGGAAAGAGCTGGGCCGCCGATATCAAGACGCCCGCGAAACCCTGGACGATTGGAAAGACGATGCGAAAGAAGCCGCCGAGGACGCCCTGGAACGCGGTCAGGAACTCGCCGACGAACTGCGCGACCGCGTAGCCCCGCTGGCTGCCGCCATGAAGCGCCGGTAACGGAACCGCTCTGCTGTCGTTTGCGTAATGGAGCGTATGGAAAATGCCGCTTCATCCATCCGCTCCGGGACGTACCTGGCTGCTTACTTTGCCCTTTGGGCGGCAGTTCTCGCGTCGCTGCGAAGCTTTCAAGGATTCGACACCGACGAGGCTCTCTTCGCCGTAGTAATTCTCGGGGTGATCTTCCCCGCGTTCGCCGTACTGGCCACCCGTCAACTGGCACCCCTGCCTTATGTTGTCCGCCGGCCCAGGCTTGAAACCTCAGTTCTCCTGGCATATCTGGTCGCGATTGCCTGGTCGCTCGTTTCGGGATTCAGTCGCGTGGCGCGCATCGAGACTGAGCCCTTACGCTCCTTCGCCGTGCTGGGCATGAAGCTCCTGGCATTTGTCGCCGTTCCCGCCGCAATCATCTCGGCAGTAGGACACTACAGGCTCGGCGAACTCATGCCCATCTCGCTGCGATCGCGTAACCTCCGTCCAGCTCTGTGGATGGCGCTGGCTGCTCTCCTCATGCAATCAATCCTGGGGCGAGGTCTGCGCGACATTCGCGAAGCTCACCTGCCGGTATGGGTGCTCGCCGTGGCGGCGCCTCTCAGCTTCGTCTGGTTGATCATTGAAGTTGGGGTCGTCGAGGAATTCTTCTTCCGTGTCCTGCTGCAGGAGCGGCTTGCGGCAGTGTTGCGCTCACCGTGGGGCGGGCTGGTCGTGGCTGCCGTGCTCTTCGGACTGGTACATGCGCCGGGTTTCTACTTGCGTCCGGCAGCTACACAAGAAGCTCTTGGAGCCCACCCTTCGCTATTCATGGCCGTCGGCTATTCGATCGTCCTGACCTCGCTTGCCGGCCTTTTCCTCGGCGCCTTGTGGATGCGAACCCGGAACTTCGCAGTCGTGGTTATCGTCCACGCTGCGACCGACCTCCTGCCTAACCTGGTGCCGTGGGTCAAATCCTTCCATCTAGCGCCCTAGCGGAATTAAGGAGGTGAGCGCAATGCTCCTATCCGAAGATCGCTGAGAAGAAACCTCTGATCTTGCCAAAAACACCGTGGTGTTGCGCCTTGGCTTGGGTTTGAGGCGGCGGTAGAACCTCGGGCTCGTACGTCGCCGTCCGCGGCAAATCTCGCTCCGGCAGAAGCCCGGCATCCGGGATCGGCGCTGGCTTCGGGGCGGGCTTCGGCAAATCACTCGCGCGAAACACGAACGGCGCTTCCACCTCCACGTGAACGTCGTTGGGCTTCAAAGCCGGAAGGGGAGCCGTCTCCGGCGGCAGCGCAGCCGCTTCGCCGGGCAACGTAACACCCGACGCCCTGTCTGAGCCAGATGGAAGGCCCGGCTTCGATTCATCCCCAGGCTGCGCGAGGCGCATGGACGAAGATGCTTTCGCATCGGAGACTACGGGAGGTGGCGCGGTCGATGCGCGCATGACTGGAATTTCCGGCGGAGGGCAACCGCAACTCGCAGGCACCGCCGTGTCCACCAGATTCAAGCGGCCCGAGTGAAACACAATCTGCTCGGTCGGCTTGACCTGATAGCTTCCGTCTCCCAAAAGTTCAGAAACAATGACGGAAGCGGTATTCCCCGGCAATGCGCGAACGCACGTATTTCCCCGCGAGTCGGCGCTCACCGCATAATGAAACTCACCCGGCCCGGCCAGCAGTATGCGGAAGTCCGGAGTCAGAATCGAATCCGCCGAAGCTTCCAGTTTGTAGTGCGCTTCGAGCGCCCCCGTATTCATCCCTAGCATCAGGGCTTGACCGTTCTGCGAAGACGTCACCGAAACCGTCGTTCTCGGGCAAACCAAGACTTCGCCGCCGCGCTCCAACCGCAAAACCGATGTGTCTGAGCCCGCAGTCAGTGAAGATCCCGCCGCAATATGGCTGCCCGCAAGAACCAGCGTCCCGGACGAACCCGGTCCCAGCGGAACCGCGACCGGCTGTACCCCTTGGGTAAAAGCCGGAACTGTCAGCGGCTTCGCCGTCACCTGCTCGGACGATGAATGCAAGCGAACCATCAGACGATTGCCCGCAGCATCCCAAGTGTGGCCAACGGGCTTGAGCAAGTCAACCACCACGCGAGCGATCGGCGGAGTGTTCTGATACTGGTTGATTCGCACCCGGCGAATCTCCTGGCTCGGAGAATCGATTTTATTGGTAGCGGACTGCAGCGCACTCGGCAGATCGGCGTTCGGCAAATCAATA
>Ga0206933_1046_pt1 | contig 29122 bp, 22 predicted proteins | sample Alteio_BWOrgHeat_15_FD_152937 | JGI IMG/M metagenome (GOLD analysis project Ga0206933, IMG submission 152937) | Enriched cells from forest soil in Barre Woods Harvard Forest LTER site, Petersham, Massachusetts, United States -... | ecosystem: Environmental > Terrestrial > Soil > Temperate forest >... | reverse complement strand
CAACCCTAATTCCCACTCGGGGAAGCTGCCCTGGCTGATAGCGTTCCAGAGGTCGCGGCGATGAAAGTCCGGGTCGGCACCAGAGATTTTGAGGGCTTCGTCCCAAACAACGGATTGCATACCCAGCTTTGGACGCCAGTGGAATTTGACGAAGGTGGACTTGCCGTCTGTGTTGAGGAAGCGGTAGGTGTGGACTCCGAAACCTTCCATCATGCGGAATGAACGGGGAATGGCGCGGTCGGACATGGCCCACATGAGCATATGGGTGGACTCAGGCATGAGAGAAGCGAAGTCCCAGAAAGTGTCATGCGCGGTTTGAGCCTGGGGAAAGCCGCGATCTGGCTCTGGCTTGGCTGCGTGGATGAGATCGGAGAACTTGAGGGCGTCCTGTATGAAGAAGACGGGTATGTTGTTGCCTACCAGGTCCCAGTTGCCTTCCCTGGTGTAGAACTTGACGGCAAAGCCTCGAACGTCACGGGCGAGATCACTGGAACCCTTATTGCCTGCGACGGTAGAGAAGCGGACGAAGACCGGTGTCTTCACTCCAACTTCATTGAAAATAGCGGCGCTCGATACACCTTTGAGCGAGTTGGTGAGTTCGAAGTATCCATGGGCGCCGAAGCCGCGTGCATGGACAATGCGCTCCGGAATACGTTCGTGATCAAAGTGCTGGATCTTTTCAAGCAGAGCGAAGTCTTCGAGAAGCGTCGGGCCGCGCTGGCCGGCGCGAAGCGAGTTCTCGTCATCGGAGATGATTGTGCCGGTCTGCGTTGTGAGAGGCGGATGGGAGCCGCCCGCCAATTGATGCAGTTCGCCGCCTGAGCCGGTTGTCTGTTTGGTTGCGGTGTCGCGAGCTCTCTGGCCGCTGACTGCCTTTGCAGGCTGAGTGGGCTTGCCTGCAGGTACGGTTGGTTTTGCCGGGGTGCGCTTCGCCATTCACTTCTCCTCTTCAAATAGGCCGGTATAGCTGCCTGAGTAAGCACCCGTACAAAAAGGCACATCATGAGAGCCGCCTGCCAACCAAGGGTTTGAGGCGAGGTGAGAGCGTACTGTTGCACCGCATGGGGAGCACTATATGAGGCTGTGTTGACGCGGCGAACAGTGGAGTGAGCTATAAGAGACAGCCCGCTGCGAAGGAGCCGCGCCGGGCTCTGCCGTGCGAGAAATCCTTTTCGCAGGCGGAATAGTGTGGTTGGATGGATACATGCACTTTACCCGCCGCGCATTGTGTGTGTGGCTTACAGTTTTCGCCCTGGGCTACGCCATTTTTGGTGGTGGCGTGGGGTGGGCTGCCTCGAAACCGAAGGTTGCTCCGGTGACTCCGCTGCCGCAGGAGACTGGTTTCCTGAACCGGACGGTTCAGGTGGCTGGTGTTTCCTACAAGTTTCAGGTTTACCTCCGTGAAGATTTTCATCGGTGGGAGCCGGGCGACAAGTCTGAGCGGCCACCGATCATTCTTTTTCTGCATGGGCGCGGCGAGCGCGGCAGCGAGGGAATGTGGCAGACGCAGATTGGGCTGGCGCAGCAGTTGCGCGACCATCCGGAGCGCTGGCCTTTCATTGTGGTGATGCCGCAATGTCCGATCCGGCACTTCTGGACCGACCCGGAGATGCTGCAGATGGCAATGGCAGCGCTGGACCAGGAGTCGAAGGAATTTCATGCGGATCCGGACAGGACATATCTGACGGGGCTGTCGCTGGGCGGATACGGGGCATGGGAACTGGCGCGGGATTATCCGCATAAGTGGGCGGCGGTTGCGCTGATAGCTACGGGCATCTTCTGGAGCTACGCGCCGGAGCGGTGGCATGAGATTTCAACGCTGCCGGCGGAGTATGCGCGGCGGGTGGGGCGGACGCCGATCTGGCTCTTTCACGGGACTGACGATACGACGGTGGTTCCGCGACAGAGCGAGGTGATGTTTGAGGCGCTGAAGGCGGAGCAGGGACATGTGAGGCTGTGGGATTACCAGGGGCTGCATCACGACTGCTGGACACGGGCGTTCAATGAACAAGAACTGCCGCGATGGCTGCTGGCACACAAGTTGAGCCAGGTCGCGCAGCTACCTCCGTTGGCGGACAGGACGATTATTCCGCTGCATCCGGTGGCGCTGAAGCTACCGGTATCTCTGTTGGACACCTATGTGGGAGAGTATCGCGACCAAAGCAATGTGCTGGTGGCGACGATCCAACGGCAGGGCGAGCAGTTGTTCCTGAAGAATGCGCAGGGCGATGTAATGGAGATTCAGGCGGAGAGCGTGACTACTTTCTTCTACCCCACCGGGAGCCTGACGCGGCTGACGTTTGAGCACGACTCGACGGGGCGGGTGATGGCGATTCAGTATCGGGACGACCGTCATGAAGAGCTGTGGGAGAAGCGGAAGTGAGGAGTAGTATGAGAGCCGACTGGGGCTGAGATGGCGAAGCGTGCTGTCGAAGACGCGCGACTGAAGCGGGTCACTGAGATTGCGCTGGCGCTGCCTGAGGCAATGCGCGAGATGCATGATTCACATGCACAGTTTCTGGTGCGGAAGAAGACCTTCGCTTACTTTTTGGATAATCATCACGGCGACGGCATAGTGGCAGTGACCTGCAAGGTACTGGCCGGAGACAACAAGGCACTTCAAGAGAATCAGCCGGACCGGTTCTATCTTCCCCAATATCTTGCATCTAAGGGATGGGTGGCGCTGCGGCTGGATCGTGGCGCGGTCGACTGGGATGAAGTGAAAGAACTGCTGTTGTGCAGCTATACCCTGATCGCGCCGGAACGGCTGGCAGAACGTGTGAAGGCTGAAGCCTGAGTTGTGGCGTCCATCCCGAATGGAGTTTCCCGTTCGATCTCAGATATCAGGACAATCAAAACCGATGCGCCTCTTATCCGCAGTATCTACCTGCATAATCTTTTTTGGGGCGGCTGCCGTTTATGCCGAACAATCGCCTGCGACTGGAACTGCACCTCAAGCGGCTGCTCCTGCAGCGTCAACAGCGGCGGCGCCGGCAGAGGCTTCGGGGCCTTCTGGCCTGGTGAAAGCGGCGCTGGATACGGTGGACCAGACGGTGGGTTCGCTGAAGATGGATAAGTGGAAGGGCGGGTCAGTGAAGACTGAGGCGAGCGGGAACATCAGCTCGATTCAGCACGATCTGCATGAGACACTGCCGGGGCTGCTGGCTGCAGCTGATGCTGCTCCCAATTCGGTGAGCAAGCTGCTGCCAGCGTCTGGCAACATCGACGCCTTGTATGACGTGCTGTTGCGGGTTTTCGATGCGGCGCGGGTTTCGGCACCGGGCGATCAGGCGGCACAATTGCAGGCGGCACTCTCCAGCCTAGAGAAGGCGCGCCATGCGCTGGATAACCGGGTTCAGGAGGCGGCTGCCGCGCAGGAAAAGCAGCTGATCGATATGCGAGCCAAGCTGCAGGCTCAGACAACTCCCATGTGCCCTGCGGTGCCTGCGGCGCCTGCCTGCCCGGCTCCCGCTCCCGCGAAGAAAAAGACGACGAAGAAGGCGAAGCCGCCTGCGGCTACTCCTGCTACTCCACCGACGAACCCTCCGGCTACGACTCCCAAGAATTGAGCCGGAGAGTTCGATTTCGGGCTAGTGGGACGCGGGAAGCTCGCTTCAGGGGCTAAAGCCCTGTTTATTTGATTATCTTTAGCGGCACGACTGAAGTCATGCCCTGTTACAAAACATCCGTCGTTCTTTATTGATTCCTACCTCGCATTGAGATGGGATTGCTCCGAATGAAAATTTTGGTGTGGGTGTCGATTTCGCGACGAGTTGCGCGTTGTTAGGGTAGACGATCTGCTGCGATGATGCAGGGGACGTGACGCAAGAACGAGGAGGATGTATGTCGAAGTACATACTGTTGCTGAGAAACGATCCGTCGGGTTGGGAGAAGATGAGTCCGGAGGATATGCAGAAGTGGATGCAGCGCTATATCGACTGGAACAACAAGCCGTATGTTGTGCAGAGCGATCGGCTGGATTCGTTTACCGGACGCGTGATGCAGAAGAAGGACGGGAAGCTGAGCGTAACGGACGGGCCTTACGGCGAGTCCCATGAGGTGCTTGGCGGGTATTACACGATCGAAGCCAAGGATTTCGATGAGGCGGTGAAGTTGTCGTCAGATCACCCGCATGCCGAGCATGGGACGGTGGAGATTCGAGAGATCATGGCGATGCCGGAGCATGGGCGCGGATGACGGAGGAAGTACAAGGCGAGCCGGGCGGTCCGGTGCTGCTGGAACATCTGTTTCGCCGCGAGGCAGTACGGATTGTTGCCTGGCTGGCACGGCAGCTTGGCTCGCAGCATCTGCAACTGGCCGAAGATGCGGCGCAGGAGGCGATGCTGCGGGCGGCGCAGTTGTGGCCGTTTCGAGGGGTGCCCGAGAGGCCTGAGGGATGGCTCTTTCGGGTGGCGTATAACCATGCGATTTCGGCGCTACGGAAGGGTGTGCGGTTTGACGACAAGGCAGAGGCGTTGATTGCCGCGCTGGAGAGCCGCGGTGAGCAGACGGATGCCCTCGATCTGGATGAGACTTTGCGCGATGACGAGTTGTGCATGATTTTCATGTGCTGCCATCCGGAGATCTCACAGGATGCGCGTGTGGCGCTGAGCCTGAAACTGGTGGCTGGATTTGGCGTGGGGGAGATTGCGCGGGTCTTTCTGGTGGATGAAGCGACTGTTGCTCAGCGGCTGGTGCGGGCGAAGAAGGTGATTCGCGAGAAACGGCTGCCGCTGGCGATGCCGAGAAAGGCGGCGTTGAGCGTGAGGCTCGACTCGGTGCTGGAGGCGATTTACCTGATGTTCAGCGGCGGATATGCGGCGAGCTCGGGTGAGATTTTGATTCGCCAGGATGTGTGCATGGAAGCACTGCGGTTGGGGAGGCTGCTGGCGGCTTCATGGCTGGGTGCTCCGCGAGTGGATGCACTTGTGGCGCTGATGGCGCTACAGGCGGCGCGGCTGCCGGCGAGGACGGATGCGGCGGGCGATCTGGTGCTGCTGGAAGAGCAGAATCGCGGGCTGTGGGATACGGGATTGATTGGGCTGGGGTTTTCTTATTTCGGCAGGGCGATTGTGGGCGATGCGGTTTCGGTGTGGCACGTGCAGGCGGCGATTGCGGCTACGCATGCGATGGCGCAGAGTGCGCAGAGCACGGACTGGAAGGCGATTCTCGGGCACTACGATCAGCTTGCGGAGATGACGGGATCGCCGGTGGTGGCGATGAATCGAGCGGTGGCGGTGATGCAGGTACATGGGGCCGCGGCGGGGCTCAGGGCACTGGAGCCGTTGGCAGGGCATGCGGCTTTTCGCGGATACTATCTGCTGCCGGCTGTGCGCGGGCGAATGCTGATGGAGCTGGGACGGATGGCCGAGGCCGAGGATGCTTTTGCCGAAGCACTGGAGTGCGAATGCTCGGAGCCGGAGCGGCGGTTTCTGCGCGAGCAGCTTGAGAGAGCGCGAATCCTGGCGGCTATCGGAGCTTGATTGGCCAGGGATTGGCAAAGGCTGGATTGTTAAGGAAGTCTTCGTCGGTTAGGGATTCGAGGAATGCTTTGAGGTCGGCGCGTTGTTGCGGGGTGAGCGTGAAGCCCTGGATGGTGGGGGATTGACTGGGGTTTTTAGTGCCGCCTCGTGCGTAGTGGTCGAGTACGTCGTCGAGGGTGCGTATGCTGCCGTCGTGCATGTATGGCGCGCGGACAGACACGTTGCGCAGTGACGGTGGGCGGAACTTGCCGATGTCCGCGGGGTTGTGGGTGTGTTCGTAGAGGCCGAGGTTGTCTTCAGGGTAGCTGTGTGGGCCGGGGAGATTGTAGAGGCCGTTGGAGACGAACTCGATGCCGTGAGCGCCGTCGGTTGTTTGATAGATAGTTGTGCCGCCGAAGGTGAAGCCGCCATGGCAGCGGGAGCAGCTGTAGGGCTGGTGGAAGAAGATGTCCTCGCCGCGCCTGGCTGATTCAGAGATGGCGTTGGATTCGTGACGGTAACGGAAGCGGTCGTAGGGACTGTTACCGGAAATGATGGTGCGTTCAAAGGCTGCGAGGGCCTTGCGGATGTGGGCGAAGGTGTATGGACCGGGGTCGCCGGGGAAGGCTTGCGAGAAGAGCCGTGTGTAGGTGGGATCGGCGGCGATGGTGTGGAGGAATTTGTCGCTTTGCTCGTTGAGGCCGAGTTCGACCGGGTGATTGTTGAAGAGCGGTGTGGTGGATTGATCTTCAAGCTGCGTGACGGTGGGGTTGGCCCAATTGAAGGCGGCGAACCAGGCGACGTTGGCAAGCGGCATGACGCGGCGCGGATGGGACTGGCCTGTGACTCCGATGGCGACGGGTCGCTGGTCGGTGAAGCCGTATTTCTGCATGTGGCAGGTGGAACAGGAGCCCTCACCATTGACGGAGAGGCGCTGGTCGTAGAAGAGATAGCGGCCCAGTTCGACCTTGGCGGGGGACATGGGGTTGTCGGCGGGGACGGACGGCGCGTGGAAGCCGGGAGGGAGATGCCAGTCGAAGGTCGATGGGGATTGCCAAGCCACGGCGGAGGCGGCGACCAGGAGAATCAGGGCCAGAGAGCGAAGTTTTGGGCGTGACGATTCTGAATAAATTGCGTTGGATGATTTACCACGAATTTTGGCGGGGCGGATCATGCGCGTGGTTGATTTCCAGCGTACATTGTTGCTTATGAGAAGCGTGCGGGCAACGATTCGGATGATGACGCTGGTGGGCGTGCTGGCTGTGGCTGGGGGCGCGGTGAGTTATTCTGCCGGGCCGGCGCAGGTGGGGCAGGATGCGGCGGCTGCGCCTCGGGTGCTCAAGGTTGAGGGGGCGGTGGCTACTTCGCTGACGCTGACGCCGGAGGACCTGGCGAAGATGCCGAGGGCAACGGCTACGCTGACTTCAGATGGGACGACGGTGACTTATGAAGGTGTGTTGCTGTACGACGTGCTGGCCAAGGCGGGATGGCAGTTCGGGCGCGGCATGACCGGCAAGGGCATGGCTAGTTACGTGGCGGCAACGGCTCGCGATGGGTACCAGGTGATTTTCACGATGGCTGAGCTGGACCCGATGTTTGCTGGCGAGAAGGTGCTGATTGCGGACAAGGCGGATGGAGCGGCGCTGCCGGGGCGCGAGATGCCGTTTCGCGTGGTGGCGCCGGGAGACAAGATGCATGCGCGGTCGATCTATTCCGTGGTGAAGTTAGAGGTGGTTCGGCTCAGGCCGTAATTTCCATTCCTGATGACATAACGGCAATGATCACTATGGCAGGCCTGCTGCCAGTCTGCGCACGGTCATAGATACCATGACGCGGGTGATTCCGCTGGTGATCATGCTTACTCCGACGAGCGTGCCGATGGCCCATGCCGAGCTTGATGGCCAGTGTATGTAGATAAACAGACCGAGCAGCAGGGTGATGATGCCATCAAGGAGAAACCAGACGGACCCGCCAGCGGAGCGCGTCTGGAAAAACTGGATGATGCTGAAGATGCCTTCGATGAAAAACAGCGTTGCCAAGAGGAGCGTGAAGGTTACGATGCCGACGACAGGATGCAAGATCACGTAGATGCCAAAGGCCAGGTAAGCCAGACCGACGAGCACTCTCCAGAGGATGCTGCCAGCGCCGCGCGCGTAAAAGGCGAGGACGAGGTGAACGAGGCCGGCGAGGACGATGAGCCAGGCGATGACCGCATTGGCCGCGACTGTGGCGGCAAGCGGGAAGGCAATGGCCGCGAGGCCGAGGAGTATCAGCAGGACTCCCCAGAGGATGGACCAGGTTGAAGCACCTCGGACGACGGCGCCTGTAGAAGTCTGGGTCATGTTGTCCTCCTTCGTGTTGTCTGCGACTGCCGTTGTTCAGAGTACGGATTGGACAAAATTATAAGCGCAGTGAAGTAGCAGGCATTTGAACTGTTATCAATTACAACGCTATGAATTTCCCTTTCTCTTGAGTTTGAGCGGAAGGAGATAGACCGTGATGCGTGCTGATTCATAGGTTTGGCTCGGAGGCTATTGCGATGACGCTCTATCTCAGCTGGGAACAGATTGCGTTGCGGCTTGCGCTGGCGTGCTTAGCCAGCCTGGCGCTTGGATATAACCGCGATGAACATGGTCGTCCGGCGGGAATGCGGACCGTGATGTTAGTGACGCTGACGGCTACGCTTGCGATGCTGCAGGTGAATCTGCTGTTGCCGCTCAGAGGCAAGGCGCCGGATTCGTTCAACATGATGGATGTGATGCGGTTGCCGTTGGGGATTCTGAGCGGGATAGGATTTATTGGCGCGGGCGCGATCATCAAAAAGGAAAGCGGCGCGATTGGCGTGACAACGGCAGCGACGCTTTGGTTTTCAACGATGCTGGGACTGTTGTTTGGCGGGGGCCAGTTGATTTTAGGTTGTGTCGCGACCGTGCTGGCACTGGGGATTCTAACGCTGCTGCGGTATGTGGAGAGGTATGTGCCGCGAGCACATCGCGGGACGCTGTGGCTGGCATTTGGAGAGGATGCTCCCGCGGAGCGCGAGGTTGTGGAGCGGATCCGGCGCTTTCCGCTGGATATGCATGGCCTGGCTGTGGGGTACGGGAGTGAGCCACAGCTTAAGTGGCTGCGCTGCGAGATCAAGTGGAAGGCGAATGCGGGAGAGACTTTGCGGACGCCGGAGAAGCTGGCGGAGTTGCGGGGGTTGGCTGGGGTCACGGGGTTCGAGTGGAGGTATGAGGATTGAGAGTGGCTAGAAGCAGATTCCCTGCGGGAATGACAGAAAGAAAAAAAGGCAACCGCGGATCCTTCACTGCGTTCAGGATGACAACAACAGCTTTTGATCTGGGTTAGGTTTGTGCTTTCACCTGGCAGAGGAAGGAGTGGTGGCAGTCAGGAGTGTGGAGACGAGGGAGATGGGGAGGCCCACTACGTTGAAGTAGCAGCCCTCGATACGGGGGATCCAGCGGGCGGCGTGGCCCTGGATTGCGTAGGCGCCGGCTTTGTCCATGGGCTCGCCGGTGGCGATGTAGGCCTGGATTTCTGTTTCGGAAAGGGTGAGGAACTGCACGGCTGTTACTTCGGCGGCGGTGTCGGCTGAGTCTGCCGTGACGAGGGAGACGCCGGTGATGACGCGGTGGGTGCGGCCGCTGAGGAGGCGGAGCATGCGGGCGGCGTCTTCGGGGTCTTCGGGCTTGCCGAGAATCTGATTGTCGAGGGTGACGGTGGTATCTGCGCCGAGGACGATGAGGTTTGGTTCGGCGAGTTCGCGGTAGACGGCTTCGGCTTTTTGACGGGCCAGGCGGGTGACGTAGGCGATTGGGTCTTCGCCGGGCGCGGGATCTTCGGGGATGTGGGCGGGATGGACGCGGAAGGTGAAGCCGGCCTGGGTCAGGAGTTCCTTGCGGCGTGGGGAGGCTGAGGCCAGGACGAGCATTTAAAGATTATGGCAGGACACGAAAGAGTTCGCGGGCCGAACGTGAACGCGCTCCCGGAGATCGGGCTTTCTTGCCTTCCTACCCTTGTCGCGATGAAACTGCTACAAGGATGGGGTACCCAGTTCGCTCAGGGTGACAAAAAAACCAGGACAAAAGCAAAAAGAAAACACATTTCATTCGGGAATGACAACGAAGAAAACCAGGCAACGCAAAAAACAGAGACAAAGGTCGAGACCGGAATCGGTTGTAGCCAGGATTGGGGTGTTCATGCGCTGGTGGGGAAAGTTGATTGTGGCGGCTGCGGTGGCGGGGGTCGCGGTGCAGTTTGTGCGGCCGCGGATCGGGGATCCTCCGGTGACGGCGGAGTTGCAGGCGCCGGAGGCGGTGAAGGCTATCCTGCACAAGTCCTGCTATAACTGCCATTCGAACGAGACGCAGTTGAAGTGGTTTGACCAGCCTGTGCCTGCGTATTGGTTGGTGGCGTATGACGTTCAGCGGGCTCGGCGGCGGCTTAATTTTTCAGAGATTGGGAAGCTCCCCGCGGGGGCACAGCGAGCAGCGCTGTATGAGGCGGTGAACATGGTGCGGCTGGGGGCAATGCCCCTGCCTCAGTACAGACTTGCGCATCCGGAGAGCGCGGTGACGGCGGAGGAGATGGCCGTGCTGGAGGCTTACCTTGATCCGTTTCCGGCGCCTGTGATTGGGATGCCTGCGGCTGCGCCGGTGACGGCTGCTGCGGCTACAGATTTGAGTCATGTGCCGGATGAGTTGAACGGGCTGGCGTTCTTTCCGGATTACAAGAGCTGGAAGCCGATCAGTACTACGGATCGCGGGGACAATGGGACTCTGCGGGTGATTCTGGGGAACGATGCGGCGGTAAAGGCGATTGCGGAGAAGAAGGTAATGCCGTGGCCGGATGGGGCGGCGTTTGCCAAGATTGCGTGGCAGGCTGTTCCGGATGCGAATGGAGTGAGGCAGGCGGGGAAGTTTTTGCAGGTGGAGTTCATGGTGAAGGATGCGGCGAAGTATAAGTCGACGGCAGGGTGGGGCTGGGGACGATGGCGCGGAATGGATTTGAAGCCGTATGGCACGAATGCGCATTTCACTGAGGAGTGTGTGGGTTGTCATTTGCCGGTGAAGGGGAACGATTTTGTCTATTCGCTACCGGTTGAGCAGGGTGGGCAATGAAGCGAGTTATTTGTGTAATGGCGGTGGTGTTGTGCGTGGCCGGGTGCAGGGGGAACGGGCCGGGCGAGGCGGATGTGCTGAATGTGGCGGCGAAGCTACCCGCGGGGCTGCCGGTTGCGGCGCTGGAGTGGAAGACGATCAGTTCGAGTGTGGACCGGAAAACGGGCACGATGGATCTGCTTACGGGTAACGATGCAGCGGTACGAGGGGCATCGACTGGTTCGTATGGAGAGGGAGCGGTGCTGGCGCTGACGACGTGGGCACAGCGGGATGATCCACATTGGTTTGGGGCGCGGATTCCGGGTGGGTTTGTCAGCCTGGAGACTGTTACGGTTTCGCTGGGGACGGATGGGAAGACGACGGCGGTCTACAGGCGGTTTGCGGGAAGTCCTGCGCGGGAGGTTGCCGGGGCGGGGGATGCGGAGTCGCGGAAGATGGAGATTCTCGGGATGCGGGCTTCGCAGTTGCCGTGATTGCGCAGGATGTCAGAGAAGGCAAAATGCAACAGCAGATTCCTTTCCGGAATGACAACAAGAAAGCAAGGACAACTGCAGATTCCTCTGAGACATGGCTGGCATGGTACGTTGGATGCCAACATGCGCGCACTAACCTCTGCCCTTCTTTTGCTGCTTGCCGCTTCTGCGTGCGCGCAGACTTTGCCGCCGCGCCCGCTTGACTTGCCGAAGGACGACTCGCCAGCGCAGACCGATCCTGCGAGGCAGTTGGCGGAATGTCGTGTGAGAGCGGACAAGGGCGATCCGGATGCGGCATTTCAATTGGGTGTCTGGTACCTCATCGGCCAGGGCGTGCCGCAGGATGCGGCGATGGCTGAACAGTATTTCAAGAAGGCGCCGTTAACACCCGCTCAGATGTGTTTTGTGGCAGAGACCTACATGGAAACCGCCGTGGCTGGGCGCGTTGACTCGGCCAAGCGCTGGGTGAATCAGGCGAACTCCGGATGCACGTACTGGGCACAGGCGAATTGGTATGAGGGAAATCAACTGGGGCCGAATCCGCAGATGGAAGTGGAGTTTCTGCGCAAGGGATTGGAAATCCACAACAACGATTACAGCGCTGCGTCTGAACGGCGGCTGGGTGAGTTGCTGCTGACGGGAACGGTCATCGAGGCAAAAGAATCGGACAAGGCTGCGTGGATCAGCGAAGCTGCCCGGGAGAGATTGGGGCAGGCTGAAAACGCTGTTGCGTGGCTCTATATGCAGCATTCTGAAGAAGCCGCCGGCCCTGAAGTGAGTCTTGGGTGGATACGCAAGGCGGCTCGCTATGGATTTCCACCGGCCCTAACGTTGCTTGGCCAGGCAGCGATGACGCGGCAGGCGAGCGAATTTAGTTATCTGGATGGGATGGGACTTTATGCACTGGGCATGCGGCAAGACCTGGTGAGCAACACAACCCTGGAGACAGAAATAAAGCAAATTGAACCGGAGCAGCGCGAGGAACTCAACAATGCTGTGGCGAAGTGGGAGAGGGTTGCGCAGGAGAGCGGCGGGTACTACGCAAAGGATGACGCGCTACGCTTCCCTGCTCCGGTGGATGAGGCCGAATTGATACGGCAGGCGACGCCGGGCAATCCTGACGCTGAAGTGCGGCTCGCGTTTGTCTACGCAAGCAAGGGAGAGATGACCAAAGCTGACGCGCTGTATCGCGAAGTATGGCAAAACGGGCCGGCGCACGTGATGTTCAACCTGGGCGAGGAGGCGGGCAAGGCAGGCAGATGGACGTGGGCTCGCGAGTTGTATACGCGTGCGGCGGATGCGGGTTCGCGGCCGGCGTGTGCGGCACTGTCGCGTATTGAAGGCGAGGGATTGGCGGGCAAGAAGGATGCGCTGAAGGCGTATCTCTGGATACTTCGCGCCGAGTCACGCGATCAACGGCAGGTTGCTGCGCGGAAGAGCGCAGTCAGTGATGCGGACTTGAAGAGCGTGCAATTGACGCAGGCCGCATGGATTGTGGCGCACAAGGAGTACTGGAAGAACGATGTGAAGGCGGCGCAGGCGATTCTGGATGCGCGGCCGCAAGGGAGCGGCACACTCAGTCTTAAGATCGGTTCGCAGATACCGCAAGCGCCGGCTCCTTCCATGGAAGAACTCAAGAGCAAGGCTGACGCGGGTGATGCTGACGCTGCCTATGATCTTGCTGTGCGCATGCTGTGGGATAAGAGCTCAACCGTGAATACGAAGGAGATAGAACACTACGCGATTCTGGGTGCGAAGAGCCGGGAGCAGAAGGCGCACATCGCTGACGGATACGCGCGATCGGATGTCTTCGACGCCGCAACGCGACGCAAGTACGGTGAGAAGTGGTGGCTGGCTGTCGGGGGTTCGCAAGGGGTTTACAACCTCGGCAAGGTATACAACGGTAAGTCAGACGGCACGGTCGTGACCGACGATGAAAAGAAAGCCGTTGGCTACTGGCAGCAGGCGGTGGCGGCAGGTGAGGAACGATGGGCGCGGCTGGCGCGGATGGAACTGGGCTACCGTGTGATCAAGGGCTGGACAAGCGGCAATCTGGCGAGCGATGCGAACTGGGCGCACGAGCTAGCTATGGAATTCCTTGGCAAGGAATTTTATGAAGTCGCAGGCGAATACTCTTATGGGCGGGAATTGCAGCACAATCCGCAAATCCACGCATTCTTGGCAGAACGAGCCGCGATTTATAACATCGATAACGCACAGACTCAGATTGCTCAATCGATCACAGAAGGGGAATGGAAGAAACAGGAGGATATTGATGCTTATGTCTGGCTGAAGCTGCGCGCGGTGAAACAAGACGGCGGCAATGAAAAGCGGCTAGAGCTTGCCGAGCAAAATCCTGAATTGAGACAGAAGATTGAGGCTCGTTATGATCTTCTACTGAAGACGCGCGCTGAGAGTGGAGCGTTTTATCCGCAGTACGATCCTTTACGAACGGCAACTGTTGAAGTGCTTGAGCCACACGTGGCGCTGCTCAACCCGGAGGCACAATTCCGGCTGGGGACGTGGCTTGAGCAGCAAGGTACGCCGGAGAGTCTGTCGCACGCGATCGATGTTTACCGGCTGCTGTGGGCCATGTCAGGCAGGGAGGTTCGCCTGACATGGGGACGGACTCTTATGAATGGCGAGCCTGGCGTTGTTCGCGACGATGTGGGTGCTGAGAAGTGGCTTTGGGATGCAGCCAATGCGGGTTCGCATGAAGCGTGCGGCGATCTGGCTGTGATCTATAAAGAGGGACGCGGTGTTAAGGCAGATGCAGTGGCAGCCGAGTCCTGGAGACTATTGGCTGATCGGACTGCCAAGCCAGCGGACGATCTTACTGGTGAGCAACGGCGTGAAGTGGACAACCGAATTGCTGATTGGTTGTCGAAGCATCCTGGATGGTAGGGATGCGTTGCAGGTTTATTCGTAACGCTACTACTGTGGTAGGGACCAGGGCCGAAAAACTCGCCTACTTAGCCTTTGGCGGGAAATCTGCGATTAACTTATTCACTGCCGTGTCCAGTTTTTGTAGCGACTGCTCGGGTTTGGTCTGGTCGAGTTTCTGCGTTACCGTGCCGGTCCAGACAACCTTGTTATTTGCCCTGTCGATGAAGGTCAGTTTGAGTGTTCCCTTGGGAAGAGCCATCCCCGAGGGTCCGGGCGCCGGCGCCTTGCCGGTCCAGTCCTGAGGATCCACAAGAGGCCGTTGGCAATCCTTACAAGAATCGGAAAGAAGTCCGGAATCGGATTCCATACCGAGATCGAAGCCACCGGTCGCAATCAAGGTGAGATCGCCATCTTTCTTCAAGCTGGTGATTCCCTTGGCCCCAAGATCATTCTTGATGGAACTTACTATCGATGCGTAGAGAAGCGGCCTGTTTGGAGTGACAGCCGGCTCCCGCAACGTATAGCTCTTGTATTTGGAAAAATCGACGGTCTTGTCGTATCCCACTTTGACCTTCTGCGCATAGCAGCATGGGATAGACAACATCACTACCACTGCAAGGAACTGAAGCTTTTTCATGGCGGAATTCACTCAGCTCTCCATTCCTGCAGGTATTGGCCCATTTAACTCAGTAATCATACACAACAAGCGAATTCTTGCGGATATGAACGATCTTCATGCGTTTGGCGGTAACAACTACAGCGGTATGCCTTCGCGCACTATAGTATTGGCACCCGAAGGTTACGATCTCGTCGAAGGCTCACGAGTCCTCATCGCGCTGTCCAATGTGGGCAATCCAAGCTTCCGGTCAGTCTTATCACCTATCATGAGAGCTAAGACCGCACTGAGCCGCGCCGTCATGAATAAATCGGACCTCTCAATCAGAGCTAATACAGTGATCACCGGATCGAGCCAAATGGCCCAGCGCATTCGTGAACACGACTGGTTGAACACCCCTTTGGGTCCGATTGAAGACTGGTCCGAAACGCTGCTCGCCACTACGAATCTGATGCTGCATTCTCCATTCCCGACGATCCTCTCCTGGGGACCGGAGATGGTGTTTCTTTATAACGATGCGGCCATCTCCACGCTGACCGTCAAGCATCCGAGCGCCCTTGGCGGGCTCTATCGAGATGTTTTTCACGAGGCGTGGGATCTGGTAGGGGCCGATCTCGAAGCCTGTTTGTATCGCGGCGAGACGGCGGTGCGGGACAACATGTTCATTCCGATTCTCTTCAACGGAGTCCTCGAAGACCACTATTGGAGCTACTCCCTCATTCCGGTTTATGAAAACGGCAAGATCAAAGGTGTGTACGACGCGTTCCGCAACATGACCGAGGAGGTCGTGGGAGCCCAAAAGCTGCGCGAAAGTGAAGCGAAGCTGAAGTTAGCCACCGAGGCGGCGCAGCTGGGAGTTTTTGTCTGGGAGACGCAACAGAATCGGGGAAGCTGGGAGAACGACCGGGTCTATGAGATATTTCGGCGGACCCGGCAAGAGGGACCAGTCGGCGGAGAGGAGTTTCTGCGTGATTTTCTGCATCCGGATTTCCATGACGAGTATCGACAAGCGGTGGAACGGACACTCCAAGAGGGTGCGCCGCTGCATTTTGAAGGCCTGATGTACCGCTCCGACAGGACGCTCTGCCGCATCGAGATGAATGGGAACCTACAGCCGGAGGCTGCCGGCGCGAAGGGGAGAATCCTTTGTACGATTCGAGACATTACGGAGCTTCGGAGAGCGGAGGAGACGCTCCGTGACAGCGCTAAACGCCTGGGCGAACTTGCGGCGATCGTCGCCTCTTCGGATGACGTGATCCTGAGCAAGGATCTCAATGGAATCATCACCAGCTGGAACGACGCTGCCACCCGTGTTTTCGGTTATTCCCCAGATGAGATGATCGGGGCATCAATTCTTAAACTCATTCCCAAAGATCTTCATCCAGACGAAAAGATCATCCTCGAGAGCATCCGTGCAGGCCGACGCATTGAGCACTTCGAGACGGTTCGTTTGTCCAAGGATGGCAAACCGATCGACGTCTCTCTCACCATATCCCCAATCAAGGATGCAAACGGGCAGGTGATCGGAGCTTCGAAGATCCTCCGCGATGTTTCGAATCGCAAACGCTTAGAGCAATCCCTGTTGCAAGCTGAAAAGATTGCAGCTACCGGCAGGATGGCGGCCACGATTGCGCACGAGATTAACAACCCTCTCGAAGCGATTATGAATCTGCTTTTCCTGCTCCGCTCCAAAATCGCCGACGAGGAAGGTATCGACTATCTCGCCAAAGCTGAGGCTGAGCTTGGGCGTGTTTCACACATTGCCAAACAGACCCTGGGGTATTACCGCGAGCAAGCTTCGGCGAGCCTGGCCTCCCTTGGAGAGATAGCTGAACAGGCCATCCTGATCTACGAACCGCGCTGTACAGCTATAGGCATCACGATCGAGAGATCCCTTGAGCCGTCGCGGAAGGTTTTCCTTCGCCGCGGTGAGATGATGCAGGTCATTTCCAACCTGATTGTGAATGCGATTTATGCTATGCCCAGCGGCGGCACGCTTTCTGTTTCGGTTTCTGATACTGAAAGTCCTGCGGCCGGCGTTGTTCTCAATATTTCAGACGACGGCACAGGCATCCCTACGGACGTCTTGCCGAAAGCGTTTGATGCCTTCTTTACGACGCGGGCCACGGTAGGAACAGGAATTGGGCTGTTTGTCGCAAAGCAGTTTGTCGAGGGGCATGGCGGGCAGATCAGCATTGACAGCAGCGTGGAACCGGAAAGTCGCGGCACGTTTGTCCGCGTCTTCCTGCCAATTCACACTAAGTACGAAGGCTAGAGGAGGTCACGGCGCAGGCAGGGAGAACACGCGCATGCGTCTGTCACCACTACGATCTGGTGTTGAGATTTGGCGGTGGTTGAGCGGTTACACTGACAACCATGCGTGCTCTATCCACTGTCTTGATCCTCGCTCTTGCGAGCGTTGTCTCTGTTGCATCGGCTGAGGCGCCTGGCGAAACTGCCAAAGCCGGGTCTGCTAAGGTCTCGTCTGCCGAAGTCAAATCTGCCAAAGCCAAATCTGCCCAAGCGTGGCCGGCGATTCATCTGCCCAGCTGGTCGCAGCAGATCGCGATTCGCGAGTCGTGGCTGGTCGAGCATCACGCCTTGATCCTGGATATGATGCGCCGCCATCAGATTGACATGTGGATTGTTGTGAACGAAGAGTTTCATGACGATCCGCTGACGCAGTTCATCGCGCCGCCGCGACCGTACACGGGCAATCGCGACATCTTCGTGTTTATTGACACGGGAACGTCGCTGCGGAAGATTGCTGTGACCGGCTATGCCGAAGATAATCTGAAGCGGTTTTTCGAAACTGAGGATGATCCGAAGCCTGCCGATAAGGTGCTACCGCAGCTCTATGAGCAGTACCATCCGCAGCATATCGGGTTGTCGATTGGAGCGCGGCGCGGGGTGCAGCGCTCGCTGACGCATGACAGCTATCTCTTCCTCGCGAAGACGCTGGGAGCGGATGCCGAGTCGCATTTTGTTCCGGCAGCCGATCTGATCGAGGAGTATCTCGACACGCGGATTCAGGACGAGTTTTCAACTTATAAGACTCTTGTGGAGTTGACGGATCAGCTGACCAAGCGGGCCTTTTCGAACGAAGTGATTACGCCGGGCAAGACGACGGTAGGCGACGTTCGCAGGTGGCTCTACGACCAGATGGGCTCGTACGATGTGACGACGTGGTTTCAGCCCGACCTGCGTCTGCAGCGCAAGGGCCGTGTACCCGGGACTTCGCGAGGATTTCTCGCAGTGGAGCCTGAGTCTACTGTGATCCTTCCGGGCGACGTGCTGCATCTTGACTTCGGCATCACTTGCATGGGCCTGAACACGGACTGGCAGAAGGAAGCGTACGTCCTGCTGCCGGGAGAGAAGGATGTTCCGAATGGGCTGAAACATGCAATGGCGAATACGAATACGCTGCAGGAGTCGTTGATGACTCGTTCGCGGCCGGGACGCCTCGCGGGGGATGTGTACAACGACATCATGGCCGATATGAAAACGGCCAATATCGAAGCCAAAGTGTATTCGCATCCGATCGGCAACCAAGGCCACGGGCTCGGCGCAGGGCTGGACTACCGCGCAGCGCAGGCCACGGCCGCCGAAGGGAAGCACATGCGCAAGGGGTCTTATATTTCGATTGAGCTGAACTCGGCGACGCCGGTTGCGGAGTGGGACAACCAGAAGGTCTACATCATGGAAGAGGACGATGCGTATCTGACTGACGATGGGTTCAAGACGTTTCTTCCGCGACAGACGAGCTTTTATCTCATACATCCATAGATTTTGCGGCGCATCTTGGGCCACGATCTTGGGCCACGATGCAGAAACGCCTCCCTTGCGGGAGGCGTTTTGTTTGCTGCTTGTGCCTGCGTTTAGATGGATTGGTTCAGCACCCGGTTCAGGCGCTGGACGAAGGTGGCGGGATCTTTCAGCGGCACGCCTTCGAGCAGGAGGGCCTGGTCGAAGAGGAGCCAGGCGGCGTCTTCTACCTTGCTGTTAGTGGGGTCGGCGAGCAACTTTCTGATGATCTCGTGATCGGGGTTGATTTCGAGCGTAGGTTGCAGTTCGGGCATGTTCTTTTGGCCCATGGCCTGCATCATCTGGCGCATGCGGGCTGAGGGCTCGTCCTCGTCGGAGACGATGACGGAGGGGCTATCGGCGAGGCGCGATGAGGCGCGCACCTCTTTGACGGCCTCGCCGAGCGTGGCCTTGATCTTCTCGAGCAGAGGCTTGAGCTCTTCGGCCTTCTCGGACGTAGAGTCGTCCTTGAGGTCTTCAGAGGTGGAGGACTTGTTGACGGCCTTGAGATCTATGTCGCCGTACTTTGTGACGGCGGAGAAGACGATCTCGTCGATGTCGTCGTCGAGGATGAGGACTTCGATTCCCTTCTTCCTGTAGATCTCAAGCAAGGGCGAGTTACGAAGCATGGACTCAGAGCCGCCGGTGACGTAGTAGAGCGCCTTCTGTTCGGGCTGCATGCGCTCTTTGGCCTCGGCGAGCGAGGTGAGTCCCTCAACTTTAGTGGACTTGAAGCGGATGAGGTCGAGCAGAGTCTCGCGGTTGGCGTAGTCGCCGTAGAGACCTTCCTTGAGGGGACGGTTGTACTCGGCGATGAACTGCGCGTACTTCTCGGGATCGTTGGTTGCGATGGTCTTCAGTTCGGAGAGGATCTTTTTGACGCTGGCGGTCTTGATGCTGGTGAGCACCTTATTCTGCTGCAGGATCTCTCGGGAGACGTTGAGCGGGAGGTCTTCAGAGTCAATGATGCCGCGGACGAAGCGGAGGTACTGCGGGAGCAGGTCCTTGGAGTCGTCCATGATGAAGACACGCTTGACGTAGAGTTTGACGCCACCCTTGTAGTCGGCTTGGTAGAGATCGAGCGGAGCCTTGGCGGGGATGTAGAAGAGGGTAGTGTACTCGAGCGTGCCTTCGGCGCGGGTGTGGAACCAGAAGAGTGGGTCTTCCCAATCGCCTGCGATCGATTTGTAGAGCTCCTTGTAGTCATCGTCAGTGAGCTCGGACTTGGAGCGCCGCCACATGGCGCTGGCCGCGTTGACCTGGTCGGTGGTGCGGGTCTTGACGGACTCCTTCTTCTCGGCGTCCCAGTCGCTTTTGTCGTAGGTGAGGAAGATGGGAAAGGCGATGTGATTGGAGTACTTCCTGACGATCTCCTGCAGGCGCCAGCTGTTGGCGTACTGCGCGCCCTCATCGTTGAAGTGGATGAGGATGGTGGTTCCGGCGGTGTTGCGCGCATCGGCGCCGGAGACCTCTTCGATGTCGAAGCCGGTCTGGCCGTCGCTGGTCCACTTATAGCTTTTCTCTTCGCCGGCCTTGCGGGAGATGACAACAACCTTGTCGGCGACCATGAAGACGGAGTAGAAGCCGACGCCGAACTGGCCGATGAGGTTGGAGTCCTTGCGGGCGTCACCGGAGAGCTGCGTGAGGAAGTTTTTGGTGCCGGAGCGGGCGATGGTACCGAGGTGCGAGATGAGGTCTTCCTCGTTCATGCCGATGCCGGTGTCAGAGATGGTGAGGGTCTTGCCGGCTTCGTCGAGCTCGAGGTCGATACGCGGCGAGTCGATGCCATTGCCGACGAGGGCTTTGTACTTGTCGTCGGTGAGGCTGAGGTGGCGCAGCTTGTCGAGCGCGTCGGAGGAATTGGAGATGAGCTCGCGGAGAAAGATTTCGGGGTGGGAGTAGAGAGAGTGAACGATCAGCTGCAGGAGCTGGGAGACTTCGGTCTGGAATTCTTGCTTGGACATAACATCTTTGATTATTGCAAAACGGAGCGAGATGAAGATGGGTCGAGCTGGGGTTAGTGGGTGTTACAGGTCTTCGGAAATGTGCTTGTGTTAATTAACAGTTCATTGGTTCTTTGAGTTGCTGCGAAATCGCCTCTGCACGTGGAGAAATTCTCCTGAACAGACCTAGTCACTTCACGCGGGCACCGGTTGGATCGTATTGAAAGACCTGTTCCAACGGTACGTCGAAGACGCGCGCGACGCGGAAAGCCACTTCCAACGAGGGCGAGTACTTATCGCCCTCAATCGCGTTTACCGTTTGTCGCGTGACCGAGATGAGTTCGGCGAGCTCCTGCTGAGTCATGGAGCGGGTGGCTCGGAGCTCGCGGATGGTGTTGCGGATGGGGGATTTCATGCTGACATCCGGTAGGCAACAAGCTCGCGAATGATGCGAACAGAGCCGGCAAGGACGAGCAGGTGGAAGAGGATGTCGATAAGGAAGTTGGCCGAGCGCATGCTCCCATGATCCCAATAGAGGACGAGGATGACGACGAGTCCTAACCAGAGGATAGTATTGCTCCAGCGTGCTCCCATCGACGTAATAGAGCTGTCTCGCTCGTCTTCTATAACGCTCTTTGAACGGCGGCGGGCCAACGTTCGGACACCTCCAAACAAGAAGAGTAGAACAAGAAGCAGAGCGTGGAAGTAGTGATGTCCGGGGCCTGAGTGGACGAGGAAGTGCGCATAGAACGCAACAACTACCACTATGCCCAGAAGCTGGGCCCAGAGCATTTTTTCCTGGAAGTTGAGACGGGACATGAGGCCCTCCATGTCAAAAATATTTGACTCCACGACTATAGGGGCAACCTCACGCTGGTGTCAAACATTTTTGACACGGACTTTTTGACTTCCGGACTCTACCGATTGTCAACAGAGATATCGGGACTGTGCTCATCCAGGAGGGATTGGATGGCCTGGCGGAGTTCTTCGGTGAGGGCTTCACTGTCGCGTGGGCTGCGGCCGTGGGTGGGGATGGCGGGGCCGAAGATTAGTTTGAGCGGGGTTCGGCCTGGATAGAAGTGATGAGTGTGGGGCGGCAGCAGGTCGTGGACTCCGATGAGGGCGATGGGGACGAGCGGGGCCTGGGCTCGGAGGGCGAGAAAAGCTGCTCCGTTGAGGAAGGGCATGAGATGGCCGTCGGTGGTGCGGCCGCCTTCAGGGAAGACGAAGATGTTGAGTCCGGTGCGGAGGGTGTGCACGCCTTTGCTGAAACTGGAGAGGGTGGTGCGGGGATTGGCGGTGTCGATAGGAATCTGGCCGCTGCGATTGAGGTACCAGCCGATGAATGGGAGTCCCCAGAGCTCCTTTTTCGCTAGGATGCGGAACTGGAAGGGCAGGCTGGCGAAGACTACCGGCGTATCCATGTACGAGGTGTGGTTGGAGGCGAAGACGCTGGTTTCTGCCGGGATGTTTTCAAGGCCGAGAATCTGAAGGCGCGAGCCGGAGAAGAAGACGGAGGCACGAGCCCATTGGTGGGCGATTCTGTGCTGGAGGCGGCCGGACTTGTCGAAGAGCGAGGCAATCAGCGAGAGCGTACCGAAGAAGGCCATGACCAGAATGAAAGGCGGGGCCTGAAAGACGTTGGAGCGAAAGCGGATGGAGAGCGGGAGCGGATTGGGTCTCACGGAAGGGGCTCTCTCTGTTGGAGCAGCAGCGTACGGGCTTCGCCGACGAGGAAGAGGCTCCCGCTGACGACGATTCTGGCGGGATGCAGACTGCGGGCGATCTGGAGCGCTTCTTCGACAGAGGATGCGGCGGTGCAGGGCGCGCCCAGGGATTCGGCTGCAGCGACGAGGTCGGCGACAGGAGTTGCGCGCGGAGTGTGCATGGGCGCGACTACGACGTGGTCGAAGATCGGGAAGAGGATCTGAGTCATTTCCTGAAGGGGCTTGTCGCGGAGGCAGGCGAAGATGAGGAACTGACGCGGCGAATCCCACATCTCAGAAGCGAGATGTGGGGCACCCTCACCCGTTTCTATTTCTGATGTGTTCAGGGCGGCGCGAAGGGCCCATGCGCCGGCGGGATTGTGGGCTACGTCGAGGATCCATTCGGGTTCGCCGGGGATTTGGATGGTTTCGAGGCGGCCGGGCCAGCGGGTGGCGTGGATGCCTTCTGCGATGGCGGCGGCTGTGATTGGGAAGCGGTGATTTTCTGCGAGTTCAACAGCCGTGGCGATCGCAAGAGCGAGGTTGCGGTGCTGGTGTGCGCCGTGCAGTGGCGAATCGATCGTGATGATCTGGCCCAGAACCTCAAGCTGATACGGCTGTGCGGGGCCGGTGTGGATGGGCGGCGTGTACAGGGCTGCGTTGACGCCGCGGACATCGAGTTGCGTGGCGACTTCACCGATGGCCTGATTGGCTTCTGGATGCTGCGGAAGGGTGACGAGAATGCCGTTGGGGCGGAGGATGCCGGCTTTTTCGCGGGCGATGAGATCGATGGTGTCGCCGAGCCACTCCTGGTGGTCGAGTGAGATGTCGGTGATGACGGAGAGGATGGGGTCGACGAGGTTGGTCGCGTCGAGACGGCCACCCATGCCTACTTCAAGGATGGCGAGCTCGACTCTCGATTCTGCGAAGTAGAGGAAGGCGAGGGCGGTGAGGAGTTCGAAATAGCTGGGGAGATGGGCGAGACTGCCAGCCTGGACGAGCTCCTGTGCAGTGTCGTGAACGCGGAAGTAGAGGCGGGCGAAGTCGTCGTCGGAGATGGTTTCTCCGTTGAGGCGGATGCGCTCGTTGACGCGCTCCAGATGCGGCGAGGTGTAGAGGCCGGTACGCACGCCGGCAGCGCGGGCGATGGAGGCCAGCGTGGAGGCGGTTGAGCCTTTGCCGTTGGTGCCGGCGATGAGTACGGCAGGAAACTGCCGGTGAGGGTCGCCTAGGGCGGCGGCGAGAGTTCCGATCTCATCGAGCGAGAACTTGCGGCGCGGGGGGGCGGTTCCGGGGCTCGCGTTGGATGGCGCAGGCGCGGTAAAAAGCTCGGGGATCAGCGCGTTGAGGCTGGCTATCGCATCGGCGTAGACAGGGTTGGCAGTGGCGCGGGACATGAAACTTCATTGTAGGGGAAAGACTTTGGAGGGGAAGACGGAGAGAGCAGCGAGAGGATATGTGGCTTTCTTGAGTGGTGTGCCGTGATGATGAGCTGTGGAGGGCTGCGGCGAAATCTCCAAATTACTGTAGAGATTGAGATGGGCAGTTTTACCGCATGCCGGAAAATCCCAAAAACCATAGAATTATGTGCGATAGTGAGCAATTCTCATATCCGAGTGTAGTGGAGGGCAGTGGTGAGTAACCACATCCTGTTCATATTAAGTTACTTACGCCTCCAGCAACTTTTATTTAAACAATGGATAAATTTGGCATGAAAAATGCAAGGTAGTGACCGCTCATCGTGGCCGCTCGGGCCTGTTCGGAGATGGGACTTACCCACACAATGCGGGTTCTCTTAGGGAGATTTCAGTGATGCGATATTTGCGGCCGTTGGGATTGATGCTGGCACTGCTGCTTGTACTACCTGTTGCTCTGCGCGCGCAGGATTCGGCGTCGATCACAGGTACTGTTACCGATACTTCGGGAGCAGTGATTCCGGGTGCAACAGTTACACTGGCGAATCCGACGAGAGGCACGATCTATAAGGGCACGTCGAACTCACTAGGGTCCTACACGATCAACAATGTCGACCCGGGTCCGGACTACAAGATCACGGTAGAGCACGACGGCTTTGTGACGTCTGTTGTGACGGGCCTGTATATGAACGTGAACGCGACCCGTACCCAGAATGTGAGCATGACGGCGGGCGGCCAGTCGACGACGGTGGAGGTATCTGCGTCGAATCAAGGCGTGACGCTGGATACGACCGACGCGACGGTGGGCAACAACTTCGAAGTGCAGTTTGTCCAGGATCTTCCGATCCAGATCCGCGACAGTCCCTCGGCACTATTCTACATCCAGCCAGGTGTGACGCTGGGCGGCGCGGTAACAGGCGCGCGCGTTGACCAGAGCAACGTGACGGTAGACGGCCTTGAGGTGAACGATAACGCGACCGGTAATTTTGGCGCAATCGTTGCTACGGCTCCGGTGGATTCGGTCCAGGAACTGCGCGGCACGACGGCCGGCCAGCTGTCGAGCGCCGGACAAGGCGGGGGCGCTCAGTTTGAACTGGTGACCCGCAGCGGAACCAACAAGTTCCATGGCAACATCAATGAGTATCACCGTGACACGGCACTCGAGGCCAATAGCTGGTTCAATAACAATGCGGATCCCGTCGTGCCGCGGCCTCCGCTGATCCGCAACCAGTTTGGCGGCAACATCGGCGGCCCGATCAAGCACGACAAGCTGTTTTTCTTCTTTAACTACAACCAACGCAAGGACACGCTCTCGAACCTGGTGGAGCGCATCGTTCCGTCGGATGCGTTCCGCGCAGGAACAATCGTATATTGCAATTCCGCCAGCACATCCTCTAATTGCGTCCATTCAACCCTGAGCCCGGAGCAGGTGGCGGCGCGCGATCCGCAGGGTATCGGCTTCAGCCCGGACCTGTTGTCCTTGATCAGCTCTCGGTACCCGGTGGCAAACGATCCTTCGGCCGGCGATGGACTGACGACGGCCGGTTTCCGTTTCAATGCGCCGTACCCATATGACGAAAAGAACTACGTTGGCAAAGTGGACTACAACCTTGGAGCTTCGCACAAGGTCTGGGGCCGTGTGACGTTCGTTCGCACCACCTCGACACAGAGCGCGATCCAATTCCCCGGTGATCCGCAGACGCATCCGTTCTTCGACAAGAGCTATGCGTGGGTGGTGGGCGATACGTGGGCTATCGGCAGCAACAAGGTCAACTCGGCCTCCTACGGCATCGTGAAGGAAGACTACGCCTTCCCTACTACCTACAATCCGCAGGGTACGTCACAATTCACCTTCGGCGGCACTGGCACCGGCGGCAATATTCTGTCTGGCCCGTACAGCAGCGCAATCAACGCGCAGGCCCGTACGATGCCGATTCCCGTGATTCGCGACGACTTCAGCTGGATCAAGGGCCGGCACACGTGGGTCTTCGGCGGCACGTTCAAGTATGAGAACCCGTCGAGCAACACGATTCTGGACTATGACCAGCCGCTGGTCGGTCTAGGCGGCAACATGAACACGCTGAGCCAGTCGGGTCCGAGCTATGCCGCTTTCCCGCTGCGTCCCGCTGACCTGAGCACCACGTCGACGAACAAGACCCGTTACGATGAGGCACTTGCCCTGGCGCTGGGACGTTTTGGCGCGGTGACCAGCACCTTCAACTACGACGCAGGTGGAAACCTGCTGCCGCAGGGAACGGGTTCGAAAGCCGACTTCCGCTTCTACGAGACGGAGATTTACTTCGGCGATACATGGAAGTTGACTCCTTCGTTGACGATCTCTTATGGATTGCGCTGGCAGAACTACTCCGTGCCTTATGAGAAGCATGGCATCGAGTCGCTGCCAAACCTAGACTTTGATCAGCTCTTTGGTGCGCGTCTAGCTCAGAGCCAGGCCGGTAAGACTGGTCCGACGGACGTGCCGTTTGTGCAGTATGTGCTGGGCGGCAAGGCTAACCATGCCAATGGTTATTTCGAACCGATCTATAAGAACTTTGCTCCGCGGGTTGCCTTTGCCTATAACCCGAGCTGGGACAAGAAGACTGTCTTCAGCGGGGGCGCCGGCATTATCTATGACCACACTGTTGTGAATGCGATCCAGTACCAGGCTTCGCAGTACTCGTATCTTTTCCAGGCCAGCGCCACGCATCCGTACGGATTCACGAGCGACCCAGTGAAGTCGCTGACGCAGGATCCGCGCTTTACAGGCATCTCCAACCCGCCGGGTTCGGCTCCCGCACCCGCGGCGATCAAGCCCCCCTATACGCCGTTTGTGGACTTCTCAGGAGATACGCCGGACCCATTCGGTTTATCCAACGGGCAGGCATTCAACGAAGGCGTGGACTACCACCTGAAGACGCCGTATTCGATTGGCATGAACTTCGGATTCCAGCACGAATTCCCGGCCGGCTTCATTTACAAGATGACGTACGTGGGGCGGCTCGGACGCCGCCTGTTGGGACAGGCAGATGCCAACCAGCTGATCGATTTTGCGGATCCGGTCTCGGGCCAGACGATGGGAGAGGCCTTTGCGGCAACGGAACAGCAGATTCGTCCTAGTGGCGGCAACATTACTCCGACTCCGCAGCCATGGTTTGAGAATGTGCTCGGACCGGGATCCGGCGAAGCGTATGGCTTTGCAAGCAATACCGACCTGGTGGCCAACGGTCTAGCTCCTCTTCTCTATCGAGGCGATTTTGCCGATACTGTCCAGGCGCTTTCGACCGTACCGAGTCCCTATGGGGGAGCGCTGATGCCGTATAACGTAGGCATGGGCTCGCAGTTCTCCGAGTTCACTTACTACACGAACAAGGGTTTCTCGAGCTACAACGGCATGCTCGTGACGCTGCACAAGAACCCGAGCCATGGAATCCAGTTCGACGTGAACTACACGTTCTCGCACTCGATCGACAATACCTCGTATGGCGCCAATTCGATCGCGCTCGGAGGGTACGGGTTCATCTGCGACGTGCAGAGACCACGCCTGTGCCGTGGCAACTCGGACTTTGACGCGACCAACATGCTGAACGGCGACTTCATCTGGGAGTTGCCGCTCGGACGCGGCAAGGACTTTGGAGCCAACATGCCGCGCTGGGCTGACGAGATCGTAGGCGGCTGGTCGTTCAGCGGTCTTCCAAGCTGGCGTACCGGCAACGCATTCAACGTGCAGGGCAGTGCGTTCGTGGCTGGATATGCCAACAGCGCGCCGGCGATCCTGGTAGGCAACAGGGCGATGCTCAATCCGCACATCCACAAGCAGGCCGACGGTACGCTGGTGATGTTCTCTGATCCGGATACGGCAGTGAATCAGTTTGTTGGACCGATCGGGTTCCAGGTCGGGCATCGTAACGACTTCCGTGGCCCCAGCTATTTCAACGTTGACCTGGGACTGGGCAAGACCTTCCCGATCTGGGAGAACGTGGCCCTGAAGTTCCGTGCTGATGCGTTTAACTCGACCAACCATCCGAACTTCAGCGCGCCCGCCAACGCCGGTTCGTACAACGACATCACGCAGAACAGTGGCGGCTTTGGCGTGCTGACTACGTCGAACGGCTCGGCCCGCGTACTGCAGCTTTCGCTTCGGCTGGAGTTCTAAACAGAACAACTACCAACTGCATCACGGCAAAAGGGCTCCTTCGGGGGCCCTTTGCTTTTGGTGTGAGAGGAAGCGGAAAATTCATTTTCGGTTGTCAGATTGCGCTTCCGCTGGGGACGCTTGAGGCGGGCGCGGAGATGAAGGCACACTTCGCCATGTTTTTTGTCATGCGCGAAGGAAAGATTGCGCTGCAGCGGAATTACGACTGCTTTGAGGCCTGGCAGGTCTCAGAGTGTGCGGAAAAGGAGCGAGCTTCGGTTGAAATCGATCGACCAGGCAACCTCAGGGGCTAAAGCCCGCATTCATTTGTTGGCTTAAAGCCGGGGATAAATCCCCGGCCTGCCATAATCGAATTTCCGCATTCTCAGCCTTTGGCCGCGCGGTGGAGGGCTTCGAGGTAGCTGTAACCCCAGGTGGTGTCGGGGAGCAGGACGTGGTCTTCGGTCCATTCATTCCAGGCGGCGACGTATACAAGCTTCTGGTGCTTTGAGCCAGCGATGGTGTGACGGGCAGCGCGAACGAATCGCTCGAACTGGTCGGGGCTGCGATTGATGGCGATGGCGGCGAATTCTTCGAAGCGTGGTGAGTCATCCCAGCCGACCTGGACGCAGGGATGGAAGGGAATTTTGACTTCGCTGCGGAGGCGCTTCCAGGAGTCGATGCCTTCGACGGCTCCGATGCCGTAGGGGATACGGGAGCCGGGAGGCTTACCGCCATAGGTCCAGCCGAAGGTGCCGTACTGCGCGGCGCTGTCGATGCCTGCCTCGGCGAGTGGGGAGTGGCCATCGTATCCGTTGCAGACCTGCAGGTGGATCTTTGGGAAGCCAAGTTTGAGGGCGCGCTCGCGCATGAGGTTGAGGCCGCGCTTGAGGCCGTCGAGCTGGAGCTGTTCGATGAGCTTGCCGAAGTCAAAGAAGGCGAAGAGCGGGGCGCCGTCGATGGTCAAGTAGTTGGATTGCGAGAAGTAGCCCTCGGCGCAGTAGTTCATGACGGTTACAAGGTCGTCAATGGAGTGCGTCTGGGGTAGCATGGTGGCGGCCTGGAAGGGCGAGCGCGCCGGGTAGACGTTCTTCCAGTCGTGGTTGGCCCACATGATGGCGAACTTGAGCTTGTCTTTGTTGGGGGCGTTGAGCATGCCCTGCTCGAGCTGTTCGTGATAGAACTGCGTGCCTTCGTGCCAGTACCAGTCGATGAGCCAGGCGTCGACGCCATAGGTGGCGGCAAGGTCGATTTCGCGGGCGGCCCAGACGGGGTCGGCTTCGTTGTAGTAGCCCCAGAGCGGGTAGTGGGGCATGGTGTGTCCGGGTAAGAGCGGGCGGGAGTTGCGGAGGGGGTCGAACTCGGTCCAGCCTTTGCCGAAGCGGGCTTCCATCCAGGGGGAGGGGTGCCAGCTGGGGAAGTTGTAGACGATGACCTGGACTTCGGGCTTCTGAAGCTGCGATGTGCCGAGGGCTTCGTGGAGACGCGCGTCGGTGAAGTAGCCGGACTCGGCTTCTGGGCCGATGAGGGCGGACGGGAGTTCGGCGTGGAGTTCGGTGACG
>Ga0206933_1044_pt2 | contig 29656 bp, 20 predicted proteins | sample Alteio_BWOrgHeat_15_FD_152937 | JGI IMG/M metagenome (GOLD analysis project Ga0206933, IMG submission 152937) | Enriched cells from forest soil in Barre Woods Harvard Forest LTER site, Petersham, Massachusetts, United States -... | ecosystem: Environmental > Terrestrial > Soil > Temperate forest >... | reverse complement strand
AGCTGGCCATCCTCGTGGTACATCCCAAAACCGGCGCGAATCACCGTCCGCGTGCTACTGCCCGGCGACCACGCGAAGGCTATGCGCGGATCGATGTCGGCGTAATTCGGCTGGCCGAAGCTGGCTCCCGCTCCGCAGAAGCCTTGCGGTCCACAGGTGGCGAAATCAAAGGGATTGGCGCGGTTTTGAACTTCGTGGAACAGATTGAAAAAGCTGTAGCGCGCGCCGAGGTTCACGGTAAAGTTCGGCCTCCACTTAAATTCATCCTGGATGTAGCCGTAATACTGGGTCTTGCGCAAGCCGTTGATGGGGAGGGCGCCGTTCAGAGTAGCCGTGCTTACCTGATTTTTATCGAAAGCCGACAGAGAGGCGTAGGTGACCGTTCCGGCTTCCGTGTTCCCTTGGTTCAATTGAATGCGCCGAATCTCGATCCCGGCTTTGAGCGTGTGCCGGCCTTTGACCCACGTTAGATTATCGATGTAAGAGAATGAGTTGCCGACACCGATGCTGATCCTGTTGTTATTCAGATTGGTAAAACCGGAAACCGAGATCACGTAGGGTATTCCCGATTGATTGATATCGTAAGTGTCGGCGGTACTGCGGTTAAAACCGAACTTCAACTCGTTCACCAGCGATTGAGAAAAAACATGCAGGAGTTCGATAGCGCCATTGACGGGAGAAGAGGTCAACTGCTGCCGGTCCAGAAGATAATTGCCGGAACTGGCGAGCGGTTGGGTATTCACCGCTCGATCGAAGTTGAACCGAAAGAATGCCGTAGTAGCGCCGGAGAAATGATGATCGAGACGGACCATCGCGGAGTTTTCAAAGACGATCTGCCTGCCGTCGCTCGTAAATTCATTGATATCGGGATCGCTGGTTGAAGTCTGGCCTAGCGGATACGCGTTGAGAATTGGGACGAGGTCCGGAGAATCCGCCGCCACCTGAGCCCGGAATTCGGCACTGGGGACATAACCGAGCAACGGAAAGCCCCAATTCTGGCGATAGCCTTCGTAGGCAATAAAGAAGAAAGTCTTATCGTGCACGATAGGTCCGCCAATGGATCCCCCGAATTGATTCAGATGAAAAGGCGGCTGCGGGGTCGTAGTAACAGGCACAGGTTGCAAAGCGTCAAAGACGTTGTTGCGAAAATATTCAAAAGCGTTGCCGTGGAATTCGTTGGCGCCCGAAGCTGACGTTACAGCCAACTGCGGTCCTCCAGTTGCTCCGGCCTCTGCAGTGGAGAGCACGGAGTCGACGCGAAACTCGTCAACGGTGTCGAGGGGAATCGACAGGCGCACATAAGGCTGTTGTGGCTGATTGATGATGTTGGTGGCGTCGATACCATCGTAGGTAAAGTTGTCGTCGTCACGCCCTCGGCCGGCGAATCGAATCGAACGCTGGTTACTGCCCCCGGTGTCGACTGCGCTGGGCTCAAACGCGGTGAGATTCGCCCAATTGCGGCCATTGAGCGGCAGTTCTTTGGCCTGCACCTTGCTGATGCTGGTACCAAGCGCATCAGTGGTTTCGTCCGTCTGCTCGGAACTGGCTGACACTTCCACGCGCTGTCGCCCACCGGATACCTTGAGGGTTGCATCCAGAGTGCGTGTCCGGCCCATCTCCTGTTGGACCTCTACAAAGGTGAGATCCTTGAAGCCCGCATGTTGAAAGGTGATCGTGTAGACCCCCACCGGGAGCTCAGGAATGTCATAGCTTCCGCTGGAGGAGGACGTGGTCTCCCGCCGGAGTCGCGTGGCGTTGTGCACTGCGGTGACGTGCGTCTGCGGTAAAACGCGTCCGGAAGAATCCGTGACCGTGCCATTTAATCCAGCACGGTCAACTTGTGCGAAGCCTTGAGTTGAAAACGATATCAGCAACACGGCGGAAAAGGTAACCGCACACAGAGGGGGGAAAGAACGAAATATGTGCATTTTGCCTCGACAACCAATCTGAATTTCGGTCAGAAACGAGGATCCGATCCAAACGCATCTCCAATGGACGTTTGGGTCTTGATTGCTGGACGCCCATGCAAGGAAAACTGTGGGCTCAACCTTTATAGGACGACATTGTTAAAACAGCCCAACAGGAGTGTTAATAGTTAGGCGCACCTCGAGGTAGAGCTGCGCGTGTCACAATCCGCGAGATAAGGCTCAGCCCGCGTCACTGTCATTCGCATTGAAGCTTCCAACATAGGAGTCGGCACCCTCCTGGGGCGCTCCCTACGCGCATGCGACCGGTTCTTTACCGTTTAGACACATCGCGCTCCCAAACTTCAGGTCGTACTGGACCGGGGCTTGCGGACGACCCGGACATACCCCGTCTCGCGAACAGGGTTACAAAATTGTAATCTTGCCGTCACGCGGCTGTGCGGCACGCGTTCTTAACCTCGCTCCCATGCGCAGTTCGTCTGCGCCGATCGTCATAAGTCCGTTACAGACCGTGTTTAAAGATGGATGACCGCGATGTTGCACGGCCGATTTCGGGTGCGTGATGAAAAAACTCAAGAGGGAGAACGGTACATGTCACGAAAAACGCCTCGAAAAAACTCTCGGAATGATTCGGAAAATAGAGCTCGGATCAACCGTCTGCTTCCGCTCGTCGGCCTGCTGGTTACGGGCCTGAGCGTACCAGTCCTCGCTCAGTCGGTGCCGTTCCCGACCTACACCGTCGGCCCTCAGCCGGACGGCTCGTATGTCGTAAGCGATGGCAAGATCATCAACCCCGCCGGCACCCAGGTTAACCTCGGCATCCGGGTCCGCGCAAAAGCCATCGCGCTCAACCCAACAGGCAATCACACCGCCGCCGTCCTTACCATGGGAACGTCGACCGGAGATGGTAACGGTGCCGTCGAGGTATTCAACACCAAGACCGGCGCTGTCCTGCAGAGCTACAGCAGCATGGCCGGAACCGACTCGAGCGGCAGCCATGTCGGCATTGCCTATACCCCCGATGGCAAGTACCTCCTGTTCAGCCAGGACAGCAGCTTCGTCGCCATGGCCAAAGTAGCTGCCGACGGCAAGCTCTCCGACTACGCCCACATCAGTGTCCCCATCAACGGCAGCCTCTTCAAAATCGAAGGAACGCCGTTCGACTATGAACTGAACAACGTCAACTGCTTCTCGGACAGCGCTAAGGGAACCGATGGCAGCTTCTCTCACGACTGCGGCCACACCGTCGGGTCTAATCCTTCCGCCTATCCCCTCGGCCTTGCGGTATCCCCGAATGGGAAGACCGCATATTCCGTGCTCGATGTGAACAATACGCTGACCAGGATCGACCTGACCGCGGCGACACCGAAAGAGGGTGAGCAGGTCCGCGTCGGTAACGTCCCGCACAGCGTCGTGATCTCGAGCGACGGCAAAACCGCCTACGTCTCCAACGAGGCCGGCCGGATTGCTAGAGAGAACGACCATCGGCAATACTCCGACGGCACTCCGGTCGTCGCCGATGATCAGACTGGTTCTACGAGCACCGGCACCGTTTCCGCGGTGGACCTGTCCACGTTTAAGGTCACTGACACCATCTCCACCGGTCTACACCCGACGGGTATGGCCTTCTGGGGTAAGTACCTGTTGGTCGCCAATGCGTACAGCGACACCATCTCCGTGATCGACACAGTCAGCAACCGGGTGGTGCGAACGATCGACCTTGGGCTGCCGATCCGAGTACCGGGCGAAAAGAAAGCTGCCTACGGCGCCGGGCCGAACTCGATCGCCGTCAATGCCAACCAAAACATCGCATACGTTGCCCTCTACAACGCGAATGCGATCGCCGTGGTCGACCTTGACAGCGTGTCGCGGGATGCGATTCTGGGCCTCATCCCGACCGCATATGCGCCAAGCTCGGTTGTTCTGGACAGGAAGGATGATGTGCTGATCGTTGCCAACGACAAGGGCATCGGCACCACGGGCATCCCTCCGCAAAATTCGTTGGGATCCGCTCACGGCGTGAGCGGCCAAAACACCCACCAGGACCTTGGCACGGTTAGCATCATCCCATTGCCGAGTGTCGGGATATTGGCAGACTGGACGAATCAGGTCTACCTGAACAACCACTGGGATCTGAGGCGGAATATCCGGAGTGCCGCCGACGGTAACCCGCATGCCAGGGCGGTCGTTATCCCGAAGAAGATCGGCGATCCGTCGCTGATCAAGCATGTATTTCTAATTATTCGTGAGAACCGCACGTACGATCAGATCCTGGGCGACGTTGTCGGCGGCAATGGCGACCCCTCACTGGCTGTCTTCGGCGTCGGTGTCACACCCAACGCGCACGCACTGGTGGAGCGCTTCCCGCTCCTCGACAACTTCTACGACCCCAGCCGCCAGTCGGCCGACGGCCACAACTGGATCGTCCAGGCCATGGCGCCCTATTCCGACGACATTCAGTCGCCGGACTGGGTTCGCGACTATCCCTCCAACGGCGGCGATGCGATTGCCTACCAGAAGAGTGGCCACCTCTGGGATTCGGCGGTCAAGGCCGGTATCAGTTTCAAGAACTACGGGGAATACATCGAGTACAACACCTTCCATGTTCCGGGTTGCACCCCGATTCCCGGATTTAGTGGTAGTTGCCACCCAACCTGGAGCCAGTTCTACGCTGACACGCAAGCCTATGAGTCTGGCGAGAAGAAGCAACTCCAGTACTTCAACACGATTCGCTCTCACTCGCCGCTTCCGAACCTCATTAACCACACGGTCCAGAACTATCCGCAGTTCGACCTGGACATCCCCGACCAGTTCCGCGTCGATATCTGGAAGCAGGATTTTGAAAAGGATGTGAGGGCCGGTTCGGTGCCCCAGTTGAGCATTCTGTGGATCAGCTCCGACCATACCGGTGGCCCGCCGACCTCGGTGGCCATGCAGGCCGATAACGACCTCGCGCTTGGGCGCTTTGTCGATATCATCAGCCACAGCAGCGTGTGGGATTCGTCGGCGATCTTCGTCGAGGAAGACGACGCGCAGGACGGCGTCGACCACGTCGACGGTCACCGTAGCCCGGGATATGTTTTTAGCCCGTACGTAAGGCAGGACGGAGTTGTTGACTCCACCTACTACACCCAGGTCAACATGACCCGCACCATCGAGCAGATCCTCGGTCTGACGCCGATGAACCAGTTCGATCTCGTAGCCTCGCCGATGAAGACGCTCTTCACCGAGACGCCGCCCCGAGACAACTTCAAGCCCTGGTCGCATGTGCCGAATCTGATCCCGCTGGATCAGGGCGTCACCGCGTCTGCGGCGCTCAAGAACGAAAGCCCGGCGGTCAAGGCTCTGAGGGTCGGTTGGATGAAGAAGAAGACTCAGATCTTCGCCGGCAAACACACCAAACCGGACTCCGAAGATCCGGACACCGTCAACCATCTCACTTGGTATGAGGCCACCGGATTTACCCGGCCTTATCCTGGGGAAGCGAAGGTTCGCCCCGCGAGCGACTTCAACAACCGTAAGGCGCCCGCTCACCCAGACTTGGACGATTAATACTATCTCCGATTGCAAAAGCCCTCTCCTCGTTCACCGAGAAGAGGGCTTTTGTTTGCAACACATCGGCGGCGATCGTCGGAAGCTTCGGAAGGAGATGACGGTTCTCTCGAAAGATCACCCAGAGATCATCGGACATGGTGAGAATCGATGCTCGATTCATTGCATCTTGCTAAGGTCGTTGAAGGTGATTTTGCCTGGCCTTAGAAACAGCATTAGGAGGAGATAAGCAATCACTACCCACACGATCAGGACGAATCCATCTGACGTCGCCAGTGTGTACGCCTGCGCCCGCACTTGCAGGCCAAGGATAGTGGCTGCGCGTTGCTGTGCCTCTAGCCCATCCGTGGACCGCGACAGTACTCCGCCCGCCAGCATCCGCACTCGGTGATCGGTAAGCCAGTCCCCCCTTTGTACATAGAGCCCCAGCATGTTGGAGTGAAACTGCTCCCGCACGGCAATGAAGCGAGTCATAGCAGCTACGCCGATCTGGCCGCCGAAGAGTCGCATCAGGTGCATGAATCCGGAGAATGTGGCGACGTTAGCGGCGCTCGCCAGCGCGCCCGATTCAAGCGCTTCCAGGACGATGCTGCCCACCAATCCGATGTATGCGCCTGCCAATCCGAGAGACAGCAGAAGCTCCGCTATTTCGAAGCTATTCCCTGACCACGAAGTATCCATGTGTGACCAGCGCAGACAGCATATCGCGCACACGGTGAGCCCCAACGCCAGGACCAGCCGCGAGTTCGTGTAGATGATCATTGTGGCCGCCAGCCACACCGCCGCGAACATCGGCAGGGCCACCCAGGCAAGCGCGTGTCCGGTCTCCAGCGGTCGGTAGTGTTGAATGTTGGCGAGGAAGCCAGGCACGAGCACAATCGTAGCCAGGTGCGTGAACTTGAACACGAAGATGGATGTGGCCAGGATGATGATGTTCCGAGTGTTCAGAAATTTAAGATTCACGATTGGATTGGGCTGGACTAGACGTCTCAGGATGGTTGCCCCAAGCAGAAAGAGTCCCGCGACAAACATCGCGACGATAGTGCCGGAGTTCAGCCAGTCCAGCCGCTGTCCTTGATCCAGAGCCCCGTACAAAAGAGCCAGGCTCAAGCTGAAGTAAATGAACCCGTGCCAACTCGGCTTGGGGTCTGCATTGGTCCGGCGCGGAATTCCGAAATGGACACAGACCATCATCAATGGGGCGAATAGTGCGGCAGTCCAGAAGATCCAGCGCCAGGAAAGATGGTCGATGTACCATCCCTCCTGCAAAGTCGCAATGTTACTGACGAAGACGATGTCCGCTGCATACGCCGCGATCCCGAAGATGACCAGCCGCTTCGGAAGGTTGGTCAACACGAAGGTCATCGTGAGAGAGTAGAAGGTGCCTGACGCGAGACCCGCGACGATCACCAGCGCTATCATCACCTGATAGTTCGGCGCAAACGGCAGCAGGAAAGATGCGACCGCGAAGACCGCGGCAGCGGGTAGCAGAATTCTGCGCGGACCCCAAAAGGCGTTCACGAACACGACAAATACGCCGCTGAATATCGTCGCCATGTTAAATGCGGTTGGAAGCCAGGATGCATCATCGAAACTGATGCCGAGGGTGCCTCGTAGATCGGGGAGACCTACGCTAAGTAATCGGCTGGTCAGCGTAGCGAGCCCTGCGCCCAGGAAGACCGCCAAAATTCCCACGTATGGGTTGGTGGTGAATTGGTGCTGAACGGATTCTGAGGGGGAAGATTGACCTGGGGTCTCTGATGTCGTCATTTAGGAAGTCTCCGTCAGGGATCAGCTCCATTTTGATCAGCTCCATTTTTCGAACATTTACGATCCTGTATCCAGGGTGCAGTTGTTCCACCCCTTAGATCGTTCATCCGGCCCTCTCTTTGCACCTTCACACTGTCGAAGTCGTAGGTTCGAATCCTGCAGTGCCCACCACATGCCAGTCCCGCATAGTCTTGTCTCACGGCGAAAGAAGTTCACCATTGCGCTCAGCGCCAGGGCGTGGATGAAGATAGTAGCTGGAACCGCGCCAGCACCCACGCTCAAAGGAGTGAAGATCGCGACATGATGAAGCTGGGCCATCGCTCTGTGGCTCGTAGTGATACTAGATACAGTGCGCAACCGCCGCCAATTACATAAAGCTGGTATCGCACGGCTACCCTTACCCCTGACTGGAAACGCCTGGACACTACCTCTGGAAGTAAAACTTCCCAATACGCACAAAAGGTCGAGGCTTATTGGAAGCCTTTGATGGAACAGGCGGAGACACTGTCCCATACCGCATTTGCGGAGACGTTCCTGGAGCGCGTCATCGAATTTCGAAGGGATCGTCTCGCCTCGTGGGGCGGCCTTTCTTACTAGATCTTCCACTACTGGAAACATGTAATAGCGACTTGTTTTTTACCTCCATACGATAGACCATGCCGGGCCCGAACGAATCGCTCTATGTTCTCTGCAATGGTCGTGATGTCAGCCATCAGCCGCGCCAAATTCAAAGGAACCTCCGGCAGCACACACACGGCACTGACAAAAAAAGGGCAACGCCCACCGCCCGTCGGGATTACTGGGCAAGCGAGTTGAATCACCTGGGAGTAGGCGTGCGATGACGGTCCTGCGAACGATGTGGGGCGAGGCGGTGGTCGCCCGAATACGGGCACGATGCTTTTTGGTGTTGATCACCGTGTTGGCGAACTTGTCGCTGGTAGCGCTTCCTCCTGCGCTCGCGCTTGATCCTGACCGGCGGATCTCCCAGTATGGTCACAATGTGTGGCGCATCCAGGATGGCGCCATCTCTCCCCCTACCAATATTGCTCAAACCACCGACGGGTTTCTCTGGATAACAACTGCGCAAGGGTTGATGCGTTTCGATGGAGTCCGGTTCATGCCGTGGCAGCCTCCCCAGGGACAGAATCTTCCCGGCACACATTTCTCTGCTGTACTCGGCTCTCGCGACGGCAGCCTCTGGATCGGTACTACACGCGGTTTGGCTCGCTGGAAGGACGGCCAACTGCGAACGTACACGGACTTGGAGCATCCCGCGGGCATCTTCGAAATTATGGAGGACGACTCCGGAACGATATGGGCGACTCGCTACGGGTCTAATGCACGCGAAGCGCCGCTGTGCAGCATCTCCAAAGAGACGTTGCGCTGCTTCGGGAAAAAGGACGGTATCCCCGTCGGCTACGGCCTCGGGCTGACTCACGATAGCGAGGGCAATATTTGGTTCGGGTCCAAAGTGCTCGTTCGCTGGCGGCCCGGCGCTCCTGCTGCAACGTATTTTGGTGAAATTGCTGAACTTGCAAAAAGCGATGGAGTAATCCAAATCGCGCTCGGCCCGTCAGGCACGGCATGGGCAAGCTTAGATGGAACGGGATCGCAACTTGGCCTCCGGCATTACTCCGGGGGGAAGTGGACGAGCTATGCTGCTCCGGGTTTCGACCCGGCACGAGTCCGTCCTGGCGTCCTGATGATCGATCGCCGGGGGGCACTCTGGGTTGCCACGAAGAGTGATGGAGTTTACCGCATTTCCGGCGGTGTCGCCGACCACTACGGCGTGTCGGATGGGCTGTCAGGCAACGACGTGGGGCCTATTTTTGAGGATCGAGAAGGAAACATCTGGGTAGTCACCGATGGGGGACTCGATATGTTTCGCGACACGGCCTTGATTAGTTACACAACACGGCAGGGAGTTTCGGACTCCGAGTTCCATTCGGTTATGGCGTTACGCGACGGATCGGTGTTGATCGGTACCAGTGGCGCGCTTAACATTTTGCGAAAACAAGACGGCAAAACCGGCATTTTGAATCGAAAAGTGTCGGGCCAGGGGATTGGGCCAATGCTGGAAGACCGCACCGGCGGGGTTTGGCTTGGAGTGGATTTGGCCCTCATGCGGTTTCAGAATGGCGGTTTTCGAGAAATCAAGGCGCCTGGTGGGCAGAGTTTCGTGAGCTTCGGCGGGGTGACAGGAATTGCCGAAGACTCGGGTGGAACGATTTGGGTTCTTACAGCGAAGGGGCAGTTATTCACCATTGTCGGAAACGAAATTAAGCAAGCCTCGCCCAAGGACGGACTCGGCCGGCAGACATACCTGGTGGCAGACCCGAACAGCGGTCTTTGGTTCGGCGCTCAAGGTACCATTTCTTACTTCCGCGATGGACGTCTGCAGACTACGAAGCTGAGTTCTCCCCAGGGCCCGGTCAGTATTCGCGCACCGTTCGTGGACTCTGACAACTCTCTGCTCGTCCCAAGTTCTCAGGGGCTCTACAGGCTCAACCATGGGCAGCTGACCCTCTTCAACAGCGACAATGGCTTGCCCTGCCCTGAGACCTTCAACGCGATCAGGGATAACCACGGCGCACTTTGGATCTATACGCGATGCGGCTTGGTCAGGATTGCACAACCCGAATGGACGAAATGGATCAAGAGTCCCCACGTTGCGGTGTCCGTCATGATTCTCGACGCTCTGGACGGAGCACAAGCTGGGACCGGGGATTATTACCAGCCGGGGTCCTCTAAGGCGCCGGACGGTCGATTGTGGTTCGTAACCGGAGTCTCAGCACAAGTGCTGGATCCGGACCGCCTCTACGAGAACGCGCTGCCGCCGCCGGTCTATGTAGAAGGGGTTGTGGCGGACCACAAACGGTTCGACGCAACATCAGCAGTCAGAATCCCCGCCCTGAGTCGCGACCTCGAAATTGACTATACCGCGTCCAGTTTTTCGGTCCCTCAGAAGGTTCGCTTCCGCTACATGCTGGAGGGCCACGACCGGCAATGGCAGGATGTGGGGACGCGGCGTCAAGCCTTCTATACCGACCTCAAACCCCGACGCTACCGTTTTCGAGTGATCGCGTGCAATAGCAGTGGCGTATGGAATCAAACCGGCGCATCGCTGGATTTTGTTGTGCTGCCAGCCTACTACCAGACGACTTGGTTCCGCTTGTTGTTCGTGGCTGCGTTTCTGGCATTGTTTTGGGGGCTGCATCAACTCCGTGTGCGGCAATTCCGGCGGGAGGAAAGAAAGTTTCGTGAAGCTTTTGAGACCATCCCGGCGATGGCGTGGATCGCCGGACCCAATGATGCTCTTCAATTTGTGAATCGACGGTGGGTTGAATATACCGGGTTGTCCCAGGTCGAAGAACCGAAGGAAATCAGGAAAGCTGCTATTCATCCCGACGATCTGGATCGAATTGAGCGACGACTGGCCGTGAGCATATCCAGTGGAGAGCCGGTCGAGGAGGAGCTGCGCTTCCGCCGCACCGATGGGGAGTATCGATGGTTTTTGAGCCGCGTCGTGCCGGTGCTCGACAAGCGAGGAAAGGTCGTGAAATGGTACGGTACGGCGACAGACATCCAGGATCGCAAACGTGTGGAACAGCTACAAGCGGACCTCGCACACACCAATCGGGTCAGCACGATGGGAGAACTGGTCGCCTCCATCTCGCACGAACTCGCACAGCCCATCACGGCCACAACGAACAATGCCAAGGCATCTTTGCGATGGCTTCAGCGCGACCCGCCCGAACTGACGGAAGTTCGCAAAGGGACGGAAAGAATCGTCGAAGCGGGCACCCTTGCGTCGGAGATCATCAACCGTCTTCGATCGTTGTACAAAAATGCCCCTCCCAAACGAGAGCTGGTCGCGATCAATGAGGTCATCCGCGAAATGGCCAGGATGCTGAGAAGCGAAGCCAGAAGACACGGAGTATCGATCCGCACAGATCTGAAAGACGATCTTCCAAAGACCGTGGCTGATCGTGTGCAACTTCAGCAGGTGCTCATGAACCTGATGCTGAATGGCATCGAGGCAATAAAGGAGACGGGCGGCCTGCTTACGGTGAAGTCGCAATTGGGCGAGGACAGCCAGATCGAGATCGCAGTAAAGGACACAGGACCCGGCATACCCCTGGGCAAGGCCAACCAGATATTTGATGCGTTCTTTACTACGAAGCCACAAGGCAGCGGCATGGGCCTGGCAATCTGCAAGTCGATCGTCGAATCGCATGGTGGCAGGATTTGGGCCAATGGCGACGGCGAGCATGGCGCGACGTTTCACTTCACCTTGCCAACGGCTCCCGCGGAAACAAAGCCTCAATTGGATGCCGACTGATTCGACATTCAGCGGAGTGGATAGGCGGGCTTAGTCGGCTTCATTCGAAGTGCAACGTGTCCAGCGAGGTTGCAAACAATAACGCTATTCGCGAATGCCGGCACCCATCCTTGCCATCTCTTCTGACCTGCTTCAGTCATTGAGAGCACCGTAAGTATCGCCGAGAGAATATCTAGTCTCATAGCACTCACTCATCACAGCACAAATACTATCGCCGCGTGTTTGCTGAGACCATTACATGTTACTGCTACCCATGAACGTCTCGATTTATTAGCGTCGGTTTCAAGTGAGCATCTTCGACATGGCTCGCTACTAAGAAGATGTAATGGGAATCTGAGTATGAACCCCGTTACGATGCAGCAATAAGTGGGTCATGATGCTGCATAGAGGATTCATAGGCATACTCGACACCAAGACAGATGCGGTTGCGTTCGCCACGTCGTCAGCGACGAACGCTGCATCACCCCGATGGCTTACGGCGCGTTTTATTGCCATCGTGTTCAGCGCAATATGCCTTCTTCACGATGACAGTGTCGCCGCACAAACCGGATCGAGAGCCGGTAGTGTCAAGGGCCAGGTAGTGGTGGTGGATTCGACCGGAAGTTCCTATGTTCCCGGTTCCGTGATTTCTCTGGACGGTCCTGAACACTTATCAACAGAGGCAGATTCGAACGGGAAGTTTAGCTTTCAGTCAGTCGATCCGGGCATTTACATCATTAAAGCTACTGCTCCCGGCCTGGATTCACTGCAATCGATAAGCGTGGCTTCAGGAGACGTTGCTGAACTTTCGCTGACACTGCACATAGCCAATACAACCACCGATGTAAAAGTGTCCGCCAACTCCTCGGACGTCGCCACAATCAACCAGACGATTGATCAGAAGACGATTAACAATGCGCCGAATGCCGATGAGCGATTCGAGACGCTGCTTCCCCTCGTTCCCGGCGTCGTTCGAGGTCCAGATGGACGAATCAATATGAAGGGTGCTCGGAACACTCAGAGTGGAGCGCTGGTTAACAGCGCAAACGTCACAGATCCGGCTTCTGGAGGACCGGCAATCAATTTGCCCATTGACGTGGTCTCATCCGTTCAGGTCGTCTCGAACCCGTTTGACCCGCAGTACGGCAGGTTTACCGGTGCACTCTCGACTGTCGAAACGAAGACGGGAGATTACAAGAAAATGCATTTCTCGGTCCAGAATATCGTTCCCCGATTGCGGGACCGCGATGGCACTATCGCCGGGCTGGACGCAGTTACTCCAAGACTTACATTGACTGGTCCACTCGTTCGGAATCGGGCCGCGTTTATGCAGTCATTTGAGTACCGCATCATCCGGACACCCGTAAATAGCCTTCCACCTTTACAACGCGATACCAAGCTGGAAGGCTTCAATTCTTATACTCAGGCAGACATCACGCCCAATTCCAGGCAGACGGCTACGGCTTCCCTGGCTGTGTATCCGCAGAAGCTGGATTACATGGGGCTGAATACATTCACACCGCAGCCGTCGACGACCGATTTCAAGCAGCGCGGCTACCAGGTTTATGCGCAGCACAGATATTTTCCCAATGCCAACACCATTTTGACGTCGCAATTCAGCTACAAGACTTACGACGTCGACATCAACGCGCAGAGTGACGATCCCTACCGCCTTCTCGTGGATACCACGGAAGGCGGATTCTTCAACCGGCAACACCGTAGAACAACTCGATACGAGGCGATAGAGGGGTATCAGTTTGCTCCTCAAACATTCCTCGGTTCGCACCACTTCAACGTCGGAGTCGACTTTGTTCACTCCGATTTGGATGGAATTGAGATCTTCCGTCCTGTAGGGCTCGTCGGCGCCACTGGAAATGTGATTGAAGGTATCAGCTTTTCATCTCCATCCTCGTTTGGAGTTCATCAGAATGAAGCAGCGTTTTACTCCTCTGATCGATGGGCGGTCTCCAACAGGATTTCGTTCGACCTCGGCATTCGAATCGACGGTGACACGATCACGGATTCAATCCATTTTGAACCCCGGGCCGGTGTCTTGCTGTCGCTAACCGGCGACGGCAAAACTCTTCTCAAGGGTAGGGCGGGAATCTTTTACGACCGCGTTCCGCTTATGTTTCCACCTTTCGCGGAGTTACCTGGCCGAACTGTAACCCTTATCGGCTCGGGGGGCGAGGTTGGCAGTTCAACGGCATTTGTCAACCAGATCGCGGGATCTCTCGAAAACCCGCGGAGTACGACGTGGAGTCTCGAGCTTGACCGGCAGGTTACATCGAAGTTGGCAGTCCGAGTCGCGTATGAGAACCGCAACACGGCACGAGATTTCGTGGTATCGCCGGTCATAGGGTCTCAATCTGGCGTGATCTCGCTGTCAAATGCGGGCAGCGGCTCGTATAGGGAATTTCAAGTATCAGGCAGATATCAGATCAATCGGCTCGTCCTGAATGGGTCCTATGTTCGGTCTCGTGCTTACGGTGACCTCAACGATCCGCTTCTATTCTTTGGCAACTACCCACAGGCAGTCATTCAAGTTGACCAGAAGGGCCGTTCGCCATATGACGCCCCTAATCGGTTTCTTTTTTCGTCGGACATTCAAGGTCCATGGAAACTGAACATCCTGCCCGTCTACGACGTGCATACCGGGTTCCCGTACTCAGTCGAGAATGAGTTCCGTGAATATGTCGGTCCACGGAGTTCGGAGCGCTTTACCCGGTTTTCTTCGATGGACTTACAAATAACCCGGCCCTTCACGGTGCACTTCAGGGATAAGGGACTGAAATTGCGCGCCGGCGGTTCCGTTTTCAACGTGTTCAACCATGACAATCCCCGCGATGTCCAGAACATTCGCGACAGTGCCACGTTCGGTTCCTTCTACAACGACGCATGGAGAGAATATCGCGGAAAGCTGGTGTTCCAGTTCTGAATATGAGAGTCCATCTGATCTTCCTCACAATCCTGATTGGCGCAGGCGCATCCGAGTGCACCTTGCATACCCAAACACCGCTGCCTACCGCTGATGAAGTGGTCGCAACCATGCGCATACGTGATGGCGCGCGCGAGACGGCAAGCGGTGGGTACACCGGGCGTCGTGAATACGTCCTCGAGAACCATCGTTTTAACAAGCGCGCCGAAATGCTGGTCGGTATCACCTGCGATCGGAACGGGGAAAAGCGTTTTGAGGTGATCTCCGAGGACGGATGGAAATCAGCCGACAAGCGTGTTTTGCGTCCGATGGTCGAGACGGAGTTGGATAGCTCGCGTCCTCAAATACGCGCTAAGAACCGGATCAACTCTGAAAACTACTCGTTCCGGATGATCCAGACCAGCCCGATCGAGGGTCGGATGTCATACGTGATTGAAGCCATCCCAAAGCGAGAGGACAAATCACTGTTTCGCGGCCGCATCTGGGTGGACACGGAAGACTATGCCCTCGCCCGCGTGGAAGGTGCGCCGGCCAAAAATCCGTCGTTCTGGACGAAAAGCGTGCACTTCGTGCAGCAGTACCACAAAAGCGGACCTTTCTGGTTTCCCGTTGCGACAACCAGTATCACCGAGGCGCGGATCTTCGGCGCCACTACGGTCGATATTCACTATTTCGATTACGCACCAAATTCAGCATCGGTGCCTGGTCTTGTTGGCCCGGTTCCCACGGAGGCAGTCTATGCCAAAAACTAAGCAAGCTCTGATTCTGGCAGCCGGAAACGGAAGCCGCCTGGCCGCACGCTCAGGGGAGCTGCCCAAGCCACTTGTTCCCCTCTATGGGAAGCCGCTGCTGGAGCACGTGGTAAACGGCGCTCTCGAGGCCGGCATCGAGAAATTTGTCATTGTGGTCGGATACCGCGGCCGCATGATTCAAGAGTGGTTCAAGGCTAAGCCATTCAGGGGGGCGGAAGTCACCTTTGTTGAAAACCCAGACTACCGCAAGGACAATGGCGTTTCTGTCTTGTGCGCAAAAGACTTGATTCACGAATCCTTTCTCCTGCTGATGTCGGACCACATTTTTGACCCAGCCACCGCTGCGGCGTTGCTTCATCAGCCGCTGGGCAAGCACGAGGTACTTCTCGCGGTCGATCATAATATCGACGCGGTGTTTGATCTCGACGATGCAACTAAGGTCAGGCTCGAAGACGACCATATCGTTGAGATCGGCAAGAATCTGAGGCGATACAACGCGTTGGACACAGGAATGTTTCATTGCCAACCGTCGCTTTTCCCGTGGCTCGAAAGTGCCATGACGAACGGGAATTGTTCGTTATCCGACGGATTGCGACTCATGGGGCAGAGCCGGGCTTTCAGGGCCTTCGATATTGGTGACAGATTCTGGCAGGATGTCGACACCCCGGCAGCGCTCGACTACGTCCACGAAGCTGTTTACACGCGGCCATGGTCAATTTGTGTTGGCAAGGGGCCCGCTCATGTCTAGGTCAGTTTTCCATGCGGAGACTATGTTCCGCATCTTGCTGGCGATATTAGGCGCCGCATCGTTGGCTTACATGATTGCATGGGCGGGTCCAGGGAGACTTCTCGAGAGCGCGAGGACAATTGGCTGGGGAATGGTTTTAGTAATTGCACTGGCCGGAATCTCTCACGTCGTCAAAACCTGCGCTTGGCGGGTTGCGCTCCTGGAAGAGGCGAGGAAAATCTCTTTTCCGCGCAGTTTGGCCCTTCGGCTGATATCGGAGTCGTTTGGCCAGTTTGGTTTTGCCGGGCTTATATTTGGCGAATCGACGCGAGTAGCTCTACTTGGCCCGGAAACTTCGATTGAAGGCGGGATATCATCGGCAGCTTTGGACCGCGGCGTGTTTCTCGCAACAGGCGCAGTCGTGACCATCGCAGGACTCTTTGCTGCAATCACGGGCCTTGCCATGTCTCGAATGATGCGCATTTATGCATCCCTGAATGTACTGGTGCTTTTATCCCTGCTGGTTCTATTCGTACTTGCCTTTCAGAATCGCTGGCCTCTGCTCTCGGCGCCTGTGCGCGCTGCCACGCTGGTGCCTTGGCTTCGCAAGCGGCTAGTAAGCAAAATGGCCGTGATCGAGTCCGCAGAGCATCTGTTACTCGAGTTTCATGCTCATGCCCCCGGAGCATTCTGGACGAGCGTCCTCCTTAACTTGGTTTGTCAGTTCCTCGCGGTTACAGAGGTCTTTCTGATTCTGCATTTTCTAGAGCCGCGGTTCAGTCTACTCGGCGCACTCATTCTTGAGTCTCTGACAAAGCTCATTAACGTGATCGGAGCGATCAATCCGGGGAACCTCGGCACTTATGAGGGAGGAAACATGGCAATAGCAAAGCTGCTCGGTTTGAGCGGAACTCAAGGCCTGACACTCGGGCTATGTCGCAGGCTACGGGCGCTGTTCTGGGCCATCGTTGGAGGCCTGTGCCTCGCTTGGTTCTCAAAATCGGATCAGCCGGCTCTTGCAAGGTAGCAACAACCTCAGATGAGGGAAGAAGATGCTAAAACAGAAACAACAAAAAAACCGCGATCGACTAAGTGCGTGCCCAGATGTGGCAATCATCATGGCAAGTGCTATAACCGGATCATTGAAGTTCGATCCCGAATTGGCTCGTGTGGGAACACTTCCGGTATTGTTGCGTGCAATCCTCGGAGTGCAGAGCACTCGTCCGGAGCGCATTATTGTGGTCTGCAACACTATTTCAGGGCCGCGAATACGTAGAGAGCTCCTCAGCACGCAGCGGCTTCCCGGCCAGATTGAGTGGATGAATGTAGTGCCTGGCACAACGCTGTCCTCAATTGTTCTTCAGGTTGCTGCAGACGGAGATAGGCTTCTCGTGGTTTCGGGAGACCGGGTCTATAACCCGGCATTGCATCAGATTGTGAGCGCCCGGGATGAAGGGACGAGCGCGTTGGAACTCGCTTCAGGGGATGAGCCTGTTGGACTTTTCGCCCTCTCGCGTGAGACGTCAATGAAACTCGCCGCCGATTCAAGATCCAACCTGGTCGCACCACAGGATCTGCACCACTGGATCACAGACCATGCGACGATTGTCGATTGCAAGCAAGTTGAGAAGAATTTGTGGCAGAAGATTTCGACTCCAGAGGACGGCATCGCTGCAGAGCAAAAGCTCAACGAATGGCTCGTAAAGCCTACGGATGGCATCTTCGCAAGAATGAATCGGCGAGTATCGATACCTATAAGCCGTCAGATCGCCCGGTTTCCGATTACGCCGAATATGGTCAGCTTGTTTACGTTGGGAGTCAGCTTCGCGTCCGGGGTGCTATTTGCATTGGGTGGATACTGGGATACGCTGGCGGGAGCGCTCTTGTCGGTGTGGGCGAGCATCCTCGATGGTTGCGATGGAGAAGTTGCTCGTCTCAAGCTGCAGGCGTCAGACTTCGGAACCTGGTTAGAGACTTTTTGCGATTATCTCTACTACCTTTTCATCTTCGCTGGAATGGCAATTGGTCTCGCTCGCAGCAAAGAAGATCCGGTTTATCTTATCTGGGGAGGCGTGCTCCTCTTCGGTGCGATAACCACCTTCTTCACTGCAAGCCTGAGCCGGAAAGGACTGGCTGGCAAACATCCAGAGCAGTTCTTGGCCGTGTGGCAGAGAAAGGCTGAGAGTCGGCTATCGAATCCGCTCCTGTACGTTGGACGTTACACTGAGTTCATCGTTCGACGCTGTTTCTTACCCTATGCCATTCTTGCCTTTTCACTGGTGAACCTCACCCAGGTGGCGCTGTACATGTCGGCGGTGGGTGCTAACCTGGCATGGATAATTTCCCTCTATTCGTATATTGTCTTTTCTTCGAAATCCGGAGCTATGGCGCGGATCAATGCCACACACAAGACGAAGCCGATCAAAGCCTGACTTTTTGCATTTCTCCGAAATGGGCACACAGCACTCGTTATGCAAGTGAATTCAATGAACCACATCGAAACAGGCTCGTTTCCGGCGCCATCTGGGGCGTTAGCGTTTCCAGATGCATTCCACCTGGTGAGTTGGAATGTTAATCGTGGCCAACATTTGGACGAAGCCATCGAATTTCTTGCCGGTGCAAGGGCCGACGTCATTCTATTGCAGGAAACCGACCTCAATGCTCAACGAACGAACTGCCGTAACATCGCCCTGGAAGTCGCAAAAGCCTTGCGTATGAATTACGTCTTTGGCTGCGAGTTTGAGGAACTAGGGCAAGGATGTTGCAGGGCATCTGCTTACCACGGACAAGCCACCCTCTCTCGACTCCCGCTCTCGAATTCGCGTCTTCTTAGGTTCCGCGCCCAGTCGGACTTCTGGTACCCGCGATGGTTCATTCCGAAATGGCGTCCCTTCCAGAGGAGATTGGGTGGAAGGATGGCGCTCGTTTGCCAGATTGGCGTAGCCGAGCGAAGGCTGGTTCTGTATAACGTGCACCTCGAAAGCCGCGGGAACGACACTCTTCGATACAGACAATTCTCGGAACTCTGCAACGACATTCATCAATTCCCCTCGGATATACCAGTTATCCTGGCAGGCGATTTCAACTTCGATTTGCGCAAGGAACCAGCTGTGGCAGTTCTTCGCGATCTGCAATTCGACAATCCGTTCGGTGGTGCAGGAAGCCAAGCCCCTCCTGTTAACTCTCGTCTCAAGCCATCCAGCGCTATTGACTGGATTCTGACCAGGGGACCGCTCATCTCTTCGGCCTCGAAGCTTCATGATTCAATTCGCGCATCAGACCACTGGCCTCTTTCGATCTCGCTCCGCTGGAGCCAAATTAGAACTTCTGCAACTGAGTGAAGTTACCGATTGAGAAAATCGCGAGGATGCATTCCTCCCGGAGTGATTCTCACCCATCCGGCCGCGGCCAACCGGAAGTTGGCCGGTACGTTAATAGATCAACCTGAACTCCTCAGTAGACGCTGGCCGGCTCTTACTTCGCTAGCACCCGCCCTCGGACAAGACGCTTCCCAGATACAACGTCAACACCTTTTTGAACTCAGCCACAACCAGGACTTTCCCTTTGGAATCTGCTTCGGCGTAAACCGTCATCATGCCCCGGACTATCTGGAGAGAGACGTTTGCAGCAAGTAGAGACTGTTCCTTCGAAAGCGAAGGATTCTTGGCCTGAAAGGCATTTGCGATTGCGATTCGTGAAGCCTTCCTGGTAGCAGGGTCGCGGCGAAAACGGATTGGCGCGGCCAGCAGGCTCACATAAGCGGGACGCTCCTGGGCGAATTGGGTGATGCGCTCGATGAACTGATCGGCGAACTCCGCATGGGTCAGTATCTCCACCTGCTCCATCAACGGCTTCCAATGCGCCTCCACTTCCTGGGAATACTGATTCAGCAGCGTGAACGCGATGGACTGTTTGTCCGGAAAGTAGTTGTAGAGTGCGCCGATAGAAGACCCACTCCTCTCCGCGACCGCCGTCATAGTTGCTGCTTCGTAGCCGACTTCGACAAAGAGCTCCGCGGCCGCGTCCAGAAAACCAGCCAGACGGCGCGTCGAGCGTTCCTGCTGCGGAGCGACGCGAACGGGATTTGACGAAATCGAAGGCATCCTCATATTCTAAATCCAGATAAATCGAGGCCATCCTCGATTTACAAATATTTTCAATGAAGAGGTACCGTGGCAGAACTCCAACTCGACCCCCAAAAGACCGCACTCGTCCTCATCGATCTGCAGAATGCCATCGTCGGCATGAATCCAGTGCCGCATACCGCCGCACAGGTCGTCGAAAACTCCAAAAAACTCGCCGATGCCTTCCGCGTTCACGGCGCTCCCGTCGTCTATGTGCGCGTCGATCTCAACGACTTTATGAAGCTTCCCGTCGACCAGCCGCACAACCTGGGCGACAAGCCGCTGCCCTCAGCTGCGTCGGAGATCGCTCCTTCCGCTGGTTTCCAGCCCGGCGACATCCTCGTCACGAAGCGCCATTGGGGCGCCTTCACCGGAACCGGCCTCGAGCAGCAGCTTAAATCCCGTGGCATCGACACGGTCGTCCTCACAGGTATCTCCACCAATGCAGGCGTCGAGTCCACCGCGCGTCAGGGTACCGGCCTGGGCTTTGCCTTCGTGCTCGTCGAAGATGCCTGCTCCAGCCAGAACGCCGAGCATCACCGCTTCGCCTTTGAAAATATCTTCCCGCGTCTCACTCGAGTTCGCTCCACCGATGAGGTCCTCGCCTCCCTTGCCTAAGATCTCTATCGAATCCGGCAGACTCGACCCATTGGTCTGGAAGATCACGGCTGTCGCGGTACTCGGCTCTTTTCTCGCGCAGCTCGATGCGACCATCGTCAACGTATCGCTCTCCAGTCTCGCCGTGGATCTGCACAGCAGCCTCACGGCGATTCAATGGGTCACCAGCGGCTATCTTCTGGCACTCGCTCTTATGCTCCCGCTCAACGGCTGGCTGGTGGAGCGCATTGGAGCCAAATCTCTCTACCTCTGGTGCTTCTCAGTCTTCACGCTCTCCTCGGCTTTGTGCGGGCTGGCCTGGTCGGCGAACTCCCTGATCGCATTTCGCATCCTCCAGGGCATGAGCGGCGGCTTGATGGCTCCGATGACGCAGATGATGATGGCGCGTGCTGCCGGAAAGCATATGGCGCGCCTCATGGGCTACGCGGCTGTGCCAATCCTGATGGGGCCGATCCTTGGCCCGGTCATCGCGGGTGCCATTCTGCAACACGCCTCTTGGCGCTGGCTCTTCCTGGTCAACCTGCCGGTCGGTGTATTGGCAATCGTACTGGCGGTTCTCTTTCTACCCAATGATCGCGAAGAGACCAGGTCAAGAGAACTCGATCTTCCTGGCTTCGCCCTGCTCTCCCCTGGACTCGTGCTCTTCCTGTACGGATCGGATCATCTGGGCAAGCGCACCGGTCTTGCGACTCTTCTGATTTCCATCGTTCTGCTTGCGGCCTTCTTCAGGATGGCCATTCGAAAAGGGAACAAGGCGCTCATCGATCTTCAGCTATTCAAGAGAAAAACCTTCTCTGCGTCCGCCGCCACTCAGTTCATGTCGAACGGAATCTCGTTCGCGGGCCAGATGCTGATTCCGATCTATCTCATCCGCGCCTGTGGCCAATCACCGAGTGCGACGGGGTGGTTGCTGGCTCCGCTTGGAGTGGGGATGATCTGTTCCTATCCATGGATGGGAGCCCTGACCCAGCGGTTCGGGATACGAAGGGTATCGGCTGGAGGCGCATTTCTGGCCTTCGCAGCCACGCTGCCCTTTATCTGGCTGGCCAGTCACGGACTCGTACTCACCGTGCTGGCAGGTGCTCTATTCCTGCGCGGAGTGGGCCTGAGCGCAGTTGGCATTCCCTCCATCTCGGCTGCATACGCTTCCGTCAGAAAGCAGGACCTGCCGATGGCGACAACCTCACTCAACATCGTGCAGCGTCTCGGCGGCCCGACTCTGACCACGCTCTGCGCGACCTTTCTGGGATGGAGGTTGGGGATGGCACAGTCGAACGCCAGTCTCTCCAGTGCATTTACAGCTGCCTTTCTTCTACTCTGCGGATTACACGCTTTCCTGTTTTCTACAGCACTGAAATTACCTCTTTCACTGGACAAGGAGACCGTACAACCTTTTGCAGAAGAATCGCCTGCCTCATTGGAGATGATGTACGAGTAATTGAACTTGTGGAAGCCATTCCTCATCCGACGCGATTCCACGATCTGCGCCACGGTGCTGTAACCCGTTTGCTTAAAGCTGGCTTCCTTATCCGGTAGTTGCGAACATTATGGGCTGGTCAGCGGCCACGGCGATCCGTATGTCGAAGCGCTACGGACACATCTGTCAGAAAGCTTTGCGGGATGCCATGGATGTACTGGGAACGAGAGAAACTGGGATCGGGTCCCTCAAAAATCCACCAAAATCGCGGGGAACCGAAAACCAATCAGTCCTGTAAGTCTAAGAAAATAATTGGCTCCTCAGGTAGGACTCGAACCTACAACCCTTCGGTTAACAGCCGAATGCTCTGCCATTGAGCTACTGAGGAGTGTCTGACAAATCCCTTAAATGGCATAAGGGTGACCTTTTAAAAATACCAAAGCTGGCTGCCGACGTCAAAAAATCTACTCCACCTGAAGTTGATCAAGCCTTTCCAAAGACATACGATTGGAAGATCGGCCCGGAGGCCGCCTCATGTCACGCATTTCCAAAGTAGAACGCAGCCAAATCACTCCCGAAATGGGCGCTCTTTTCGACAAGATTTATGCTCAGCGTGGCAACGTACCCAACATGTTCCGCACCATGGCGCACCGGCCTGAGATTTTCGCCACCATGATGGCTCATTTCAGCGCCGTGCTCAACACCGGTACCGTCTCCACCAAGCTGAAGGAGCTGATCATTGTGCGCACCTCGCAGCTCAATGTCACTCCGTATTGTCTTGCTTCGCATACGGTCCTCGCTCGCAACCTCGGCTGGACCGACGATCAGCTCTCCAATCTCGCCGCGTGGTCCACGCGTGAAGACTTTACCCCTGCGGAAAAAGCCGCGATCCGCCTTGCCGAAACGGTCACGCTCGACGCCCACGGCCTCTCTGACGAGCAGTTCGCCGAGCTCAGGTCGTTTTATGATGACGGCGAGATCGTCGAACTCCTCTGCTCCATCGGCCTCTTCAATTACTTCAACCGCTTCAACAATGCCCTGCAGATGGAGCCGACAAAGGCCGGTGAAGGCGGCTGCGAAGCGGTCGTCGAGCCAGCCGCCGCAACCGCTTAATACAGCAGCACCGCTACCCGAAATCCACTGAAAACAGGCCCGCCAGAGCCGCTGTCGCCCTGTGGCGGACACGCTCCCACCGCAGCCTCGTGGAAGACTCCACTTGCGATCCGCTTCTCCAGCTCGGGCGGCAGCTTCGTGATATCCGCACTCTGCCAGCGCATCAGAAACCGCGCATAAATTCCCTTCGTACCGTCGCCCTCTTGCGCGGAGCAGTATTGTCGCGCAGCTGCCGTGCCATCGCTCTTCAGCCTCAGGCCTTTGCCCGTAAGTACCTTGGCGACGTTGGCCTCGACGTCCGAACCACTCGCTTGCGACACGCCCTGCGCATAATCCGCTACGGCGAACAGCACTCCATGCGCCGAGACGAGCGCCACACCGACACGATCGATCTTCGGATTGAGCATATTGTCGTGGTGTCCCTGCGACTTCATCCAACCATCATGAATCTGCCCGACCGAGTTGCCGATCGCAATATTCTCTTCAATCAGGCTGAAGTGTGCCCCCGCGCTCGCGGCCCGCTGCGGCAGATCAGGCTCGCCTCCGTAGCGATGCGAAATCGGGCCCTCCGAAGCCATGCGCTCTGCATGTGCCTTGGCAGCAGCGGCCAACGCCGGATCCCATGTCAACGGCTTAACTCCGGCATCTGAACGCGCCCGGTTCGCCAACTCCACCAGCGACTGCTCTTTGGATGTCTGGGCTGTATCCTGCCCCCATGCGGCATTGCAGCAAAGAACCGCTGCGAGCGCCGCGCCGCCAATCACGCCAATCAAATGTTGCAATCTTCGAATCGCCATCGCGATCACGCTCCTCGTTCTCTATCGTCAACTGACTTTCCTGAGTATCAGCCATGCTCCGATACACAGCGGACGCCACGCGCGGTATGCTGTGCTGAGAGCAAATGATACGTACCCAATCGATCACGGGTATCTCAGCCCATTGGATGCGGCGTCAGCCTCTGGCGGCCATCGGCCTTGCGCTTTTGGGGCTCTTCATTTTCGCCGGCCTGCTCGCTCCCTGGATCGCCCCCGCCAACCCTGCAGCGATTGATCTGCTGCATCGCTTGCAGGGCCCCTCCACGGCGCACTGGTGCGGCACTGACGAGCTGGGCCGCGATACCCTCTCGCGCCTGCTCTGGGGCGCGCGTCTCTCGCTCGCCGTCTCGGTTTCAGTCGTTGGAATCTCGCTGGCGCTTGGCCTCTCTATCGGTGGATTCGCGGGATACAAAGGCGGCTGGATCGATCACCTGCTCACCATCTTTGCCATGAACACGTTTCTTGCTCTCCCCGGTATCCTGCTCGCCATAGCATTCGCGGCCTTCCTCGGTCCCGGCTTTCAGAATCTTGTCCTCGCTCTCGCCATCGGTGGTTGGGCGGGCTACGCCCGGCTCGTACGCGCCCAGGTACTCGCCGTCAAAGAGCGCGAATACGTCGAAGCAGCGCGCGCCCTCGGAGCTATCGGACCGCGCATCTTCTTCCGCCACATTCTGCCGAATATGGTGCAGCCCCTGCTCGTTCAGGCCGCTATCGGCATGGGCGGCGTCATTCTCGCAGAGGCCACGCTATCGTTCCTCGGCCTCGGCATCCCTGCGCCCGCCCCAAGCTGGGGATCGATGCTCAACGATGCCCGCGCACATCTCTTCGACTCGCCCCATCTCGTGCTCTTCCCTGCCCTAGCCATGGCCCTGGCCGTTCTCAGTTTCAACTTCATCGGCGACGCCCTGCGCGACTACCTCGACCCACAGACTCGCATCCAGATGGGGCTTTGAGAGGAATATGGGCGATCTCAAGACTGGCGATTGCGAATCTTGCTTGAGAACATACCGCTACTCTCTGTATCACTGTGGTTTCGGAGAAATGTCTTACGCCTACTGCGATACATGCGGCGAACTATGCATACTAAGTTACTGGAGCAATAAGCTGCCCCTTTGGCCAACGGGATGTAGTCATCATCAAGAGATTTGCAGTGAATTCGAGTCCATGTTGAAGCCGTGTGTTTGCGGAGGACGTTTCACAAAAGGGGCATCGCCACGCTGTCCACACTGTATACAGCCCCTGTCTGCAGTCCACGCCGCAAACCACATCGAACAAAACTCCCCCGGCTTTGCAAGAGGGTGGATCTGGCAACGAAATTGGAGTGGGTTGCATTGCATCGCGATTGAGAACCCACAACATGTCGGGGTAATGCGAACTGTGAATGATCCTTATTTAGAAAACAACGGAGCGACCCATGACCGGGACGATTCCGCTCGTTAAGTTCAATAACTCGGACAAACAACACCGCGTGATCGGCGTCGTCTCCGACACGCACAGTTTCCTCCGGCCCGAACTCCCGCCCCTGCTCGAAGGCTCCGATCACATCCTCCACCTCGGCGATGTGGGCGATCCGGACATTCTGGGTGCACTCGCGAAGATAGCTCCCGTCACCGCCATTCGCGGCAACATCGACACGCACGGCCCATGCGCCCTGCTTCCCGCTACTGAAGTTGTCTCCATCGCCGGCCGCGATTTCTATTTGCTGCATAATGTGCAGCAACTCGACCTCGACCCGAAAGCCGCAGGCTTTGTAGCCGTCCTCTATGGACATTCGCACAAACCGGAAATCAGGCGGCACAAAGGCGTGCTCTACTTTAACCCCGGCTCATGCGGGCCCCGGCGATTTAGCCTGCCCGTCACCTGCGGGCGAATAACAATCACCGCCGACGGGCAGATGCAGCCGGAGATTCTCGACCTGCAAATTTCCGTATAAAGCTCCACCATCGCCGGAGACCTTAGAACGACACCGAAGGCAGCCACGCGCCCGCCGGCTCGTTGTAAAGTCCCGTACTCATCAGCGTCATCGGCTGCACCACGCGCAGCCCGTTCCCCAGGCACCAGCGAAGAAGTGTCGTATTGCGCGAAGGCACCAAAATGCCAGACCCCGTAAGAGCCTCAGCCCCTGCGATCAATGCCTGCATGTCCAGATTGGACTCCGCCGTTGTGTGACCGAAGAATCCAATATGCGTCGCATACCCGGTGACGCGCCCGCCTCGCTCCACCACGCTGGCCGTCCCCTCGGCAATCGCCGCCTTGAGCTCGCCCCCGCGATCAAATCCATGCACGCGATGCGAGAGCGCGTTGCACTCATCCAGATCCTCATGTGCCGCCGTACGCACCGTGCAACCCGGCACGAGTCGTTCCTTCACCTGTCCCTGCAAACAAGCCAGAGGCTCGCGAACATCGAAACCCATCGAAGCGTACAGCGAAAATGACCGGTTATGAAAGGCTGCCTGCACCAGCCGCACTCCTGCTGCACCGCGCTCTCTCGCCCGCGTCATCACCGCCTCCATAAGCTTTCTGCCCACTCCGCGGTTCTGCACGCCGGGGTCAATCGAGATCGGCCCCACGCCGTGAATCACTGATCGCTCATCCAGCGCATTGCTGCCGACGACGCGCCCGTCGTATTCCGCCACGACGCTGTAAAGGCCGGGATGCGAAAACATCCGCGAGAGTAAGCCCGTCACCGCTTCCGGACCCGGAAAATCGCACGGAAATCCATGCGCCTTGTTGATAGCCGCAAAAGCCTCATAGCAGATCGGCCCGCACGCCACGCTGTCCTCAGGCCTCGCTTGCCGTACCGAGACCTCACCCCGCATCTCACGCATCATCCCGCCTTCCCCCCATTGCCATCGTGCGAAAGAATATAACAGCCGGGGTGTGGGTGCCTCACACTCGATTTTGAGAGGTGGGCGGAGCTGATCTCACAACTCCACAAATTCAGGTGCCCCGTCTCCGATGGTTTAAAGTGGGCCAAATTCGTGCACGACACGAACTCCCCAATCCTCTCTGCTAAACTCCGCCCATGCGCCTTTCTTGTCCAGCCATCCTTGCACTTATCGCCAATGTTGGCTTAGTTCCGCTTGCCCTTGCTCAATCACCGGACACCATCCTCTATCACGGAACGATCCTCACCGGCGCTGGCCTCAACGAAGCCAAGCCGCAGATTGTCTCGGCGATCGCGATCGGTGGAGGCAAGGTCATAGCTGTCGGCTCTGATAGTGAAATCAGGCGCCTCGGAGGACAACAAACCAAGGTCCGAGATTTGAACGGTGCCTTTCTAATGCCTGGCCTCAACGACGCACACACGCACCTCGGCGGCGCAGGACAGACCAAGCTCAACGTCGATCTCACAGGCTCCAGGTCTCTCGAAGAGATGCTGCAGCGCATCAAGGCAAAAGCCGCGCAAAGCCCTGCCGGACATTGGCTCACCGGCGGCGGCTGGGACCACACGCTCTGGGCCAGCAAGACGCTGCCAACGCGGCAGGATCTCGACCGCGTCACAGACGGCCATCCCACGCTGCTTGAGCGCATCGACGGCCACATCGCTATCGCCAACTCGGCAGCCCTGACAGCTGCCGGCATCACGGGCCAGTCCAAAGCCCCACAGGGTGGCGCAATCGATTTCGACGCATCCGGCAACCCCACCGGCATCCTGCGCGATACCGAGATGGAAGAGGTAGAAAAGATCATTCCGCCGCCTACCGCCGACGAGCGCCGCCAGGGCCTTGAGCTCGCCATGCAGGACGCCGTCTCGCACGGCGTCACCAGCGCGCAGGACCTCTCTGACTGGAGTGACTTCCTTGTCTTCGAGCAACTTGAGAAAGAAGGTAAACTGCCGCTCCGCATCTCAGAGTGGCTGCTCTTCAGCGATCCCATCGATACGCTCAAGGCCCATCGCGCCCATCATGACGTCAACGATCCGATGCTCCACACCGGCATGCTCAAGGGCTTTATGGATGGCTCTCTCGGCTCGCGCACGGCGGCTCTGAAAGCTCCCTATGCCGACGAGCCCGCCAACTCCGGCCTGCCGCGCTACGATCAGGCAAAGCTCAACTCCATGGCTGTCGAGCGCGCCAAAGCTGGCTTCCAGCTAGGCTTTCACGCTATCGGCGACCGCGCTGCAGCTATGGCTCTCGATGCCTTCTCTCAAACCTACGACGCCTGCCCTGAACTCCCATCGCAGGACAAGAACCCCTACAAGGTTCCCCGATGCTGGCCCACAGTTGCGCATGGCCATCGCGACCGCATCGAACACGCCCAGGTCGTCGACCCTGCTGATATCGCCCGCTTCGCCAAACTCGGCGTCATCGCGTCCATGCAGCCCAACCATCTGCTCACCGATATGAACTGGGCAGAAGATCGCCTCGGCCCGCAGCGCGCCGCGTACTCCTACGCATGGAAAGCCTATCTCGATGCCGGCGTAGTCGTCTCCTTTGGCACGGATTATCCCGTCGAGCCCGTCACACCATTTCGGGGGCTCTACGCTGCCGTGACGCGTATGAATGAAGCCGGCATCAAGACTTACTTCCCTGAGAACAAGCTGACGCGCGCGCAGGCTCTCTACGCCTATACGCAAGGTTCCGCCTACGCCGAGTTCGCCGAGCAGCGCAAGGGCAAGCTCGTTCCCGGCTACGAAGCCGACTTCGTAATCCTCGATCGCAATCTGCTTACGGTTCCCGCGCCGGAGATCCTGAAGACTAAGGTTCTCGAAACCGTTGTCGCAGGCAAGACTGTGTACGAAGCGAAGCCATGAAGCTTCGCGCCTACCTGCTGATGGTTTTTGTAGTCGCTATCTGGGGCACGACCTTTGTCGTGGTCAAGGATGCGCTGACCGACGCGACGCCACTGGCCTTCAACCTGGTGCGCATGACGCTGGCGTTCTTCATACTCGCCGCGGTCTATCATCGCCACTGGCGTGAGATCACACGCGGCCAGCTTCTTGCAGGAGCCGTCGTTGGCTTCTTTCTCGCTGCGGGCTATCAGTTTCAGACCGCAGGTCTGGTTCACACCACGCCGTCGAAGTCTGCGTTTATCACCGGAATGGTAGTGGTGCTGGTGCCGCTGCTCTCTGCCGTCCCTCGACTGCGGCCGCAAGGCGCGCATGCCCCGCGATGGAATGCTTACCTCGGCGCGATTCTTGCCTTCTGCGGCATCCTGCTGCTGACCTTGCCTGCCGGCCGCGGACTACTGCCTGACTTTACTTCCGTCAGCATTGGAGATGTGCTGACCTTTGGGTGCACGATCGCCTTTGCCTTCCACTGCCTTTCGCTGGGACACGTCTCGCCGCGCATTCCTTTCCAGCCGCTGGCATTGCTTCAGGTGGGCTTCTGCGCGCTGTTTATGGCTATCAGCACTCCGCTGCTGGAGCATCCTCACATGCACTTCACGCCGCGTCTCGCCATCGCGCTCGGCGTCGCCGCGCTGCTTGCCACGGCTGCTGCGTTCTCGATTCAGAGCTGGGCGCAGTCCATTCTGCCTGCTACGCACACGGCGCTCATTCTCACGCTGGAGCCAGTCTTCGCGTGGCTTACTTCATTTCTCTTTATGGGCGAGCGCCTCGGCCTGCGGCCCGCAAGTGGCG
>Ga0206933_1043_pt1 | contig 30768 bp, 35 predicted proteins | sample Alteio_BWOrgHeat_15_FD_152937 | JGI IMG/M metagenome (GOLD analysis project Ga0206933, IMG submission 152937) | Enriched cells from forest soil in Barre Woods Harvard Forest LTER site, Petersham, Massachusetts, United States -... | ecosystem: Environmental > Terrestrial > Soil > Temperate forest >... | reverse complement strand
GGTCTTTTCGTAGCGTGTGGCGACGCGGCGATAGTGCTTGATGCGGTTGATGAATCGTTCGGCCAGATTGCGGAGTTTGTATTTGCGTTTATTCCAGCGACGTTTTGTGATGCGGTTGCTGCGCGGCGGGATCACGGCTTCCGCGCCACGCTCGCGAACGACCGCCACGAACTCGTCCGAATCGTAGGCTTTGTCGGCGATGACGCATTTCGGTTGGTCGTCGCCCAAAAGTTCTTCGGCTCGAACCACATCGTGTTCTTCACCGGGGCCAAGACAAAGGTTGACGAGATGTCCTTGGAGGTCTACCGAGACATGCAGTTTGGAGCCGAAGCCGCCGCGCGACCGCCCCAACGCTTCATTCTCCGATTCTTTTTTGGAGAGCCCGCCGCATGTTGATGTGCGCGAATCACGGTGGAATCCAGCAGTCTCGCTTCCAGGTCCGGAGATTGAAGGGCCTCCGCGACGCGCGTCCAAACGCCCGACTTGGACCAACGGTTGTAACGCTGAAACACCGAATTCCAGCGGCCGAAACGCTCGGGCAGGTCTCGCCACGGCGCGCCGGATCGAGCCATCCAGATCACCGCATTGACAAACAATCGGTTGTCCTCGGCACGACCGCCCGGACAACCTTCCCGACCGGGCAGCAACGGAGCGATTCTCTCCCACTCTTCGTCCTTGAGTTCGTAGCGTCGCATGAACCAGCCTCCTTGCTTCCGGAAATGGCAAGTCGAAACCGCTCATTGGTCTACCACAAATCGCGAAAATCGAGCAAGATGAATGTCAACAGAACCTAGTGCTACGTCACAGCTAAAAGTTCGGGTTGTTCGAGATTGTTTGATTTGGGAGACTTCCGGCAACACGGAGGTGTCCCATGAACAAGAAGTATATTGTTCGGTTGACGGCAAAGGAACGCCGGATTTTGGGTGAGGTTGTCAAGAAGCTCAACGGATCGAGCCAGAAGGTCCGGCGGGCTCAGATGTTGTTGAAGGCGGACGCGGCGGGCCCGGCCTGGACCGACGAACGAATTGCTGAGGCGTTTGACAGCCGCACCCGCACGGTGGAGAAATTACGGGAACGGTTTGTCACCGAGGGCTTTGAGCAAACGCTGCACGGTAAACCACGGGAAGAGCCTCCCACGGAAAAACTTCTCGGAGGGAAGCAAGAGGCGCAGGTGATCGCGATGCGACTTGGCCGGCCTCCGAAAGGCTACGCCAATTGGACGCTTCGATTGCTAGCCCGCAAAGTCGTCGAGTTGGAGATTACGGAGACGATCAGCTATGAAACCGTACGGCGAACGCTTAAAAAAACGGGATGACCAACCGCAAGATTCAATACTGGGTCATCCTTCCGGATGCAGATGCGGAGTTCGTGGCCGCCATGGAAGAGGTGCTCGACACCTACGAAAAGCCGTACGCCCCGGACCATCCGGTGCTCTGCATGGACGAACAACCCGTGCAATTGATCAAGGAAACGCGCCCACCGATTCCCGCCACGAAGCGACACGCCCGACGCATCGACTACGAATACGAACGGGCGGGCACAGCGAGCATCTTCATGTTCACCGAGCCGCTGGCCGGCTGGCGCGAGGCCACGGCGCGAGCCTCGAAGACGAAGGTCGATTGGGCCGTGGAAGTGGCCCGGCTTATGGAAGGGCGCTACCGCAAGTGTTCCACGGTGACTTTGGTGTGCGACAACTTGAACACCCACACGATCGGCGCGTTCTACGAGGCGTTTCCCCCGGCGCGTGCGCGGGCGATCGTCCGGCGACTTCACTTCTGCCACACGCCCAAACACGGCAGTTGGCTGAACATTGCCGAGAACGAGTTAAGTTCGCTGACCCGGCAATGCGTTTCCGGACGGCGATTCGGTATCCTGGCGAAGTTGCAATCGGAAATCGCCGCTTGGTCGACCGATGCCAACACGAACCAACGAGGCGTCGACTGGCAAATGAAAATCAACGACGCTCGCCGAAAACTCAAGTCCCTCTACCCGAAAATCAAGGTGTGACAGAGCACTAGGGCTATCGGCCAATCAGGTGGTCGGCGTAGGAGATGCCGAGAACGATCATGCGTTTCTCGAATGCTGCGCCGTAGCTGCCGTCGTCGCCAATGCCTTGCCGGCCTTAAAGGAACGCGCGGATATAGTGTTGGAGAGAGACCATGGCCTAGGAGTTATCGATCTCATTCATCGACTCGTCGCCGATGACTTGCGTGCGCTGGGGCCGCGCATTCCCCGCGTACAACTGCATGCCGCACCGACGGGGGCGGTTACTTCCTCTGAAAGGCTTGGAAAAACATGAACGTACTCGTGGTTGACGTGGGCGGGACGTCCGTCAAGCTTTGGCACACCGCGCACGAGGAACATCGAAAATTCTCGTCCGGCAAGACGCTTACGCCGGAAAAGATGCTGACGGAAATTAAGGAGTTGGCGCACGATTGGAACTGGGAATGCGTCGCCCTCGGCCTTCCGTGTCGTGTAAGCGGCGGCCGGCCGGTCGAAGACCCGACCAATCTTGGTCCGGGGTGGGTCGGTTTTAATTTTGCCGCCGGATTTGGGCAACCAGTGCGGATCATGAACGACGCGGCGTTGCAGGCCTTAGGAAGTTACAACGGCGGACGGATGTTGTTTTTGGGCTTGGGAACCGCGGTCGGATCGGCCTATATCGCCCATCAGATCATCATCTCTTTGGATCTAGGCCGCTTGCAATATGACGGAAAACCGCTCTTTGAATTGTTGGGCGATGCGGGCTTCGAAGAATTGGGGCCGAAGAAATGGCAATCGCTCGTTCAGGAAGTCATTCCGGGTTTGAAATCCGCCATGATGGTCGCCTACGTTGTGCTAGGCGGAGGCAGCATCAAAAAGATCGATGAATTACCGGATGCAGTTCGTCGCGGCCATAATCGCACGGTCGTAGAAGGGGGTCGCAAACTTTGGGAAGAATTGCCTGATCCCACCGACAAACACGAAGAGGTGTGGAAGATCTTTTAGCGATGCGTGGAACGCACATCGGCCATCGCTGCCGGTGTCGTAGGATTCAAGCCGCTTGGCGTTTTCCAAATCCTTCCGGCACAGCAGTTGCTCTACTGCGATGCGGATACGTGCGGAGCCGGCCGGCATATCTCAGGGATTGAGTAGAGTAGAACGACACCTCGAAACTGGGAGACTCATCATGCGACCGTATTCAGTTGTTGGTTTGATTCTAATTGTTTTGGGCATCCTCGTGCTTTCGGTCCATAGCGTCACGTACTTCTCAACAGACCATGTTGTCGGCCCATTTGGTTATTTCGCCTGGGACGTGTCCTAGCCGCACACGATCTACCTAAATCCAATTGCCGGAATCGTGGCGCTCGTTATCGGGATTGTCCTGCTCATGCGGATTCGCGGTCGAACTAACCCTTGACCATCGCCTAGTAGTCGAGAGAGCATCGCGATTGTGGGCGATCTGGTCAGGAGAGGTCATGCGGCGGTTGTTATCGGGCATCAGAAAAACCACACAACCTTTGTCACACGAGGATTCTATGGTCCGCACGCGCATTAATGTGGTGGCCCTCATCGCGATAACCTCTGGAGTATGCGTCCTTGCCGGGCCAGCGCGAGCAGCTGACGCTCCGTTGGCAGAAAAATATTTGGTAAATGGTCAGTTGGCCGACGGGGCGAAGGCATTGCAAGCGCGGCTTGCGGCTGATCCGAAAGACGATCAGGCGCGATTTGGCCTGGGCGTTGTGCAGTTTTTGCAGACGTTCGAGCATGTGGGAGGCAGTCTGTATAAGTACGGGTTGCGTACCGAGAAGTCCTTCCTGCAACCGCCGCCAGAGGTTAAGGAGTTTTTGCCGCAAAACCCCAAACCAGAAACGATGACCTACCCGGCCCTACGACAAATTGCTCAGATCTTCGTCAATGATCTGGCCAAGGTTGAGCAGACGCTATCGGCCGTAAAGGATCCTGCTGTCAAATTGCCCCTGCACGTCGGCCAAATCAAGATTGATCCCTGGGGTCAAGGCAAACCGATCAGCGCGGCATTCTTATTCGAGAGGGTTGGAGATGCAGACAATGGGCCGGTTGAGAAGGGCCACTTAGCCGAACACGTCGCGTCACTTGTCGTCGGTTTTGATCGCGCCGATGTCGAATGGTTGCGCGGATATTGCCACTTCCTGGCAGCGGCAGGGGAATTATGGTTGTCAATCGACGGTCAGCATGCATTCGACTGCACGGCGCATCTGTTTTTCGAGAAGGTAGAGACTCCGCACAAATTCTTACTCGAAGATCGCACGGCTCTGGACGATGACGTACTCGAAAAGGTGCCGGCGATCATCGACGCCGTTTCGTTTATCCATCAATCAACACGGGTGACGATCAAGGAGCCGGAGCGGACGGCGGCGGCGCTGGCACATTTGGAGGCGGGAATCGTCCGCGCAAAAGCGATGTGGGAGTTCGCACTCGCCGAGGCGGACGACGATAACGAGTGGATTCCGAATCCGAAGCAGACGGGCGTCATGGGAGTTCCCGTAACGCAGAAAATGATCGACACGTGGTTGGAAACGCTCAATGAAGCTGAACAGGTACTGAAGGGAAAGGCGCTGGTCCCGCTGTGGCGAGGAAAAGAAGAGCGGGGCGTGAATGTGCGCCGCGCTTTTTTGGAGTCCCGCACGATCGATCCGATAGAGTGGATTCAGGGAACGGCCGCTACGCCTTATCTTGAAAAAGGTCCGCTGACGAAGTTCGCGACGTCTGACTTGGGCACGCGGCTTAATGAGGCTTTCGGCGGACCGTTCCGAATTGCGGCGTTCGGGTTTTGGTTTAACTGACAGGCAATCAGATTGTCCTCGCGGACCTAGCGAGTGAAACGATTGGACGGCTGGTTCATATCACCAGAGTGCAGCCAGAAGTCAAAGTAGGACAAATTCACCAGGGAATTTCCTGTCGATCGCGGAAGAACTTACCGGTCAAATCCTGCGGCGCCTCGTCCGCGAGCCATACCGCGGTATCGGCGCCTTCTTCCAACGAGCGTGTCGCATTGGGACCGCCCATATCCGTCCGCACCCAACCTGGGCACATTGAGTTGACAGTGATGCGGTCGGCTTGGAGTGCCTCGGCCAACATAATGGTTAGGCCATTAAGCGACAGTTTCGATAAGCAGTAACTGGCTGCGTCCGACGACAATCCGTCGAGTTGCCCGTAGCCGCTCGACACATTGATAATTCTTGCAGCACTGGCTTGTCGCAGGAAAGGCAAAAATGCCTGCGTGACTTCCAGCGGGCCGAAGGTATTAGTTTGAAGTGTCCGCGTGAAAACATCCTGCGGAAGCGTCAAAATGTTCAGGCCTTTATCGAGATAGATGCCGGCATTGTTAATCAGAACGTCCAGATGGTCGGCGATCGCAAAAAACTGGCTGGCCGCCGTTCGGATACTTTGTACATGGCTCACATCGAGAGACAGAAATTCTGCGTTGCCGCCCGCTCTGTTAATGCCGTCGGCAGCCTGCTTTCCGCTGGTTTCGTCTCGGGCAGCAATCACCACGAGGAAGCCTCGTCGCGCGAGTTGCCGCGCAGCCTCCAGGCCGATGCCACGGTTGGAACCGGTAATCAGCACGATACGTTGAGCATGTTCTGGATTCATCATTGACCCTTGAGACCTTGGCTTCGGTTTTATCTGAAATTGACAATCTGATTGACTACGAGCCCGCCAAATAACACTCGAACCGAGGCAGTCATACCGAAACACGCGAGGACGATCCTTCAGGGGCCGCGCGTAGGTATTGCACGGGCCAGGAGGTAAGCTGGCCCAGTTCGCGAGCAGCCCGCAACGGCCAGTAAGGATCGCGCAGCATTTCACGCGCCAACAGTACCAGGTCGGCCTGCTCGGTACGAATAATATGATCGGCCTGGACCGGACTGGTCACGAGGCCCACTGCGCCCGTGAGTATGCCGGTTTGCTTCCGAATACGTTCTGCAAATCCAGTTTGATAACCGGGACCGACCGGAATCTTCACGTGCGGCACATTGCCGCCCGACGAACAGTCGACCAAGTCCACGCCCAAGGGCGCAATTTGCTTCGCGAGTTCGACAGACTGCTCAATGTCCCATCCATCCGGAGCCCAATCAGTGGCCGAAATCCGCACAAATACCGGATACGAGTCGGGCCAAACTTCGCGTACGTTCGCCACGACTTCACGCAGCAACCGAGTCCGATTGTCGAACGAGCCGCCGTAGCCGTCTTGCCGATGATTACTGAGCGGGGACAAGAACTCATGTAACAGATAGCCGTGGGCCGCATGAACTTCGACGACACGAAATCCTGCCGCCGCGGCACGCCCCGCTGCATCGGCAAACGCTTTCGCCACCGATTTAATTCCTTCCTCAGTCAGCGCAATTGGGGACGGATAGTTGGGTGAAAAAGGCACGGCGATTGGCGCCGCGACGTCGCGCCAGCCGCCTTTCGCGATAGGAATGGCTCCATTTCCGTCTCCCGGCCGATACGTGCTGGCCTTGCGGCCGGCATGAGCCAACTGGATTCCCGGAACGCTACCCTGTTCGGCGACGAACCGCGCGACCGTGGCCAACGATTCGGCATGGGCATCGGACCAAATCCCGAGATCCTGTGGACTGATGCGTCCTTCGGGCACGACGGCCGCCGCCTCCGTAAACACGAGGCCCGCCCCGCCCACCGCGCGGCTCCCAAGATGGACGAAGTGCCAGTCGTTGGCCATCCCGTTCGCGCATGAATATTGGCACATCGGTGAAACGGCGATCCGATTGCGAAGTGTCACGCCCCGAATCGCCAAAGGGTCAAATAGCTGCGTCATCTTTTGCTCATTTGGGTTTTCAGGTCCGACCAGCGTCTCATTCTAACAAAGTATTGCGAATGGTTCTGATTGCAACCGGCCAAAGCGACGGTCGCGGCTGAAACCGGCGCAGGCAGGAACGATTACCCCAAGTGTTTTACGATTTCGCGAAATGTCGATGCATTGTCTATCGCCGCACCGATTGCCGTGTTGTCAAAAATACACCATGCGTCATTTAACAGACCAGCCCGCGCCAACACTCGCGTTGCTAGTTGATGGAGCGCCGTTTGATCATAAGCCGAATAGTACATCCGCGGCGATCCATGCCAGCGGAAATACAAATTCTTGGCCGCCCCGCCTGGGTCGGCCGCTTTTGGCACGACACTCGGATCGGCCGCGGCACGATCGATAGCATATTCGATTAACAGATACTCCGCCTCGGTTCCGAACCAGGTCGCATGACGGGGTTCGCAAACAATAGGAGTATCTGTGCGCCCACGTAATTCGCGAAAGAACCGCTCCATAATCGCAACCTTAAAATTCAGACTTGGAGGGAGTTGAACGAGAATTGCGCCCAATTTTGCCCCCAAGCCACTCGTCTCGTCCAGAAACTGATCCAGTTCCAACTCCGAATCGGCGAGTCGATTGAGATGAGAGATTTGTTTGGGGAGTTTGACCGAGAAACGAAAATCGCTGGGCGTTGAATCGGCCCATCGCTGATAGGTGCTTTTTCGATGCGGCCGATAGAATGAGGAGTTGATCTCGACTGCGTTGAATTGGCTCGCATAACGTTGAAGATGCGTGCCGGTGAGCGGGAAGGAGGTAATCCTGTCCTTTGGCAAACTCCATCCGGCGCAGCCGACCAAAAGACTCATGGGTTCATAACCTGACGACTATTCGGTCGCAACCGCCGTGTTCTAACTTCTAGGATCATGCGCGAATGGAAGCACCTCAAGCCGCGCTGCCGGGCTCGGAGCGATCCTGCCGTAAGTGCCTAGGACGAATCACATCGGTAGCCAGCCCGCAAATCTCGAGGAGTCGAATGATCCCATACATGGGATCGACTTCCCACCAGCGATGCCAGTTCGAGGCGCTCGCCGGGTCGTGATGATGGTTGTTATGCCAGCCCTCGCCGCTGGTCAGAAATGCCACCAACCAGTTATTGCGGCTATTCTCAGCCGTCTCATGATTGCGATAGCCGAACAAATGTGAAAGCGAGTTTACGGACCAACTGATATGCCACACGCACACCGTCCTCAATAACACGCCCCAGGTGACGACGCTTAGGCCCAGTTGTACGCCGGAGAGCAAATCGCCGACAGCGAGCCATCCCACCAGAAACCCGAATGCAAAATACAAAGCCGTATGGATCAAATATATCCACGCGGATAGCAGGCCGCGTTGCAACTTCAAGTAGAACGGATCTTTCAATACGTCGCGGGCAAAGCGGTCATAAGCCGAGATACAGCGCACTTCACGGTTTCCGACGAGTAGCCAGCCTATGTGGCTCCAAAAGAAACTAACCAGCGGGCTATGCGGATCCGGTTGTTCATCGGAGTCGATGTGGTGCCTTCGATGCGTGGCGACCCAACTGGCAGGAGCGTCTTCCAGGCAGCAGATTGCCACGAGGACCAAAAGCCGCTCGACCCAGTGTGGGCACTTAAAGCTGCGATGGGTCAGCAAGCGGTGATAAGCAATGTTGATACCCAGCCCGCCATAAAAATAAATTCCACCGATCAGCAACGCCACTCCCGTCCAACTAAACAGCCACGGAATGCAAACGGCGCAGGCGAGCAGATGAATAATGCTTATGGGAAGGACGTATCGCCAGACGATTTGTCGTGTGACCGTGGAGGGACGATTGAGGGTTACGTTACCGAACGAGCGCAGCGGTAGAATGTCTGCGGCTTTTAGAGCCGATTCTCTGGCAGGCATGGCTACAGAATCCTGAAGTGCCGAAAACGCTCCACGTCCGTGGTCGCGATTGGCAGAATGCCAATACTTCTAATGGACGCGATGGCAATGAATGACGCAACCGTTGACGGTTTAAAAATAATGCCAGTCTTCTCATGTACTTCGCGATAGTCGGTCTACCCCATGGGACAGCTGTATTTTTGAAATGCTATTCGGGTTGGCTGCCTGTGACGCCGTCATGCTAAGCGGGTCGGTTCGTACGCATTTCTAAGCCGCGTCGCCCATCTCCGGCAAACCAGCGCGTGCGTGCGCTGATGACGCATCACTCGACGCCCGCTGACTGAAATGCCCTCTAGCAGAACGGGCTAAAGGGTTGTTGAAAACACTTGGGACGTTCTTAGATCAGCGCCATTTGATCGTGCCGCAAATGTCGTCTGGCATGACGGTTGCTGATATTGTGATCCGTTTGGCCAATTTACGCTTGGCCAGCGTTCATACCTCTGCGGGTCGAAGATCCGCAGAGGTCTCTCGTCAAATTCGTTTGTATCGATCGGTCACGGAAGGGGCAGTTTGCCCCGCAGGGAATCAAATGAGAATCCAAATGCGCCGCCGTTTGTTCCGACACCGGAACAAATCACAGCCGCCGCACGTCGCATCCGCGCTCACTGGACGAAACGCGATTATTACCGCCGTGCCGGTGTTTTAGACCCGCCGCACTGGAACGCGCCACAGATCGGGTGATTGTACTTTGAAGACGGACGAGACCGGCCGCTCGTTGAGTAATGCCGAAAAACGCACTTTTAACCAGAGGAGGCCGCAAATGAGATGTATTTTTTTGATGTTTTTGGCACTTGGCGCGGCAGGGTGCAGCCATAATCCCAATGCCGATACTAGAAACGACGCAAAGCCGGACAATACAGGCGTAAATGCCCGCGATCGAAACGATGCCCATAAGACGCCGATCGATCAAAACGAGAATCAGAAAGACATCGACATTACGGCATCCATCCGCAAACAGATCGTCGATGGCGACTTCTCGACGAATGGCAAGAATTGCAAAGTGATCACGCAGGACGGCCATGTAACACTGCGCGGTCCCGTCAAATCCATGGAAGAAAAAGATCGAATCGGGGAAATTGCCCGGAGCGTCGCGGGCGCAACGAAGGTCGATAATCAACTCGAAGTCACTCCTTAACTTCTTTTACCGAGTTAAACTCGCAGGAGAACTTGTTATGAGTAAAGTAGTATTCTGCACGGTCAATACGCCCCAGCTTGCGATCTCGATCGTCAGCGATCTGAAGGCGGCTGGTTTCGCAATCAATGATATTTCAGTGCTGCTGCCTGATAAAGCAGGAACGCGGGATTTCGCCCACGAACATCACACGAAGGCACCCGAAGGCGCCACGGCCGGCGCCGTTGCGGGTACAGCCCTCGGCGGTGGCTTGGGTTGGCTGGCTGGGATCGGCGCGCTAGCGATTCCGGGATTGGGACCACTGATTGCTGCCGGACCGATCATGGCCGCCTTAAGCGGAGCGGCGGTCGGTGGCACACTGGGTGGCCTCACTGGCGCCCTAATTGGAATGGGTATCCCGGAATTCGAGGCCAAGCGCTACGAAGGGAAGGTGAAAGGAGGCGCTGCGTTGATTTCGGTGCATACGGAGAATTCCGATGAAACCAGCCGAGCAAAGGAAATTTTCGAGCAGCACCGCGCAGAAGATATTACGACGAGTGGAGAAGCATCGGTAGGCAAGGAGGGAATTCGTGCGGACGACGCTGGGCGGCGTGGCCCCACGACTTCTCCGACTCGTCGGGCTGTTCGATAAGCCAACGCTGCGCAGGACGTTCAATTTCGCGGGCAGATGGTTTGCAATAGAACCACCTGCCCGCATTGTTTTTTGCAATGTTGCCCGGAGCACATGCTGCGGTGACGAATTTTAGTGCTTGAGATCGTTTGACCCTGCCAGAAACTTCTTCAGGTAAGGGGCACTTCGGCTTTCAGAAGACTTCGACACCTTGGCCGGAGTACCTGCTGCCACTATTCTACCACCTTCATCTCCAGCGCCTGGTCCCATATCGACGATCCAATCGCTCGACCCTATCACTCGCATATCGTGTTCGACAACGATAACTGTGTTACCTGCTTCCACCAGTCCGTCGAGCTGTGCCATCAGTAACTCGACATCGGAAGGATGCAAACCCGTGGTGGGCTCGTCCAGGATGTAAAGGCTGTGGCCGCGCTGCGGCCGTTGTAACTCTGTCGCGAGTTTGATCCGCTGCGCTTCGCCCCCCGACAACTCAGTCGCCGGCTGCCCCAGGCGAAGGTAGCCCAGGCCGACTTCTCGCAACACGTTAAGCGAGCGCACTACGGTCGATTCACCCGCAAAGAAATGCCAAGCGGTATCGACGGTCATCGCCAGCACGTCCGCGATGGACCGATCGCGGTATTTAACCTCTAGCGTCTTGGCGTTGTACCGTGCTCCATGACACGTCGGACAAGGTGCATAGACACTGGGCAGGAAGAGCAACTCGACCATCACGAACCCTTCGCCTTCACAGGTTTCGCAGCGGCCTTTGTCGACGTTAAATGAAAAGCGTCCGGCGTCGTAATGCCGGGCGCGGGCCATTCGCGTAGCCGCAAAGAGCTTGCGAACTTGATCGAACAGTCCCGTGTAGGTGGCCAGATTGGACCGCGGCGTACGACCAATCGGCTTTTGGTCCACTCGTACCAAACGCTCGATCCCTTCCATTCCCTCGACAATGTGGCCGCCAAGGGTGGTCACGACAGATCGCTCCAGTTCTTCACCGTCGTCATCATTTATGTTGATTTCCTGGCCGAGGTGTCCGGCGATCAGTTCCACGAGCACTTGGCTTACGAGCGTCGATTTGCCCGATCCTGAGACCCCGGTTACAGTCGTGAATACGCCTAGCGGAAAGTCAACATCCAAATTGTTTAGATTGTTGCGCGTGATACCTTTCAATCTAAGCCAGTCCCGCGGTGCTCTGATCTTCCTCGTTGCAAGCGAATGTCCGTTGAATAAAAAACGCCGCGTATGGGAATCCTCGACTCGCCGGAGTCCTTCCAAGGGGCCGCTATATAGCACGCGGCCCCCGCGCTCGCCGGCGGCCGGGCCAACGTCAACAACCCAATCGGCATGACGAATCACATCGAGGTCGTGTTCCACAACGAACAGCGAATTGCCTGAAGCCTTCAATTGATCGAGCGCCGCGAGTAGCGCCTCGGTGTCAGCCGGATGAAGTCCGGCGGACGGTTCGTCGAGAACATAGACAACGCCAAACAAATTGGAACGCACCTGCGTGGCTAGCCGCAAGCGTTGGAGCTCACCGGGCGAAAGGGTTGGCGTGCTGCGATTGAGCGAAAGATACCCCAAACCCAGGTCAAGCAGCACGCTGATTCGAGATCCAATATCCTGCGCGATCCGTTCTGTCACCAGGGCTTGTTCGGGATGCTCGGAGACTAACTTCGCCCAGCCCGTGGCTTTTGCCCGCGCATACGGCTGCAAGACGGCGAAAAGCGTTTTCAATGACAGACTGGAAATGTCAGCAATATCGTAGCCCGCAAACTTAACGGAGAGCGACTCGGGTCGAAGCCGCTTGCCGTGACAATCGGGGCATTCGCCGCTCAGCATGTATCGCGCGACCCGTTTCTTCATCAACGGGCTTTGCGTATTGGCAAAGGTAGTCAACACATAACGTCGGGCGCTCGTAAATGTCCCCTGATAACTTGGTTCGTCTTTCCGCTTTAGGGCGCGGCGAACGTCATCCGCTTCAAATCCGGCATACACAGGTACGACCGGCTGCTCGTCGGTGAAGAGAAGCCAATCGCGATCTTTTTTCGACAGCTCGCGCCACGGCCGATCGATGTCAAAGCCGAGAGTAACGGCGATGTCGCGCAGATTCTGCCCGTGCCAGGCTGGAGGCCACGCAGCAATGGCCCGTTGCCGGATGCTCAGGGAGTCGTCGGGCACCATGGAGCGTTCGGTGACGTGGTAGATTCTTCCCAGCCCATGGCACTTAGGGCAGGCTCCTTCAGGCGTATTTGTCGAGAATGATTCGGCCTCCAAATGCGGTTGATTGCGCGGATAAGTTCCGGCGCGAGAATATAGCATTCGGAGTAAGTTTGACAGCGTGGTGACGCTCCCGACGGAGGATCGAGTAGTGGGCGAACCGCGTTGCTGTTGCAGGGCGACCGCCGGAGGCAAGCCATCGATTTCATCGAACTCAGGCACTTCCAGTTGATGAAACAGGCGCCGGGCATAAGGGGCGACGGATTCAAGGTAGCGCCGTTGGGCCTCGGCATAGAGCGTGCCGAATGCCAGAGAGGATTTGCCGGAGCCGGAAATGCCCGTGAAAACAACGAGCGCCTCACGCGGAATGTCGAGGTCTACGTTTTTGAGATTATGTTGGCGCGCTCCCCGCACGCGAACGAAACCATCCGTCTCGTTATCTTTCGACTTGATGGTAGATCGCTTGTCCTTGCTCATAGAAGAACCACCAAATGGATGTCAATTTGGCATTCGCACATAATTATGGACGCCAGATCTCAATTTTTATGGGGATCCAATTGCATAAGCCAGGCCATGGCGCGAACTTGAAACACGGGAATTCCTCCATTGGGCCCACCATTAGCTCCTCTTCCCGAACTCGCAATGAAGTGTCGGATACGCTTACGGATAAAGAACAATTCATGAAGTCTCCCTCGCAGTTCTTCGATTACAGCCTCGATTTTAAGACGATCGACTTTCGCCAACATCCTAACTTCTATCGTGTCGGCAAGGGCGAACAAGGCGTGCTGTTGGTCGAACCGTACAAAAGTGAAATTCTTCCGCATTGGAAGTTTAAGACTGTGGCTGACGCGAAGAAGTCGTCGGCCAAGATCTACAAGATGTTTTTAATGTACTTGAAGGCCAGCGATTTTCCCGGGGCCGATATGGCCCGCAAGTTCCTTCAAATGGGCTGGACCCGTGCGCGACGCTACGCGAACCATCAAGGCGGTCGCAAGTACGACAAGGCCGGCAAGAAATTGCCAAGGACCCAAGACCCTGAGAAAGCAACATCCGCGGCAATCTTTTACGAAAGGTATGTCGCCGCACGCGAACATGCCGATTACATTTGATAGAAGAAGCTACATCAGCAGCGGCATAAAGACAAGGGATGTTGATACTAAACGAACGGGAGGGATCAACATAGTTGAGCCGCGTCCGTGTTGTGCTCATGACAGGGAGGATTGGCAAAAAGCATTCCGAAGTATCACGGCCCAATCAGCGATCGTCAGGTTTGCTGGTGTCCAACGGCTGATTTTAATTCTTTGACTTCGGTCGCAGCATCTACGAATTCAGCGTTGGATTTGGGCCGAATACCGCCGCCAAAGCGCTGCGCCTGTAATCGGGTGAATTCGGCTCCTAAAAGCAGAATTTGCGCGGAATAGTACGACCATACGAGCACCACGAGGACCGTGCCCGCGGCGCCATAGGAAGAAGAAAGGCTGGCGTGCCCGATGTATAGTCCAATTAAGAACTTTCCGAGAGTGAACAACACGCTCGTCGCCGCTGCGCCAAGCCAAACATCCCGCCAGCGGATTATCGCATCCGGCAGATATTTGAAGATGAGTGCGAATAGCATCGTCACAACCAGCCACGACACGAACAGATCCAGTGCGTGCGTCGCGGCATCCGGAAGTGGAAATTGTGTCTTTAGCCAAGCGAGCACGGCTGATAAACCGGCGCTTATGACCAGCAGCACCAGCAGCAAGAAACCGATTCCAAGAACCATCGCAAACGAAAGGTAGTAGTCGCGGATAAAACCCCAGAAGCTACGACCTGGCTTAGCACGAACGCGCCAAATCGTGTTCAGAGCGCTTTTCAGTTCGATAAAGACGCCGGTGGCGCCGAGGAAGAGGGCGGCAATTCCAATGATCGTCGCAATGATACCGGCTTGCGGCTTCTCGCCGGCCGCAACCATCGCAGAAATTACCTGTTCTCCTTCTGGCCCCATCAGTTCTCTGAATTGGTCGTTCAATTGAGTGCGGACGGTATTGGGATCGAAGACCAGACCCGCGATGCCGACAATAATAACCAAGAGCGGAGCGAGCGAAAAAATTGTGTAATAGGAAAGGGCTGCGCCCAAACGGGGTGCCTGATCGTCGGACCAATTGTTAAAGGTCTGCGCGAGAACGGCCCAGACTGGTCGAATGGACATGGCCAGGAGCCTTCACAAGTTTTAGCAAGGACAATACGAGCGCCGTGACAAAAGGCGAACAACTTCGAGAAACGCAAATAATGCGCCTATTTGCTACCCGGATTCAGCGAGACAAGTTGTTGTATTTATTAGGTGGCATATGTTTTGCGGGTCGGTCTTCGGACTTTACGCCATCCCGAAAGGCCAACTATGTTACCGACGGAATCTCAGCCCTTGTGGGCGAAAACGAAAATCTCGTCCCACCCAGCCCTGCGCAAACCCGCGCGGTTTGACGCGATCATCATCGGAGGCGGGGTGACAGGCTTATCCGCCGGCCTGTTCTTGAAAGAGGCGGGCAAACGAGTGTGCATTCTGGAACGCGGCCACCTAGGTCAAAGTGAGACCGGACACACTTCGGCGCATCTGACCTGTGTCACAGACCTGCGACTCCGCGATCTGGTCCGTAATTTTGACAAGGAACGAGCGGCGTTAGTGTGGCAGGCTGGGGCCGCCGCGCTGGACTTAATTGAACAGATCGTTAAGCACCATAATATCAACTGTGAGTTTCGTCGCCATCAAGCGTGGTGAGAGCGTCGTTCTCAAAATAGACGGCAAGCAGGTCGCTTGCGCGCGCGACGAAAAAGGGAAACTTCAAAAGGTTTCCGCGGTGTGCCCGCATTTAGGTTGCCTCGTCCGTTGGAACAGTGCCGAGCAGACATGGGATTGTCCCTGTCACGGCTCGCGTTTCTTACCCGATGGAAAAGTCATCGCCGGCCCGGCCGAAACGCCGTTAGAGGTCGTAAAGGGCTCATGGCAAAAGCCCAAGGCGAAGCCGGCATCCTAGTCCCAGTTCAGTTCGCTTGCGCACACGGAATTGAGGTTTTCCCTGTCCGCTGGCTGCGATGCTCCGAGAAAATTCATGGCAGGCAAAACAAGCCCAGAATAGTCGCAGGACATCGGAAAAAAAAGAAACAGCGGGCCGGCTAGACCGGCCGACCCGCCGTCTCTCCTGTTCCAATCCACACGTATTATGCGCGGGCAGCCTCCATATTGATGATATGCTCGCCAATGTGCGTTAAGAGCTTGTCGGCGTTGGCCTCTTCGTCGAGCGTTTCCTGCAACAGTCTTGCCACCGATTCTAAACCCAGACGCTGAGCAAAGGTTCGGGCACAGCCGTAACCCGCGATCTCGTAATGCTCGACCCGTTGCGCGGCAGCAATCAGGGCAGCGTCCTTGACCTCTGCGTCGCCTTCGGCGTCGATGATTTCCGCGCCTTCCGAGATCAGCCCTTTCATGGCATCGCAGGTCTCGCTCGTGGCCTCCTCGCGCATCGAGCGTAGGGCTTGTTCGAGCCGAGATTTTTGCTGACGTGTTTCGCCTAGATGGTTACGAAACGCCATCTTCAGTTCCGTGCTGGCCGCGGCATCGGCCATTTTCGGCAAAGCTTCGATCAATTGCTCTTCGGCGCTCAATAGATCCCGCAACTGCTGCACGAGCAGATTCTGCAAATTATTGAGCGTCAATTGAGTGCCGATCATTTTCGTGAACCACGACATGAGAACCTCCCTTTTCGAAAACCTGTTATGCGCTCGGAGGCGCGACAATTGCAGACCAAGCGGTCGAGCACCTCCATAGGGGCAAATGTCATTCCTCGGAGCAACCGTTATGGCCAAATACGGTAAAAAAGCGCAGAGCGAAGTTAGGCACGCGATGCAAAAAACAAAAAAAGGCGAACAGCACAGCGGCAAGGCGAAGAAAAAGGTGAAGTCGAAGAAGCAAGCCATCGCCATCGGCTTATCGAAAGCTCGTAAGAAGGGAGCAAAGGTTCCAAAAAAGAAGAGGAGGAAAAAAAGCAGTTAGGGTTGCGTAAGGAAACTCGGATTTCGTCTGGCGTGAAGAGTCCCGCGCTGGTCTGAAAGCAGTCATGAAGTGCAACTGGAAAAAGCTAAACGAAGAAAGGATTACTTATATGAGTACGGACATCGCCACGGTCGGCGCGACCATGCAAGAACACGATGGCCATGATGGGGCGGCAAGCCCACTGACCAACATCGGGCCTGGAGAAAGGGTCGCATCCGTTTTTGCCGGCGCGTTGCTGTTGACGTCGCCAAAGATGTCGGGCACCGCTAGCGTATTGCTGCGTGGGTCCGCCGCCGCCTTGATCGCCCGAGGTTTGACCGGATACTGTTCGGTTTATCATGCGCTCGGCATTGACCACTCGATAAACCACAACGATGCCATCGGCGTAGAGAATCGCCGAGGCGTTCATTTTGAGCGATCGGTCGTGATCAATTCCACGCCAGAAACGATCTTCAATTATTGGCGGCGTTTCGACGCGCTTCCCCGATTGATCGACCACTTAGAATCGGTCACCTGTCGTGACCGCAACCTGTCGCATTGGGTCGCCAAAGGGCCTCTCGGCCGCCGCTTCGAATGGGATGCGGAATTGATCGACGAACGCCCGAACGAAATGCTCGCATGGCGATCGCTGCCCGGCTCGGAAGTCGACACAGCCGGCTCGCTACATCTGAAGCGGTTGCCGGCTGACCGCGGGACCGCCGTCCGTCTCAATATGACCTACGATCCGCCGGGCGGAAATGTCACTGCCACGCTCGCCGGATGGCTGGGCACGGATGTTGAGTCGGAGTTGCATGAGGCCCTACGGCGAATCAAGTCCGAGTTGGAAGCGGGTGAGTTGCCTACCACCGAGAACCAATCGCGGGGTGCCTGTTAAAGCCTCCGAGGGTCGGAACTGCCAATTGTTCGCGAAAGGATATGTCATGAAAGCCGTTTGCTGGTGTGGCTCGGGCAAAATTCATGTCGAGCAGGTGCCCGACCCAAAAATCATCAATCCCCGCGATGCAATCGTTCAAGTCAAGGCAACGGCAATCTGCGGTTCGGACTTGCATCTGTATGGAGGTCTGATTCCCACCATGAAACACGGCGATATCTTGGGCCACGAATTCATGGGCGAAATCGTGGAACTTGGCTCGGCCGTAAAGAATTTGCAAATCGGCGATCGCGTCGTCGTGCCTTTCACGATTGCCTGCGGCAGGTGCTTCTTCTGCAAACGGCAACTCTGGTCCCTGTGCGACAATTCGAATCCGAACGCGAAAATGCTGGAGAAGGTCTACGGACAATCGGGTTCGGGCTTGTTCGGGTATTCGCACCTGTACGGTGGCTATGCGGGTGGACAAGCAGAATATGTTCGCGTGCCCTTCGCGGACGTCGGTCCGGCGAAGCTACCCGATTCAATTACTGACGAACAGGCCGTGATGTTGGCGGACGTGCTACCCACCGGTTTCATGGCAGCGGAAAACTGCGGCATTCAGCCAGGCGATACCATTGCAGTCTGGGGCTGCGGGCCAGTGGGACTCTTCGCTGCGAAGAGCGCCTTTTGGCTCGGCGCCGAGCGGGTTATTTCCATCGACCGATATCCTGAGCGGTTGCAACTCGCTCGCGACTTTGGTGCCGAGACGATTGACGACAGCCGCGACGATGTCTTTGAAGCGCTGACGGAAATGACCGACGGCCTGGGACCGGACGGTTGCATCGACGCCGTAGGCATGGAAGCACATGGCACGACGCTGGACGCCTGGTACGACCGCGTGAAACAAGCGACGTACCTCGCGACGGACCGCCCCCATGCGTTGCGGCAAGCAATCCATGCCTGCCGGAAAGGAGGCGCGCTATCGATACCTGGGGTCTACGGCGGAGTTCTGGACAAGGTGCCGTTCGGAGCAGCATTCGCCAAAGGATTGAAGATTGCGATGGGACAAACTCACGTCCATCGCTATCTGCGGCCCTTGATTGAACGCGTGCAGACGGGCTTCGATCCGGCCCATATCATCTCGCACCGCGTGCAACTCGACGACGCGCCTCAGTATTACCAAATTTTTCGGGACAAGGCGGATAAATGCACGAAAGTAGTCATGAGACCAGAACGGTAAGCTGTAAGTGAAAACTAAATCCGCCAATTTTTGATCTTGCGGAGGGATCATCATGGCAAGTTCAACGACTATACGCCGACCCACGATTTGTTCAGCGACGTGCCGTCCATGTGATCGCCGGCAATTAGGCGATATTGTTTCAGCGCTCTGGAACGCCCTCGACGAGGTGGCCGATGAGACGCAAGACTTGTCCGTCCTCTTGAGTTGTCTATGCGGCCTCTATTTTGAAATGGAATCGCGACATCACTTCCGCGAGGCAGCTCAAGCTCTTCAATGGTACGGTGCACTTTGTTCAAAGCATGGCGAAGCGCCTTGGGAAATCATAGAGAACATCCGCTGGCGACTAATGGAAAACTTTGTGACCAAACCGTTCGTTCCAGCGTATTCCGGTTTCAGTGAAATGGGTTCGTGATGGGAGACAAGCGTTTGGCTGTCGTTATTTTTTCTCATTCTGTTCAGGAGCAAACCGATGTTTCGCGCACGCATCATGCGACAGCTATAAGCTGTTGAATGATCCTTCGTGCAAGGCCGGCCTGCGATGATGGCGATGTGAAGCGTTTTATATATTTTCCTTTTTATAACACGGCGGATATCCATCAAACGAAGATCGAATGTGTCAGGCTGTCGAGGACGGCGTAACTTGTTGATCGCCGCGTTTTCACATTCTCCGCGGCGGGAGAGGACGCTCGGCGGGCGCAAGCATCGTTCGAGTCGCACACACGACAGTATGGATGTTCGCCGTTCTTTTTAATCTTGTTCTTCATTTGAAGCTAACTCGATGCCCCTGAATATGGCCGCCGACAAGAAATCAAGTGCAGCTGGAGGCAAGCCGGCCAACGGTATTCCGCAACGTCAATTGGGCAAGACGGACGTAAAAATCTCGGCGCTGGGTCTAGGGGGCCATCACCTGGGCGATCCCGCTTCGATTGATGAAGCAGCGCATATCGTGCGTGAGGCAATCGATGGTGGAATAACCTTCTTCGATAATTGCTGGGAATATTACAACGGCAAGACGGAAAATTGGCTCGGTCGCGCGTTGGATGGGCGGCGGGACAAAGTTTTCCTGATGACGAAGGTTTGTACGCACGGCCGCGAGGCCAAGTTGGCGCTCGAAATGTTGGAAGAGTCGCTGACGCGATTGCGAACCGATCACTTGGATTTATGGCAAGTTCACGGCGTAGGCTTCGATAACGATCCGGAATTGGCCTATGCCAAGGGCGGCGTGCTGGAAGCCCTGGACAAAGCCAAGCAACAAGGCAAAACGCGATTCGTCGGTTTCACGGGGCATAAGGATCCGCTGGTACATCTCAAGATGGTCCAGCTCGGATATCCTTTCGACGCGGTGCAAATGCCGCTGAACCCCTTCGACTACCATTTTCGCAGCTTTGAAAAAATCGTCCTGCCTGAGGCCAACAAACGGGGCATTGGCGTCCTGGGAATGAAAAGCACGGGCGGCACGGCCGAAGCAATCAAACGCGGACTTGTGAAGCCCGAAGAGTTGCTGCGTTATGCAATGAGCTTGCCCGTCGCAGTGACAATCAGCGGCATCGATTCTCTGGAAATCCTCCGGAAAAATCTTAAGGTGGCGCAAGACTTTGAAGCTTATTCCGAACGAGAAATGAACGAACTCCGCGAGCGATGTGCCTCCGCAGCGGCCGACGGCCGGTTCGAACCGTACAAGGTGTCGTTGAAGTTTGACAACCCCTGCGCGCGCCTGCCACACGGCTTCCCCTTAGACCTCCAGCAAAAGGAAGTCAAACAATACCTGGAAAAAGGGAACGGTACCTGGGTGCCAAAATGAGCGACGTATGAATTAACAAGTCCGTGTTTCTTGAGATTGAACGATGAACACTCGGAACCAAAGCGAAGACGAACCCAATCGACGGGAGTTTTTTCAAACCGGAGCGGTCGCCGCCGGCGCTTTGGCCGTAGCAGGCGTGGCGGCGAGAGAATCGAGAGCCGAAGGCGCCAGCGGCGACGTTCCTCGCCGCTCTTTTGGCCGGCATAAGGACCAAATCTCGATCCTCGGCCTCGGGGGCTATCATGTCGGTAAGCCCGCCACGAAAGAAGAAGCCATCAAGATCATGCACCAGGCCGTAGATGCGGGCATCAATTTCTTTGACAACGCCTGGGAATATAACGATCATCGGAGCGAGGAGTGGATGGGGGAAGGATTACAAGGACGTCGTGACAAAGTCTTTCTCATGACCAAGGTCTGCACGCACGGTCGGGACGCAAAGGTGGCCATGCAGCAACTGGAAGAATCGCTCAAACGGCTGAAGACAGATCACCTCGATTTGTGGCAAGTTCACGAAGTCGTCTATGAGAACGATCCCGATTTGCATTTTGCGAAGGGCGGCGTTATTGAAGCCCTGGACCAAGCAAAGAAGCAGGGAAAAACTCGCTATGTCGGATTTACCGGGCACAAGCGACCGGAGATCCATCTCAAGATGCTCGCGCACGATTACCCGTTCGACGCCGTGCAAATGCCGCTGAATTGTTTCGATGGAACTTTTCGCAGCTTCGAACAGCATTTGTTGCCCGAAGTCAACAAGCGAGGGATAGCGGCGCTCGGTATGAAGAGCCTGAGTGGCGATGGACAACCGCTATGGCACGGCGTAGTCAAGGTCGAAGAAGCCCTTGGGTATGCCATGAGCCTACCCGTGGTCACGACGATCAGCGGCATCGACTCGTTAACCGTGTTGGAACAAAACTTGAAAATCGCGCGCGGGTTTAAAGCCTTTACGGCCGACGAGATGGACGCATTGCGGAAACGGTGCGCGCGTTATGCCGCCGATGGACATTTGGAACTCTATAAGACGTCGGTGAAATACGATGCTGCTGTCGGTCGCGAACAACACGGCTATCCATCCATGGAGCAGATGCCCTTATAGAAATTGCGCCTTAATTGGTAAATCTGAGCGCCGGCGCAATGGTACGAATGTCACCATGTTGTAACAAGCCCGATTACAGCCGCGAACATCAGCGCAGTGGTCATCCAACCCAAGATGTTGGTGGGACGGCGATTGCCCCGGCTTCCCATGACCGAGCGATTATTACTCACGAGCATGATCACGACCAGCAGGGGTGGCACCAAGAAGCCGTTAATGACGGCTGTCCAAAATAGCGCATCGATTGGATTGACGCCGAATAAATTCAACAGCAGACCGCCGATGGTTGCGGCGGTCAATACGGCATAAAACTCTTTGGCTTGCCCAGGCTTTGCTTCAAGACTGCATTTCCAATGGAAGGTTTCGCACACCGCGTAAAGCAGACACGATCTCTGGAAAGTAGCGGGTCAAGGGCCGGCCCGATTTGGAATGAAGGATGATGCTGTCGCCGTCGCGAAAAGCCAGGCAACGAAAGCCGTCCCATTTGGGTTCATATTGCCAATAGAGAGCGGTGGGAATGTCCGCGACGAGCAACGCTTCCATGGGAGTGATCGGCGGACGCAATTTAGGCTTCATAGCACGTTTTTTTAGTTCACACTTCGCGGTATTTTCTCTTTACGATGCATTTCTGCGACTCGGCCGAGCGCGTTTTAGAACCGAACCGTCGGGCTTGTAAGCTGGCGGAACATAAAGGTTGAGGGTGCGAAGGACGACACTGCCGACGTTACGGATCTGGTGCCGCTCTCCCCGTTCAATGACCAGCAACGTTCCCGAGCGCAGTGCGACGTTTCGACGCCGGCCTCCGCGCGGGATCACGGTCGCGCGCCCTTTTCCTGCGAGAACATACAGCCAATGCTCGCTGCGCGGATGTTCGTTCGACGGCTCATCGTCACTGGCGCCGCCGGGCGGCAAAGTCATTAGGGCAGCTTGTGCAGCATCCGTTGCCACGGTTGGATTAAATTTCCCGCGCTGGTCGCTCGTATGCCTTAGCTTCATTTCCCTCTTGCCTCATGGAGAGAATTCGGCATTTCGTTGGCCTATGGGCTTGAACAGTCTGACTCGGTTTCCGAATGCGCGAATCGCATGGTTTTTTTTGTCGCCAATCATCACTTGAGGCTCATTCGGCTACCGCCGCGCCACTTCGTCTCGCAAGCTAATCAACCGCTAGACCACTCGTCCGAAGCGCGACCATAACGAACAGGCAAGAATCCCGCGATTGCCCGTTGTTTGATAGCATTTTTCATGCCTCGCAGGTAAAGGTGACCGGCGAGGGCAATACCGCGTCGCGCTAAGCAGTTAAGACTACCTCAGCGGACCGAAGATTCTATCTCCTCTTAGCTCGCCGCAGCGAGCCCGAATAGATAAGTTTCGTCCGGCCCGGCCTCGATGATGACAATCGTATGAGTTACCTTCCACGATAACTTCTTAGGAATGCCGTTTGCTCGCGAGCAGTGCTCATTCAATCGTGCAATAGGCCGAGTCCTCATCACAGCAAAATCTACCTCGTCGCCTTCCTCCAGTCCGGATCAACTATGGCTAAGAATCGTACCACTCCAAAATTAGAAAACGATTACGAAAACGAATACGCTGCTGACGGCGGCGAACTGCACCAATTTGCATCGGCCGAAAAGAATGAGTTGACGACGAATCAAGGATTGCCTGTCGGAGATGACCAAAATTCGCTCAAGGCGGGCGCGCGCGGCCCAGTATTACTGGAGGACTTTCATCTCCGCGAAAAAATCACGCATTTCGATCACGAGAGAATTCCGGAACGAGTGGTTCATGCCAGGGGCTACGGAGCGCATGGGGTATTTCACGCGTATGCGGGCAACGAAGACCTCACTAAGGCGGACTTTCTCTGCGATTCTAAGGCTAAAACACTCGTGTTTTGTCGATTTTCGACGGTCGCCGGCAGCGAGGGGTCATTCGACACCGCGCGAGACGTCCGCGGATTTTCCACGAAGTTCTATACACGGCAAGGCAACTACGACCTAGTGGGTAACAACATCCCTGTGTTTTTCATTCAGGACGCGATCAAATTTCCGGATTTGATTCATGCCGTGAAGCCCGAGCCGGATCGCGGATTTCCTCAAGCCCAGTCGGCCCATGATACTTTCTGGGACTTCGTCTCGCTCACCCCCGAGTCCGTGCATATGCTCATGTGGGTAATGTCGGATCGGGCAATTCCGCGCTCGTTTCGAATGATGCAGGGCTTTGGCGTCAACACTTATCGCATGGTGAATCGAGCGGGGAAATCGAAACTTGTCAAATTTCATTGGCGGCCCAAATTGGGCACTTTTTCGCTCATTTGGGACGAAGCCGTCGTGATCGCCGGCGCCGATCCCGATTTCCACCGCCGCGACCTCTGGAACGCGATTCAAGCCGGGGATTTTCCCGAGTGGGAATTGTCTGTTCAGGCCGTCGATGAAAAGCAGGCGGACAAATTAGATTTCGATATTTTGGACGCGACGAAAATTATCCCCGAAGAGGTTGTTCCGTTGAGACCGCTCGGAAAGATGGTTCTCAATCGCATGCCCGACAATTTCTTCGCCGAAACAGAACAGGTGGCCTTCTGCCCGGCGAATTTGGTCCCCGGAATTGACTTCAGTGAAGATCCACTTTTACAGGGCCGGCTGTTCTCGTATCTGGACACGCAACTTTCGCGACTCGGTAGTCCGAACTTTCAAGAGATTCCGATCAACGCGCCGAAGTGTCCGTGGCAGAACCTGCAACGCGATGGCCATATGCGGATGCGCGTGGACCCTGCCCGTACGTCGTATGAGCCGAACTCGCTCGATATGAATGCGCCCCGTGAAGCTGGTGCCGAGGGCTTCCAGTCAATTTCGATTCCCACGGAAGACGCCAAACTTCGCCAGCGTCCGGAAAGTTTTGCCGATCATTACAGCCAAGCTCTCCAGTTCTTCAAATCATTGACGGAGCCAGAACAACGGCATGTCGTCGGCGGCTTTGCCTTCGAGTTGGGTAAATGTCGTGAAGTTAAAATTCGCCGTCGCATGTTGGGTCATTTGAATAATGTTGATCCGACCCTATCCCAATTGGTCGCCGACAAATTGGGAATGGCAGGCGAAGCCGAAAAGATCAAGCCGCCCGTGGCCGCCAATACGAGGATTAAGCCGTCGCCAGCATTAAGTCAGTACGGGGCCGCGCCCCAAACAATTGCCGGAAAGAAAATCGGACTATTGGCGACGGATGGTTCCGACGCCAAGCTGATCGAGACGATCATCAAAAGGGCGAAGGCCGAAAAAGCCACCGTCGAAATTGTCGCGCCTAAAGCGGGTGGATTCACAGGAAATGACAGCAAGGTCCATCCTGCCGATCATTTTCTCGCTGGTGCCCCGTCAGCACTGTTTGATGCGGTGGTACTCATGCCGAGTGCCGAGGGGACGGAAGAATTGCTGAAAATGGCATGTGCGGTGGACTGGTTGCGAATGGCATTTGCGCATCTGAAAATCATCGGCTACACGCGGGAGGCAGAACCTCTTTTCACCGCCGCCCAGGTGGATACTGAAGCGGATGAAGGCATCGTGCGAATCGAGGGGACGAAGGTGGGATCGTTTATTGAGGTCGCCAAACGTCATCGTATTTGGGAGCGAGAGGATAAGGTGCGACAATGGATTCACTACTGAACCACTTGAAATCTCTTACGCAACCTTCCTCGCAAAACCCGATTGCGGCAGATTCTTTGGTAACGTACGTTCAGGACCATCTGGCGGGAGCTCGGTTTGCCGTGACTTTGCTTCAGGATCTCAGTAAACAGAATGTCGATTCGGATGTCGCGCATTTTGCCGTCGATCTTCGCTCAGAAATCGAGGCCGATCGCCAAGTTCTCGAACAGTTTCTTACTCGACTTGGGCCGTCAACGCACTCCTGGAAAGAAATTGCGAGTTGGGTCGCCCAAAAGGCAAGCCAATTAAAACTGAATTTACACACTGCCTTGGGGATCTTCGAGGCGATTGAATTTCTCGCACTGGGGGTGCAAGGGAAACTGGCACTTTGGAAAGCGCTGGAAGTCGCCCGCAACGAGGATGTCCGCATAAGCGAACTCGACTTCAACGCTCTCATAGCACGCGCCCAAACGCAATATCAGGAGCTGGAATCGTGGCGGCTTAAACTTGCGTTAAAGGCGCTGGCTAATAAGAAGTCGTGATTGACAACTCGGCCTTAAACCTTCTAAGCGAAATGAGCTGTGGTGCTCAACATGGAACTCGAGGCAAGCCTAGAGCGAAGAGTGTTCGCGATTGGGCGTTTTAGGTCTCGGCTGATGTGACGAAAGGAACCCCGTCTTTCAACTCATGAGGTTCCAAACTTTTTGAACCATGAAATATGCGATAAAGATAGAACCCGCAAGCACGGTCAGCAATCCAAAGATTAACAATCCGAGAAACAACCAGTCGCGACGACGATGCCGGCGTTGTTCCTCGCTACTCGACGAGAAGTGCCGCCGTAACAATGCGACGTTCATTTGGTTAGATTTCCAGGCTACGTCGAAGGCATCGCCGATGATCGGAATGCAGCCCACCAGCCAATCGACGGCGATGTTGGCGGCCATTCGCGCTTGCGTTACGCGCGGCACATGGTGACGCGTCGCAAGTCCCAGGATATACAGCGATGCGAGCGACGTTAGCGTATCGCCAATCCCGGGAAGCAAGCCGAGTATCGCGTCCAGCCCAAACCGCACGCCAGCGACTTTGAATTTTGTATCGAGCCAATCGGCAAGACGCTGGGCAATGGCCAGATCACGCTCAAGTCCGCTGTCGCGTTGTCGAAGCCCTTCAAAGGCGAATGTGGCGGGTGGCGGAGACGCGGCTGACGGGTAAAAGTGGTAAGGCTTTCTAAGCATTGGACGTTCTCCAAAAGCGCGTGAACTGTCAAAAAAATGAATTGATGTTGGCGAAAAAGAGGCGAGCATTTTTAGTGCCAGGGCTTAAAGAGCAGCACCGGCTCCCGCTGCAAAATCTCCTGCGATTCAATCTGCAAGGGAGTCACGGCGCGGCACACGTGCAATCCCAGAGTTTCACAATATGCGGTACGAGGTTTGCTTAATTCCGGGTGCTGATAACTGGACTCTGCTTCCAAAAGGGCGACGCGCAATTGTATGTAAATCCAAGCCGTTTAATTTCGGTAGAAAATAAAGAAACGCCAAAGGTGCCACGTCGATGTCTGCCTTCATTTTTGATCTGGACGGCACTTTGGTGGATACAGTGTACGCCCACGTCATGGCTTGGCAAAAAGCATTGGATGAGGCTGGCGTTTTCGTGGACGCATGGCGAATTCATCGCCGCATTGGGATGAGCGGTGGACTGCTTATGCGTGCGCTTTCTCAAGAAATCGGCCGGAATTTCACGCCAGGGGAAGGGAAGGCCATCGATGATCGGCACAGCGAGTTGTTCAACAAACATGAGCACGCCGGAAAGCCGCTCCGTGGAGCCATTGCATTGCTAAAGAAATTGAAACATGCGAAGATTCCATTCGCCATTGCGACATCCGGCACACGGCCGGGCATCGACCCTTCGCTCAAGGCGTTAAGCATCGACTCGGGCGTCGTGGTCGTGGAAGGGAAAAAGGCTGGCCATCCCAAGCCGGAGCCCGACGAATTCTACGAGTGCCAGTCGCAGCTCGGCGTTAAATGCGAAGAATGCTTCGTCGTCGGAGACGCGGTTTGGGATTTGTTGGCCGCTGGACGAGCCAAGATGTTTGGCATCGGGCTCTTAAGTGGCGGCACTGCGGCGGAAGAATTATTTAAAGCCGGAGCGTTTCGCGTATATTCGGATACGGCGGAATTGGTCGATTCGCTTTATCAACTGGGCATCGAATAAGACCGGCAGTGAACGATCGCATAGACATCGCGATAGCCTGTGCGGTTTGGATTAGTTAAGCCAGTACCCGAGAATGCGACACCAGTAGAGATTGTCCTATGAACGTTCTCGCCGTCGATGTGGGCCATTCGGTGAACTTATGGCACACGGCTCACGAAAAACATCGAAGGTTTTCGCCTGGCAAATCGCTCACGCCGGAGCAAATGCTCGCGGAAACCAAGGCCACCGCGCCGAATTTACATTACGACTCCGCATTCTATAATTTTACGCCGTCGCCCCTGCAAACATATCAATCAACACTGATCGCGATCCGCATTTCAATATGTATTGCTTGTGGCCGATTTTTCCAAATCGGGTATTCGCGCGAGAAGATGAACTGCTAAAATTTCTACAGCCAGCGGTTTCTTACTTGGAGGCTCTATGGGAAACGATTTGCCCTCGAGTCCATCAAACCCGACGCGTCGGGAATTTCTTTTCCGCTCGGGCGGAACTGCGGCGGCAGGAGCCATCGCCGTCTGCGCGCCGGCCCTGGCTACGAACGCTTCAGCGTCAGGCGATCCGCCCGCCGGAGGCGCGGACTCCCGGAACATTGAAGGCGCTGTCGCAGTGACACTGCGCATCAATGGGAAGGACCACAAGCTTCGCGTTGACCCGCGCACGACACTGCTTGATTGCATCCGCGAGACCGTTGCGCTCACGGGAACCAAGAAGGGTTGCGACCACGGACAATGCGGCGCGTGCACGGTGCACGTCAACGGCCGGCGCGTCAATTCGTGTCTGAGCCTAGCTCTGATGCATGATGGGGAAGAAATCACGACCATTGAGGGCCTCGGCACGCCGGAGGCCTTGCATCCGATGCAGGCGGCTTTTCTGGCTTGCGACGGATATCAGTGCGGATACTGCACGTCGGGGCAGATCATGTCGGCGGTTGCGTTGCTCAAGGAACCTTGCGGACAAGACGACGCGGCCGTGAAGGAGTTGATGAGCGGGAACATCTGCCGCTGCGGCGCTTACGCCAATATCGTGGCCGCGATCCAAAAAGTACGCAAGAACAGTTAGCTCGTGATGGAGCAATCGCCATGAATACTTTTGAATTCGTGCGGCCCGCGGAACCGACGGCGGCCACCAAGTTCGCCGCGCAGGCGAAGACCGCTCAGCAGGGTGCGGATGTGCGGTTCATTGCCGGCGGAACAACGCTCGTCGATTTGATGAAACTAAGCGTTGAGAATCCCACGCGAGTCGTTGACATTAACCGCTTGCCGCTGGACAAGATTGAGGGCACGGCGGATGGCGGGCTGAAAATCGGCGCGACGGTTCGCAACTCTGATCTCGCCCATCATCCGGCGGTGCAAAAGGATTACGTCGTGCTGTCTCAGGCCATTCTCGCCGGGGCGTCGACACAACTTCGCAACATGGCGACAACTGCGGGCAACTTGCTGCAGCGCACGCGGTGCATGTACTTCCGGAATACGGCGATGCCTTGCAATAAGCGCGAGCCGGGGACCGGCTGCCCGGCGATCACAGGCGCCAATCGCATGTTGGCTGTTCTTGGCACGAGCGAACAATGCATCGCGACGAACCCTTCGGACATGTGCGTGGCGATGGCCGCTTTGGAGGTGACGATTCACGTACAGGGACCGAAGGGCGAGCGCGCGATCCCAATCGCCGACTTCCACTTGTTGCCCGGCAAAACGCCAGAGCGCGAAACCATCATGGAGCCGGGCGATCTGATCACGCACGTCACGCTTCCGCCGCCGCGCGCCGGAAGCAAGCAGTATTATGTGAAGCTACGCGATCGGGCATCGTTCGAATTCGCCTTGGCATCGGCCGCGGTCGTGCTCACGCTCGACGGCGGAAAAGTGACCCACGCGCGCGTGGCATTGGGCGGTGTGGGGACCAAACCTTGGCGCTCACCCGAGGCCGAGGCCGCGCTCGCCGGGCAGGCCGCCACCGCGGCGAATTTTCGCAAAGCCGCCGAAGCGGCCCTGCGCGATGCCAAGCCGCAAAGCGAAAACGGCTTCAAGATCGAGTTGGCCAAACGTTGCCTCGCGCACGCGCTCAACATCGCCACAAAGGACCGATGAAACGCCCAACGGAGTGAAACATGCAAGCTGCGCAAAAGCCGCCGACTTCACCCATTGGCCGCGACACGCCGCGCGTGGATGGACCGCGCAAAGTTACCGGGCGGGCGCAATACACCTCCGACTTTCATTTTCCTGGCCTGCTGTATGCCGTCCCGGTCGAGGCGATGATTGCCAACGGAAAAGTGACGAAACTCGACACGGTTGCGGCCGAGAAAATGCCCGGCGTACGGGCGATTTTTCATCGCGAAAACATCGGAAAAATCTTTCGCTCGACTCAGGGGCCGGGATTTGAAGGCGTCGCCGAAGAGCGGCGACCACCATTCGAAGATGACGTGGTCCGCTATTATGGTCAGTACGTCGCCCTCGCGGTCGCCGACACCTTCGAATCCGCCAAGGCTGCCGCCGATGCGGTTCGCGTAACGTACGCGAAGGAAAAACCGAACGTCGAGACCGACCTCAAGGCGGATGACGAGCCCGACATGGTTATGACGACGTTCGGCCCGCGTCACCGTTTGGACAGCCATCGCGGCGACGCCGACAAGGCCTTCGCAGAAGCGGCGGTCAAACTCGACCAAACATTCGTCACGCCGACCGAAACACACAACCCGCTTGAATTGCATGCGACCACCGCGATCTGGGAGGGCGAAAACCTAACGCTCTACGAATCGTCGCAGGGAGTTGTCAATCTGAAAGGCGTACTCGCGCAGATGTTCGGCTTGCCGAAAGAGAATGTCCGCGTGATTACGAAGTTCGTCGGCTCGGGCTTCGGCGGCAAGCTGTTTCCCTGGTCGCAATGTCCGCTCGCAGCCGCGGCGGCGCGGCAGTTGGGGAAGCCGGTTCAACTTGTCGTGAGCCGCAAGATGATGTTCCAGTCGGTCGGCCATCGCGCCCGCACTCAGCAGCGCGTGCGGTTGGGCGCAACGAAAGAGGGCAAACTCGTATCGCTGCAACACGACTACATCTATCATCGGTCCATCCTCGACGCCCACCACGAAGATTGCGGCGAAGCCACGCCCTTCCAATACAGTGTGCCCAACCTGCGCGTGACCTTTGGCCGCGCGAAGCGCAACGTCGGCGCGTCGGCCGATATGCGCGGCCCCGGCGCGGTGCCAGGGA
>Ga0206933_1042_pt1 | contig 30770 bp, 25 predicted proteins | sample Alteio_BWOrgHeat_15_FD_152937 | JGI IMG/M metagenome (GOLD analysis project Ga0206933, IMG submission 152937) | Enriched cells from forest soil in Barre Woods Harvard Forest LTER site, Petersham, Massachusetts, United States -... | ecosystem: Environmental > Terrestrial > Soil > Temperate forest >... | reverse complement strand
CAGTTGCTCGCGCTGAGAGCGCAGACCTTCACCCGCGCCACCGGAGCGGCAATCGCTTTGACAGAAGGATCAAGCATGATTTGCCGCGCGAGCGCCGGCGAAGATGCTCCTGGGTTGGGGACGCGGTTCGGCAGCGGCGCGGGTTTTTCTGGTGAGTGCGTGCGCACCGGACAGCTGCTGCGCTGCGAGGACTCCGAGACCGATCCCATTGTTGATCGCGAAAGTTGCCGGCAACTGGGCATTCGTTCCATGATCGCGGTTCCGATTCGTTGGGACGATGCGGTAATCGGTCTGCTGGAGGTGTTTTCCCCTGAACCCTATGCCTTCAGCACAAACGATCCGCTTGCCCTAAAACGGTTGGCTGGAATTGTTTGCACTGCAGTCCATCGGGCGGGTGCGGAGGCAGCTACGCCTCGGCATGAATCTGGGGAACACATTCTCGCGGAGCTCGCTTCTGCGGAACGCGATTCAGGCAAAACGACTTTGCCCTCGATTGCAACCAACCTCGACGATGAATTTCCCATCGAGACAGCGGCGGACTTGCCGCTTCCCCGTTTCTCACGCTCGCGGAAGTTTCTTCTGGCTGCGGCGGCCGCGACGGTCATATTTACAGCATCGTGGATGGTTTCTCCACGCGACTTAACCAGATTTATTGGAAGGACTTCAGCTTCAGCGTCACCGCCGGCGGCAAAGGCAGCGTCGAATCCGCCACCACCCCCCGCAGCAGCGACGGGCGGTCTCGAGGGAATACGCAAACTGGCCGAGCAGGGCGATCCCGCAGCCCAGTTCTCTCTGGGCGCACGCTATGCTACCGGGGAGGATGTTCCGCAGGATTATGCCGAAGCGGTGCGCTGGTTCTCACTGGCGGCCGAACAAGGGCACGTGGTTTCGCAAGCGACTCTGGGGGCATATTACTGGGCAGGACGCGGCGTTCCTCAGGATCCGGTCAAAGCGTATTTCTGGTCAGTGTTGGCGCAAGCAGGTGGAGATGAAGCCAGCAAGTACCGCGTCTCCGTGCTTGCTTCGCGGATGACGCACGCCCAGGTCGCGGCCGCTCAACAGCAAGCCAATGATTGGATCAAAGAGCATCAGGCGGTCAGCCAGAACTCATCCGCGCCGCGATAAATCTGTACGGGGCTGTCGGGCGAAACCTACCAGCTGTTTCCACAAACTTCGATCTGCCTACAGAAACGGAACCAGAGCCAGTTCGCCCCTGGTCGTGGCCGGTGGTATCTTCCCGGAAGGCGCGTGTGCACTGCGGTCCGGTAGGTCGTAGGCAATCAGGTGCTAGCCTTTTGGCCGCCCGGTTTGCGAAAGGCCGGCTTTTTTTCTCAGCTTGGTATAAACCTCGGGCAGGTTTTTCCTGAGCCACTTGTAACACTCCCTGCGCAGTAAGGTGTGCTTTCGGTTGTGCTCCCGGCGTCGCTCCTGGGTGCGCTTTTCTTGTGCCGTAAGTCGTTTTTTCATCCGGAGTTCTCTCTTTCTTTAAGAGATCAATTACAGTAAGAAATTCTTCATACGCGATGATACCCTGTTCACCGAATCCTGCGAGAGCCACACTGGAAAAAATGCGCAAAACAACTAGCACCATGATTTCAATTCATCGAACACTTTGAAGAATCAGCAGTCCACCGGAGGATCGAAGCATGAAATATGTTCGCACGGCTAGGCATCCAGTATTGGCTTTGGGATTGGCGTTCGCTTCGCTGTGGCTCACTGCGCCCGCGCTTCACGCCCAAGCCGCTCCAATGGCACAGTCCGCATTCCTCGTCCAGCACGATGTGCCCATGAAAACCCGTGACGGAGTTACACTTTACGCCGATATCTACCACCCCAATTCCCCTGGAAAGTTTCCTGTAATCCTGATGCGCACGCCGTACGACAAGAGCGTGACGTGGGCGGTGGGCCCGGTTTTCAAAATGGTTCCGCGCGGCTACGTGGTCATCATTCAGGATGTCCGCGGCCGTTACACGTCGGGAGGCGAATGGTATCCCTTCCGACACGAGCAAGCCGACGGTTTCGACACCGTGGAATGGGCGGCAGCGCTTCCGTACTCCGACGGCAAGGTCGGGATGATGGGCGCTTCTTATGTAGGCGCAACGCAGATGCTAGCCGCGATCGCCCGGCCGCCGCACTTAACCGCGATCGCGCCCAACATGACAGCCAGCAACTATCACGACGGTTGGACGTATCAGAGCGGCGCATTCGAGCAATGGTTCGATGAGAACTGGACGTCGCAGTTGGCACAGAACACGCTGGAACGCTTGATCCATGAGAACACGGATGCGCGAGTCGGCGTGCCCACTCTTCCACTGGCTAATTATCCTCTTTTCAATTTCGGCCAGTTGCCCGCCGACGCTCAGTTGACCCCCGTGCTTGCTCCTTACTTTCTCGACTGGCTGGCGCACCCTGATTACGACAACTACTGGAAGCAGTGGTCTATCGAAGAGCATTTTTCGGATATCGCTGTCCCCATGCTTCAGGTCGGCGGCTGGTACGACATTTTTAATGCCGGCACTCTACGCAATTACATCGGCGCAAAAGCCCACGGTTCCACCGAGGCTGCGCGCACGCAGCAACACTTGCTCATCGAAATCGGCGGACATGCCGGCTTTGGCCGCCGCATTGGCGATGTTGACTTCGGTCCCCACGCGATCGAAAACGAGTACACGGACGTCATCCTCGATTGGTACGACTTCCTGTTCAAAGGGATTCGCAATGAGTTCGCCAAGGAAAAGCCCGTCAAGCTGTTCGTGATGGGCGCCAACGAATATCGGCAGGAAGATGACTGGCCTCCGCCCCAGGCTCAGCTTACGAAATATTTCCTGCATTCCGGTGGAAAAGCGAATTCGTTACGTGGGGATGGAGCTCTTTCAACCTCTGCGCCCCAGTCCGAACCCGCCGACGCTTATGTTTACGATCCCGCGAATCCTGCGCCCACAGTCGGCGGTCCACTTTGCTGTGACGCGGAACACAAAGAACCGGGCCCACGCGACCAACGCCCGGTGGAAAACCGCGATGATGTGCTGGTGTATTCAATCGGCCCGCTGGAACGCGATCTCGAAGTCACCGGCTGGGTTACGGCCAATCTCTTCGTCAAATCATCGGCCGTTGATACCGACTTCACTGCCAAGTTGGTCGATGTCGGGCCCGACGGATTTGCGCAGAATCTCACCGAAGGCATCCTCCGCATGCGCTATCGTGCTTCGCAAGAGCATGTTGGATTGATGAATCCAGGACAGGTTTACGAGATCTCGGTCGATCTCTGGGCGACGAGCAATGTGTTTCTAAAAGGTCATTCGCTGCGGCTGGAAATCTCCAGCAGCAATTTCCCACGCTTCGACCGGAATTTCAATACTGGCGAGGAAATCAAATTCGCGCGGACATTCGTTTCAGCGACCAATACGATCCTGCATGATGCGCAGCATCCTTCGGCATTGGTGCTGCCAGTGATGCCGTCGAAGTGATTCTGAGGTGAAGACGTTCCTCACGCTTACTACTCCAGCGGTTCAGCCTAATCCGTAGAAACGTAGCTAGCTACGTTTCTACAGGACCATGCACGTTAGCGGCGGCCGGCGCTGGCGGCCATGGCGTAAGCGCTTGGCCGGCCAGCGTCTTCGCGCAAGCTTCGGAAGTACAGTGTAAAAGAACGCTGCACCAGAAACATCAACGGCAAGATGAGCAGCGGAACGTACCAAGAGAAGGCGTGCGTGGTCAATTTTGCCAGCCCAGCAACGCCCGCGGCCAGAACAAAATACGGAAACGTCAGCTGCAGGATCCGTTTCCAAATCTTCAACAGGTGGCCGCCTTCCGTGAAAGCAATAACGGCCGCTACTGGAATAGTGTTGACCAGCAGGTAGGCCGCCGCACCTAGAGCGAGGCCAATTCCTGAATTTGGTGCGGTCTGAAGGGTGAGCCATGCCGCCTCGGCTGCCATCACTGTGACGCCCACGTTAAACATGACCTTGACCGGCTTTTGCTCGCTGCTCTCAGACCACAAACATTGGATCAGTGTCGAAGTGCCGGTAATCAGAAGCGCCTCGCCCACGCTGAGTTCACTGAGAGCGAGAAGGATGAACGGCAAGTTCACCGACATTGATCCCGTGAGCCTGGGCAACGAAACTCTAAGCCTCGCTGCGAAAAGGGCGACCAGGAAAGTCGCGGTAAATCGTCCGTAGGCCGGGTGACCCCACGTCAGCGGCACCTGGAGGAGAATCCCCACGCCGCAGACAACCACGAACCCGACAAGTATTTTGCTCTTTGTCGAGAGTTGTGTCATGGCTAGTTCTCTCCGTCCTGGCCATCGCTGAAGGCCGAAGTTGCGGTCGAACTGCCCCAGACGATGCTGTTACCCCAGACCACGCTGAAGCCCGTGTCCACGGTGTTGCCCCACACCACGGAGTTTCCCCACACCACCGAGTTCGCGCTTAACACTGAGTTGCCCCAGATGATCGAGGTGCCCCACACGATCGAGCTCCCCCAAACCACCGACGTTCCCCAAGTCACGGAACTGGTGTTGACGATGCTTACCGTGTTGTTCGCAGAATTGTAGGTTGCGGTCGGAGACAAGGCCACGCCGGTCGCGACGTCGCTGCTGGCGAGTGCTGCATCGACATCGAGATAGCCGGCACCATAGGTGAAAATGTCATATTGGTTGGTGTAGAGATTGTTGTAGACGTCGTAGGAGTTGCAATAGACGCCGAATCCCTTCCACGCCGTTTTCATGATGCGCGCCTTGACCGTGTCCGGCGTCAAGGTCGGATCGCTTTGCAGCATCAGGGCGACTGCGCCGCTCACGACGGGTGTCGCCATGCTGGTACCGCTGAGTCGGAAATACTTGGTCGTGCAGGTTCCAGTGCATGTGCCGGTCGGCGGGATCTCAAGACTCGGGTTGGCCACATCGAGTGTGCTGTTCTTGACGATGAGCGAGCCAATGCGATTTCCCGGAGCGACGATATCCGGCTTGACGATGTGATCAAGCAACGTCGGACCCTTGGAGCTGTAGCTCGCGATGGCATCATCGCCACGGGGCGCGGTTCCCATGGTCCGGGTAGCGCCAACTGTGATAACTGCTGGATCGTTGCCCGGAGCGCCGATGGTGGCAAAACCGCGCGTACCCATTGAATCATCTCTGCCATCATTTCCCGCGGCCACGACGACCACGATGCCGGCGGCCCATGCCTGTTCCACCGCCTGGCAGAGCGGATCTAAAGTGTAGCTTTCAAAAACTGGACGTCCCAGTGAAAGATTGATGACCCGAATGTTGTATTGCGTCTTAAGCGCGATGGCTCGCTGAATCGCGGCGATCACCAGGCTGTCGGTGCCCGCGCCGTTCTGATCCAGCACACGCAGGTTGATGATATTGACGTTGGGAGCCATGCCCACGATCTGTTTCGAATAGCCGCTCCCGCTGCCGGAGGCTGAACCGTTTCCACCGATGATGCCGCTGACGTGAGTGCCATGGCCGTAAGCATCTACCGCAGAGGTAATTCCCGGAACAAAACTCTCGCTGTGAATTACGCGGGTTCCGCTTGCGGTATGAAAGTCGGCATGATCAGCGACCCCGCTGTCGATCACTGCAACTCCGACTCCCGTGCCGTCGAATCCATATTGCTGTGCCGCCACATCCGCTTCCACAGCCGACGCAAAGCTCTCGTAATCGCTGAGACGAACCTGGCGATCCGGCGAGACATAAAGAACATCGGGATCGCTCTGCAATTGGGCAAGGGCCGAAACTGGAATTCTGAAGGAAGCGGCTTTAATGCTATGCAGCTTGCTCTTCAGCGTTGCGCCACGAGCCGACATCCGCTGATAGTGTTGAGCAGTGGGAGTGACCTTGAACTGCACGATGACGTCGACCATTGCATTGGGATTGTGTCGGTCGATGTCCCGAGCGAACTTCCCGGCGTAAGGTGTCGCGCCCGACTGTTGATCGAGCGTTCGTGACGACGCAAAGCTCGCGGTTGCGAAGAGTGCCGGAATTGCCAGGCGCAAAAGCGCCTTTCCGATTCCCTTCCATTTCTCGGCTGATAGTCTTCGTGGCTTCATTGATGGATCGCTCCAATTACTCTCAAAACCTGTCATGCGATTAACTGCCCCAAACTGCCGATGCCATGAACGAGACAGCGTGATTAAGCGCCGCTGGCGGAATGACTTGAACTGTTTCATAAGCTAGAACTGTGAAAAAAGCCAGCCATCCCATTTGGTTCGTCATTCGCACCTGAAAGCTCCTGTAAGTTGAGATCTTCTTCGCTGGTGTAAGGTGCAGGTCGAGGACCAAAGTTGATATGGTCTAAGCGATTTATAATCAGCACGTTAATCGATATTCACGCATCAGGCACGGGGACAGATTGTCCTCTCAGAACGTGACCACTATGCGGATGTGATTGACGAATAAGATGGATGGATCGGTAGCCCCGGAAAGGGACAAACTGTCCCATTCGCACGGCCAGATCGATGGAATTAAGGCGATTTCGAGAGGGCTTTGCTGAAGAGAACATTGGTAGGCGCGGCAGGAATTGAACCTGCAACCCTCGGATTAGAAATCCGATGCTCTATCCGTTTGAGCTACGCGCCCGCTTTTGCTTAACAGAAATTGCTGCCCTTACAAGCATCGGATTTTGGATGCGATGCCTGCAAGAAGTCCGATGCTCTATACCGTCCATTTTACACACTCCGTTCCCTCAGCAGATTAAGCCTCCGCGGTAGTTGGCAGGCGCGACGCAGATCGGCAGCAACCTTGGTGAAACGGCTTCGCCTATCGCAATGTCAGGTGCATTGCGTTTCCCTGTCGTTCAAAGTTGATTTGTAAGATCGTAGGATGGTCTTTGGAGAAGCTCCCCACGACAACTGCCGACTGTACGTATTTGTCGGGCGTAGAACGTACGCGAACACGAATGCGGTGTGCGCCAGCCGCTACGGGGATAGTTTGACTCTCTCGGGCATCTGTTCGAAATAAATTCCAACGCTTTTTGCCTTGATCACGCAACGGGCGTTCGTACACCAAATTGTTGTCGATCCACAGCGAGAGATCTGCCGCTGAGAACCGATGCTCGACCCGCACGTTCAAAATAGAATCTGGAACCGCTTGCGGCGCCTTGGCAGCGGCCACTTTGCTTAAGTTCTGAGCGACAGCATCTGGCTTGCTCGCCGTTGGGGGCGGCTCCCCATCCGTGGTGAAAGTCGATGCCGGACGAATTGGAGCTGAGCGTGGCGGTTGCGGATTCTTTCGATACGCAAACAGACTCAGAATGACCGTCGCAAGCAAAATTGCAAGGCCTGCGGAAATTATGGGACGGCGCCAACAGAATGCACCAAGTTGCGCGATGGATGAGAATGCTTTTTTCGCATGACGAGCCGCTGCTTCAGGAAAGCTAGCCGGGGCAAGATTCGCTGCAGAATTGCGATCCGGGATAGCGCCACCTTCTGCCGTTGACGACCGCGTTACGCTCGATGTCTTCGTTGCAATATCTTGATAGTTCTGGCGCAGTTCGTGGACGTCTAAAGCGAACTCCAGCGCACGCTGATAACGTTGCCCAGGATCCTTTGCCATCGCCCGCGCGATTATTGCATCCAATGCAGCGGGAAGATCGGGATCAAGTGCTGTTGCTCGGAGCGGTTCGCGGTTGGCTACCTTAAAGCAAACTGTAGTTGCGCTATTACCTTGAAAAGGGCCGTAGCCAGTAACCATCCGGTAGAGAACCGCTCCTAACGAGAACACATCGGACCGATTGTCGACTGGCTCACCATCCAACTGCTCGGGCGACATATAAGCTGGGGTGCCCAGAGCGCGGCCCGGCAGCGTCATGTTTCCGTTGTTCATCTTCGCAATGCCGAAATCCGCAATCTTAGCGTGGCCTTCGGCAGTCACCAGGACGTTTGCGGGTTTCATGTCGCGGTGGATTACCCCTTGCCCGTGAGCATGGTCCAGCGCTTCCGCGAGTTCCTCGGTTAGCAAGAGTGCAGTATCCAGAGATAATTTCTTGGGTTCTTGCGAAAGTCGTTGGTCCAGGGATTGACCCGCGACAAACTCCATAACGATGAAAGCCATGTGGCTTTCCGGATCTTCGCCGGTGTCGAAGATGGTTACGATGCCGGGATGTAGCAAGCGGCCGGCTGCCTGAGCTTCGAGAAAAAACCGCTCCCGGTAGTCCCGGTCCTCCTCCGGATTCTGGTGGGCGAGAGAGATCGCTTTAACCGCTACAAATCTATCGATCTTAGGATCCCGAGCCTTGTACACAACTCCCATGGCTCCTCGACCCACCTCGCCCAGGATCTCGTATCGTCCAAAACGTTTGCCCCAGCGAGTTTCCATATTCGTTAATCGCGGTTCTGCGGAGAAACACCTGGCTCTAGTGTAGAAGCCTTGCCTGAATAGAGAGTGTTCGGCACCGTACCAGCGCGGTTACAGTGGTAATCAATTCGTTGTGACTCCCAGGTAGCTTATCCGAGAAGACCCACTGCCCATGTCGCACGAAGGCATCAGTTCCTCCGTAATGGAATCGCGGGCTATTCCTACAGCACCAACCGTATTGGCGACGTCCCTATACGAAGATAATGTGGCAGGGTATGGTTGGCGGACTTTTCGGGTTGTCCTGGGTTGGCGTAGCGGTTATAGGCACACTCGATTTCTTGCCGGCCGCCTTTTTTGACGAACGGAGAGAACATGCACGTCTGGCCGATGCTATTCGTTGTCTTGCTCATCGTTTTGATTGCCGGGATCTCGGTGCTTCATGGAGCGGGTGTCCTCCTCGAAAGCCTAAGCAACCACCGCGGGTTGGACTGAGGCATGAGTTTTACAGCCGGCAAACATGTCGCTCCGACTTTCCTTTTCATCGTCGCAGTGATAATCGTCGCGGCCTTGGTGTACTTGGGTAGGGCCAAAAGCCATAGTTACCGTCCCAGCGCCGCTCCGATGGACCAAAACTAGTCAGAGACCTTCCCCACGGACCACTCTGTCCTCCGAAAAAACCTTGTCAGCCCAGCTAGGCGAAAATTGGCCGGAATCGTTGCAAGAATTAACCCTGATCTCGGTTTATCAGCGGTTGAGTCGCCGTCGTATACGGCCTGCATTCATGGATTTAGCGGATGATCTAGTATTTACCCACCGTGCATTGCCAAGGTTGCGATGGCTGGGCTAGAAATCGGACTGCAAACCATCTCTTCCCACTATCGAGGCTGTCAATGAGACTTCTACGCATTGTTTTTGTAGTTCTGATTGCCATTTCTGCAGCCCAGTTGAGTAAGGCGCAGCAACAGCGCGGGTGGATCCCTCGGGGTATTGAAGTCCTCCAACGAGAAGCGTCGTCACGAACGGAATTCACACTGGACCACTCCATGCTGGTGTTCGCGTCCAAGTTAGACTCGGACAATGAAGAACTGCGGCGCGTCGTCGCCGGTGTGAGTGGAGTTTCGGTGCGCAGATATCGTCTTCCGGACACCAGGATGTACGATCCGGCGGATTTGGGCGCATTGAAAAAGGAGTACCACGCGGCTGGCTGGAAACAACTGGTGAACAACCACGAGAAAAGCGGAGGGCCAGGGGTGACCGATATCTGGTTCCGGCTGGACAATAATGCGGTGAGCGACGTGGCGATTCTCGTTGCCAAGTCGAATGAGGTTAACTTTATCACTGTATCCGGGTCTCTCAGTCCGCTCGACCTCATCCACCTTGGAGGCCACTTCGGAATCCCGAAGATTGAAGGTGGAGTTTTGGTGCCGAATGCTCAGCGATACCCGCAATAGCGAGGAAGTTTGCCAACTCGATGTCTGACACTGTTAAACGCCCCGTTGGCCGGGACGTGCCAGAAAACTCCACGCGACTAATTCCTTGGCTTGGACAAGCAACGCAGACGTTTCATAAGTCCTGCGCTCGTCGCCGCTCGCAACTTCCATTGCCATCCAGCCAATCGAGAAGAGAGCGAACGCTGGCCCGAGCCAGGGCAATCGAGCAATCAGCAGCTCCGTAGTAGACGTTGAGGCTGTCGCCGTCGGAGTCCATCGTATATCCGCAGGGAAACACAACATCATCGACGTCGCCGTGACGCTCATAATCGGCCTCGGGCCCAAAGATCCACGAATCTCCTCGCAGTAAGCACTTTGCCGGATTCTCAAGCTCGAATAGCGCCAAGCCCAAGCGATACAGACAGCCCGAAGGCGTGTGCCGCACTCCGTGATAGAACACGAGCCAGCCTTTGGAAGTCTCGATGGGCGGCGGCGACAAACCAATCTTGTTCGCATCCCACCAGGCGCCGCGGCGCGCCTCCAACATAAGCTTGTGCCTACCCCAATAACGCAGGTCGGGAGAGTACGAAACCCACATGTGCGATCCCAGCGGCGTCATCGGACGATGAATAAGCGCCCAGCATCCATCGATTCGCCGAGGCAGAAGCGCGGAGTCCTTATCATCTGCCGGCATGATGACGCCGTAGCGCTCGAAGCTGCGGAAGTCTTTGGTCAGAGCCAGCGACACTCCGGGGCCGCCGCGGGAATAAGAGGTGTACGTTACAACGTATTGCTGCAACTCGGGCACGAAAGTGATGCGAGGATCCTCAATGCCCCAGATTTCCTCGGGATACTCCGCCGGGCTCGGCATCAAGGTCGGTTCTTTATCAATTTGCCAATTGTCCACTCCATTGCGCGAGCGGGCGGCGCAAAGATGGGATAAGCCTCGTCGGTCTTCGACGCGGCACAGTAGCAGGGTTGAGCCGTCCGCGAGCAGGGTCGCACCTGCATTGAAAACACTATTAATGGAGTAAGGCCAGTCCTTGGCTGTCAAAATCGGATTGGCAGGATGCCGAAGCAACAGCGGCTCGTGACGAATTATTGTGGCAACGCTCATATTTTCACTCAGTGGAAGCAACAAATATCTCACGCTTCGTTCCGAAACCATCGGGTTCTGGCGACGAGCGCATTTCCAGCAGAGCCATCAAGAACGATAGCGTGGATTCGGCACCCTGGTTCTGGTTGGCGCGGTCGGGATGCAGGCCGTCTCGGCAACCGCCGGTGGAGGAATCGTAGAGTGGGAGTTGCAGATCGTTATCGCCGAGGAACCAGTTGAAAGCCGACCAAGCCTCATTTCGCCACCTCCCGTCTCCGGTCAGACGGTAGGCTTGCAAAGAGGCCGAGACTGCGCCAGCAGCCTCCAGCGGTTGTTGATCGAATCTGGCTTTATCACCGGCCTGGCGATAGAAGCCATCCGATCCGATCGGTACAAAGTGGCCATTAGTTTCGCAATGCTGTGTTTTCAGCAGCCAATCCAGTGCTTCCAGGCCAGCGGACACCATGCGATCATCTGAGCAGGCAGATCCCACGAGTAGCAACGCCTGAGGTAATCTCGCGTTTCCGTAGGCCAGAATGTTTTCGAACCACTTCCAATCTGGGGTTCGGATCGAGTGGTACATTTCGAGCAAGCGCGTGCTGAGGACTGACCTTATTTTCTGCGCGTCCCGGTCTCCCGGATAAGAATCGAGATATTCCTGAATTCCAAGCAAGCAGTAAGCCCATGCGCGAGGACTATAGAATTCCATTACAGCGGGCAGGGAGAGTTCGAACAAACGCCCGGCAGCACACCTCAATCCTTGATCCTGGGAGCGCCCCAAAACTGTCCCGAGGCCCCACAGCGCGCGCCCATGACAATCTTCAGAGCCAGCGGCTTCGATCCAACGGCGATCGTAGCCCAGAAAGTTTCTGAATCTGCCCTTCTCGGGATTAAACGCATGTTGCAAGAACGCCAAATAACGGAAGGAAGAATCTGATGCGCGAGGCATTGCCTCTCCGGAATCGCCTTTGCGCAGTTGCTCCGATTGCACCGTGAACACGAGTGCACGCGCATTGTCGTCGGTAGTGTATCCCTCGGCGTAATTAGGGACGGTGAAGATTGCGTGCTGCAACATTCCTGTGTCGTCGGCAAGCCTGGCGAAGTGTTTTAGGCTCAGTTCTGGCAACTGATTCAAGGTTTTTTGTGCCACCTGGGCGGAGACCTGCACGTGCGGACTTTCCATGCGGTCGCTGCGAACATGAATAAAACTCTCCATGTAGCCCTGGGCTACTCTCTTCCAGACCATCTCGCGCGCGAACAGGTAAGCGCGCTTGCGCATGGCATGGCGTATCGCCGGAGTATCCAAAAGCTCGACCGTTTTCCTCGCAATAGCATCCGGATCCTCGAAAGGAACCAGCGCGCCGCGGCGGTCGTCCAGCAACTCGATCGCATGCCAGTACGGTGTCGAAATAATTGCCTTGCCCGCACCCAACGCATAAGCAAGCGTTCCGGAAACCACCTGCGCCTCATGGCGGTAGGGAGTGATGTAAATGTCCGCCGCGCCAATGAACTCAACCATCTCCTCCGGGCTGACAAAGCGGTTGTGAAAGATCACGTTCGATTCCACGCCCACATAATTTGCCAAAGCTTGCAAGTGAGATCGATACTGATCGCCCTCGCGACGGAGAATGTGCGGGTGGGTCGCGCCCGCGACGATGTACACAACGTTCTTGTGCTGGGACAAAATCTGAGGCAACGCCTGAATCACGTTTTCGATCCCCTTGTTCGGCGAGAGCAGACCGAATGTGAGCAGCACCGCCTTTCCTTCCACGCCGAAGCGATCCTTGTAGAAATTGGGATCGAGGAATGGCAGGTCGGGAACGCCGTGAGGAACCATATCGATCTTGCTGCCCGGCACTTTGAAGATTTCTTGCAGGAACTGGGATGAAAGCTGGCTCATCACGATGAGTCGATCCGAAAGCTCCGCAATCCCTTCCATCACCATGAGCTGGTCAGGATTCGGTTCGCGCAGAACGGTGTGCAAGGTGGTCACCACCGGCATCTTCAGATCACGCAACAGCTGCAAGATGTGGCTGCCGGCGGGTCCGCCGAAAATTCCATACTCGTGCTGCAGGCAGACCATGTCGATATTGTTGAAGTTCAAGAACTCAGCGGCCTGTTCGTACGATCTTAAGTCGTCCTGGACAAGCGACCATCGCACACGCGCAGGATAGTCATATCCTTCTTTTGTATCGTTTACGGGCAGCGCTAACAATCGAGCGGTGCCGTATTCGGCGGATATGGCCGCGCACAGGTCGGTGGTAAAGGTCGCAATTCCACATTGCCGGGGCAGGTAATTTCCAATGACTGCGATCCGGCTCGGCAAAGATGGCTTTGATTGCGATCGCCGCCGGGTTACGGAAATTCCGTCCCGCAGCACGGGGCGCGGCCCGGCGACTTCTAACATTTCCCTGGGGAGCACTGTGTTCGGTAGCGACATGGGCTCCTATATTTGCCGAGAAGGGCTGCTGAGATGAGGTCGAAGTCCCGATAAAACTGATACGCCACATGACTTGCTCGTAGGCTATCGGTTACCGGCGTTGGTCCGTCCATGAGTAAAGCTTTGTCTCTCAAGTATTCAATAGAAGTGGGGTTGAGAACTGATCAAAATTGACCACATATTCCCCGGTGGGACGCGGGAGGCGAAAAACAGTAGCCCGTATGAGACTTGCGAGTGAGGCTTAAGGGTCGGAATCGAGGGTGCGGACGACAAACGAAGGCCCGTAGCTCACGCTACGAGCCGCGTCGTTGAATTCGTCGGTCTACTGTTGCCGCCGTTCTTCTGGAGCAGCCTCTTTTTCTGGCTTAGGTGCGTTCTCCGGACGGGCTTCAGCTTGCTTGGGAGCGGTTTCTTTCTCTGGCTTAGGCTCGTTCTCCGGACGAGCTTCAGTCTGTGGTCGGGGAGCGGCTTCGGGACGCGCCTGGCTTTGACCGTGAGATTCGTTTTCGGGCTTAGCCGCTGCGACGGGACGCGCTGCCTCTGGGCGAGGTGCCGCCTCCTTGGGCTCCTGTTGAGTGGATGCCTTCTCGGGTTGAGGCGCCGCCGCGTGAGCGGTCTCTGGACGAGGCGTATTCTCCGGACGCGGTGCACTGGCTTTCTCCGAAGCGTTCGGTGGGCGCGGTACGTCATTGCGTGTTGGTTCGGTTGCAGCGCTCTTTTCCGCTGGCTTGTACGGTGCTCCCGCCTCTTTTGCCGGAACAGCGGCGCGGTCATTCATTGCGCCCGGCTTAGGAGTGGCGGCAATCGCCGGCTTGCCTTGGTTTACCGAGGCTCGTTGCTGCGGGTTCGCCAGAGCAGCCTGTGCGTGTTGGGTTTGAACGGCCAAAGGCGCGATGTGCCTCTCGTGTGCCGCAGCCTCTTGTTGGGAGTTCGGACGGGCAGTGACTCCACCGGTGCCGCCGTTGTAGCTGACGCGGTTCACCGTCGTATTGTTGATCACGGTGGTGTTGTACGTATTGTGGATATTGGTGACGTTCACGTTGTTGACGGCGCGGTTGTACGCAAACTGTCCGTTGTCCCAGCGGCCGCCCTGGTAACCATCACCGGTGTAGCCATAGCCGTAGTTGATTCCGCCATAGAAGCCCACGTGCGGACCCCAGTAGCCTTCATTGAAAGCGTACCCGCCGTTGCCCCAACCCCAGTAGCCGGGAGTCCAGAGGAAACCAACTTGCGGAGCCATTACCCACGTCCCCGGCACCCAGTAATAGTCGCCCTGGCTGTAAGCCCAGTACCCAGGCGTCCACATGTAGCCTTGGGCGGGGAGGGGCGGCTGCTCGTATACGGGCAGGGCTGGCGGGGCGATGGTAATAGAGATTCCAATTTGCGCGAACGCTGCAGCCGACACGGCCAGCATTATGAGCGCTAACAGAAAAGAACGAACGGATGGGATGACACGCATTATCTTTCCTCTTGCTTGTTCATCCTTGGCTTGCCCGGTGATGCTCTGCTGCTGCGGGTTGCGTGGATGGACAGGCACGATTTCCGGGCGAAACGCGTTCAGTACGTGTCTCGCTCGCAAACAGTTCTGCCATCACCTTCTCACCTCTGGACTCTAGCGTCTGGTCAATAACGCTCACAACGAATTCGCAGACCAGCAAACACCTAAGGAAGACACGGCCAGATTACAGCGGATTTCCAACGAACTGAGCAAAATTGAACATCATTGTCGATGCCGGACACTGCATCATGTCGTCATGGCAACCAAACGAAAACCACTGTCAGTACGTTGCCCTACCTGCGGAGCTAAGCCAGGGGAAAAATGTGAACTTGGCACTGGCCAACCCCGCACAGATCCGCATCGAGATCGGCGCTTGACGGCATAGCTAAGGTAACGAGGTGTGGGAGGGTTAATCGAGCCGAAAACCGCGACTTGATAGGGCTCACGAGGTCACGATACCGCCTCCGTCACGATTTGTGCCAAGCCGGGCCCTATTTAAGACTAAAATCATCACAGATGAGTCCTGCCGCGAAGAAGAAGAACCGCGAATTCGATCCTGATGTTTTCCTTGCGACGATTGGCGATGGCAGACGAAACATGGCCATTGATAAGAAGAAAACCATCTTCGCCCAAGGAGATCGGGCGGACGCTGTTTTTTATATCCAATCCGGCAAGGTGAAGCTCACTGTCGTGTCCCAGACTGGCCGCGAAGCCACTATAGGAATGTTACGCGAGGGAAACTTCTTTGGGGAAGGCGCGCTGGCAGGCCAGGCTCTGCGCATGGGATCGGCAGCTGCGATGACCGATTGCGAGCTTCTACGGATCGACAAGAAGGCGATGATGGAAGCGCTTCATCGCGAACATGCGTTTTCCGATATGTTCGTCGCGTATTTGTTGTCGCGGAATATCCGCTACGAAGAAGACCTGGTCGACCAGCTATTCAATTCCAGCGAAAAGCGGCTGGCCCGCGTCCTTCTATTGCTGGCTCACTTTGGCAAAGAAGGCGTGCCAGAAACCGTCGTCCCCAAAATAAGTCAGGAAACGCTGGCAGACATGGTTGGGACGACGCGTTCGCGGGTGAGCTTCTTTATGAATCGATTCAGGAAGCTGGGTTTCATCCAATACGCCGGCGGTATTGAAGGTGGCTTGCAAGTCCACAGTTCACTGTTGAACGTCGTTCTGCACGACTAAGCACGCCATGAGTGCAACTCGATATCTTGTAGTGCGCAAGCCTGTTATTCGTTCGCTGCGGTAACCTTGGGCTGATCGGCGCGCCAAATGTACAGATATTTCTCGTCGCTCGACGTCTCCACCGGAATATTTCTCTCTCGGGTTACGCGGTTCAATGCAGAGCGAAGATTCTGCATTTTTTCGCCGTTCAGGCTGCTCAAGGGAACCTTAACCGCTTGCCGTGCGTTTAGCTTCGAAAGGTCGGATAAAATATCCGCCACTGCTTTTCGATGTTTTCCCTTGCGACCCTGCGGAACGTCCGACCGATTCAACGACGCATAGTGGGTGCTGCTACCGTTGCCGTTACGTCCCATTGCGGTGCCTCCCTTCGTCGGCTACCGTATCGGTGATGGGAGAAATCCTACGGCAAAGAATCGTATCCTGCAACTAAAAATCTATGCGAAACCTGCGTAGCGCGGCGATCCGCCAACCATTGCATCCTCTTAAGATTCGCTTTATCAATGATCTGCATGGTCTCCGTTGCGCTAAGACTTGATAAGAGTTCACCCGTATGATTTGCGCAGCGCTAGGATGATTGACGGTATGGGTGCTGCGAAGACGCTCGGAAAGTAACTGACGCTGCAGTGATTCGTCCTGGGGCTTTCTTTGAGGGGGGCACCCAACCGCGACTCCCATTGCACGAAAAAATGAAACTCAAATTCGACCCTAACACCTTCCTTGCGACAATTGGCGAGGGCAGGAAGATCTTGGCGGTTGCGAAAAAGCAAACGATCTTCACTCAAGGAGATACGGCAGACGCTGTTTTTTATATCCAAACCGGCAAAGTGAGGCTCACCGTCGTGTCCAAAACCGGAAAGGAAGCCACCATCGGCATATTGAACGAAAGAGATTTCTTTGGCGAGGGCGCGCTGGCAGGTCAGATGGTTCGCATGGGATCTGCGGCGGCGATGACCGATTGCGAGTTGCTGCGCGTGAACAAGAAAGCGATGATTGAGGCCCTTCACCGCGAACACGCATTTTCCGATATGTTCGTCGCGTACCTGCTGGCGCGGAACGTCCGCTATGAGGAAGAGTTAGTCGACCAACTTTTTAATTCAAGCGAAAAGCGATTAGCCCGCGTCCTTCTATTGCTGGCTCATTTCGGCAAGGAGGGGAATCCGGAAACCGTCATTCCCAAGATCAGCCAGGAGATGCTTGCAGAGATGATCGGCACCACTCGCTCGCGAGTGAGCTTTTTCATGAACCGTTTCAGAAAGCTGGGTTTCATCCATTACAACGGCGGACTGCAGGTCCACAGTTCACTGCTCAACGTTGTTCTCCACGATTAGCTTCCGTGACCTGCTACCAGGGAACACACCGCTAACGCTGACGAAGGGGAGCATCCCGTTTAATTTGTAAGCTGGATCGGAATTTCTCCCTGTTACTCTCGAGATGTGAGCAATTTTGAACAGAATCGTTTCAGGGCTGCCCTGTATATCTTAGCGGCATGGCCGGCAACAATACTCTACTCTGCATTCACCGGGAGCCCGCCCAACTCAGTTTGCTGCAAGAATGGATCGCCCCACCCCAAGTAGCGGGGCAGACATCTTAGTTCTCAGAGAAAGCAATCTCGTCGCTATCCGCGGCGCCGGCGTTAGCACACTTCGGGCCGTCCACTGTCTCCTGGGCAGAAATCGAGATCGCACCGTTGCGAGCCAGAGCCTTCCCACGGAGCACGCCGCCATTGAGCGTGACACTGGTAAGCGCCATCATCTTGCCCACGACAATGCTGCCCTTCCCGACCGTCGCCGACGAACCGACCTGCCAGTACACATTGCATCCTCTCCCGCCCTTGCCGGCGAGATTTACAAGAACTTTGGAATTCGGAGCGGTCGTCAGAGTCGTGCCGATTTGAAAAATCCACTGCGCGTTGGAATTCCCCTGAGCGTCTAGTTTCAAGGTGCCGGTCAATTGCGCCGCCGATGTAAAGCAGTAAACTCCGGGAATGAGCTTCATGCCGCCCAGATTCACGCCCGTAAGGGTAGTGCCACAATGCGCAGATGCGGCTTGGTTGTATGCTGTCGTGAGACCTTTCTGCGCTGCAGCCGTCACTGGACTGGATTTGAGGAACAACTGGCCCTTCACTTGAGACGGCTTGATTCCCTTCACCGTGGGTGTCGGAGCGCTGCCGACGTCACCGATTATGAACGTGTGGGCGCTGACATTGGTCACCCCGGAGCCGCCCAGCAAGCCAAATTTATCGGCTGCGCCCAGGTTGATTTTCACAGTGTCGGAATCAGTTTGGGCATATGCGCCGATTCCCGACAATGACAGAGCCAGCAAAGAGATCGTAAACAGCTTCATAGATTTCCTTTCGTAACTTTCTGAGTACTTAACCTTCGCTCCGCACTCTATACGACCCGTTGGGTGACGGTCTGCGCAGTATTGATCACATTGCTAATTCAGAATTTCCGTGCTGCGAGCGGGGAATTTGGGCAGCAGCGAGGCAGAGAAAAAGCCGGACCCCGGGGGAGGTCCAGCGTGACAAGCAGCATATAGCGCAGTCGTGAGGGCCCGAACGTCGATGTTGCGAGTCCGACACTAACCCATGACTTGCGCATCGAACAGGCCGAATAATACATTTTCCAAACTGGGAAGACTGGTCAAAATTGCACAGTTGGGAAACAATCGAACGATGCAAACCAGGCACGCTTTGTGACGAGTTATATCGTCACCGCTCGTTGGGGAGGCTTCAGTGCCATCTAGCCCCTTAAAGCTACGTCTTCACACTGCACTGCGGCCGCTCACCAGGTTGATCACCAGGACGACCAACGCTACGACCAGCAGCAGATGGATCAGGCCACCGGCTATGTGCAGGCTGAAACCTAGAAGCCAGAGAATCAGAATCACAACAAAAACTGTCCAAAGCATATTTATCTCCTCAGTCTTTCGGATTACTTATGTCTGCTTCGCGTTCGACCCCAGTTGAACCCCGTGGAACCATTTCCCACACTCCAGACAGAATGGTTTGGATCGTGAGGTAATCAGCCCGCAGAACGGACACATTCTCGGGGATCCGGCTTCGCCGCGGTGTGTTTTCGTCCCAACCAGCTTGCGCAGCGAATTCGTCAGGAAGGTGCGCAAGTTACGCAGGTGGACCGGAAGAGGATGCAAGACAGACCTACCCTTTCGCGTTGTCGAACAAACTTAGAGTGACACATCCGCGAGAGCGATTCTGAGCAAGATTGCTCAATTTATGACAAGGCGCGAGCTGAAATCGCCAATCTTAAGTGTTCTTCGTAAACCCTTAAAGTGAGCAATTCAGATCAGCAATCGTTTCGCGCCTGGGCGATCATGATTAAGAGACGAGCACTTCTTCTCTCTCTTTCAGGTCCTCTGAACTAAGTCAGCCCATCTGAAGTTCTCTTTTCTTAGATCCGCAACTCCCAAAGGAATGAATCATGAAAAAGTCAGTTTCACTGCTGCTGATGAGCTTGATGGGCCTGGTTGGAACTTACGCGTGGGCAGACTCCAGTCATGAAGACACGGTCGAGCGCATGCAAAAGTCGGTGGACGTTCTTAGCGAGATTATGTCGACGCCAGACAAGGGAATTCCCGAAGAAGTCCTGAACGACGCCAAGTGCATCCTCGTGGTGCCGCACCTGATTAAAGGCGGTTTCATTTTTGGCGCCAAACATGGTCGTGGAGTGGCCTCGTGCCGTACGTCAACCGGCTGGAGTGCGCCCGCATTCGTATCCGTTGGCGGTGGTAGCTGGGGATTGCAAATCGGAGTCGAAGGCGTGGATCTAATCATGCTGGTAATGAACGAACAGGGCTTCCAGCACCTACTGTCGAGCAAGTTCGAACTGACCGGTGAAGCATCGGGTGCGGCAGGCCCAGTGGGCCGTCATGCGTCGGCAGGAACTGACTGGAAGATGAACACGGAAGTGCTGACCTACTCGCGTTCGAAAGGTGTGTTCGCTGGCCTGACTCTCGAGGGCGCAGTGGTGGAGCAGGACAACGACTCTACTCGCGCCATTTATGGCAAGCACATTGAATTTCGAACCATCCTTTCGGGAAAGGGACCGACTCCGGAAAGCGTGGAGGCATTCTTAAAGGCCGTCTCTGAAGCCGGCCACCAGGCACGCGTCGCCGAAGCTAAGGAAGATGCTGAAAAGAAATAGAACGGGGCTGTGAGTTTGCGGAGCAGAGCGAAGGCCGACCGGGACCCTAACGCGGTTTCGGTCGGCATTCGAAGCTCCTGAAAGGTGGCACTTACGTCAATAAATCTACGAAGGTGTTTTTGGGCTCAATTAGCCTGCCTTGTTCTCTGGCCGGCGATTTCCTTGGCGCAGTCGCCCGACCTCGATCAAAACCTGGCGGCCTGCCGGGCGGGTCGAGAGGCTTGTGATCGCTCCAAGTTGAGCCAGGCACAAATAGCCGGGCTGGAAGTGCTTGCCCGGGAACACAATGTTTCCAATTGTAGAAATGGCTTCGACTCATGTGACCATTCGCAACTCACGGGACCGCAAGCGACTGCGTTGGCCGTCGCCGACCACCAGAAGAACTTCTCCAATTGCAGAGACGGCATTTCGCCTTGCGACCTTTCACAATTGACTCAATCCGAGGCCCGGGACTCTTCAGTCGCAGCCCACCAACGCAATCTTGAGGACTGCGAGGATGGAATAGGGGCTTGCGATCACTCCAAATTGACTCCGTCGGAAGCCGGGGCGGTCGACACTGCCAGACGTGAACTGAATGTGTCCGATTGCAAGAATGGCACTGGGCTCTGCGATCACTCCAAACTTACCGCTGTGGAAACCAGCGAGGTGACTGCGGCGGAACACCAGCGCAATGCGCAGAATTGTAGAAACGGCTGGGACGAGTGCGACGTCTCCAAACTCACGCCCTTGGAAACCAGTCAGACCGTCGCCGCGGATCACCAGCGGAATGTCGCTGAGTGTAAGGGCGGCCAGGAAACCTGTGACTACTCGAAACTGACAGCCTCCGAAGCGAAGATGCTGGCCGATTCTGAACAGCAACGTAACTACGCGGCCTGTTTGAAGGGATACGGTTATTGTGATCGTTCCCAACTGACGCCCGCGGAAGCGGGGGCGATTCCAGCCGAACAAAAACCACCCTCCCGGTAGGAATCAAGTACAGGGCATTCGCGATAGAAATCTTCCAAAGGAGAACAACGATGACGACCAGCGAACCAAAGAAATGCGGTCATCTGGTCAGGCTTGCAAGGAGGCCGGGTCCAAGGAGGTGGAGATTGCGTGCCAGTGCGATCACGGACCTTGCCCGCTCACCATATGAAAACCGCAGGTAACCCTTGGTGTGCAAGGGGCATCTCAGATTGGCCGAGGAGAGTCCGTTAATGAATATGCGTCGAATGATGAGCTTTTTGTTAGTAATCGCGGGTTTCGCGGCCTTACCGCTGGCGGAGGCGCAAATGTTGGTGGACTCGCCCGGCACGGTAGCCTCGGCCAGCACAACGAACAATCTGGCAGATATTCCGTACACGCGTCCGACTGAAAAAACCAAGCTGCACAATTATTTTCTCGACACGGTGGGCCCGTATCCGATCATCGGTGCGGCGTTCGCCGCTGGCATTAACCAGGCAAACAATGCTCCGCCGGAATGGAAGCAAGGTGCAGAAGGCTATGCCAAGCGATTCGGGTCCGACTTCGGCATCGCCGGCGTAAGCACGACGGCACGTTATGCACTTTCAGAAGCCTTTAGAGAAGACACGCTGTATTACCCTTGCGAGTGCAAAGGCTTCTTGCCGCGGCTAAGCCATGCCATGATTTCGACATTCACCGCGCGCCGCGGTGACGATGGCCACCGCGTGTTCTCGATTCCCGATCTCATCGCTCCCTACGCCGGCTCCATGACTGCCGTGTATGCGTGGTATCCAGACCGCTACAACTACAAGGACGGTTTTCGCATTGGCAACTACAGCCTGCTGGCATACATCGGCGGCAACGTCGCTCAGGAGTTCCTGGCTCACGGGCCTCACTCCCTGCTTTCCCGTATGCACCTTAGCAATTCGCACCCAGCGCCAACTGCGGGGTCAAATCCTTGATGGACCGCAGTTCCAGTGCGGTTGCAGGCGTGGATACCGGGCTGCAGATGCCCGTGTCTGCTACTCTGAGTTCCTTCTGGGGCGTGATAAACCAGTTTCTAGAATGGTTTGGCGATCTCGGTCTGTTTTTTTGGCAGGTCGCGCGCGCCGCCGTTACGCCACCGTTTGAGTTCGGCGAATTGTTTCGTCAACTCGATGAAATTGGATCAAAGTCGCTGCCTCTGGTGGCATTAGCAGGCGCAGCCACCGGCGTCGTACTTTCTTTACAAGCCCGATACAGCCTGACGCGCTTTGGAGCGAAGTCCCTGCTTCCCGCTGCCATCGTGTTTTCCGTGATCCACGAGACCGGCCCGATCATTACTGGCTTGGTCGTGAGCGGCCGAGTCGGCGCGGGCATCGGCGCGGAACTGGCCTCGATGAAAGTAACTGAGCAAATCGACGCCATCGAAGCATCCGCAGTGAACCCTTATCGTCTGCTGGCTGCGACCCGCATTCTGGCTTGCATCCTGATGCTGCCATTACTCACCCTCGCCGCCGATCTATGTGGCGTGGTTATGGGCTGGGTCGCGCAGGCGTTCGCCGAGCCGGTTTCGTTGCACCAGTTCATCAACAGCGGATTCAAGGGCGCCGATTTTAACGACTTTCTGCCACCGACAATTAAGACCGCCGTGTTCGGGCTGATTATCGGGCTGGTTGCGTGCTTCCAGGGAATGCGAACGCGCGGAGGCGCAGAAGGCGTTGGCCGTGCAGCCACGAGTTCCGTCGTATTGTCCTCGCTGTTCGTGATCCTGGCCGACGTTGTGCTGGTGAGATTCATCATCATATTTTTTTCATGACCCAGGAGCCGACTCGCGGCACAGCCATGCCCACAACCGACCAAATCGCCGTTGAGCCAAAGCAATCCGAAAAAGACGGAAGTGCGCCGGCAATTGCAGTCGAGGATCTGCACAAGTCCTTTGGAAGACAAAAGGTCTTGAACGGGGTCACTCTGACCGTCAGCCGCGGTGAAACCCTGGCTGTGCTTGGCCGCAGCGGCACCGGGAAAAGCGTATTGCTCAGGCTCATCATTGGCTTGCAGACGCCTGATTCGGGTTCGGTACACATTCAAGGTAAAGACATCACCGGCCTCGATCTGGACCAACTCGGCGAAGTCAGAAAGAAAATGGGCTTTCTTTTTCAGCACGCCGCGCTGTACGACTCGCTGACCGTCGCGCAGAATGTGGCTTTTCCTCTGCAGCACCATAAAAAGGAAATGCCGGAGTCCGAGAAGAACGACCGGGTCAAGGAATTGCTCACAGAAGTAGGAATGGAGGGCAACCTGGAGAAAATGCCCTCAGATCTCTCGGGCGGTATGCAGAAGCGAGTCGGACTGGCTCGGGCATTGGCTTTGGAACCCGATATCCTGCTGCTCGACGAACCCACCGCTGGCCTCGACCCGATCAGCTCGGGAGAAATCGACGATCTGGTGCTCAAACTACAAAAGGAACATCAAATGGCGTCGATCGTCGTGACCCACGATCTGCATAGCGCGAAGACGATTGCCGATCGCCTGGCTCTGCTCAATGAGGGAAACGTTGTAATCGAAGGCAGCTTTGAAGAACTGCAGAAAAGTGACGACGAATTTGTCAGGGAATTCTTAAAGCATTCGTAGGAGGACTTATGTCGAGGGCGGCGCGCTTAGGAGCTTTTATCGTCGCGACACTCGCGATTCTCGCGGGCGGTATCTTTATCATTGGGAGCAAGCAGTATATTTTTAACTCCACCTACCAGCTAAAGGCGCAGTTCGACAATGTAGTGGGACTGGATGACGGCGCCGACGTGCGGTTGGGTGGAGTTCACCGCGGAACCGTACACAGTATCGTGCTGCCCCACAAGCCGGGCGAAAAAGTCACCGTGGTCATGGATCTAGCCAAGGCGACGCACGAGATCATCAAGCAAGACTCCGTTGCCACCATCGAAACTGAAGGCTTGTTGGGCAACCAGTACATGGCAATCACCTTTGGATCGGCGGGCGCAGCCGATGTGCGTGACGGAGATACCATCGCCAGCCAACCACCGCTGGAGATGACAGACTTGCTCAAAAAGACCAGCGGCATTCTCGATAGCAGCCAGCAAGCCGTCCAGAACGCCACTCGGGCGACAGCGAATCTGGACTCGATCAGCGCCAAGATTGATCGCGGCCAGGGAACCGCGGGAGCGCTGGTCAATGACAAACAGCTCTACGACAACCTCGAGCAAACCTCGAGCGCCATGCGAGACACGATGGTTCAGGCCAAAGCCGGGGTAACCGACTTCCAGGAAAACATGGAAGCCATGAAACACAACTTCTTTTTGCGAGGATATTTTAAGAGCCGAGGCTACGAAGATTCCAACGAGTTGGCCAAGAACGAGATCGAACGGCTGCCGCAAGGTACACCGGTCAAAGAGTTCACCTATCCGGCGAAGCAGTTGTTCGACAAGCAAGATACGGCCAAGCTGAAGAATCAGAAATCCTTAAAAGATAGCGGTGAGTTTCTGGCTAATAATCAATTCGGAGTGGCCGTAGTTGCAGTGTCCGCCGGCATGGCAGGCGATACGCAGAAAGACCTGGAGCTGACCGAAGCCCGGGCCATGGTGGTACGTGAATACCTGGTTGAGAATTTCGGATTCGACGACAGCCAGTTAAAAACTCTGGGTATTGGCAAGCAGACGAACGCGAATGCGGACTCCGGTTGGGGAACGGTGCAAATCCTTATCTATCCAGCCGGAACGGAAATTCCGCCCAGCAAACAAATGCCGGCGAGCGCTCCTTCGAAACCGAACTCCGACCAAGCGGTTCAGTCTTCGGCGTCCGCAAAGTCGAAATCACAATGAGCGGACGGAAGGCGGTATCAGTTCGCGCGCACGATCCCGCCACCGGGAAAGCATGAAAATGGCCGGGAAGCGATTCCTGCATAACACGACCTCAGGTTTAGATATCGGCACTGCACGGCGGAAGCCTTCTTGCTAGTTGAATTTATTTCGGGTTCGACGGGATAATTTCAGGAGATATGTCGTATAGACCGGTTGCCGTGAGGGGGAAAATTTGGCTTCGGAACAATGCCAGCATTCCAAGAGGATTAGCGGTGTGGTGAAGTTAGACTTTGCGCGCCCGGACGCTCCAGATGGTCCTACGTACGCAGGCTCTATCGCGGTCGGTGTGTGTCAAGACTGCGGACACATCGAAGCGTTCGCCAAACTGCATCACTTGTTATGTGATTGGCTGCACAAAGCCTGAAAGATAACTGACGAGAATGCCGCTGGAATGCTGACGCTGAAGTGTGCCCAGTCGGCGGCGAAGCTTTGGGCGCCTAAGCCAACTCTAGTTCGATCTTCTTCGCGGCGGGATCCAGCTTTGTGATTCGAAAGCTGCGGATTTGTCCGGTGCGCACGGCCTCTGGCTTCGACGAGGTCGCGCTGGCTCCGCCTTTCCAACGCGCATTCAACATGGAACTGAGCGATCCAATATCTGTTTTGGATTCGACCGCAGCTTGTTCCTTCGCTCCACTTTCCGCCGGAATTCGCCACGTGCCCTGGATTCCTTCCCCAAGTTCCACGCGCGCTTGCGCGCCCGAAATTTCCATCACGCGGCCGGAGACTACGCTGCCCACCTGGCGTTCTGCGATGTATTCCTCGATGCTGGTCGGCACCATTTGCTTGATGCCCAGCTTCAGTCGCCGTTTTTCGGTATCGACCTCGAGCACCTGGGCCTTCACCGATTGACCAACTTTCAGAATGTCCTGCGGATGATTGATGCGTTTCTCAGCGCTGATGTCGCTGACGTGAATCATGCCCTCGATGCCTTCGGAAAGCTGAACGAATGCGCCAAATTTCGTGAGGCTCGTGACCGGGCCTTCAACGACCGAGCCCACCGCAAACTTTTGTGCCACGTCGGCCCAGGGGTCGCCCAAGGCTTGTTTCAGGCCCAGAGAAATGCGACGCTCGCCTGGGCTCACGCCCAGAATCACGGCTTCGACAGTGTCCCCCGGCTTAACTACGTCGCTCGGCGTTCTAACCTTCTTCGCCCAAGACATTTCTGAGATGTGGATCAGCCCCTCAATTCCAGGTTCGATTTCGACGAACGCTCCGAAATCCAGTATTCGAGTAACCGTGCCTCGGGCACGCTCGCCCGGCTTGAATTTTGCCGCTACCGAATCCCACGGATCCGGCTCAAGCTGTTTCATTCCTACCGAAATGCGCCGCTTCTCCGAATCGATTTTCAGCACCTTGACTTCGATTTCTTGTCCGACCGAGAGTACGTCGGCCGGTTTGCTGACGCGGCTTCTAGAAATGTCGCTAACATGCAGCAAGGCGTCTACTCCGCCGATGTCGACGAAAGCGCCGTAGTCGGTCAGGCTGCGAACTGTGCCGGTTACCACTAGGCCTTCTTTGACCTCAGAGTAGCGGCGCCCTTTTTCCGCGCGCTCTTCTTCCTCGAGGACGATCCTGCGGTCTACGACGACGTCTTCCTGTGTCTCGTCGAGCTTGGTAATGCGACAGCGGATCTCCTGCTCAACCAATTTCTGCATCTCGGCCGCATCACGCACTCCGCTGCGCGAAGCGGGCATGAATGCGCGCACGCCCACGTCCACGCTGAGGCCGCCTTTGACTACAGCGGTCACCGTGCCCACGATTGTCGTCTTTTCCGTAAACGCCTTCTGCAACGCTGCCCAGTCTTTTGGGCGCTCGATCCTGCCCAGAGTAAGTTCGTAGTAGCCTTCTGGATCGCGACCCTTGATGGAGACCACAAGTTTGTCGCCGGGCTTTACAGCACCGGCGCTTTGGAACGCCTTTAGCGGAAGAATTCCTTCGGTCTTGAATCCGATGTCGACGAGGACCGAGTCCGCGGTGACGGCGATAACCGCTCCTTCGCGGCCTTTTCCGGCTTCGGCAGGCTTGCGCGACTTGCTCTGCTCGAACTGCGAGAGAATATCTTTGAAAGACTCATCGGCTTCGCCGATAGATTGAGGTTCGGGACTACCTGGAGTGGACATGAAAGCTTACAGCCTCACAGTGGAATCGTCCCGACTAGGATAACACCGTGGCTATCCGTAAGAACGCGCCTTCCCTGAGACCGGAAGCAAAATAAAACGGCTGGCAGCCTCTGCTGCCAGCCCATTTTCGAGACTACGATCGTTATCGTTTATCGGCGCACGCCACCGTGGAAGCCTCCACCAACTGGTCCGCGCGCGTAGCCATGCGCGTAGATTCCACCCCGGTTGTAAACGTAGGCTCCGGGTCTGTAGTATCCACGACCGTAATAGCCATATCCAACGCGTCCGTAGTAGCCGTATCCGGGTCTGTAGTAACCGTGATACCACGGTCCGGCGCCGATGAAAACTCCGCCGACAAACCATCGTGGACCGTAGTACCCGTACGGAGCACAAGCATACGGATAAGATGGATAGTAGCCGTAGGCGCAGACCGGGGCGGAAGCGACGTAGCCCGGTCCAATTCCTACACCCACCGCGACCTGCGCTTGCGAGTAGGCTACCGGCAGAATCAGAATCCCCAGCAAAGCCAGATACCTTAGATATCGCATTTGTGACCTCCTTTTCGATCCGCGATCTCGGTGAAGATCGCCTGATCCGAAGGTCTTCAGGCATCCCAGTTTCGTCTGAAGTACCCAAGAATATAAACGCGGTTTGAAGGGAAAAGTTGCAGGGCATTGCGGCTCTACAAGTTGCAGGCACATTTAGCAGCTTGCGGCGATCCTCGCAGCGAGCTCTTGATATGCGGGTGGTTATCGCGGCCCGGTTTTGTATACTGCCCCCGTACCTTAGCCCGGCGCCAGAATTGACTGCCTCCGCTCCATCCCGGCTCGCCTACATCGACTGGACGCGGGGCCTGGCTTGCGTGCTGATGTTCCAGACCCATTGCTATGACGCGTGGTTGGGAGGCGATGCACGCAAGAGCACTTTCTTCATGTGGTCTCAGTTGGGCGGAACGCTGCCTGCGCCGCTGTTTCTTTTTCTCGCCGGAATCTCGTTTGCTCTAGTGACTGACAAACTCTGGCGGAAAGGCAAGCCAGCCAACCAGATTGCCCGCACCACAATTCGGCGGGGCGCGGAGATTTTCGGGCTTGGACTGCTCTTTCGACTACAGGAATTCCTGATTGCGTGGGGCTGGTCGCCATGGAGCGATTTGTTTCGCGTGGATATCCTCAACACCATCGGTCTGTCGATGATGTTGATGGGGGTTGTCTGCTGGATTGTGCTGCGATTCAATCCGGCAACGCGAGCCCGGTTCGCGCTCGGCCTCACAGCCGTCTGTGTCGGGATGAGCATTTCCTTTCTGTCGCCATTGGTGTGGACGATCTGGCGTCCACGCTGGTTGCCTTGGCCGCTTGAGTCTTACATCGACGGCGTGCATAACCTCGGCAAACCGCAGGCTTGGCTGTTTCCGATTTTTCCGTGGACAGCTTTTGCGTTCGTTGGGCTTGCGGTGGGATTTTTTCTTTTGAGCGACCGGGCACGAGCCTTAGGCGCTGCGACCTTCGGGGGGGCCGGAGTTGGTGGAATCGGGTTGATCTATGTGGCGCGCTGGCTGGAAGCGAGTCCGCACCAACTTTACGCGACTGACGATTTCTGGCACACCAGTCCGAATTTCTTTCTGATTCGTGTAGGCATGTTGCTGGCAATTCTGTCCGCAGCTTATTTATGGTGTCGATGGGGCGCGGGACAGTGGGGCTTCAGCCCTTTAATCCAACTTGGGCAAACTTCCCTGCTGGTTTATTGGGTGCACATCGAGTTTGTGTACGGCCGGCTTTCCATCCTGCCGAAGCATGCTGTCGATATCCGCACGGCTTCTTTTGGATTGCTCGCGATTTTTCTTTCCATGGTGCTGTTGTCGGTGCTGCGCACGCGGCTCAAAGGGCGCGGCGCGGAATCACTGGCCTGGCTCCGCAGGCCAATCAAGGCGAGCTAACCCTCAATCCGAGGATAACTGTCGAATGGCATTCCCAATCAGCTTCAATCCAATCGCCCAATTTTGGCGCGATCGAGTTTCATCCTTGCCGTATCCGAAAAGATAGAAAGTGATGTAGAAGCCATCGCGAATTTCTTCTTCTCCAGGTGTTTCGTCTGGCTCGTGGTAGTAACAGCGGCGGATAAGAAACTCAGCGGCAGCCGCTATGTCTGGCGCCCTCTGCAGAAGTTGAACAAGCTGTTTTGCCAAGTGCTCGTGCTCAGAAAATAAGAAGCGTTTGGGGACATCGGAAAAGAAAAGATCGACATACGACCCAAATTTGTGCGTCGCCTCGAAGATCTCCTCTTCAGGATTAATCTCCTTACTCGCCCAAGCGTCGCACTTGGCAGTTTCAAGCGGGCTGTGGACTGAATTGGCCTTGGAGAGAAACTCGCCCAATTCTGGCGTGGCCGCGAGTTCTTCCAGATGGGGAAACAACTCCGGGTGGCGTTTGAGATCGTAATACCGTGGGCTACCGCCTTCGGCAGCCCATGGCATTTCGAGGGTTTCGTCATCCGCGCCGAGTTCGACGGCGAAGTCGGCTTGCACGCTACTGCGCGGGAGCAGGCTGCGGGGCTGCCTGCGGTGCCGTGCCGGGATTCGAGAAATTCACCTTCGGGACCTGCCGCGATTCCTCGCTAGCAGCGAAATACGCTTCGTTCGGTTTGAATCCCGCCCATCCCGCATAAATGTTGTTGGGGAAATGCTGTACGTAGGTGTTGTAATCCTGCAGTGTATCGTTGTAGCGCTTGCGTTCGACCGCGATGCGATTTTCAGTGCCCGCCAATTCATCCTGCAGCCGAAGGAAATTCTCGTTCGATTTCAATTGCGGATAGTTCTCAACGACGGCAAGCAGCCGTCCGATGGCGCCATCAAGTTGCTGATTGGCGGCAATCTTGTCCGCTGGAGCATTGGCCGAGAGCAGCCTGGAACGGGCGGCCGCAATATCGCCAAAAACTTTTTGCTCCTGCCCTGCGATTCCCTTTACGGTTTCGACAAGATTAGGAATGAGGTCGGCACGGCGCTGCAGCACAATATCGACCTGCGACCATGCGGCCTTGACCGCTTCATTCTTGGTTACCAGAGTATTGCGGACGCCGACGTACTGTCCGAACGCGACCAGCGCGATCAACACCAAAACAACAATCACAATCAAACCTGTTTTCATCGTTTCTCTCCTGAAAGAAGGCTATCAAAGTTACGCGCTGCGCGGTCCCGTGGAGTCTAGCATTTTATCTACTGCCGCGGTTACGTGCTGAACTGCGGTCAGGTATCGAGCAAAAACGTCGGCAACATCGAACGGCTTAGCTTCTGCTTTATGCTCGCGAATGTCGAGCAACTGCAAAAATGCGGAAGGATCAAATGGAATACGAGCGGCCAGCGCCTGCACGACATCCCGTTTTCCCTTGGGAGGCGTCTCGCCCAAGGCAATCAAGGCATGGCGGAACAGGGTTATGAAAGTGGACAACGAATGCAGCAGCAATTCCTTCAAATGTTTTTTATCGTTGGCAACCAGCAATAGCCGTTCGCGCAAGAGAATCAGTTTCTCGCGCAGCTCGTATTCCAGTTGTGCGCGATGCAGATGCATGGGAATCTTCAGACCGCTCAGTACATCCTCGCCGAATAACACACGATGCCGCTGCTGCATGTCCAGAAGCTCGATCGAGAAAACATCCGTCGATCGCTCAAGCTCTTCGCGAGTGAGCACCATCGGCGGATGATGCTTCTGCCGCGACCACCATTCAACTGCCGGAGCCATCGCACTGAGCGT
>Ga0206933_1041_pt1 | contig 31130 bp, 33 predicted proteins | sample Alteio_BWOrgHeat_15_FD_152937 | JGI IMG/M metagenome (GOLD analysis project Ga0206933, IMG submission 152937) | Enriched cells from forest soil in Barre Woods Harvard Forest LTER site, Petersham, Massachusetts, United States -... | ecosystem: Environmental > Terrestrial > Soil > Temperate forest >... | reverse complement strand
TGCATGTTACCTTGAATCAATGCACCTAAAGGATAGTTTTGGTAAAGAGCAACCAGAGGAATACCATTTCAAGAGATTCTTAAGCTACTGTGTAGATTCCAAGGTGATGATTGAAGATAAGGGATCAGCTACACCTACTCTATTACATGATTGGATATGGTCACTTCAAGAGTTGAGGGGTAAGAATGGTAGGGGAATCAAGATAGAACTAGGCTTTAGGAATGCTAATACCAACCAGAACCACAATGAAGACCATGACCTATATAAGGATGAACCTAACTTTGTATCAACTGAAACACTTGAGGTTCAGCTTATGGATAAAGTGATGCACTCTCATATGACCCATGTATTGGCGCGCAGAGCGCGGTTAAAAGGGGTTGGTAATGGTGTTGGTCATGGTAGTGGATTAGATGATGATGAAGGCTGTGGATGCCGTTATGGTGATGGCGGCGTGGTATCCTGTGTATCCCATATGATAAGAATAGAAGTGTCCCACCCCAAGCGATCCTTGAGGACATTCGAGCGCGGCGGATAACGTGGTGAGCTATTGGGAGGTTGGCTATTCTTTCGTTTTTGACGGAATGGTAATTATTTTCATGGTTGGTCCGCTTTCCTATTGACAAATGCTGTGCCAGCAACTAAATCCCCCACTGTTGGTAGTGCGAGTGCTAATCCTGCCGTGACGAGCGCGGAATACCCTTCGGGGTTAGTCGCCAGGGTCCAGCCAGTAGAGCGAGTGTCACTGCCAACACTGAACCGGCCAGCCCGATTAGCTTCCTCTTGGGCATAGGCTGCGCGTAGTAGCGCGACGGTTCACCTATCCAACACTGAGTTGGTAGACCATGCACCGGGTGCCGGTGTCGAGGAAGTTAAAATCGTGACTAAGCGTAATTGGTTTGAGGATATAGATACCACTGATGCGTGGTTGGAAATGCATCGCCGGCGGATCGCCGCTCGCCGTGCCGCTAATACACCCTGGAATGAGGGCCTAGACATAAAGAAACTGCCACCGGAGAAAGCCGAAACAACTTCAAACCCAAGGCAGCTTGACAAGGTTGCATAAGAGCGAGTTTGCTCAATTCGATCATCCCAGAGGTTTGGGAAATCCCTAGGAATGGTCAACAAGAGGGCTGCCTTCGGGTGGCCCTTTTCGTTTTGGCGCTATCAAGATTATGGGGCATGAAGCGTACTAGCTCGGCAGCATACATGAGGCAATCGGGAGTTGGTCCATGTTCCCCATTGATTTGGGACCCTGAAATCGTATTGGAGGGAGACGCTGTTTGCGATTGCTCGGGCTGTTGCCAGGAGGAGCCATTCTGGTGGGTATATTGGTCTTTGGGCTCGGGCCTCTTGCCATTGCCGGACCAGGTGCCCTGCCTTTTGTCGATGTTCGTTCCGACTTCACTCTCTTCGACCCCAACTATGCCGCCAAACACGACACTCTCGCCCAACGGGCGACGGCGCTGAAGCTACGGCTGTTCACCCTGGAGCAAACTGGGCACCCAATGGTCTGTGCCCACCAACTCCTTGCAGAGGTAAGTTGGCGTCTGAGCAGCACGGCGGACTGGTTGAAGATCGAAGAACAGTTGGATCAATTGGCCGAGCTCGTGGCTAATCCCGATACCGACCGAACGCCAGACCCTCAAAGCCCCACCGATGGCAGTTGGGGACACTGCCTTTCAGCATGGTTCTTTCGGCTTGACACATCCTATAACCATATTGCCGATCTGGCTGCGGCCGGCGAAGGGCCGCCTTATTCACCTCATTTCCTGGACCGCATCAACGACCCGACGCGATTGCAGGAATATCTGTCGGGCATTGCTCTGTCGGATATTGCCCACGAGGGAATCGACCATAGACGGGAGCTAAACAATGCCCTCGCAGACTTGATGCGTTTGATCCTGAAGGATGAACCCTCGAACTATCATTGGGATGGGGGGCTCAAGGCCGAACTAATGGCCCTCATCCTCGGCTCGCTTCGCGACCCGGCGACCGGCTTTTGGGGAGAGACCTACAGGCGGGGCAATACGAAGGTTCGTGTTCAGGACCTTGGCATGACATTCCACGTTGTTCGATACCTTAATGGCGGGGTGCCGGACTGGCCGAAGATCATCGACACTCTGTTGGCAATCAAGGACCTGCCGTACCCGCAGGGCTGGATGCGGGGTAATAGCTATCTCACTCACGATCTCTATGACGTGGTCGCCCTGATGCACATGGGTTGGGCTCATGCGAGTGGGGTACAGCAAGCCACCATGCGTGAAGAAATCGGGGCGATGCTGAATTGGTGCCTAGCGAACGCTGTGCGGCCAGATGGCTCTGTCGTGGTCATGGCAGACGACGATTCAGTTGAGGCCGCGACTTACAACGCGGTCTCATTCCTCCGCGAAGTCGGCTACTTCTCCCACGCAGAGAGATTTTGGACCACCCAAAGCTTTCCCGGCGCTTCAAACCTCGCTTTGAAACTCAGGGCGAGTATCAAGGCAGCATTGGCATCTGGAGCCGGTGGGGAGGGTGGTGGCTATTACCGCAGCGCGTTGCAGAAGCTCAGCGGTGACTAGGGCGGGGCATCGGGTGGAATTGGCGGGCTAGAGGATGCGCGAAGATCGCCTTTGCCGAACTGGCCACGGAAGGCGACGATTGCGGCCAGTTCTAGCTAGCGTTCATGCGCGAGTCCGTGGCTGAACCGACGTAGACCCACCTGGGCTTACTGGCTGACAACGTGAAATTTGATAACGGGGACGTGGAGAGTTTGACCGTCGTCAGTGTAAATGTCGAAAGCGGGAATAGTGATGTCGCCTGCGCGTGCTGGCGTCACGAAGAAATTCAGCTTCTCCGATCCACCATAGGGATTTGTACCCGACCCATTTACGACTAGACCATCCGCATGAGGCAATTGCACCGGCTGGCTAACTATGCCACTTGCCACGGTCAACACGATAGTCACTGTTTCGCCGATGTTGAGTTGGGTCCCATCCTGAGGCGCTTGACCGCTACCAGAATATCCGCCTCCCTCGATCTGCACAGTAAGCGTTGCGGCGGCGTAAACTGGGGTTGCCATACAGACGAGAACAAGACCAGTCAGAAACACTCGCCACCATCCTTGGCGGTTCGTAGCGAGTGAATCCGACACCTGCGGGATATCCGGCGTCATCGCTTGGTCCCCATCCCCGACTGCCGACTCCGCTTTTACCGCCTCGGACGTTTGCTCGACAGAGCCTGAGTACGCTTGCGACGCGGCTTCGTGCCCAGACCAATAGCCTTAGCCAGCTTCGAACGCTTCTTCGCGTAGTTGGGAGCGACCATCGGATAGTCCGCTGGCAGATTCCACCGGGTGCGGTAAGCATCTGGGGTCATCTTATAGGCGGTGCGTAGATGCCGCTTAAGCATCTTCAGCTTCTTGCCGTCTTCCAGGCAGATGATGAAATCCGGTGTCACGGACGCCTTGATCGACACCGCCGGGTCTGGACGCGGTGTCGGGGCGGGTTCGCCCGCGCTGGCTGCTGCGAGCGCCTGGACTACATTGCGAATCAGTTCCGGCAGTTCGCCTGACGGTACTTTATTGTTCGAAAGATGCGCCGCAACGATATCAGACGCGAGCGGCAAGAGATCAGTAACCTGTACGGCTTCGGCCATATTAACTTCCATTCATTTCGGGGTTTTCGGACCGGGCAACCTAGATAATGGTCCTCAAAATGGCAAGTGATACTTCCGAAAGGTAGGGCGAAGGCCCATGTTTGACATTACCATTCCCATTAGTGTTACCCCGTCAGATCATTAGTGGTCGTCTAGCGCAGAGAATGCAATGCGATACATAACAGCCTCAATGCTTTATGACCTCGTCGCCTGTCCGCACCGGGTTACGATGGATCAATTCGGCGATCCAACCCAACGCGACGAAACTAGCCCGTTTGTCGAACTACTCTGGGAACGTGGGACTGCGTTCGAGCGTGAGACCATGGCCGCACCGACTCAGCCGTATTTGGACCTATCCAAATATGCCGGCGATGAGAAGGAACGGCAGACCCTGGACGCGATGCGTCGCGGAGAACCATTGATCTATTCAGCAAGGATTCGTGCCGACGATCTCCTGGGCGATCCCGACTTGCTCCGCCGGCAAGACGACGGCTATGTCGCTGGCGATATCAAGTCCGGATCGGGAGAGGAAGGGCCAGAAGACCTATCGAAGCCCAAGCTTCATTATGCGGTTCAAGTCGCCCTTTATACAGATGTCCTGGAGCGGCTCGGCCTGTCAGCGGGCCGGCGACCCTTTATCTGGGACATCCATGGCCGGGAAGTCGTCTACAACCTTAATGCCCCCCAAGGCGTGAAGGACCCAAAGAGCCTGTGGTCCGATTATCAGGGGTGCTTGGCCGAAGCTCGCCAGATCGTCGCTCGAACTGTCAAAACGATGCCCGCCTACGGCAGCGTCTGTAAGGAATGCCATTGGTACACGGGCTGTCAGAAGCGGCTTGAAGCAGCCGATGATCTAACTCTGCTCCCCGGGCTCGGTCGTTCCAAGCGAGATGTCCTCGTGGATCGGATTCCAACCATCAATGCCCTGGCCCAGATCAGACCCAGTGCGTTTCTGAAAGGCAAGAAGACTGTCTTTCCCGGGATCGGGCCGGACACCCTGGTTAAGTTCCAGGAGCGGGCGAAGCTGGTGACGAGCCCCAATCCGCGACCGTACTTGTCGCGGCCTGTCTCCCTGCCAGTGTCCGACCTGGAGGTCTTCTTCGATATCGAGGTGGACCCCATGCACGACCATACGTATCTGCACGGTTTCATCGAACGCCGGAATGGAGAAAATTCTACCGAGCGATACACCGCAATGTTCGCAGAACACCTGTCTCCACTCGAAGAACGAGATGCCTTTGCACGAGCCTGGGGATACCTCCAGGCACGTCCTAGCGCCGTCATCTACTTCTACTCCCCATATGAACGGACCTATTGGCGCAAGCTACGCGAGAGTTATCCGGATGTTTGCTCCGAGGCCCAGCTAGAATCGCTCTTCACCCCTCCCCGCTCCGTCGATCTCTACACCAACGTAGTTCGTAGGGCTACGGAATGGCCCACACGAGACTACTCGATCAAAACGCTTGCCAAGTTTCTGGGCTTCAAATGGCGTGACGCCCATCCATCAGGAGCCGCGTCTATCGAATGGTTCGCTCGATGGATCGAGATCGGCGATCCGGCGATTCGACTGCGCATATTGGATTACAATGAGGACGATTGCCGGGCCACCCGGGTGCTGCTCGATGGAATTAGAAATCTGGCTCTTCGATAGAAGGGGAATGACTTGCATGACCACCTATCAACAAGCCATCGACGCATTGAATGCCCGATATGCTGATTTAAGTCCAAGGGCTAAACTCACCTCTGGAGGTCGCGTTCCCCATTTCATGGACAATGTGCTTCCGGGAGTTCGGCAGGAAGATTTTGAAACTGAACTCAAACAAGGGGATGGCCACGAACTAGAAGACCACTTTCTTGCCGTGCATTCGTCGTCGGCTCTATGCGTGAATGCATTTGCTCCCTTCAAGACCTGTCCACAACTGCTAGCTCTAGCCGGTGAAACTGGAATTCCTCCATTCATCTTTGAACGGAAGTGTCCCGTCGGCCTGAATGGACGCAGCAATCACCATCCGCCCAACCTCGACCTCCTTGCAGAGGACCCCTCAAGGATCATTGCGGTCGAGTCTAAGTGCACTGAATATCTTAAGCCACCGAAGGCCGACTTCGCCGCAGCCTACAAGCAAGACATTAGGGATGCCCGCCGTGAAGGGCCATGGTTTAGAGAAATGTTGGAATGCATGGAAGGTCCTCGTACCTTTCGCCACCTCAATGTCGCCCAATTGATAAAGCATGCCTTTGGGATCGCGAACATCGACAGGCTAGAAGGATTTGGCCCGCGAGCGGCTAAGCTCGTGTACCTCTACTGGGAACCCACCAATGCGACAGACATCGATGAGTGTCTGGCTCATCGCTCTGAAGTTGACAAGTTCTCTCGCCGAATCGCAGGCGGTTTTCCCGGTTTTGTGGCAATGACCTATCGCGAACTTTGGGATCGGTGGGACAAGCTCACAGAGCCCGACTGGTTAAGGGCGCATGTTTCGAATTTACGCGCACGGTATGAGGTTTCTATATAGAGCGCAGAATGCGCTGGCACATGCAGGAATGGCAACTGCTATGACAAGTCCCGATCTCGAACGCCTGATGCTGCACCCCTTCCCGCCCTCCCCGCTGCCGACCCATTCGCTTATGCAGCCGCTCAGTTCGGCCTTTGCTATTGCGGAGGATGCAGAGGAGATGAGCTTTACCTTTGAATCATGGTGGGTTGAGCGGGTGTATGAGGGTGTCGCTTATTTCTTCAGATGGACTGGGAATACGAGGGCAACCGTGCTCCTCGTTATCGACCGCGACCGGGTCACTCATGTCGAGTGCCAGGGCTGCGGAGGGACGAAAATTGAGGGCAGCGAGTTTCAACCCATAGGTCGCGTGCTACAGGAGCTTTGCCATCAGGCCGGACTGCGGCTCTGGGAACACGACCGGGCAAGGGAACACTAGGAATGCGCGGTAGGCTGCTTCACCGGTAAGCCCAGCGTAATCATGGTCGGCCCCTGAGCGGAATATACCTCGGGTGCATTGGATGCAGGCGGGCTAGCTCGGCTCCGGCCTCATCGTATCGCCGCGCTGCGTCCCTAGCAGCTTCGTTTACTCGCCGAAGTTCAGAATGGCCGACCTTCTGGCCGTGAAACAACACAAAGTACTCGATCCAAGCGTCACCGGCTTGCTGCCGGAGTTCTTTGATCCGGGCCTCGATCTCGGGTGTCATTGAACCGTGCACCTCGGCACCCACAAATAGCTCGCGCGTCCCACCTACGGGCGTGCTGGGGCTTCGACGAGGTGCGACGGTAACGGAACGATGCGCCACATACGGACGTATCCGTGCCGAGGCCTTCAATTCGGGTATTGATCCCTGCCTAATGCCGACATCAGTGTTAGGAACCAAAGGCGGGAGTTAATTCCCCCGAGCCATACCGATATCTCTCAGCACTCCCACAACCCGGGTATCGGAAAGCGATGAAGTTTTGGCCTGTTCAGATGGATGCTCGCGCAGCAAAGCTTCGCCGGTGCCATCGCCCGACGGAAGGTCATTCGCCTGCTAAACAGGTCGTCGTGTCGGTGCCACCTGAGACAAGTCACAATATGATCGCTTATTATCTCCAATATAATGGCGCATTACGAGTTGCAAAAACGGAGGCGCACGTGCTGAAACTGTTGTTGAACAATTTTGCTGAGGAAATTCGGACCAAGGTCCAGAAAGGCTTCTTGAACAGGGAATGGGTGACTGATGGAATTTGGATCGAACAGCGGTGGCTGCATGCCGCCATGTGGGGTGCCCTAATTAGGGCCATTCCCGACGGGTACTTGCCTCTCGTTGAACCAAGTATCTCTAGCGATTTTAAGCCGGACCTAGTGGTCATCAACGACAAGCACGAGAAGGTTGCAGTTGTTGAGTATGAAAGCTCGAATTCATCAGACGAGAGACTCGTGGCAAAAGACCTCCGTCACTACGAGCAGGCGATCCTGGAATACAAAGGAAGGGAGAATCATCCAGGAGAGTCGGCCTGGTCATTGCCGGCACTTTGGCTCCTAATCTCGACTCTTCCTAACTGTCCAGTGCGCGGCTGGCCCTGGCACGGCTACAATCGAGACTCACAATATTGCAAAAGTGTGAAAGACCGTGCCGCCAGGGACAAATCCCCGCTCGCCTACTATGAACCTTGTCTGCATGAGGCTTGCAAGATGACGTGGCATAGGGTTTCTGCTGCACTTGGTGGGACTGGGTTGGAAGGTGTGCAATTGGCATGGGCCAACATTGACGAGCAGCGACTACGCGTCATGAACATCAATGGCCAACCACAGGAAGGAGAGGCAGGTCGCTTGGAGTTCCCTCCGGTATTCTAGGCTGAACATCAAACCGTTCCCAAATTGCCAGCCTGGGCACAGCGCCCACTCAGCCTGAGCCGCGCTTCGCTCCCGCTGGCCACGCCCTGCGCACATCAGCGCTGCGTCCGAATCTGGCGTATGGGGCCTTTAGGATGTGCCACCTGAGCTTCACTTTCACAAACAGGTGGTAAAATGCGTGCTCCAGTCAATCGCCGGAACGCTATTTCTCAGGTCGGAGCAGCCCTCGCATCGCTCACAGTCCGACCAGTTGGGTTTCGTGACGCTTCGGTTAAAGACCGGCAAACCTCGGCCGATAGCAAAATGGTTCTCCATCTTCGCCAGAGGTGTGTGGCCATCGGACCGCCGAGCGGATGCGAGATGCCATCGCCCGATGCTGGGTAGGCTGCGGCGATTCCATTTGCTTTGAAAGGCACCCCCATATGTCCATTTTGCTCAGCCGACGCCGCATTGTGTCTGGTGTCAGCGGGTTAGTGCCATTGCTGATCACAGAGCGATTGCAACGTCGCTGGACTGCCACGTCCGCCGGTCATGCGGTCCGCAGTTTGCAACTACGCCCTCCGTCGCAAAGTCAGCGACTGGAGATTTTTGACATTACGGATTGCCTAACCAAGGTCGCCCTATTGGAAGGGAGGCGGCACGACTGTGGAGGTTGCCTCTTCTTCTTGTGTACCCTTTCGCCTGCGGAGAACCGCGAGGACCCAGATTTACCACGAGCGGCTACTGAACCGGGTCTATGGGTGTTTCAGTTCGAGAACGACGATCTACGAGGCACCAAAGTCACAAAGGCTACAAACCCCTGGGAGTTCGAGCCCGATGCTACCACAATGGCACGACTAGCACGGACCGTATCAACCAAATCTCCAACTGCCGACAATTCCCCATGTATGATCAACACTGACCTTTACTCTAGGCGCGAATTCGACTGTGCCCTAATGATGGCGAAATTGCTTCGTTGTCGAACCAATCGTCTTATCACCCTCCTACCGCCATCGTTTGTTTCAACCGAAGGATACTGTCATCGCTATCAGACTCCGTGGTTAGAAGAAGCACGGTCGCAGTTGCGTCCGTATTTCGATTTGGTTGTCCATGGGACCCACGACCATTGGCTAGATTCTGGATCAGGAGGTAATAATGAAAAGGTCAGCCTTGTGGGCCATGGTGGCGCTCGGCGTCTCGCGGACCTCCTCGCTTTCCACGCAGCAGAAACTGACGACGCGCACGAACAACTGGGACTTGGAATGAGACAAGGTTGGTTTCACCGTGGGTTCGTACTGCCACTGATGAGCGGCTCCCAGCTTTCTGAGGCTGTCTTCGAACTGTTGGTTGGCACTTTTGACCGGGAACGCCCCGTGCGGACAGCATTCCAAATCCAATACGCTCCAGCATCGCGGTCACATCTCGTAGACCGGCTGGTGGAAGAAATTGAGACCACTTTCCCTGATACACTTCGCATCCACCGCATTGAGTTGCTTCCTCACGAAATGAAACCTACCATTCGCTTTCAGTGGCTGAACCTCGCCGTGGCAGGATCGCTGGAACTTGCGTCTGGATAAGAGCCAGTCGCTTCTCGAATTGGCCCTGATGATGGAAGGCTCTCATCAGGGCGTTAGCCTCGCCGATATTTCTGAGCGATTCCGTGTTGGCCGCCGGACCGCCGAGCGAATGCGAGATGCCATCGCCCGGCTGTTTCCCATGATAGAGGAACTTCGGTCTGGGGAGGGTATCAAGCGGTGGCGTTTACCCGGGCACAGAGCCACCGGCCTGATATCGTTCACCGTAGAGGAGCTAGCAGCGCTCGATACTGCCAAACGGGTGCTCACGCGCAAGTCCATGCGTGGCCACGCCGACGCTCTAACTCGGGTTCAGACTAAGGTCCTATCCCTGCTCCGCCCTAACAGCAGGACCCGAACCCAGGTTGATCTGGAAGCTTTGACGGAAGCTGAAGGCCTGGCGGCTCGGCCGGGACCTCGTCCCGCGATACCGACGGCTGTGATCGAACCACTCCGCGAGGCGATCCTACGGTGCCATCGGGTCCGGCTGCACTACCGCTCGCGCGAGACCGGGCGACTTTCCCGACAGACCGTTTGCCCATACGGATTCCTTTACGGCAGCCGTCACTATCTCGTCGCCTTTAGCCTCAACCCGCAGGCGCTGGATTATCGATTGTTCTCACTGGCCAACATTGACCGCGTCGAACCCACTGAAATGCCCTTTGAGCGGAGATCAGATTTCTCCTTGCAGGAATACGCCGACCGTTCATTCGGCGTTTTCCAAGGACAGGTCTACGATGTGGTTCTCCGCTTTTCGGAGCACGCCGCTCCGGATGCCAGGACTTTCATGTTCCATCCCAGCCAGCAGATCGAGGATCAGGCCGACGGTACGCTTGTCGTAAACTTCAAGGCCTCCAGCTTGAGAGAGATGACATGGCACTTGTTCACCTGGGGTGCTGCCGTCCAAGTGATCGAGCCGGCTGCGCTTTGCAAGCTTTGGGCCCCGATTCTACGCGCCTTGCGAACTTCTCCCATCTGGAGGAGAGAACTCGGTCTATCGAAAGAAACCATTTTATCCACGGAGCCGCAGCTCTCGCATCGCTCCCAAAGGGTTGTTTAATAGCTACTTTTAGAAAACTCCTTTTTCCCCGAGAGAAATGACGACAAAATGGATCGTTTGTACATCTCGGTTCGTTATCATCACTTGCGTGGATTGTCTCCGCTCGGTCGCCAACAGCGATCACACATTCATCCAATGGGAAACCCGTGGCAGACTGCGCCCGTGTCCGGAAATGCGATTAAAGTGTGTGTATCGCGGTGCTTTCGGCTGCGAAAGTGTTTGGAAGCTTCTTTCCCTTAAATTTTGTCATTGGATGTTCCGGAATCGATACAAAGGGCAGTGAAGGGGTCAGCCCACTTGGATGCAGATAGACGCATGAAAGAATATACGATATGGGAAGAAGTTGGCCGCCAAGCAGTTATCTATTTGGCCGTTTGTCCGTCCCTGGGAGAGAAAAGTGGCTAGATCAATAGCTGGAACCTTAGAGAGTCGTTACCTCGGGGCGTTGCAAGAGGCACTCTCGGAGGTCAGCGCAAAATTTAGACAGGAACCAGCAAGCTTTTTGTATGAGTCAGACCTCCAAGGCCTATTGTTTACCAAATTATTCGACCGACTGGCGGATGTCCCGCTCCGATGGAAGCCTGACAGCAAGCGCTGGTCGATTATCAAAGGAGATCAAGCGCTCTTAATCAATCCCGTTAAGACTGAGTACCCGACTGGCCGACGCTTCGACATCGCGCTGATTGAACCCGAGTTGCCAGTCGTCGATCCCGTTTGGGACCTAGACGTTCGTGCAGCGGTCGAGATAAAGTTCTGGCAGGCCGATGGAACGGGCGGAGGTTACGATAGAGATTTTCAGAAACTAAGTGCTTATGCGGAGGAAGCAAAGAAAACAGGTAGGCGGTTCACCGGGGTCTGCGCCGTATTCTGTCACAGGTCCGATGAGAGTTTTCTTTCTGAATGGTTCACCGACAGAAATCCGATTAACCCGACGAATGTGGCGATTCCTCGGCATGGAGTTTTATTTGTTGTCTTTACACCCTGACGTTCTTTCACTGTCCTCATCCACGTTCTTCGTTCCCTCCCAACGTGGCTACGTTTGAAGCCGCCAGCCATGTAGCGGCTGCCGCAGTGCGCTCTCGCACCGTTTGACGCACCCCATTCAGCATTGTGCCTACAGCACCTTAGCCGCCACCCTCTTGTATTCCAGAAGTTCCGAAACGGCGTCGTAGGAGTGGAATCGCGCAAAGACACTCTTTGCATTTCTCTCTCGTAGGTCCGCTAGCCGATCTGACCAATAGGCGACCATCGCTCGCCGAACACCTGGCTGCCTAAACAGCTTTTCAGCTTCCGCAAAGTCAGCATGAAATTGCGCGTACACTGCCCTCTCCGCGCTGGCATAGCTGGCGACGCCTACCTTACCCCTTCTATTGCCAATCCAAATAACCGTCTCTGGGTAATCCAGGAGCAGCCGGTCGAAGATCAGGTATTGAAGAAACTTCCCGTCGTCGGCCTTACGTTGGCAGAATGCGACTTCGTGGGTACCGATGTTCAACGTGAACCATCGACCCGCCCCAGTCGACGGCGACAAACTTAATGTCCAAGCACCTTGTATATCTAGATTGCCGAAGAGGCCGGAAAGTTCAAACAGCCGATATAGGAAGAGTTGCAGGTCGCGATTCTCAAACAGTTTCAACGTGACGTCATTCCCAATCCGAAGCAGCGGGTCCACCCGTCTCAACTGTTCTCTGGCTTGCATGGGCGGAACGCGGAAGAGTTCCCGCGTCCCTGCTGCATCGCGGACGTTGCTTTTTGCGAAATGCCTGTGCAGGTGGCCCTCAACGAGCCGCCAATCGACTACATGCAGGAAGTCGGAAAGCTCCCATGGCCCATGAACTGCATAGGCTGGCGTCCCATTGATCGCCGTCAGACGCTCGCGGAGCGGTCGCTCCGTTCCCCCGATCTTGATACACTCGCTGTTAGCCGAAACGAGAACGTAAACAAACCCCCGAGACATTCAAACTCCCCCGACAATGCCGATTCAGTTTGAACCTTTGGCCCCTGTAACCCCTAACCGCAAGCCACCCACAACCTCTACCTGCCTCGCGTCATAGTCACCTTTCAGCGGCTGAGCCTCGTCTTGGTTTTCGGCTCCGCATTTTCACCACTCCTTCGCAGAAGCTAGGGAAAAGGTCAGCATGTATCATGAGCCAATAGATTTCGCCGTCCTTAGCTTGCGCCCTGATTCTCCAAATTTTTGATGTCTGTCTTAACACCCACTGGGCGTTTATCTGGATCGTCTCTACTTTGATTGCTTCCGCCATAATTCTCCTCCGCTGGCCGCCAACAGCTGATGATGGTGGCCTCAGGCCACCGCAGTCATTGCCCGGGTACCGCCTTCTGCCCTTCCGCGATCCCTGGCCGCCTTGAGGCCGGCGGTGGCTCGCTCTCTTATCAGGTAGCGTTCGATCTCTGCCAAGGTGGTGAAGTCGTGCCTCACTAGACGGCCAGCACCGGGTCACGATGGATCAATTCGATGATCCAGTCGAACGACATGGTCGTAAATTAGAGACCATGCTCCGCTGAAGCGTTTTCCATCAATCAGAAGCCCAACGTCTCTCCTATCGGTGTCGTCAGTGACCCCGAAACGGAATGAGTAGTGTGAGCCATTTGCATGCCGGTACACCGTCCGCTCGACAGATACTCGCGGGATGATATGAATTTGGAATCCCACGTTAAGATTCATCATGACGATATATTCAAAGCCGAACGCAAGCGTCGCTGCCGGTGAATGCCAGGAACCCCATGTGTCTCGAATGTGCTGCTTGTTGCGGTCCACCTTAACTTCGATCCGTAGGAATTTCGTGAGCGGCACCCCTTTGAACCCAACCACCTCAAGATCAAAGCCTTTATTCGAGCCTCCAAAATGGACCGTATCCAGTCCGCGACGCTGGAGTTCTGACGCGACGTACCATTCGCCCACATCACCGATTTCTTTCTCTGATACTGATCGTATAAGCTGTTGCCAATGCGGCGGTGCCTTGAATGGCATAGATTCTAGGCAATCGAGGATATTTAGTGCCTGCGGACTTTGGTTCATAGGGTTAGCCTGCTCCTTGCCAATATTCTGATGGGATTAGTGATGTGAGCCGATGGCACGTAATGATCTTCATGGCCAACCTCACCCCACTGCTGCCGTGTCGGGGCCGGCCAAATGTCGGTACAAGGTGGGAACCGAGACTCCCACCGCAGCCGCGACCTCAGGGCCGGTCATTCCGGACGATTTGAGCCGGCGAGCAGCCAGTAGCTTCTCGCGTGTCATGACCAGTGGGCGACCTCCTACTCGTCCGCGATCCCGGGCTGCCTTCAGGCCAGCTGCGGTTCGTTCACGAATCAGAGCCCGTTCAAATTCCGCCAGGGCAGCAAATATGTGCAGCACCAGCCGACCGCCGCTCGACCGGGTATCGATGGTCTCGTTGAGGCTGGCGAACTCAACGCCCTTCGTCTCCAGGGTGTTGACAATCTCGATCAGGTGGGCAACCGAACGGGCAAGGCGGTCGAGACGCCAGACCACCAGGGTGTCGCCCTTCCGGGCGAACTCGATGGCTTCCGCCAAGGCTGGGCGATCTGCTCTGGCTCCGCTGAGACGGTCCGTGAAGAACCGCTCGCAGCCAGCCTTTTTCAGCGCGTCCGTCTGAAGCTGCGGGTTCTGTTCGATGGTTGAAACGCGAGCGTATCCGATCTGCATGATGAGTCCTCCTACTATATGTCTCAAAACTCACCGCTGTAGTGGAGGACGGCCCAGAGGTTATGATCGTGAGTTTCGAGAAACAATCATGCTCGACGGGAGTCGTTTCGGCTCTCAAAACTGCTACAGACTCAAAAACCAAGGTATTTGATTCACCGCACTCGGCGACCTTGAAGAAGCGCATTAGCCAATCCGCGCGGTCCCCAGAGCCCTTCCAGCCGCCTGTCTTTCGACGGCGGAACTCCCAGCGATGGGAGTTCCGACCCGATTCAGAGCGCCTTGCCGACCTTCTCCTGCACCGGCGCGGTACTCTTGTTCAGGCCGTCGAAGAGATGGGACCGGCGACGATGCAAGGGGTTCCTGTACCAGTGTGGCTGCCGGGGTTGATGTAAAGGGGTGGATGGAAATGGGTCCACCCACCGAAACTGGCTACCCGCCAGTCCCTTTCTAAGCCAACTGTCCTTGCCGAGGTTTTGGGTGAAAGAAAACCGCCTGTGTCACTGCTGCCATGTCCTCAAAACTCACTGCTGTGCCAGGAATATCGAACTCCTTCTGCGTTCTCTCGTACACGAAGTAGGGCTCCAATTCCCGCTCCGTTAGAAGAATCGCACGGAGCCTGGAGCCTACGTTCAACACCCGCATCAGATCGATTTCTTCAGATGTGAAGGGCTTCAGGCGAGCGAAGACAACGTATGTGTCGTAGCGGTCCACCGGGAACGCGTCGGCGACGGCCTTTAGCTTTGTAACATCGTCCGCTGTGATGGGCTTTCGGGTCTTGCACTCGCCAATGACGATCTCAATCTTATGGTCGGGGCCTGAGGGCTTCAGCACGGCGAAGTCGGTTTCACACGGTGATATTGCGGCGGTGAGAGGTGACAGGGACAAGCAGGGTGTGTACATCCCCTCGGAAAATCCGCCTAACCGGACCAATTGCTGAAGCGCAAGAGTCACCGGGATGGCACCTTCCTGATGGTCGTCCTTGCCAAAAAGACCAGAGCGGCGGAAGGCCCAGTCCCTGTCTCGCAACTGACGCGAGGTATTGAACGCATGCCCACAGAGGTCGCACTCTAGCATCGCCTTTGCGTCGTCCAGGGGACGCCAAAACCACAACTCGCAACCAGGGCATTTAAACTCTAGCCCGACTCTGAATACTCCCCTATCCAGCAGATATCCCAGGACGGCATCGTTCGTGAGGGGTGTTCCGATCCCTCGGGGTTCGATGTAAAGCCATTGATAGCTCGACAGAGGCCGCGTCTCGCCCTGGCCCCGAATCGCTTGCATCGCGTCCGAACGACTAAAAGATTGATCCGGGCGATGGTCTTCAATCAGCTTCCGAACACCTTCAATTTTGAACGGTCGGCAATCATCTAAACCGCCCATGCGCCGAATCAAGGTCGAACAAATACGCCCTGGTCCACTTGGTTCAGCCTTGATGCCCACACTCTCAAACACCTTCGAGATTAGCCGCGTTACGTCGAGCGCTCGCAACGACATGTGCTGGGTATCAGCCGTCGTAATGATTCCGAGGCTTTCCGGTTCAGCACGTGCATCGCTGTAAATAAAATGGCAGTTCCGACCGTAGTACTCATTTAGCTCTGGGATGAAGGGAGTGTGGAGCGTGAAACGCTCATTCCCGAAAAGGCCCGTTCCGGGATCGACGGAAAGCACATATCGCTGAATGTGCGCCTCACGGCTTTCGACGAACGGCTTCGCAGTCATTGCAAACGAAATTTCTGGCCGCCCGGAGCCAACTTCGCCCACTGATGCTAGGACGGATTCCGATCCGAAGTGCACGATCGGAGCCATGATGTTCATGCCGTTCCAAGAAGGGGTATCAACGGCGCAGACCGTCAATCCTTGGCCAAAGGCGTCGATGTTTGCCAGAGGGTAGTCCCTTTGATGCCACACTGCTACACCAGGACCTCTCCCCGGCCTGGGTGGCTCTCGACGAACAGTAGCTGACCAAAAGTCCTTCAGTAATAGGAAGCGATCCGGAAATCGCGGGTCGTAAAAATGCAACTGAATGTCTGCTGCTCGGAGGTTCCAGTAGGTCAAAAGGTCGTCAAAATCGTCCGCGTGACCTACAAAGAATCCAGGGAAGTCCCAGAAATTGCGGACGACATAGTGCTGCTGCGTGTACGCCCGGTTCAATGACGCTAGGGTTTCGCGATCCAGTGCCGGGACCGGAAGTGGCCCGTCTGTGGGAATGGATTTGCGCTGCCCTATGAGGGCCATTGCGGCAATGCCGGGGTAGTCTTTGCCAACCTCTTCAGCGGCGGGCATGCCACCGTATTGGCAAAGAAGAACGTTGTTCAGGGGGTCTTCTACGGGCCACTCCCATATGTCCAGCCCCGGCGCAGCCGCAAGGTTGCTCTTGAAGAACTCTTCATAGATACGCCGGATCGGATGCTCGATATCGACAACACCCAGGTCTTTGCGCGGAGATGGCCCGCCACGTGCAAGCAGCGGGTCTCCGTGAAAAATGGGCCAAGGCAGATTCGTCCGTTGGGCAATGAATTTCTCAACTGCCTCCCCCTTGGAGGCGGGCATCAATACGTCGACTCGAAACACGTTGATTAGCGAATCCGCAAGTTCCGCGTCGCCAATGGGGATAATGGGATTGAAGGAGCCGCCCCACATCGCAAATGAGAGGCGGATCGCCGAGCGAATCGCATCGAAGTCATTGGGAAGGACACACCAGCCGATACGCAATGGCCGATAGAGCAATCGGACAGAGAGCGTGTTCATAGATGAACTGAACCTTCTTTCGCGTTACAGGTATGTGCTTCTGCGCTAACACGCGTAGGCTGATATCGACCTGTGGGGCCAAATCCAGCCTCTTTTGGCTGCTGGACTGGCTGACTCTCCTCCGATACCGCGCCTCTTTGCAGCAGTCGTCGTTATGGGGCGCACGGTGCCATGATCCCCATCAAGCGAACAGCGGCTCCGAACCAACCACGGTAACACCTCGATACCACTATGGGATCACGCCGCCTCTTGATACAGGAACCGCTGAAATCCGGTGAAAACTCTTCCGATCTCTTCCGGCTTTCCAAGATCGGCCACCGCGTCGGAAATGGAGTCGTGATATTTAAGTCGGAGCAGGGGAGTCAGTTTCTCTTGATCTAGTTCACCGACTCCGACCTTCACGTAGTGGGACAGCACGAAATCCAGGAAGACACGCTGATTGATGTTGAAATGAGTGCTGATTTCGACTTTGGCCGTAGTAGCCCGTTCCTCTCGGGTCAACGGTGCCATGGCGTAGGCGACATGGGCCAACACGTCGAACAGATCGCTTTTCTCGGCATCAATGATCTTCTGCATCTCTGCGAGTTGGTCCCGGCCAAACCCCTTCTCCGCGAGACCTTGCAACAGCTTGTGGCGGGTATCGGGTGAACTCCAGATCGAGCGGAGTTCGGCTTCATCCTTGAAGAACTCCGGCAGTTCACCGAACAACATTTCCATAAACTGCTGCGCCGATATAGGCGTACCATCGGGGTGCCAGAATGACGTGACCATCATGTGCTGAATCGTGCGGGCCTTGCCATCGGCCAGTATCACCTTTGCCCTCTTGGGGCGCGGTTCCGGATCATCTGGCTTCTCCGGCTTCTCGGGTGGGTCACCCGGTGGAATCGATTTCGGATTTGGCTGCTCTGGCTCAATTGGCTCCCCGTCCCACTCCGGATCGCTAAAGTGATGGTGCGCTTTCACGAAGTCGTAAATCGTAAAGTACTCCTTCCCATCATAGAGGCGGGTCCCGCGACCGATAATCTGCTTGAACTCGATCATGGAATTGATCGGCCGCATCAGCACGATGTTGCGGATATTCCGGGCATCGACGCCCGTGGATAGTTTTTGCGAGGTAGTCAGGATGGTAGGGGTGGTTCTGTCGTTATCCTGGAAATCGCGCAGATACTGCTCACCAAGCGCACCGTCGTCGGCCGTGACCCGGCAGCAGTAATTGGGGTCCTTGCTCGACTTCATCTGATTGATAAGGTCGCGCACGGCCAGCGCGTGATCCTGCGTCGCACAAAACACCAGTGTCTTTTCTTGCTGGTTAATTTGCTCCATGAACAGCTTCACCCGGTGTGCTTCGCGTTCCTTGATTTCAATGATCTTGTTGAAATCCGATTCCGTGTAGCGCTTTCCGCTCTCAATCTCTCCCTCAACCAACTTGTCATCCGGCGTATAAACATACTCGTCGAGCGTCGTGGAAATCTGCTTTACCTTGAACGGCGTCAGGAATCCGTCGTTGATGCCTTCTTTGAGCGAGTAGATATAGACGGGGTCACCGAAGTACGCGTAGGTGTCCACGTTGTCTTTCCGCTTGGGCGTAGCTGTGAGGCCGAGTTGCACAGCCGGAGCAAAGTAGTCCAGGATTCCGCGCCAGTTGCTCTCGTCGTTGGCACCACCGCGATGACACTCGTCGATGATGATGAAGTCGAAGAAGTCCGGTGGGTATTCACCGAAATACGGCGAGGCTTTTCCATCCTTTGGTGGGCCGCTCATGAAAGTCTGGAAGATGGTGAAGAAGAGGTTCCCGTTCTTCGGTACTCTACCTTTCTTGCGAATATCCTCGGGCTCGATCCGCACCAACGCATCCTCGGGGAAGGCTGAGAATGCGTTGTAGGCTTGGTTGGCGAGGATATTCCGGTCCGCGAGAAAGAGGATTCGCGGGCGGCGTGTCGGTTTACGGCTCAAGTTCCAACGGCTCTGAAACAGCTTCCATGCGATCTGGAACGCGATCATGGTCTTGCCGGTGCCGGTCGCAAGCGTTAGCAAGATGCGCTGCTTGCCGGTAGCGATGGCTTCGAGGACCCGCTCGATGGCGATGTCCCGGAAATAGCGGTCGCCCAGAGCACCGCCCTTGTCCTCGAAGGGCACGGCGGAGAACCGGTCGCGCCAAACGTTCTGCTCGGCAAAGGTGCGGCTCCAGAGTTCCTCGGGGCTTGGATACTGCGGCACCTCGCCTTCAGTGCCTTCACGCATGTCGATGCCGTAGATGGCCTGTCCATTGCTGGCATAGGTAAACCGGATTGTCATCTTCCCCGCATAGCTCTTAGCCTGCGCCACGCCTTTGGTCAGCGGTTCATCCCATGCCTTCGCTTCCACCACCGCCAGCTTGTGATTCCGATACACCAGCACGTAATCGGCAACATCTGCGTCTCCCCGCCGTCCTTGGCCTTCAAGGCGACCCTGGGTGATGCGGAATTCGCGCAGAATGCGACTGCCCTCGATCACGCCCCAGCCTGCCGCTTTTAGTGCGGGATCGATGTACTCGGCGCGGGTCTCAGCTTCATTCATGCGGCGTATCTAAAATTGGCCGGTGAACGCTTGCTGGAGTAGTGATTTTTTCAACGAACCGAGTAAATTGAGTTTATGTTGGTAGAGGGCTTCGAGGCGTTGGATCTCGACAGAAAGCAACTTAAGCTGCTTCGCAATCTCCACCTGCCGCGACGCTGGAGCCAGTGGTAGCTCGTACTCCCGCATCTGGCTCAGATACAAACCCTTTTGGGCAACCCCGCGCGAGATCGATTCAATATGACGGACCATAGATAAGAGATAGAACGCCACAAACTCTCTACTGATCCCAGAGGCAAGCCTGATCAAAATCATGTTGCCCATGATGTTAAAGTCTTGCCCCTCTCTGACGATGGCAATTTTGCCGATGGTTCCCCGGCTGCTGATGAGAATATCTCCGGTGCGGGGTTTGCATCGCTTGGCGAGGAGTTTGTCCGTTTCTCGCGTGATAAATTTCTCAGGTTCGGTGTCATCAATCACGAAATCGTCTCGTACGTGCTTCGAATCGAGCATTGGTATGCCGCTCTCAACGTAGGGCGGCGAGTTGTGAGTTCCGTCAGTAATCTTGTCACACAACACGTCTAGCTTTTTGAGCGGCCACCTCTTCTCGTGCTGAGTGAAGACGGCTTGGAGGTGGCTTTCAAACAAAGAACGAGCGTTTTCGAGGTTCTTTTCGGCGTTGGCTTTGGCTGCGGCTATGTCGTCAAACGCTTCGTCGAGGATGCGAGCAATCCGCTGTTGTTCGCGAAGCGACGGGATATTGACGAGTTCGTCATGAACAAAGTTGCGATTAAGCGTCGGCACCCCTGAACCGGTCGCATACCTCTTCAAATCAAAATTCTCCAAAAGACGAAAGACAAACCGAGGATCGTTTCCGTGGAAGTTTTTGACGTAAAGGACTGTATTGAGTGGCCAAAAGTCATTTTCGATAAAGAAGACGTTGCCAATACTCCCACTTCGGCCAGTAACAACTCCCGGCCCCCGAACCGGACCTTTGTGATGTGTGTCGCTGATGCCACTGGAGCTAACCAGCGGAAAATTGCCGCCGATTCTGTCCGAAGCGGGTAGGTCAAAACCCCTTTGGAGGGTGGCTACTTCGCCTAGTTTCTTTGTTCGCCACCCGTTCTTCACAGCAGCGCCCTTATATTCGCCAGCACCTCAGCACTCTCTGCATCAAGCGCAACGATTTCGTCCATGATCTCCTGTGGGCTGCGATGGGTCACTTCGTCGTCGCCGTTGGGATTCTTGACCGACAGATCGAAGGTGGTTTTGTCGATAATCTTCGCATCTACGCTCCACGATTTCGGCGAGTCGGTGAAGGTCTTTTGCAGCTTCACGAACTCGGCGAGGTCGGTGTCGTTCAGGGGGTTGGTCTTCCCGAGGTTGCGGCCGGGATCGAGTTGGTAGAACCAAACCTTGCGCGTCGGTGCACCCTTTTCGAAGAAAAGCACGACGGTCTTCACGCCCGCCCCCTGGAAGGTGCCGCCGGGGCAGTCCAGCACGGTGTGCAGGTTGCAGCTTTCCAAGAGCAGCTTCCGTAAGGATACCGAAGCGTTGTCGGTGTTCGAGAGGAAGGTGTTCTTGATGACCACGCCACCGCGTCCACCGGCTTTGAGAATCTTGACGAAGTGCTGGAGGAAAAGGAACGCGGTCTCACCGGTACGGATGGGGAAGTTTTGCTGAACCTCTTTGCGCTCGTGGCCGCCAAAGGGCGGGTTGGCCATCACCACGTCGTAGCGGTCTCTTTCTTGAATATCGGCGAGGTTTTCAGTGAGCGTATTGGTGTGTAGGATATTGGGCGCTTCGATGCCATGCAGGATCATGTTCATGACCGCGATGACATACGCGAGCGACTTCTTCTCCTTCCCATAGAAGGTGCGGGTTTGCAGAATATCGAGTTCTTTCGTGGTGAGGCTGCCCTTGGCCTTCAGGTAATCGAACGATTCGCAAAGGAATCCGGCCGAACCGACCGCGCCGTCGTAAATGTGCTCACCGATCCTGGGCTTCACGACCTGCACGATGGCGCGAATGAGCGGACGCGGAGTGTAGTACTCACCGCCGTTGCGTCCGGCGTTGCCCATATTTTTGATCTTGGCTTCGTAGAGATGAGATAGTTCATGCTTCTCAGTCTGGGAGCGGAAGCGCAACTCATTAATGTGGTCGATGATTTCGCGCAGATTATAGCCGCTGGAAATCTTGTTTTTGATCTCCCCGAAGATTTGCCCGATTTTGTACTCGATGGTGTTCGGCCCGCTGGCCCTTTGCGTGAATCCGTGCAGGTACGGAAATAGCTTCTGATTGACGAAATCGCGGAGGTCATCGCCGGTCGCAGCGGCATTGTGGTCTAGCTTGCCATCCTCACCCTTAGGCGCAGCCCAGGTCTCCCAGCGATAGGGTTTGTCGAGGATGAAGGTGTATTTTTTCCCCTCCAGGCGGGCCTCCATGGCTTTGTCCTGCTCCATCCCGTCGAGATACTTCAGGAAGAGAAGCCACGAGGTCTGCTCGGTGTAGTCGAGTTCAGTTGTGCAGCCAGCTTCTTTGCGGAGTACGTCGTCGATGTTTTTGAAGGCTTGTTCGAACATGGGCTCCCCTACCTTGGCGACCACTTAGCCGCGATGATCTGATTATGCCACCTACAGTGCGATTCGCCATCCGCTAAGAACCCCTGTAATCTCAACGAATGTCCACTCGAACTCCCATTGATGGGAGATTCTTTGACCTCGACCGGGCGCTGAAGGCGGCCCATCGACGGGTTCAGCGCCTTGGCACCATAGAGCGCCGGGTTAATCGTGTCGTGATGCCCTATATGGCGGCCATCGTCCAGGAGGGCGTCCGTCTGCATATGGCGGGGCGGGAGAATCCCCGGGGTTGGAAGCGACTGCTGGCCAGATACGACATCACCGTCAAGACCGGTGTGATTTCCTCCTGCTACGCTGCTGCCAAGGTCGCCTTCGCGGAGGCTCCCAGAAGTTCCGTCGGCCGATACGCTGCCGCAATGGCCTGGGCGTGGGAACGGGTCAAGTCCGGGGCAATTCGGCCGGATCAGATCGCCGCATATATCGTCCGGGAGGGCGGGGTCACGGGGGTTGCCCTGGCCTACCTGGAGCAGCACGGTCGAGGTTCGAACCGTGGCGTCAACCGGGGTCTGTTTGAGGCCATCCTGGACGATCTCCCGGATTTAGGACTGATTACGGTTCGAGACCCCGACATTGAAGTCGGCGACACGGCCCTGGCTGTCATCCGCAGGGACCCGAGGGGTCGGTTCCGAATCACACTAGTGGACCAGGACCCGCAGCGGGTCCGGCAAACCGTTCTGAGGTTCGCCCGGCGGAATAGCACCGCAAAGACAGCGTGAAATCGGTCCGTACGCCGAAGCTGGCCCGCGACCTCGTCGAATTCCTCCCGATTCGGTACAGTGAATTCCGAGAGTATGCCCGGAACGGCCCGAGCCTAGCTCCGCTCCATCTGAACGGCCTCAGTGACCGGACGGGAACCCAGCAGGTCCAAAAAGCTGATCCAAGGCAACCCATCCCGGCGGACCTTCTTCAGGTCGGCCCGAACGGCCTGGTCTATATCGCTACGGATGACCCTGGGATTATGTCGGGCGCTTCGAAGTCCGAGTCGCCAATCCTCGCCTGGGTACCTGGCAGACCCAGCTTGGAGCCACTCACGGGTTTGACAGTTCTCCGCCACGCTCGACCGGCGGGTGTCCGTCGAGGCGTCATCGCTTTGAATTATGAGCCGCCGCTTGTGTTCGAGAAGCTTAACCGGCTCGGATATGAGATCATTCAGGACGGACGACGGCCCTGGATACGACCTTCGCCCGAACACGGACAACGGTTGAGGCGTTGGCTCCAACACAAGCCACCGTTGACTGGGATAATGGCATTGGCCAAGGATCACCCGGCCATCGTTGAAGGGCGAACCCTTTTCCGTGCCCGGGTGACTGATCCCGATGATGCCCCGCGTGTCCTGGTGCCCGGAAACAATTCCCGGAAGATCGGCGGCCTCGTGGTCAAAGGCAAATGGGCTGGCATGCCGATATACACTTTGACCTTGGAGGAGCGCGGCACCTGCTGGGAATGTTGCCGACATTGGTCGGATTGTTACGGAAACAAGATGAACTGGTCTCGCCGTTTGAAGCACGGTACGGCTCTCGAGGAGCGGATCGGGGAAGAACTTGAGCGGCTATCCAAGGAGCATCCGCAGGGGTTCGTGGTGCGGCTCCATGTGCTTGGGGACTTTCCGTCGGTGCGGTATGTACAGCGATGGCGATCCTGGCTGCGGAAATTTTCACAGGTCAGAGTGTTCGGTTACACAAGTTGGCCAAATTCTACGCCAGTCGGAGCAGCGATCAAGAAGCTACGCTCGGAACAGTGGGAGAGATTCGCCATCCGCACGAGCAACCAGGGCCTCAAACGATTCGGTGCAAATACGATCTACCGCGAGCCCGAAGCTGGAATGGTTCCCGAGGGCATTGTGTGCCCGGCTCAGACCGAACGTACCGAGTGTTGCGGCACGTGCGGATTGTGTTGGCAAACCAAGAAAAGCATCCCGTTCATCGCTCATTGATTCGGCGTCACTACTTCATCTTGTCTAGCAACTTGTTAGCCGCATCAGCAAGAGACGACGCTCTATCACTGAGCCACTTCGCAAAATTCTCCGGGGTCATCAACGAAACATCGCCCTCGACATATTGCTGGACTCTTTTCGTCTCCGTAATTTGGTACTTAGAAAAATAATTTAGTGGGTCCTTGTTGCTAATCTTTATGTTAGTTCGAGCCCCGATGATTGCTATATTTGCAAGGGCCTCAATTTCCTCAGACTTTGCCTTCCCCTCTAGGAACTTCCGGGGGAAAATATGATGGAATTGAGGCTCGAAGCCCCTTTCCAATTCCGATCCTTCGAACGCAATTCGATCACCTGCTACGTCCCAGTCGGCCGCTCCTCTCTCGAACACGAGCAAGTATAGCATTAGCCGCCCGAAGCGCGTGTCCCCATAGTCCCGAAGCATTTCATCTTTCGATATTGGCTCAATCGCTCGAATCCGAGCCAGCATTTTTTGTAGCGCGGTTTCGCCATTTGCAGCGGCCTCAATCTCTTTCAGGTCTTCATCGAGTGATGTCGTACTTGATCCGCTGTATCGGCCATAACGCAGCGCCTGAAGCATCCAACCACAAACCTTATCGCGTGGGATGACATCAAACTTATCGAACAAAGCCGCTAGCGGCACAAACACGGCGTCCGACGGCATGATCTTGTTGGTGAGAATTCCGTACCGCTCTAGGAATTTGCTGATCGACTCCCAGGCTCGCTTCATCCGTTCCCACGCGGGTTCTATGCTCTTTGCATCCCAAAAGCTGTCATCAACTTGCTTGAACCGGACACGCTTCGCCCCGACTGCGGTAAGACAATGAAACAGCAGATTGGGTCGAACGAAGAACCCATCACGTTCTAAGTCATCCAGAAATGGCATGAAGTGCTGCCTCACCCATCCAGGCGAACGTGCAGCGACAACACCAAGATAGATGTCAGCCTCACGAACCCGCGTCCCCTTGCTATTCAAGCGAGCAAAAATCTCCACCACATCTTCTAGATCATGATCGACGGTTATGCCCACAAGTTCGCGGCTTCGGATTCGGCAAACCCGCTCTAACCGTGTTCTAACTTCGATAGCGTCCATGCCGTCGCACAGACCATCCGCCTTAATTTCCTTAGCCAAGTTCGTCAAAATTTTCTGGTCGCCTTCATCGTCGAGGTCTAGACCGATAAGATCACGCACCGGGACATAGCGATGAGTTCGTGCACGTCGGATTGCGGCATTGGTAATCACGAAAAATGGCTGATCTCTGGCATCTATGTCGAATCGAATGTCGTAGCGCTGGACGATGTCATCCCAATTCTGTCCACTGGGCCACCAGTAAGGCTTACGTCCGGCGAGAATGCATAATGCAGTGGTCCGCTGCTGCCCATCGACTAGCCACAGAGAAGGCGACTTTGCGTCCGTCACGTTCTTTGGCTCCACGCCCTTTTTTTGACCTCCAGAATCCCACACGAGCAGGCTGCCGACCGGGTAGTTTAGCCATAGTGACTCTGCAAGATCGCGAACCTGAGTTGCCTTCCAAACGAACCCACGCTGGAATTCGGGTACACTCCATTCGTGCGAGATCGCTTTGTCGATTATCTCTTTTGTCTTGAACGACGAATAAGCCATTTTCACGCTCCCATATGTCAGCGGCCGAGCGCAGCAAGGGTGTGAGGTACCGAAGCTATCCAGCCACCCAGATGATGGATATGATTGGCCGGTTTAACAACCAAATAGAGGGAGGTGTCCGATGGCCCGCTACATCATGCTGTTGAACTGGACCGAACAGGGGATCAAGAATGTCAAGGACTCGCCCAAGCGTTTGGACGCGGCCAAAGCCATAGCCAAAAAGCTGAAAGGCGAGATCAAAAAATTCTATATGACGACTGGCACCCACGACATGGTCATGCTGCTGGAGGTGCCTGATGATGAAGCGGCGGCGAAGTTTGCGCTCTCAATTGGCTCTGGTGGAAACGTCCGCACGACTACCCTGAAGGCATTCCCAGAGAAGCACTACCGCACGATAATTGGGTCACTCTCATAGCCAATCGAGGACCGAGTTTCGTTCTCGCAAAAGGGCGGCCCCAACGACCGGCGCAGCCCAACATGACTACGCTCCTCGCCGTGATCGTGGCCGGGCTGATGATCCTCGTGGGGGTCGCCCTGATCGCCTTCGATATCTTTGCCCGCGTGTTCAACAACGTTTTCGACAGAATGTTCAGGAAAAGGCATGCCGGCTATGGCTATACCGCCCTGATCCTCCTGATCCTGCTTTACGTCGTCTTGGAATCCCTGTCGTCCCACCATTGAGGCTTCGGAGAATCATTCGCCCCGAAGCGCACCGCTGATGACTCTTCCAATGCAGCTCCGTCTTCGATCGTTACCTCACGCCTTCATGCTCGCATCCATCGACACGCTGTGGGGCTCAATGGTTTTGATCGCCTCGATTTCTCCCTTCAGCACCAACAAACCACGAACCAGCGCGGAGACTTTTCGCGCGTGTTCCGGCGATGCCGCGTACTCGTTGGCATGGGCAATCTTGTCCCTGAGCTTTTGAATTGCATTTAGCTGATCGTGGAGCTTCGTTTTGCTCCGTGCTAGTGGAAGGCATTTTACGAGAATCTCCGCTTTATCACAGAACTGCGTGAATAGGAGCGCGTCAACAAAGCTGTCGCCCTTACGGGACCGCGCTATTTCCTCGCTAATTTTTTTCTGTCTTCCGTCGCTCAGAAACCGCATCCAGTCTTGATCATTCAGGCATTCTCGTTTGATCGCATTGAACATCGTGATCTCAAAGCCAGTGATTAGAGCAAAGAGGGCGGCACGAACGGGCAGCTTCTGAAGGTCGGATAAGGTGACGAGACCAACGATCTCTGTTCCAGAAACAACAAGGCGGCAGGGTTTCTCACCTGCGTCCTTAATGAAATTAAGTATGCTCCCGTCCGCACCAACCAGATACTCCTCAGACAGCGGGTTAAACTGCTGTCGCACGTTCCCCTCAACGGAGGAAACGCCAAAAAATCTCGCGGCGTGAAAAAGCCCGATGATGCGCTCGCGACCATCGCTTCCCGGTCCGATCACTGGAAGGAAGTCATAGGACGCCATGTTTCGTTCCATAACATCGGAAAGAGAATCAGTCAGCCGACATGTCATCAGGTCGGCACGATGGGTCGATATCAGTTTGACCGTGAGCCCTGAGTGCAGGGCCTCAAAGACATCGCTGGAGCCAATATCGCTATGGTTTGCCCAACGAACCGACATGCGCTGACCTCTTCATTTCCCACTACGAGCATCCGGTTGAGCCACGATTGGAGATTAGCACGGAACGGCTCCGGCAGTGGGTCATAGAGGTGGAATAATGCATTGAGAATCTCAGTCATTCCCAAAGGGTGGATACGGAAAACGAATCATCTCGGGGTTGACGTACAGCGTCTTCGGGGCTTCAACCCCGAAGGGATGCGATTTAAGGCGTTGCGGCAGGTAGTCGCATAGATCAGCTACAACGGCGTCCGCTGGGTTAATCGACCCCGGATCAGTCTCGGAGTGCCCGCGTGAACTCACGTCCTTTGGCCGTCATAGAAGCGTTCGTAACTGGCCGATAGCCGCCCACTGCCCCTGCGCTTATGCCGCCACCCTGCGGCGGGGTGAACACAAGTCCGAGAACCTCGAGGTTCTCCAACGAAACCTCGACCTCATCGGTGGGCACTTTTAGGGCGGACGCCAGATAGTCCCGCGTGTTGGGAGAAGGAATTGCGACCTCCTCCAGCTTCTTGAGGGCAGCGGCATCAAGCGGTGCCATTTGTTTCGCTGCTTGAATGAACTCCAAGCGCACCTGTCGTGTCCTCTCGGGGTCAACCGCCGCTGCCAGAAGCCGAGCCCATAGGTCTTGAAGCTCTGGACGACTCTCGCGGCTTGCCGCCTCCAACAGCGGCTCAACGATTGAGAGGGGCACGTCATCGTCAGATGAAGGAAGCGACTTCCCACGTCGATGAATGATGGCTCGCGTCTGCTGCACGACTTCGGCCGCGTACTTCTCTCGCTTCCGATATGCCCAATCGCCAAGTATCCCTACGCCCTCGGCAACGGCCCGGCTGGCGGCTTTGCCAGCGGCGCTGTCTCCAAGCTTCGACAGCAGGTCCACCGCTTTGCCAGTCGCCTTCGCGGTCTCCTGCACCGCCTTCGCGGTTTCTTCCCCGATCAACTCCGGCGTCGTTCCCATCTAGCGCCATGCTCTCATATCTTAGTGTGCGTCTTGGCCCATGCGAACACCTCAGCCTGCTTCTCTTTTAGGTATCGCTTGTGGTCATGCCCGACAGGCTGTCGAGTGTGCATCTGCACCCCGGTGATGAAGCCATTGAGAGTTCCTGGAAGCATGTCGCCACTCTCCAGATGGGCCTTGTCCACGACGATCGCCGACAGCAACGGGTAGCCCTTCTTGTCGCACCAACCAAGCAGCCTTCCCAGGTGTCGATTTATAGGCCGATGGGCTTGCCCCCATGGGACACCACTCGCGTCCGCGACTTCCTTGTAGCTGATGAACCGCTGTTCCCTCGCGGCTCTATGAATGACTGCCACCGTTTTGTCGAAGTCCAGCCCTCCGGTCTTCTGAAGTTCAAGGGCTCGATGAGCTTCGTAGTATTCTGGAGGATACCTACCCATCGCCTCGTATTCGGCAATAAGGTCTTCCAGACTGAGCCCCCGGTTCGTCTTCTTGTCATTCCCCATCACTCCACCCGCATCCCCACCGTTGACCACAGGACAGGCTCGAACCTTGGGGTAATCCTCTCGCATCTGACGCGTGCTTTTCGATTGCACCAATCACCCGTGGCGAATTCGTTCGCTGATGGTACCTCTCGGCTCTGTTTGCTACAAAGGATACTCACTGTGGGCACCCACTGACAGCGCCGGGCGTCGCCCTGAGGTCGCATGTACTGTGGGCGACCAGTCTTCCCGCCTCACACTGACGCTCCGCAGCCCAGCGTCCCTAAAGCCCCGCTTGTTGTCTCGGCCCCACGCTTCGCTAGTGGCCCGTCATCCAGCGCTTGACGTTTGGGTCCTCGCGTGACAAGTGAATTGCTCCTGTTTTTGACAAGGGATTCTCTTGGAAAAGTCTATCAACGACGAATTCGAGAGGTGGCTGAAAGTCCTCGGACCAACAGACCCGTATGTAGGGCAAACGACGTTGGGGATTCGGGATGTGCTCCGAGCGCATTTCTTGATCGCAGATTTTTTTCGTCAGACTGATAGAGGAGTTGGAGGGATTGGCCCACGCGACCTCGGGTTACTCCACTCTGCAATGTCGAGACAACATGCCGGCCTCGGTGGGATACAGAAATGGAATGACAAATTTGCAGTGTGCGCCACGCTTTTTTATGGACTCATCAAGGACCATCCATTTCATGATGCCAATAAGCGGACGGCTTTTTTAAGCGCTCTCTATCACCTAGAGAAGTTGGGCCGGTGCCCGACAGTTGACCAATCGGTTTTTGAAGAGTTGACCGTCGAGATAGCCGACAATGCGCTAGATCGGCATTCTCGGTATGGCAAATTTATGCTCAACGGCTCTGACTCTAGTGTTCTCTTCATCGCTGATTTTTTAAGAAGGAACACACGGGAAATAGACAAGAAAAAATACGTAATAAACTACCGCGATTTGCAAGCTATTATTCACAAACATGGATTTTCCTTGGAAAATCCAAGCGGCAATTTTATAGATATTGTCCGCATAGAAGAAAAACGATCATTTCCAATCTTTGGCGCCAAACAATTGAGACAAACCAAATTGGGAATGATCCGATTTCCCGGCTGGACCAAGGAAGTTAGCCAAGCAGACATAGATGTTGTCCGTAGGAAGACCGAACTCGATTACAAGCACCGCGTGGACTCAGCCGCCTTCTTTCAAGATCACGATCTTATGAGTTCTCTCATCATCTCATATCAGGAGCCTTTGCTCAGGCTTGCAGAGCGGTAACGTTCAACGAACCTCTGGACCAGCCGGTACGTCACCCTGGTTACCTCTACCGCCAAAGTTTAATTTTTTCAGGCACCTTGGCCGTAAGTCCCTCTAGTTCGTCTTCTGGAACCAACTTGTCGTCTCGAGCCCGTTTCAATGCTTCGCTTGCGAATTCCGTATCTCGTGGGCCGCCCTCGCGTTCTTCTATTACAATTGGATAGGTCTTAAGGCGTTTTCCTCGCCAGTCGAAGACGGCGACATTTCGCGTCCACATCAAACGATTCCTCTGTTGCCGGAAGAGTGGTGTCTAAACCAAAGTAACGGTGCCCGCCAGACCGAATTTCTGTCTCGGCATCCGACTTTCACGTAGGCGAGTTGCATATCCGGGCCGTGGCATCCGGCAGAAGCCGCAGAACTCTTCCATTGTTGCGGTTATTGCGGATCGACGGGAGGGAGCGGCATTTCGTTCCAGTCGTCGCCGGGTCCCTGGCGCGTCTGGAACCTGCTTCTTGAAACTGGAACAACGGATCAGTTGGTGACCGTCACGCTAACGGTGATCCAGCTTGGAACCCCTATCCTCTGAACCGTTACAAGAAAGCTATCAGGGCCGACGTAGCTCGCACGCGATTGGTAGGTCCATCCGTGCAATCCCAGTACGGCTGCTATCCCATGTATTGGCGGCTTGGTTATCTCAATGGCTCGAAAGCTGCTTACGGAGGTGTTGACGGTCGTCGGGCAACTGACGCCGCTCTTTACAACCATTTTCTCTGTCGCTGACCTTCCGGGACCGAATGCGAAGTAAGATTGCTGACAATCATTCGCGTTGGCTGCGCTCGATACGGCGCTATAAAGCGCGGCCAGTAGCCCTGGCGAATGAAGACAGAATGAGACGCGCTGGCACATGGAAGAGTCCGGGCAACAAGATTTTCGAAGGTTTCAACTGGGACGCCCTCAACGACCATAAAAATCGCTAGGAAATGCTTCCTGCGCGAACAATCGGACCCTGAGATAATGCGTGA
>Ga0206933_1035_pt1 | contig 33172 bp, 17 predicted proteins | sample Alteio_BWOrgHeat_15_FD_152937 | JGI IMG/M metagenome (GOLD analysis project Ga0206933, IMG submission 152937) | Enriched cells from forest soil in Barre Woods Harvard Forest LTER site, Petersham, Massachusetts, United States -... | ecosystem: Environmental > Terrestrial > Soil > Temperate forest >... | reverse complement strand
TTCATGCGCTTGTGAGACGTGCCCCGGAGGCTAAAGCCCATGCACTTTTGTGGCGGGGAGAAACCCAACCCTGAAGGCTTGGGGTACCTCGAAGCAAAGGCAAGGGCGCTGAAATTTGTGGCGCGAAAGGTTCGAGCGGTTGTGGCTACTTTTTGAGCGTCGGGGTCCTTCGCTTCGCTCAGGATGACGGCCAAAACGGGCAACGGCAAGAGCAACGGGCAACGGCAAGTGCAAGTGCCCGGGGCTGAAGCTCATATCGTGTTGTGGCTTTTTCAGCGGGCTGAAGCCCGCTGCTCCCTCCGAAAGGCGACGGTGTGTCGCGAGGCTGAAGCCTCGCGGGAGACCGCTGAAGCGGTATCCTTCTGCGTTGTGATGATTTGAATTTGGGGTGGAATCCCCATGTGGCGACGATGGGGCTGTCGCCAGATATGGGGCTTGGCGTGAGCTCATCTGTCGGGCCTTCAGCCCCCTATTCTTGGTAGGGCATTGCTACCTAGGCCTGCGGCCTAGGCTGGTATGTGTCGCGCCTTCAGCGCTTGAAAAAGCAAAGCAAAACGCGGATTCCCTTCGGGAATGACAAAGGTGCAACAGCAACAGCAACAGCAAACGCAGATTCCCTTCGGGAATGACAAAGGTGCTGCAGCTACAGCAACAGCAAAACGCAGATTCCCTTCGGGAATGACAAAAATGCAACAGCAACAGCAACAGCAACAGCAAACGCAGATTCCCTTCGGGAATGACAAACAAAGAGGCAACTGCGAATGCAAAACGCGGATTCCCTTCGGGAATGACAAAAGTGCAACGGCAACAGCAACAGCAAACGCAGATTCCCTTCGGGAATGACAAACAAAGAGGCAACTGCGAATGCAATCGTCAGGCGTTGTGGTGGTGCATGGGCCAGTTTAGGTATTTGGTGGCGGCTTCTTGTATGGCTTTGGCGGTGTGGGAGAAGTTGGCGGCTACGTGGTGTTCGAAGCCGTTTTCGCAGATGTAGTGGAGGAGTTTCTGCATGTGGGGGATCTCTACTACGCCGGCGCCGCCGAAGGTGTTGAGGGGGTCGTCGGTGAAGCGGCCCTGGCCGACGTAGCCGCGGATGGTGCCGGTGAAGTCGTCGGTGGAGAAGCGGGCGAAGGTCATGTCGCCGGATTTGACGGTGCCGTCGAGGGTGCCGAAGGTGTTGTCCTTGCCTACGGTGCCGGCGATGATCTGCTGGAAGTCCATCTTTACGCCCTCGCGGAAGAAGTGCTTGGGGAGGTTGGAGCAGTGGAAGCAGACGGCCTTGTCCGGGTTGGAGCCGTAGTTGTTGTTCCAGTCGAGCAGGGCGCTGGGTGAGCCGCTGGCCAGGGTGAGGGCGTACATGGAGAGGGTGCCTAGTGTGTCGACCTCGCAGGCGGAGGGGAGCAGGCCGTCAGACATCATGCTCATGACGGTGCAGGGGACGATGCCAAGGAACTCTTCCATGCTGGTCCAGCACTGGACGCTGCTTACGGTGAGTTCAGCGCTGGCCATCCACTGGTCGATGACGGTGCCTAGCTTGGCCATTTTCAGCAGGGCGGCTTCGGGGACGTCTTTGGTGGAGATGTAGCTGCGGATGGCGGCCAGTTTTTGTTGCGCTGCGTCGTCGTGGTCCTTCATGCGGGTGATGCGGCCCATGACCTCGGAGAGGTCTAGGGTTTCGACGGTGATGCCGGAGCGCTCGAGGAGTTTTTCAGAGTAGCGGACGGTGTTGAAGGCGGTGGGGCGTGCGCCGATGGCCCCGATGCGGAGGTTGCGCAGGCCGCGGACGATGCGGCAGATGGAGGAGAAGCTGGCGAGGTCGGCGGCGAACTCTGCGCTGTCCGGGGCTTCGGTGTGGAGCGTGGTGAGGGTGTAGGGGATGCCGTACTGCTTGAGGTTGTTGCAGATGGACATCTTGCCGCAGAAGGAGTCGCGGCGGAAGGCGATGGACATTTTGGAGGCGTCGTCTGGGGTGGCCTGGATGAGGACGGGGACGCGGAGGTTGGCGAGGCGGAGGGCGTCGGCGAGGCCGCGCTCCTCGCCGAAGTTGGGGAGGGTGATGATGATGCCGTCGATGTCTTTGGCGTGCTGCTGGAAGAGCTCGGCGCAGATTTTTGCTTCCTGGTAGGTTTCGACGGCGCCGTGCGCGCACTGCTCCGGTGTGACGACGATGGGGCGGATGCCGGCGCGCTCGAGGGCGGCGATCATCTCTGTGCGGCCGGTGGAGGCGAGATGGCTGGGGAAGAATCCGCGGTTGCCGACGATGACGCCGAAGGTGAGAGGACGGGTGGCTGCGATATTCATGGCTAGGCAAGTCTAACGCAGGGCGTGCGGTCAGGACTTTGCGTCGACATGGCAGACCATCCTGGCGACGGGATGGCCGGAGGATGGGCTGGCGGTGTCTCCGGAGGAGCGGTATCTACTGTGTGCGCAGCTGGATGATCCGCGAGCAATTGGATGCTGGTGGAGAACTTCCACTAAGTAGAAGGGCGGGCTACTCGCTTTGGTGGACCATGCGGAGGGTGGCGTTGGAGGCGTAGTGGGTCTGGCCGAGGTAGTTGGCAGCCTGGAGGTCGATGTCTTCGGCCTGGCGCTTGCGGCCAGCGCAGGTCTCCGAGGCGGGGAGGACGGCGCAGAGGTCTTCGTCGTGGGTGAGGACGGTCTTGTCGCCGCGGGCGTTGATGAAGTAGCGGGTGGAGAGGATGGGCATGCTGGCGTTGTCGAGCCATGATTTGTAGTCGGCGAGGAACGCGGGTGGGAGCTGGCTCATGGCGAGGGAGCTCTGCTCGACCTGGCGGGAGAAGAGGCTGAGGGTGGGCGTGGGCTCGCCGTTGGAGGGGTAGAAGAAGATGGCGCCGATGGACATGCCGGTCTGCAGGTCGACCCAGAGCAGGGCGCGGCGGCGGCCCTGGGCGATGAGGTTGTTGTGGTTGGTGAGGGTGGCCATGACGACGTAGCGGCCGTCGCGGATGGTGACGGGGGCGGAGGACTCCGCGAGGATGGAGCCGAGGGTGAGGGTGAGTGGGTAGTCGATGCCGAAGTGGAAGGGGACGTAGGGGATGACGTTGTTGATGAGGGCGCGGACGTCCTTGCTGCGGACGGCGGTGGAGGTGGGCGTGCCGGCGAGGGCGTTGAGGAAGCGGAGGTCGTCAGAGGAGACGTTTTCGTTGAAGAAGGCGGGCTTCAGTCTGGTTGGAGTAGGCCTGGTAGCGGGCACGGTGTACAGCGCGGCGTGTTTCAGCGTGGAGGCTTTGCGCGGCTGGTTGGCGGAGATGGAGGGCGCGGGCTGCAGTGCAGGGGTGCGGGTCGTGGCGAGGGTGCGGAGTTGGTCCGCAGAGCGGCCGTGGTGCAGCAGCAAGATGGATGCGGGCAGGAGCGCGAGCAGGCAGAGCAGCAGGCTGCCGATAGTGGGCGTGAGGACGACGGCCTTGGTGTAGCGGGTGAGGGCAGGCAGAGGGTTTTTGGCGGCGTTCTCTATGGGCACAGAGGGACTCCCTGGGGTGGGCTGCGTTCAGCGTAGTGCGCGGGGCGGGGAGCGTCAAGGATGTTCGTCCTAGATTAAGCTGGAAGGCGGGGCGAGGGAGATTTTTGTTGAAAAGGTATTGATTGTTTTGAATAAGCAATTTACCATTCGCGCTGAGGTTATCTATGCTCTATAACCGCATTGCAGTTCTTCGAGCGGAACGAACGCTCAGCCGACAGGCGCTGGCGAAGGAGGTCGGCGTCAACCCACAGACGATTGGTTTTCTGGAGCGAGGGGACTATACGCCTTCGCTGGAGCTGGCGTTCAAGATCAGCCGACATTTTGATTTACCGGTGGAGGCGGTGTTTTCGCCGGACCCTTTTCGTACCCTGAGCGAGCAGGTGTATGAGCTGTACAAGCGCGGAGCGTAGAGGTGGCTGAGCCGGTGCGCATCAACGCAGAAGCGAACGCGCAACAGGAGTGGCAGCGCGTTCGCCGCCTCTCGCGCTGGGCAAACAACCGGCGGTTGCGCCGGGTGGTGGTGGTGGTATGGGTGGTGGTGCTGGCGGCGTATGTGAAGGTGGTGTTTTCCAGCGAGTGGATGGAGGCGCACACGACGCTGCTGCTGTTGCTCTTCATCATTCCGGCGTGGGCGATGCGCAGGATGGGCAATGGGCTGGCGCTGCCGACGCTGGAAGACCGCGCTGTGCTGCAGTATGGCGAGGAGTTTGATGCGCTGAAGGAGAAGCAGCGGGGCGAGGTGTTTGACCAGCAGGTGCGCGATAACGTGCTGGGGCGGTCGAGCAGAGATGAGCGCGAGGCTGACCTGCGCATGCATGCCGAGGCGACGGCGTACCGCATCCTCTCGTACGTTGTGGCGCTGCCGGGGCTGGTGTGCTGGTTGTTGAGTAGGCTGGACAGGTTTGCATCGAGCCGGCATGTGCTTTTGTCAACGACGGTGGGGCTGTTTGGTTTTGCGGTGATCGTGTTTGCGCTGCCGGTCATGATCCGGGTGTGGACGGAGCCTGACCCGATGGGTGAGGTACAGATTGTGGCGCGCGGCGCGGAGAAGGAACACAAGTGATTTTCAAAGACGCTTCCCAAGGAGCTACACGATGAAGCTGCATATGATGATGGCTGCGGTCCTAACTCTTGCGCTGCCGATTGCGGTGCGTGCGCAACAGGCGCAGGCTGCGGGCGCGAGCGTTTCGGGCACGGTGTTCTGCGCGGACACGAATGCGCCGGCGCGGTTTGCGAAGGTGCTGTTCAAGTCGACGAGCGCGGATGGCGGAAACCCGTTCATGAAGAACCTGATGAGCAACATGGCGAAGATGGGAGCGGACGGCGGGAAGACGGATGCAGCGAAGTCGCCCGAGGAGGAAAAGCAGATGCAGGCGCAGCTGTCGGCGGCGAACAAGGCGATGAGCCATGCGACGGACATGCTGAATGCGTCGACGGTGGGAATGAATGGGGAGTACAGCCTGGCGGGACTGAAGCCGGGGACGTATTACATCCATGCGGTGGCGGCGGGGTATGTGGACCCGCTGACGGAGTTTACGGACGAGGAGCTGGCGAGTACGGACCCGGCGGTGAAGGCGCGGATCGCGGCGAAGGTGCAAATCATCACGGTGAACGGCAACGAGGCGGCGCATGTGGACCTGCGGCTGGAGCGCGGTGCGGCGGTGAGTGGGCGGGTGCTGTTCGATGATGGGTCGCCGGCGAGCGGATGGATGGTGTCGGCGATTCAGCCGGGGTCGAAGAGTGACCTTTCGGAGAGCACGATGGCGGCGGTGCAGGCGTTGACGCCGAGCGGGTCGCAGACGGTGGCGCGGACGGATGACATGGGGAACTTTCGGCTGTCGGGGCTGGCGGCGGGCGAGTATGCGCTGCGGGCGGGGATGGTGACGACGGCGACGGGCGTGAGCGCAAGCAACATCAGCGAGGCCGGATCGGGGATCAACCTGGCGGTGTACTCTGGCGACACGTTTGACCGCGCGGCGGCGAAGGCGTTCAAGATGGGCACGGGTGAGAACCGGGCCGGCGCGGACATTACGGTGCCGCAACGCAAGCTGCACAATATTGTGGGGCATGTGGCCGCGAAGACGGACAACCACATGATCAACACGGGGACGGTGACGCTGACCGAGAAGGACAATCCGGGGCTGGAGCTGAACGCGAGCATCCATGCGGATGGGAGCTTTCGCTATGAGTATCTGCCGGCGGGGACGTACGAGCTGAAGATCGGCAATGCGGCGGACAGCGTGACGACGGGAAGCAGCAGCCTGATGGGCATGGCGATTCCGAAGAAGGATACCCTGCGGAAGTATGCGAGCGATGCGAAGACGGTGACGCTTGCGGATATGGATGTGAGCTCGGCGGACTTTACGCTGGCACAGACGGACTGGGTGCCTCCGGCGAAGAAGCTGGGTGCGAAGGATGAGGACCCGGCGGCGGCGCTGGGTGCGCTGTTCGGCGCGATGATGAGTGATGATGGCGACGGCGAGAAGCCTGGCGCGGAGAAGCCGGCTGCGCCTGCTCCTGCGGCCCCGCCGGCGGCCAAGCCGTGATGTTGCTGGTCACAGGATGCGTGGTGCCTTGATATAAAGGTCTACGCGCAGCTGAGACTGGAAGATATTGGAGGGCAGTATGCGTTCTCTTGTGGCCGTGGCGCTTCTTGGGTCTTTAGTTCTTCAAGCACAGAATCCTGCACAGACAGCGCCGCCGGTAGCGGCGCATGAGGCGAACTTTGAAGCGGAGCGAAGGCAGGCGGATGAGTTGTATGCCGCGCAGAAGCCGCTGGAGGCGCTGCCGCTCTATGAAGACCTGTGCCGGCAGGACCCGACGGTTGCCGTGTTTGCGGAGCGCCGCGGGGCGGGGCTGCTGGCGAAGGAGGCTACGCTGTCGGATGCGAACGCGCGGCTGACGGTGCATCTTGAGGCGATCAAAGAGCTGAAGCGGGCGCAGGCCCTGGGCGACAACAGCAATTATGTCCGCGCGATTCTGAACGCGGACACGAAGACGTTTGTGGGCGCACTCATGGCGGGGATTCCGCTTACGGTGGGGTATACGTACCGTGGCGCGGCGGGTGCGCAGGCGGTCTTTCGTGAGGCGGAGGCGGCGTTTGGGAGATCGGACTGGGCCAACGCAGCGAAGTTGTATGTGCAGGCCGCGGGAGTTGATCCGGCTTGGTACGACGCTGCGTTGTATGCCGGTGATTCGTATTTTCGGATGAAGGACGTTGCCAATGCGGGCGCGTGGTTTGCGAAGGCGATTGCGATTGATCCGGACCGGGAGACGGCGTATCGCTACTGGGGCGATGCTTTGTTTCAGGCGGGCGACCGGGAGGGGGCGCGGGCGAAGTTTGTGGAGGCGGTGGTGGCGGAGCCGTATGGGAACCCGCCGTTTGCGGAGATTGGCCAATGGGCGCAGCGGACGGGACACCAGCTGGTGAAGCCGGCGATTACGCGGCCGGAGTTCACGACGCCGGATGGCGTACTGAAGATTGATCCGGAGCTGGCGGCGTCCACCAAGGATGGGCGGTCGTCGTGGATTGTGTACCAGCAGTATCGCGTGGCGCATGGGGCGCGGGTGCTGAACCAGATGATCGTGACGGGTGGGTCGGACATGAATGCGGTGGTGCATACGACGGAGTATCGCCACACGATCGCGGAGGAGCATGCTGCGCTGCGCGCGATGCTGGCCGACATCAACGCGAAGATCAAGGCAGGGACGCTGGCGGAGGCCGACCTCGACGTCTCAATCCGCAACATGCGGGCGCTGGAGAAGGGGGATTCGCTGGGTGCGTGGATTGCGATCAATGCGGCGGATGCGGGGATTCGTTCGGACTACCCGAGCTACCGCTCGAACCATCGCAAACATCTTGTGGACTATATCAACGGCTACCTTATCCGGTAAGCGTGGCTTCAGTGGGCGGCGGGCAGTGTGTGCCAGTGGTCTTCGAGCGTGGTCAGGACTGAGTCGGCGGCGTTGAAGTTGAGGGGACGGCGGAGCTCGTAGATGCCGGCGCTGCGCTGGAGTGCGACGGAGGCGGCGAACCAGGCCTGCTCTTTGTCCATGGCGGCGATCAATCCCGGGCGGTAGGCGTTGAGTTTCAAGGCGAGCATGCCGTCGAGGGAGTTGAGGCGGCGGATGGAGGGCGGCTCGTCCATCTCGGCCTGGCGCAGGATGTAGATGGCGCGGACTGTTTGCGCGTTGGCTTCGCTGGCCGGGGGTGCGTGGAAGTACTTTTCCAGGTCGGCGCGGATGGCCATGTCGGGCTGATGCTGCCACTGCAGTTGCTCGAGGGATTGCGACCAGAGCTTGAGCATGCGGCCGTCGGGCCGGACTTCGTAGCGATCGTTGGCGGCGGGCATGAGATTGCAGACATCGTCGTTGAGCAGGGCGTGGCCGCGCTGGCAGAGCATGGCGGCGAGGGTGGATTTGCCGGCGCCGGATTGTCCGCAGAAGAGCATGGCGCGGCCAGCCGAGGAGATGGCGCTGGCGTGGAGGACGAGGCCTCCGCGCTGCTGGAGCAGGATGGCGAAGCAGGTGCCCATGAGGTAGAGCGAGGCGGTGCGGGGCTCGCACGCGGGGGCTAGCTGGAAGGTGATTTGTCTGCCGGCTTCGATGAGGAAGCTGCCGATGTCTGGAAGGTGGAGGAGGAAGAGTTCATCCTGCGACTGCCAGATATCGCCGCTGCGCTGCGGGGTGTCGAGTTGGGCGGGGACGGCGCCGGCGCGGAGGAGAATGTCCGGCTGGTTGGATGCGGGGACTGTCTCGATGGCGGAGGGGAGCGGGATCTCCGATGCTACGGTGAGGCCTGAGATGCAGTAGTGATGCAGAGTGGCCGGGTTTTCGCGGGCGGATGGCTCAGAGGGCACGGAGTTATTCTAAATGCCCGATATTTTGGCTCAGGAGGCGATGGTGTTGGTGAGGGTGCCGATGCCTGCGATGGTGATATCGACGCTGTCGCCGAGCTTCATCCATACGGGTGGCTCGCGTTTGGCGCCTACGCCGCCGGGTGTGCCGGTGGCGATGACGTCTCCGGGGGCGAGTTTTGTGAAGGCGCTTAGATAGGCGATGACCCTGGGGACGGAGAAGATCATGTCGTCGAGTGTGGCGGACTGCATGACGGCGCCGTTGAGTTTGGTCTCGATGGATTTGCCGGAGAGTGGGCCGGTTTCTTCTGGCGTGAGCAGTGCGGGGCCAAAGCCGCCGGTGTTGGGGAAGTTTTTGCCGGGGGTGAACTGATGGGAGTGGCGCTGCCAGTCGCGGAGGGTGGCGTCGTTGAAGATGGTGTAGCCGGCTACGTGGTTGAGGGCTTCGCTCTCGTCGATGCGGAAGCAGGGTTTGCCGATGATGACGGCGAGCTCGCCCTCGAAGTCTAGGTGGGAGGAGTTGGGCGGCAGGGTGATGGGCTGCTGATGGCCGACGAGGGTGTCTGCGAAGCGAGTGAAGATGGTGGGGTAAGCGGATTCGGAGCGGCCGGTTTCCTTGCGGTGCTCTTCGTAGTTGACGCCGACGCAGAGGATCTTGGCGGGGTTGGGGAGGACGGGGGCGTAGGTGAATTGGCCGGTCTTGTAGTCGGTGGTGTTGGCGGCGGGGAGAGCGCTTGCCAGGCCGAGGGCCTGCGCGGTGAGGAGAGATTTGAGGTCGGGCAAGATGTTGCCGATGCGCGCGCCGAGGTCGAAGACGCCGTCATTGGTGGCGATGCCGTAGCTGGTGCGGCCTTCGGCGTGGAAGGTGATGTATGCCATGGGTCTCCGTGGTGGGCTTGCGTGTGGTGTCCGCGCCTCGGAGGAATTTTAACAGACAGGCGGTTGCGCGAGGCGCGGCGGGCTATGATCTTGCCAAGGATGAATCGACCCTCTGAGGATGTGCTGGTGCGCCCGCGGCCGACGCGGGTGCGTTACCTGATTGTGCTGATGCTGTTTGTCGCGAGCTCGTTCAGCTATGGCGACCGGGTGATGCTGTCGATTGCGGGGATTGCGTTCTCTCGCGAGCTGCACATGGATGCGGTGCGGCTGGGGTATCTGTTCTCGGGCTTCAGCTGGGCGTATGTGGCGGGGCAGCTGCCCGCGGGCGGGTTGCTGGACCGCTTCGGGTCGAAACCGGTGTACCTGGCGAGTATTGTGTGCTGGTCTGTGTGTGCGGCGCTGGCGGGGTTTGCGGGGTTTCTGCCGGCGACGGCGGCGTTCGCGGCGATCTTCGGGCTGCGGCTGCTGTCGGGGCTGGCGCAGTCGCCGGTGTTCCCGGGCAATGGGCGGATTGTGGCGAGCTGGTTTCCGACGGCGGAGCGGGGAAGGGCTTCGGCGATCTTTAATTCGTCGCAGTATTTTTCGCTGGTGTTGTTTGCGCCGTTGCTGGGCGAGATTACGGACAAGTGGGGATGGAAGGCGTGCTTCTGGTGCATGGGCGCGGCGGGGCTGGCGCTGGGATGGGTGTGGCAGAGGACCATCCATGGGGTGAAGGGGCATCCGCGCATCAACCAGGCGGAGGCGGAGCACATTGAGCAGGGCGGCGGACTGACCAGCATCGATGTGGGCGCGGGAGGCAAACAGGAGACGCCGCGGCTGACGCTGGCCGCGGTGCGTGTGCTGCTGAGCAACCGGATGCTGGTGGGCATCTACATTGGCCAGTACTGCATTACGACGCTGACGTGGTTTTTCCTGACGTGGTTTCCGGTGTATCTGAGCACGGCGCGGCACCTCTCGATTGTGAAGACGGGTGTGCTGAGCGCGGTGCCGGCGTTGTGCGGGATGGTGGGCGGGATTTCAGGTGGGGTGGTTTCAGACAAGCTGCTGCGCGCGGGGTATTCGCTTTCGTTTGCGCGGAAGGCGCCGATTGTGGCGGGGATGCTGCTCTCGGTGGCGATGATTGGCTGCAACTATACGAATGCGCAGGGCTTGGTGATGGTGCTGATGTCGCTGGCGTTCTTCGGCAAGGGGTTTGGCGCGCTGGGATGGACGGTGATTGCGGACACGTCTCCAAAGGCGCTAATAGGGATCAATGGCGGGCTGTTCAATTTGTTCGGGAACGTAGCGGGGATTACGACGCCGATCTTCATTGGCTACATCGTGAAGCGGACAGGGTCGTTCCATGATGCGTTGATCTTTGTTGCGGGAATGGCGCTGCTGGCCATTGTTGCGTATGTGTGGATCGTGGGCGACATTGAGCGGCTGCAACTGGAGCTGCCGATGAGAAAGGCGCGTGCGGTGTGAGGGAGCTGGTGACGGAGGCAGGCGAGGGTTCGCCGCGGGTGAGTGCGATGCGGGTGATCCCGGTGGCGGGACGGGATTCGATGCTGCTGAATTTGAGCGGAGCGCATGCGCCTTATTTCACACGCAACCTGGTGGTGTTGACCGATGAGGCGGGGCGTATGGGCGTGGGCGAGGTGCCGGGTGGAGAGAAGAGCCGCGCGGTGCTGGAGGAGTGCAGGCCGATGGTGGAGGGCGCGCGTGTCGGGCAGTATCGGCAGGTGCTGCGCGGGATGGAGGAGCGGTATGGCGACCGCGATGCTGGTGGGCGGGGGTTGCAGACGTTTGATTTGAGGACGACGATCCATGCGGTGACGGCGGTGGAGTCGGCGATGCTGGATCTGCTGGGGCAGATGCTGGGTGTGCCGGTGGCGGAGCTGCTGGGTGAGGGCGTGCAGCGCAGGAAGGTGCCGGTGCTGGGGTATCTGTTCTTCGTTGGCGACAGGAAGAAGACGGACCTGGCGTATGAGAGCGCGGAGCGGGCGGAGGATGCGTGGCTGCGGCTGCGGCATGAGGAGGCGATGACGACCGAGGCTGTGCTGCGGCTGGCGGAGGCGGCGGAGGCGCGGTATGGGTTCAGGGACTTCAAGCTGAAGGGCGGCGTGCTGGCCGGGGATGCGGAGATGGAGACGGTGCGGGCGCTGGCGGAGCGGTTTCCGGAGGCGCGGATTACGCTGGACCCGAATGGGGCGTGGTCGCTGGAGGAGGCGGTGCGTCTGTGTGGCGGCAGCCGCGATGTGCTGGCGTATGCGGAGGACCCCTGCGGCGCGGAGCAGGGATATTCGGGGCGGGAGATTATGGCGGAGTTTCGCCGCGCGACGGGCGTGCCGACGGCGACGAACATGGTGGCGACGGACTGGCGGCAGCTGGGACATGCGGCGGCGCTGGGGGCGGTGGACATTCCGCTGGCAGACCCGCACTTCTGGACGATGCAGGGGTCGGTGCGGGTGTCAGAGTTTTGCAGGGAGCGCGGGTTGACGTGGGGGTCGCATTCGAACAACCACTTTGATGTGTCGCTGGCGATGCTGACGCACGTGGGTGCGGCCGCGGTGGGAGCGGTGACCGCGGTGGACACGCACTGGATATGGCAGGACGGGCAGCGGCTGACGCGGGAGCCGTTGAAGATTGTGGATGGGCAGTTGACGCTGAGTGAGAGGCCCGGGCTGGGAGTGGAGCTGGATATGGAGCAGGTGGAGGCGGCGCATCGGCTTTACGAGCAGGTGGAGCTGGGCGCGCGCGACGATGCTGCGGCGATGCAGTATCTGCGGCCAGGGTGGAGGTTTGATCCGAAGCGGCCTTGTTTGTGTTGAGCTGGGGTTGAGCGGCTAGCTGGGCAGGAAGATGCGGAAGCAGGTGGCTGCGCCGTCGGCCCTGAAGACGCTGCGGAAGCGGAGGTCGCCGTCGTGCTTCTGCACGATGCCTTTGCTAATCCAAAGGCCGAGGCCGGTGCCCTTGGTAGATTTGGTGGTGAAGAAGGGCTCGAAGAGTCGCCTGGCGTCTTCCGGGCGGATGCCGGCGCCGGTGTCCAGGATGGAGACGTGGATGCCGCGGGCGCCGGCGCGGAGGGCAGAGCCTACGGCGACGCGCAGGCGCCCGCCCTTGGGCATGGCCTGGATGGCGTTGCTGACCAGGTTCATGAAGACCTGCTTGAGCTCCATGGGGAAGCCTTCGACGAGGCCGTGCGTGGCGTAGCGTTTTTCGAGGACGATGTTGCTGGCTTGCAGCGGGAGCTTCTGCAGATCGAGGACGCTGTCCATGAGTTCGGCGACGGAGACTTGTGTGGACTTCTGCGACTCGCGATAGAAGCCCAGGGTCTGGCGGGTGATGTGGGAGACGCGGGCGAGTTCCTGCTCGGCCATCTTGGCGTAGTTGTAGGCCTCTTCGTCGAGTGAGGGATGCTGGCGGAGGAGATAGAAGACGTTGATGATGGACTCGAGCGGGTTGTTGATCTCGTGGGCGACGATGCCTGCGAGTTTGCCCATGGCGGCGAGGCGGTCGTTGCGGCGGAGGGCTTCTTCAGCGAGGAGCTGCGCGGTGATGTCGCGGTTGATTTCGAGGATGAGCTCGCTGTTGACGCGGAGGGCCTGGCGGCTGGCGACGACGACTTCGCGACCGTCTTTCGTGCAGTGGGTAAGATTGCCCTCCCAGTGGCCGTTGGCGGCGAGGGTCCTGGCGAAGGTCTCGTGGTCGACGGGGAATTTTGTGCGCAGCAGCTCGTGGGCGTTGCGGCCGATGGCTTCGTCGCGCTTGAAGCCGTAGAGGGATTCGGCGCCGGCATTCCAGAAGCTGATGGTGCCGGCGGCGTCGCGGACGAGGATGGCTTCGGAGGCGAGCTCCAGGAGCTCGGCGCGCTCGCGCAGGTCTTCTTCCATTTTTTTGCGCAGTGTGACGTCAAAGAAAGCGCCGACGGCGCCGCGGACGTTGTTGTGCTCGTCAAAGAGCGGCGATGCGCTGGCCAGGATATGCACGGGAGCGTTGCTGCCGGTGCGCACCTCCAGTTCGGTCATCCCGGTTGCGGTACTGGTGAGGATGGAGCGCTGCAATGGGAGGTCTGCCGGGGCGATTACCTCTCCTTTTGCGTAGATCTCGTAGCCTTCTTTGCCGTTGGGCCTGGAGAGGTTGTCGCCCTGCTTCATGCCGAGCAGTTCGCTCAAGGCGGCGTTGCCGGTGACGGAGTTGCATTCGGGGTCGTGGGCGACGGCGACGCCCATGGGGAGGACCTTCATGATGGATTCGAGCTCGGCGACGCGCTCCTGCAGGTTGCCGTTGAGGATGCGGAGCTCTTCGCTGCGGGCGGCGACGCGATTTTCAAGCTCGCGGTTGAGTTCCTGGAGCTGGCGGGTCTTGCGGTGCAGCTCCGCGAAGACGCTGACCTTGGCGCGCAGGACATCGGGTATGACGGGGACGGAGATGTAGTCGACGGCGCCGCTGCGATAGCCGCGGAGGCGGTCGACATCCGTGAGGTGGACAGCGGAGACGAAGATGATGGGGGTCTTCTGGAAGCGGGGATGCTGGCGCAGCATGTCGGCGAGCTCGAAGCCGTCGATCTCCGGCATGCTGACGTCCATGAGGACGACGGCGATGTCGGTTTTGAGCAGATGGTCGAGGGCTTCGCGGCCCGAGGTGGCTTTGACGAGGTTTTCGCCGAGGTCCTTGAGGATGACCTCATAGCTGAGGAGTTTTCCAGGCTGGTCGTCCACCATGAGGATGGTGACCGGGCTGCGCGCATCATGATGCGCCCCGAGAAGCGTGGGCGGGATGCTTGCCGGGCTGGAGGCGTCAAAGGAGGACATCGCTAAATTTTTATGGTATTCGTTCATGTTTACCTGTGCAGCCATGTCCTCAGACCAGAGAGGAGCTGGTCAGTATTGACGGGTTTTGCCATGTATTCGGATGCCCCGGCCTCCAGGCATTTTTCGCGGTCGCCCTTCATGGCCTTGGCGGTGAGGGCGATGATGGGCAGGCGGCGGAAGTCTGACTTCTGGCGAATGACCTGCATGGTCTCATAGCCGTCCATCTCCGGCATCATGATGTCCATGAGGACGATGGCGACGTCGGCGGTGGATTCGAGGGTGGCAATGGCTTCGCGACCGGTGCCGGCGGTGAGGACGGTCATGCCACGGCGCTCCAGCACGCTGCTGAGGGCGAAGATGTTGCGGATGTCGTCGTCGACGACGAGGACCTTGCGGCCGATGAGGGCTTCGTCGGAGCGGTGCAGGCGGTCGAGCATGCGCTGCTTCTCGGGCGGGAGGTCGCCGATGACGCGATGCAGGAAGAGGGCGGTCTCGTCGAGGAGGCGCTCGGGGGATTCGACGTCCTTGACGACGACGCTGCGGGCGAGGGAGTGGAGCTTGGCGTCCTCTTCGGGCGAGAGGTCTTTGCCGGTGAAGACGACGACGGGGAGCTCGCCGAGTGTGGGCGTGGTGTGGATTTTTTCGAGGACTTCGAAGCCGGACATGTCGGGCAGGCGGAGGTCGAGGACGACGCAGTCGTATTTGTCCTGCTGGAGGGCGGCGAGCGCGGCGGCGCCGCTGCCGACGACGGTGATGTCGATGTCGTCGTAGCCCAGCAGCTCGCATATGGTGAACTGCTCGGCGGGATTGTCTTCGACGATGAGGAGCTTGCGCTGGCGCTTGCGGGAGTAATCCTTGATGCGGAGGAGGGCGTTCTCGAGGCCCTCGGGCGTGGTGGGCTTGGTGACGAAGGAGAACGCGCCGCGGGAGAGGCCGTGGTGCCAGTCCTCATCCATCGTGAGCATCTGTACGGGGATGTGGCGTGTTGCGGGGTCCTGCTTGAGGTGGTTGAGGACGGACCAGCCGAGCATGTCGGGCAGGAAGACGTCGAGGGAGACGGCGGTGGGATGGAACTCGCGGGCGATGGCGAGGGCCTCTGACCCGCGCATGGCGACGAGGGCTTTGAAGCCCTTGTCGCGGGCGATGTCGCGCAGGACGCGGGCGTAGTGCGGGTCGTCCTCGACGATGAGCAGGAGGGGGTCGCCGGGCTGGACGTCGGCGCGGTCGTCGTCGACGCGTTCGACGCTTTGCTCGTTGACGGCCGCGGCGAGCTGCATGGCGGGGACGGAGTGCGCCATGGATTTGTCGGGGTGGAGGTTCACCGCTGAGGAAGCGCCGACGTAGGTCTGTGGGACGAAGAGGGTGAAGGTGCTGCCTTCGCCGGGAACGCTGCGCAGCGCAATCTCGCCGCCGAGGAGGCTGGCGAGCTCGCGGCTGATGGCGAGGCCGAGGCCGGTGCCGCCGTACTTGCGGCTGGTGCCTGCGTCTGCCTGCTGGAAGGCTTCGAAGATGATGCGCTGCTTCTCGTGCGGGATGCCGATGCCGGTGTCGCTGACTTCAAAGGCGAGGACGGAGCCGGCGCCGCTGAGGATGGGGTGGTCTTCGCTCCAGCCGGAGGTGACGGTGGAGATGGAGAGTTTGACGCTGCCTTTTTCTGTGAACTTGAAGGCGTTGGAGAGGAGGTTCTTCAAGACCTGCTGCAGGCGCTTCGAGTCTGTGACGAGGCTGCGCGGGAGTTTCTGGTCGGAGACGATCTCGAAGGAGACCTTGCGGTTTTCCGCCTCGTGGCGGAAGGGGCGCGTGAGCATCTCGAGGAGGCTGCCGAAGAAGACCTCTTCGGCTTCGACGGAGACGGTGCCGGATTCGATCTTGGAGAGATCGAGGATGTCGCTGATGAGGTTGAGAAGATCAGTGCCGGCGCCGTGGATGGTGCGGGCGAACTCGACCTGCTTCATGGTGAGGTTGCCGTCGGCGTTGTCCGTGAGCTGCTGGCCGAGGACGAGGATGCTGTTGAGCGGCGTGCGCAGCTCGTGGGACATGTTGGCGAGGAACTCGGACTTGTACTTGGAGGTGAGGGCGAGCTCCTTGGCCTTGTCTTCGAGTGCGCGGCGGGCCTGCTCGATCTCCTGATTCTTGCGTTCGACCTCGGCGTTCTGCTCGGCGAGCTGCTTGGCCTTTTGCGCAAGCTGCTCGTTGGTCTGCTGCAGCTCTGTCTGCTGGGTCTGGAGTTCGGTGGCGAGCTGCTGCGATTGCTTGAGCAGCGCCTCAGTCTGCATGGTGGCTTCGATGGAGTTGAGCACGATGCCGATGCTGGCGGTGAGTTGCTCCAGGAAGGCGAGGTGGGAGGCGGTGAAGTTGTTGAGGGTGGCGAGCTCGATGACGGCTTTGACGCGATCTTCAAAGAGCACCGGGAGCACGATGACGTTGCGCGGCGTGGATTCAAAGAGGCCGGAGCGGATGGGGAGCGTGCCGGGCGGCAGATCGTCAATGAGCATGCGGTGTTTCTCGCGGGCGCACTGGCCGATGAGGCCTTCGCCTACGGCGATGCGCTCGAGGTGGCCACCGGGCGTGCTGGAGTAGGCGGAGAGCAGCACCATGCCGCCGGCTTCTTCTTCTTCCATCTGATAGATGAGACCCTGTTGCGCGTTGACGAGAGGGGCGAGCTCTGAGAGCAACATGCGGCCCACGGTGCCGAGCTCGCGCTGGCCCTGCAACATGCCGGTGAAGCGGGCGAGGTTGGTCTTGAGCCAGTCCTGCTCGTTGTTGCGGTCCGTGGTGAGACGGAGGTTGTCAATCATGGTGTTGATGTTGTCTTTGAGCTCGGCGACCTCGCCCGAGGCTTCGACCTGGATGGAGCGGGTGAGATCACCCTTGGTTACGGCGGTGGCGACCTCGGCGATGGCGCGAACCTGGTTGGTGAGGTTGTCGGCGAGGAGGTTGACGTTGCCGGTGAGGTCCTTCCAGGTGCCGGCGGCGCCGGGGACGTTGGCCTGTCCGCCGAGACGGCCTTCCACGCCGACCTCGCGGGCGACGGTGGTGACCTGGTCGGCGAAGGTGGCGAGTGTGCCGGTCATGTTGTTGATGGTCTCGGCGAGCGCGGCGACCTCGCCCTTGGCCTTGACGGTGAGTTTCTGGGTGAGGTCGCCGTTGGCCACGGCGGTGACGACTTTGACGATGCCGCTGACCTGCTCGGTAAGGTTGGCGGCCATGACGTTGACGTTGTCGGTGAGATCCTTCCACGTGCCGGCGACGCCGGGGACCTGGGCCTGGCCGCCGAGCTTGCCGTCGGTGCCGACTTCGCGGGCGACGCGGGTGACTTCGGCGGCGAAGGCGTTGAGCTGGTCGACCATGGTGTTGATGGTGTTCTTGAGTTCGAGGATCTCGCCTTTGACGTCGACGGTAATCTTGCGAGAGAGGTCGCCTCTGGCTACGGCGGTTGTTACCTCGGCGATGTTGCGGACCTGGCCGGTGAGGTTGCCGGCCATGGCGTTGACCGAGTCGGTGAGATCTTTCCATGTGCCGGCGACGCCGGGGACGTTGGCCTGACCGCCGAGACGGCCCTCGGTGCCGACCTCGCGGGCGACGCGGGTGACCTCTGCGGCGAAGGAGCGCAGCTGCTCGACCATGGTGTTGAGGGTCTCTTTGAGCTGCAGGATCTCGCCACGGAAATCGACGGTGATTTTTTTGGAGAGATCGCCGTTGGCGATGGCGGTGGCGACTTCAGCGATGTTGCGGACCTGGCCGGTGAGGTTGGAGGCCATGAAGTTTACGTTGTCGGTGAGGTCCTTCCAGGTTCCGGCCACTCCGGGGACTTCGGCCTGTCCGCCGAGTTTGCCGTCGGTGCCGACCTCGCGGGCTACGCGGGTGACTTCGCCGGCGAAGGCGTTGAGCTGGTCGACCATGGTGTTGATGGTGTTCTTCAGCTCGAGGATCTCGCCCTTTACGTCTACGGTGATCTTGCGCGAGAGGTCGCCGCGGGCTACGGCGGTGGTGACTTCGGCGATGTTTCTTACCTGGCCGGTGAGGTTGCCGGCCATGGAGTTTACGGAATCGGTTAGATCTTTCCAGGTGCCGGCTACTCCGGGGACGTTGGCCTGGCCGCCGAGACGGCCTTCGGTGCCGACCTCGCGGGCGACGCGGGTGACTTCACCGGCGAAGGCGTTGAGCTGGTCGACCATGGTGTTGATGGTGTCTTTGAGGAGGAGGATCTCGCCGCGGACGTCTACGGTGATCTTCTTGGAGAGATCGCCGTTGGCGATGGCGGTGGAGACTTCAGCGATGTTACGGACCTGGCCGGTGAGGTTGGAGGCCATGGAGTTTACGGAGTCAGTGAGATCCTTCCAGGTGCCGCCGACGCCGGGGACCTGCGCCTGGCCGCCGAGTTTGCCGTCGGTACCGACTTCGCGGGCGACGCGAGTGACTTCAGAGGCGAAGGAGCGGAGCTGGTCGACCATGGTGTTGATGGTGTCTTTGAGCTCGAGGATTTCGCCTTTTACGTCCACGGTGATTTTGCGGGAGAGATCGCCGCGAGCCACGGCGGTGGCTACTTCGGCGATGTTACGGACCTGGCCGGTGAGGTTGGAGGCCATGAAGTTAACGTTGTCGGTGAGGTCCTTCCATGTTCCGGCGACGCCTGAGACTTGTGCCTGGCCGCCGAGCTTGCCTTCGGTGCCGACCTCGCGGGCCACGCGGGTGACTTCTCCGGCGAAGGCGTTGAGCTGATCGACCATGGTGTTGATGGTGTTTTTTAATTCCAGGATCTCGCCTTTGACGTCTACGGTGATTTTGCGGGAGAGATCGCCGCCGGCTACTGCGGTTGTTACCTCGGCGATATTTCTTACCTGGCCGGTGAGGTTGCCGGCCATGGAGTTTACCGAGTCGGTGAGGTCTTTCCAGGTGCCGGCGACGCCGGGGACGTTGGCCTGTCCGCCGAGACGGCCTTCGGTGCCTACTTCGCGGGCTACGCGGGTGACTTCGCCGGCGAAGCGGTTCAGCTGGTCCATCATGGTGTTGAGGGTTTCTTTGAGCTGAAGGATCTCGCCGCGGACGTCTACGGTGATTTTGCGGGAAAGATCGCCGTTGGCGATGGCGGTGGCGACTTCGGCGATGTTTCTCACCTGGCCGGTGAGGTTGGAGGCCATGAAGTTGACGTTGTCAGTGAGATCTTTCCAGGTACCACCGACGCCGGGCACCTGGGCCTGACCGCCGAGCTTGCCTTCGGTGCCGACCTCGCGGGCTACGCGGGTGACTTCTCCGGTGAAGGCGTTGAGCTGGTCGACCATGGTGTTGATGGTGTCTTTGAGCTCGAGGATTTCGCCCTTTACGTCTACGGTGATCTTGCGGGAGAGGTCTCCGCGGGCTACGGCTGTGGTTACTTCGGCGATGTTGCGGACTTGCGCGGTGAGGTTACCGGCCATGGCGTTGACTGAGTCGGTGAGATCTTTCCAGGTGCCGGCGACGCCGGGGACGACGGCCTGGCCGCCGAGTTTGCCGTCGGTGCCGACCTCGCGGGCTACGCGGGTGACCTCTGAGGCGAAGGAGCGGAGCTGGTCGACCATGGTGTTGATGGCTTCTTTGAGCTGAAGAATTTCGCCGCGGACGTCTACGGTGATTTTGCGGGAGAGATCGCCGCTGGCTACGGCGGTGGCTACTTCGGCGATGTTGCGGACCTGGCCGGTGAGGTTGGAGGCCATGGAGTTGACGGAGTCGGTGAGGTCCTTCCAGGTGCCGGCTACTCCGGGGACCTGGGCCTGGCCGCCGAGTTTGCCGTCGGTGCCGACCTCGCGGGCTACGCGGGTGACCTCCGAGGTGAAGACGCTAAGTTGTTGAATCATCGTGTTGACGATGTTGGCGGAGCGGAGGAATTCGCCTTCGAGGGGGCGGCCGTCGACGTCGAGTCGGACGGTCTGGGTGAGGTTGCCCTGGGCGACGGCGCCGATGGCGCGGGTGACCTCCGTGGTGGGGCGGAGGAGGTCTTCGACGAGGGTGTTGACGGAGGATTCCATCTCACCCCAGGAGCCGCGGCGGGGCTGGAAGCGTGTGCGCTCGCGGGTACGGCCTTGTTTTCCAACGACCTGGCCGATGCGCTTGAGTTCGATGGCCATCTGCTCGTTGGCGGCGACGATGTCGTTGAAGGTGTCGGCAACCTTGCCTTCGAGGCCGATCCAGGTGTTCGGGAGGCGGACGGAGAAGTCGCCGTCGCGCATGCGGCGGAGGGTGGTGAGAAGAAGAGGGAGGGCGGACTCCATGTCCTGCTCGGGCTCCGCGACCGCGACCGCGGTGGCGGTGGGCATAATGGGCGGGGCTTTGGGCTTGCCTGACTTGTCTACGATGGACTTACGGCCGTTGGTCTTCACGGGTGTTCCTCATTTATTTGCAATGACTTGAGCCCGCTGCGGGAGCGGGCTGGGAAAAGGGTTGGAACAGGTGCGAACGATCGCTTGGAGAGGCGAAGAGAGGAGGGGCGGGCTGTGCCTGATGGTGCATCGCAAACGGTCGTCCTAGATAGCGATGGGTGAGGTTGGGGCCCGGTACGGCGGTGCTTACAACACGGCACATGTGCTTCTGACTCTGCGACGGCAGATGTGGTTTTGAGGCAACCAGTTGAGATGTGCGTTCTTGCTCACTCGTTGCCTCTGGTTTTTTGACCATGTTTAGTGATTGAGGCGCGAAATTAAGTGGTTGAAAAATAAGGATTTGTGGGGATGGAGGAAGTTGGATTTGCTGGTGGGCGGGTGGTTTTTGCTGGTGAGTGGATGGTTTTAGTGTGGTGAATTTGTGGTTTTTAGGTGGTTGCAAAGACCCAGGACTGAAGCCCCTGGATGTTGTGAGGTCTACCGCGGCTTACAAGGCCGCTGCTCCGCCGAAGAGATGGGTCAGGCCACGAGATTCGTCAACCGCTGTTAGAGGGAGACGGCGGTTTCGCCCCAGATTTGGAACTCGCGGTGTTTGTGTTGTTCGGCGAAGACTTGTTCGCCGCCGGCTACCTGCAGGATGGAGTCGAAGACGCGCCGGCCTACCTGGGGGATGGTTTCTGTGCCTTCGAGGATGGTGCCGGCGTTGAGGTTGATGTCGGTGGCGAGCTTGTGGAAGACGTCGGAGTTGGAGGCGAGCTTGATGACGGGGGCGATGGCGTTGCCGATGGTGCTGCCCATGCCGGTGGTGAAGACGACGACCTGCGCGCCGGAGGCGATGAGGCCGGGGGTGGATTCCTGGTCGTAGCCGGGGCCCTGCATGAGCCAGACGCCTTTGCCGGCGGGGGGCTGGGCGTAGTCCATGGTGCCCTCGATGCGGGTGGTGCCGGCTTTGGCGATGGCGCCGAGGGATTTGATGGTGATGTTGAGGAGGCCTGCGCGGACGTTGCCGGCGCTGGGGTTCTCATTGAGGGTGGCGCCGGCGCGGGCGGCGAAGTCCTTGTACCAGTCGACCATGGCGTAGATGTCGGCGGCGACCTTTGCGTCTTTGGCGCGGGAGGCGAGGATGTGCTCGGCGCCGCAGAACTCGGGGGTCTCGGTGGCGATGACGGTGCCGCGGTGGCGGACGAGGAGGTCGGCGGCGTGGCCGAGGGCGGGGTTGGCGGAGATGCCGGAGAAGCTGTCGGAGGCGCCGCATTTGACGCCGAGGATGAGCTCGCTGATGGGGATGGGAGTGCGGGCGGTTGCGTTGACCTGGGGGAGGAGGTCTTCGACGGCTTTCAGGCCGCGCTGGATGGCGTTGGCGGTGCCGCCGACGGCCTGGATGCCGATGCGGGCGACGGGTTTCTGGAAGTCGATGCTGGCGCCGTAGAGGTAGGAGTCGAGGAAGGTGAGGTTGGTCTTTTCGCAGCCGAGGTCCATGAGGACGACGCCGCCGACGTTGGGGTGGGCGGCGTAGGCGGCGAGGGTGCGCATGAGGACGTCGAGGTTGGAGCCGTTCTGGCAGCCGCAGCCCTTGTTGTGCGGGGTGGCGACGACGCCGTCGACGTTGGGATATTTGTCGCGGCTGTAGAGCATGAACTCGGCCATCATGGAGATCTGCGCGGCCTCGTGGCTGGAGCACATGCTGGTGGGGAGTATGAGGATGTAGTTGCGTGTGCCGGCGCGGCCGTCGGCGCGGCGAAAGCCCTGGAAGGTGGGGATAGTCGTTTCGTAGTCGGGCGCGGGGGCTTCCTGTGTGGGCAGGGTGCGGGTGAGCGGGACTTCATTGCGGAGGAGGTCTTGCGTTATCCACTGGCCGGCGGCGATGCCTGCGGAGGTGCCGATGGGCTGGCCGTATTGCAGGACCAGTTCGCCGGGGGCGAGTGGGCGGAGGGCGAAGCGATGGCCGCGGGGGATGTGCTCGGTGATGGGGAGGTTGTTGTAGAGGGTGTTGGCGGGGATGGGGCGGAGGGCGACGGCTACGTTGTCTGCGGGGTGGACGTGGAGGGCGTAGAGGTGGAGTGGGGAGCTCACGTGGGGAATGATACAAAGCGGGGTGCTGGGTTGTCGCGGTGGTTGCGTGAAGGTGGATCGCAGGTCCATCCATTGACAGAGGAAATAGGAAGGGCTAGTATCCTATTTTCTTAGGAGATGGTCATGTTTTCTTAGGAGATGGTCATGCCCAAGGTACGTGGCCGCGGAATTCTGTTGCTTGCCGGTATGTGGATCGCGGTGGTCTCGCGGCTCATTGCTCAGGAGGCAGCTTCGTTGCCGAAGTTTGATGTGGCTTCCGTGAAGGAAGACCCTTCGCCCTACACGCCTGCCTCCTTCAACGTGAACGGCACTGAAGGCAATGGCAATGCTCGCAACGGCGGAATACTTTCGGCGATAAACCAGGACCTGTCTATTTACATCGTCTTCGCCTATCCGAGTTTCATGGCGCAGTACCAGACGCACGCGATGCGGAACCAGTTGCCAGCGTGGGCGCAGACGAGCCGATACGATATCCAGGCGCGAGCGGAGAGCAACCCGACGAAGGACGAGATGCGGCTGATGATGCGCTCTTTGCTGGCGGAGCGGTTCAAGCTGGCAGTGCATACGGAGAGGCGCGAGACGCCGGTGTATGCGCTGGAGGTTGCGACTCCGGGAAAGCTGGGGCCGCATCTTCAGGCGCATCGGCCTCCGCCATGCGAAGATGCGCCAGACTTTATTGCTCACGGGCCGGGTTTGATTCCTACGATTGCAGGCGGATTTCCGGCCAGCTGCGGTGATGTAATTCTTGGCGGGTTGGGGCTTTCTGCGACAGGGGAGTCAGGTCTTCCTCCCAGCGTACCGGGCGATCTGCGTCTTGCAGCGCGCGAGGTGAGCCTGTCGCAGCTGGCGACTGCGCTGGCAAGATGGATGCCGGACCGGCCTGTGATTGACCAGACTGGATTGAACGGGAAGTTTGATTTCAATCTGGAGTTCATGCCGGATAACGGCCCTGGGTCTTCACCACCGGTGGGCGGAGTAGCGGCGGACGCCATGGGGCAGTTGCTTCAAGTGGCTTTGCTGAAGCAGCTTGGGTTGAAGCTGGTGCGCAGGAACGGGCCGGTGGAGACGCTGGCGATCGACCATGTAGAGAGGCCGTCGGAGAATTAGGGGTTTCAGTTGGGTGGGCAGGAGTTTCGGCGTGGAGAAAGAGACCCTTCGAGACGAAGCTGTGGCAGATAGAAGGACGAAGACAACAGTCCGGGGCTAAAGCCCGTGAGTTTTGTGCCTTATTTCAGGGGCCTGAAGGCCCCTGCTTCCTCCCAATTCGCTGCGCTCAGGATGACAGCAAGAGACGAGGACACCTATGTCCCCAAGTGCTAGGGACATGGGGCCCCCGTTTGTGGCGCGGGCGTGGGGATGGTGTGGTGCGTTAGTTGGGGGTGATTTGTAGTTGGGTGGGTTGGGCGGTGGCTGTGATTTCGGGGGCGTAGTACTCGTAGGCGCGGGAGGGGAAGGTTTTGGCGCGGATGGGGTACTTGGCGCGGAGGCGGAATTTGATGGTGATGGTTTGCTGTGGGCCGAGGGCGTCGAAGTAGAGGATGGCCTGGGTGGCGGTGAGGCTGAATTTCTGGAGGTTGCCGGTGGTGATGGGGGCCGGCTGCGGCTGGTTTGGCTGCGGGCGGACTGTTCCCGGGCGGCGCGCCTGGGGTTGGCCGGTTGCGATGCGGGGCGCGTTGTTGCCGGTGGATTTTTCCTGGAGGGATTGCAGGTCTTCGCTGAGGAGATCGAAGCCGGGCGGGATGCCGAGGTCGACCATGACCATGTTGGCGGTCTTGGTGAGGTTGTTGTGGATGGTGGCGGTGGCAGTGGCGATGTCGTTCTGGGCGAGGCTGGTGCGGTCGTAGGCTACGTTGATGGAGAGGGCGTCGGTGGCGGCGGGTTTTTCATTCCATGGCGTGAAGTAGCGGCCGGCGATCTGGTAGGCGAGGCCTCCGGTGCCGGAGAATTTTAGCTGGACGTTGTTGGGCTGGGTGGGGTCGATGTCTTTGAAGGCGAACTGGTGGAGGAGGTCGTTGTTTTCGGCGTCGAGGGTGAGGGTCTGGACGGTGTTGCCGTTGAGGACGACCTGGACGGTGCCGCGGACATCTGCGCCGTTGGTCTGCGAGGCGAGGAGTAACGCGCGGAGGGCCATGATGGTGGCCTGCGTGGTGCCCCAGTTGCCGGCGGCCTGTTTTTTGGAGGTGATGAAGTTGAGGGCCTTGCGGACGGTCTCAGAGGATTGGCCCCACTTGAGGAGGGCTTGCGTGGCTAAGCCGGTGGTTTCGATGGCGGCGCTGGGGCCGGTGGAGTAGACGTTGGTCTCTTCTGTGGTCCAGGAGACGGTATCGTCTTTTTCGGTGCGGGCGTCGAGCAGGTTCTGCATGGACTGGCGGGTGAAGTCGCGGGCGTCCTGGTCGTGCGCGCCGTAGGCTTTTTCGTAGTCGGCGGCGAAGTTGGCGATGATGGCCAGGGTGTAGGCGTCGGGGTTCATGCGGGTGTTGGCTTCGATGAAGCGCTTGGCGCGCTCGATGGCGGGGCCCTGATAGCCGGTGTTGGCTAGCGACCAGGCGATGTAGGCGGTGATGCGGAGGACGTCGTTGTTGTAGCGGTTGGTGGCGCCCTCGTTGATGAAGTTGGTGTCGGGACGCCAGCTGCCGTCGGGCTGTTGCTGGCGGGCGAGCCAGTCGCGGGTGCGGGCGATGAGTGCAGGGTCGACGTCCGAGACCTTGGACATGTCGCTGAACTCCATGAGGCCGTAGGCGGTGAGGATCTTGTTGGCGGGGGCCTGGCCGAACCAGGAGAAGCCGCCGCCGGGGACTTCAAAGGTGAGCAGGCGCTGGTAGCCGTTGGCGATGTAGCCCTCGGCCCTGGCGTGGACCTCGGGCGTGAGCTTGTTGGTGCGCTTCATGTAGTCGAGGGCGAGGACGTTGGGATAGGTGCTGGAGGAGGTTTGCTCGAAGCAGCCACCGGGCATGCGCAGGATGCCGTCCATGCCCTCGATGACCTGGCTGAGCGGGCCGGGGTAGAGGCGGACGAAGAGAGTGGAGGCGTCGGGGATGGAGGCGGCGGGGAAGTTGAGGGTCTGGGTGATGGAGTCTGTGAGGCGGCCGTTGAAGACCAGGCTCTGCTCGCGGCCGTTGGGGATGACTTCGATGTCACGTACTACGATGTCGTCGTGGCCTTCCATGTGGGCGGTGAGGGTGAGTTTGAATTTGCCGATGCGGTTGGCGTTGACGGTGAACTGCGAGCTGCCGACGCGGCCGGATTCCACGTTGAGGGATTTTTGCGGGGAGTCGTTGTCGAGGGAGAACCAGTCTTCGGGTTTGAGGTTGAGGCTGACGCTGCCTTGTTTGCCGGAGTAGTTGTAGATGGCGACGGGGAGGGAGACGCGGTCGCCCTGGGTGAGAGTGACGGGGAGGTCGAGGTCGACGAAGAAGTCCTGGAAGACTTTGAGGCTGGAGGCGGAGGTGCCGAGCGCGCCGGAGGTGGTGGAGGCGAGCATGGCCATGCGCCAGGTGGTGATGGAGTCGGCGATGGGGATGGAGATGGTGGCGTCGCCGTGGGAGTCGGTGAGGATTTCGGGGTTGATGTAGAGGGCCTCGGGGAACCAGGAGCGGATGTGGGGCTCGGGTGCGGATGCTGCGGATTTTCTTTCGACGCGGAGGTCGGTAAGGTTGCGGCCGTAGAGGGGGATGTTCTCGATGGCGGAGGCGTCGAGGATTGTGCCGGCGAGTGCGTCTTCGGTATGCAGGAGCGGAGCGGCTGCGGCGGCTACGGCGAAGGCCTGGCCACGTGCGGCGCCGCCGATGCCTGCGCCGATGCCGGCGTGGACGATGGGGGCCGGTGCAAGCTTGGGTAAGGGCTGTGCGGCGACGGTGACGGACTGCATGGCACTGCCCACAGTGAGGGTGGGGATGAGGATGGCGCGGTCGCGGGGCTCGAGGGTGATGGAGCCAGAGAGGTGTTCGAAGCCGAGCGCTTCGAAGTCGACCTGATAGCGGCCCGCGGGGAGGGCGGCGAGGGTGAACTGGCCTTCGTTGTTGGTGCGGGTGGTGCGGGTGTTGGCGCCGATGAGCTGGTGGAGGATGATGGTGGCGTTGGGGATGACGGCGCCGGAGGCGTCGGTGAGGGTGCCGGTGATCTCGGCGAGGCCGTTGACGGGGCCGCGGTTGTGCTCGATGTTGAGGTGGATGGAGCCGCGCTGGCCGGGCTGGGTAATGATGCTGCCGGAGTGGTCCGCGATCGTGGTGACGAGGTCGTCGCCGGTGTTGAAGCGGTGGTCGGGGCCGGCGCTGCGGACGCGGTAGAGGCGGTCCTGGCCGCCCCACCAGCCGGCGGCTTCGAGGCGGAGGGGGGTGGCCCAGGCGTCGGGGTCGTGGGCGGTGGTGTCGTTGAAGAGCTGGATGAAGTTGTCGGTGGAGCGGGGGGTGTCGACTTGCTGTGAGAGCCTTGCGGCGATGGTGCGGACCTGTTCGGTGAAGGCGGCCTGGTAGCGCTGGATGTATTCGGCGCGCTTGAGCTGGGGGATGGTGCGGCCGAACTCGATGTTGAGCTGGGCGGGTGCGGCCAGCTCGGTGGCGGAGAAGAGGGCGCGCGCGGCGAGGTCGGGGTCCGCGCCGCTGCTTGCGCCGCCGCGGGACTCGATGGGCGAGATGACGGAGGGCATGGAGATGGAGTGGATCTCGAAGCGGGGCTTCATGACTTCCTGCTCGAGGTAGAAGAAGACCTTGGCGAAGCCGGGCTGTTTTTCGGCGAGGGCGAAGACGGCCTCGTCGACGACCTGGAGGCCGAGCGCGGCGCTGACGCCCTGGCCGTGGGAGTTGGTGACGTGGAAGTGGACGCGGGCTTCGGCGCCGGGTTTGTAGGAGGCGGCGTCGGCGGAGGTGGCGATGGTGAGCTCGTCGGCGGGCTGGACGAAGAGGAGGCGATGGTCGGCGATGGGCTGGGCGCTGCTGCTGAAGAGGTAGGCGTCGACGTCGAGCGTGCCGGCCATGTCGGGCGTGGCGGTGAGGGTGAGGTCGGCCTGGCCGTTTTGCAGGTCGAGGTCGCGGGTGAGGATGGTCTGGCCGTTGCGGACGACGTCAACGTAGGCGGTGCCGGAGCGGCGGGTGCTGAGGACTTTGAGTTGGATGCGCTCGCCGGCTTTGACGACCGCGCGAGTGGTGCGGAGGAGGATGTGGTCTGTGCCGGTGCGAGCTTCGAGAGGGACATCGCTGGAGGCCGTGTTGCCGCGGTGGTCGTCGGCCTCGATGTGCAGGGTTTGCGCGCCGGTGCCGGGGGTGAGGTGGATGAGGGCCACGCCACCTGCATCGGTGGAGACGGCCTCGTCGTTGAAGGGCGTGTGGATGGTGAGTGCGGCGGCGGCGGGTGTGCCGTCGGGGTAGGAGGCGAGGAGGAAGATTTGATTTTCGATGTGGGGGATGAGTGTGCCGCCCTCGGGGACGGCGGTGAGGAGGAGCGCGGACTGGCTGATGGTGATGGGCTCGCCGCGAGTCTCGGCGTGGGTGGCGGAGTCGGTGACGGTGGCCTCGATGAGGGCGCGGGCTGCGCCCTGGGAGAGCGGGCGGCCGGCGAAGTAGCTGGGGAGTTTGAGGTCGAAGTGATAGACGCCGTCGGCGTCGGTCTTGCCGGTGGCGGAGGCTACGTCGAGGACTGCGACGTCGGCGCTGGAGGCCTTGATGGTGATGTCGGCGTGGTCGACGGGCTTGCCGAAGAAGTAGTTGGAGCGGACGGTGCCGGTGACGTGGTCGCCGGGGCGGTAGTCGCGGCGGGGCTTGTTGTTCTTCTGCGTGAACTCGACGTCGACTTTGAACTTGGGGAGGACGTAGCGCTCGACGTTGAGGGTGATCTCGGCGGTGTTGGACTCGCCGAGGATGGCGCGGAGGTGGTAGGCGCCGAGGTTGACCTCGTCGGCGAGCGAGAACTCGGCGGAGGCGATGCCGAAGTTGTCGGTGGCGGTGATCTTCTTGAAGACCTTGTTGCCGCGCGAGTCTTCCAGCTCGAAGGTGAGCTTGCGGCTGGAGTCTGCTTTGTCGGCGGCGCGGTCGAGCGCGAGGGCACGGATGTGGATGGTCTGGCCGGGCTGGTAGATGGGCTTCTCGGTGGTGAGGAGGATGGAGGCTTTGTCGTTGAGCTGGATGGGCTGCGTGAATTCCGCAGTGCCGATGGGGGTTTCGGCGATGTAGTGGAGGTCGACGCTTCCAGTGAGGCTGGCGGGGAAGCGGAACTGCGCCTCGATGGTGCCGCGGCGGTTGAGCGTGCCGGAGAAGAGCGATTGCGGAGCGTGATTGGGCTGATTGAGTTCGACGCGGACGGTGCCGGTGGCGGGGATGTCGTTGTTGGCGGCATCGGAGACGATGACGCGGATGGCGGCTTCGCTGCCGGCGAGGTACTGTGACTGGCCGAGGATGTGGACGACGGGGCGGCGGATGATGTCAGAGATGGAGGCGATGCCTGCGATGGGCGAGAGGTTGGTGTCGTTGTACTGGAAGCGGAAGCGGACGCGGTCCCAGACGATGTCGTCGTTGGAGATGGGCGTGCTGAGCGGGATGTTCTGCTGCCAGGTGCTGTTGCCGCTGGAGGCTTCGACGAGGAGATTGATGTGGCCGAGGACCTGGTCGTCAGGGTTGAGGACCTCAAGGAGAAGCCTGCCTGAGCCGCTGTGCGTGGAGTGGTACGGGATGGAGACGCTGAGGCCGGCGCGGGTGTAGGCGGCGGATGGCTGTCTGGGCTGCTGGGTGCGGGCGTGGACGAGGAGGATTCCGCCGGTGACGAGAAGGATGAGGGGAAGAAGGAGGCGGAGGGAAGGGCGGGAGTTGAGAGACATGCGGTTCTCCTTGCGCGCTGCTGTGCAACGCCGTCTGAGAGGAGAACGGGGGAGCTGGCGGAACTTGCAGGGAGATTTTGAGAAATTTTGCGAGCGCGGAGACTAGCGGCGCTGCCAGGTCTGGCCGTCGGGGCTGGTCCAGTGGTCGCCGGTGTCGGTGGTGATCTGGAAGAGTGGCTGCGGTGGAGGAGGAGGAGGAGCGGCCGGAACTCTGAGGGTGGAGGAGACGGGGGCGGTTTCGTGGAGAAGGGGCGCGAGCTCGGCGGAGACGGTGACGGTTTGTGATGCGGCGCCTGGGCGGAGGGTGAAGTTGTTGATGTCCTGCTGGCCGGAGTTGAGGGTGATGGATTGCTGCAGCTGCTCGAAGCCGAGCGCCGTGATTTGCGCCTGGTAGTTTGCGGCGACGAGATTGGTAGCGGCGTAGTGGCCGTTGGCGTCAGTCTGCACGGTGCGGGCGGTTGGCATGGCGGGGCTGCGCAGGGTGACGGATGCGTTGGGGATGACCGCGCCGCTGGAGTCAGTGACGATGCCGGAGAGGGAGGAGTTGCCGGATGGGGCTGGGGCGGAGCTGATGGGCGGCGCGGCTGCTGCCTGGGGTCTGCCGCCGCCGAGGCCACCGGTGACGCCTCTGCCGCTGCCGGCTCCGGCGGCGGGGGCATAGGATGCTGCGGCTGCGGCGGTGACGGCCCTGGCGACGGTCGGTGGCGAGATGGCGAGGTCGACCCTGGTGGCGCGGCCCGTCCACTGTGTGGGGACTGGGCGCCAGTGCGCGCCGGCGTCGTCGCTGATGTAGAGGGTGTGGCTGGTGTCGAGGGCGAGCATGCGGCGCGCGCTGGTTGCCGTGGAGAGTATAGGGAGATGGCTGGGCAGAGCGCTGACTCGCGGCTGCCGGAGTGCGGCAGTGGCGGCGCCTGTGGCGGAGATGCTTGCGGTGGCGCTGGAATCGGCGACGTTGGCGTCGAGGGCTTCGCCGGCGAGGGCATCCTGGGTCTGGAGCAGGGGAGCTGTAGCCGCAGACACTTCCACGGCGTTGCTTTGTGGGCTGACTGTGACTTGCTGCGATAGGGCCGGAGGTTTCGGGGCGGTGCCAGTGGAAGCGCCGCGGCCTCTGGCTGTCCCCTGAGGAGGTGCTGCTTGCTGGAGCTGCGTGAGGTCGGTGAAATTGCGGCCGTTGAGCGGGATGTTTTCGATGGCGCGGCTATCGATGAGGCCGCCCTGGTCGTTAGGCGCCGGGGCCGGAGCGGGAGCGGCTGCGGTGGTCGCGATGCCTCGCGGCTGAGGGGTGTTGCGCAGGGCTTGCAGCTTTGGGGGTGTGAGTTTCGGTTGGAGTTCGGCCATGGGCGATGGCGGGGGTGTGAGCGGTGCGGGCGGATGGTTGATGGCAGATTGTGTTGGCGGTGCGGAGGCGGTTGGCGTGAGGCGGGTGTTGTAGTGGCGGACTGCGAGCAGCGCGGCGATGGCTGCGACGGCTACCGGGAATGCGATGCGCCAGCCGGAGAGCCACGATAGCCAGGGCGTGCGTGCCGGTTCGGGCTGCGGCTGTGGGACGTCTTCAAACGTCGGAACGGCGAGGGCTACGATGCTGCGGCAGTCCGGGCAGATGGCGAGGTGCGCGAGCGTCTGCTGGTGCTCGTGCTCAGGGAGAGCGTGCTCGATGAAGGCGCTGAGCTGGTCGGCGTCTGGATGCTGCCCGGGTTGGAGGAGATCGATCATGGTGTCTGCTCCGATGCGACGGGAGCGGGGGACGTCTTATTAGAGAACGGTGGAGTCTGCGAAGTTTGCAGCAGACTGCGCAGGTTTATTTCGAGGTCGCGCGGGTCGGCGCCGAGGGCTTCTTCAGCGGCGCGCTTGCTGAGGCCGGCGAGCTGGAGGTTGCGCAGGAGTTGGGTGCGGAGGTCGCCGGTGAGTCGCTTGAGTCTCCGGCTGATTGTAGCTTCATGGACGCGGAGGGTGAGGCCGATCTGCTGCAGGGTCTGACGATCGAGGAAGTAGGCGCTGAGGAGGAAGCGGTCTTCCGCGGCGAGGGTTTGCAGGGTGCGAGCTACGGCTTCGGTGAGGCGGGTGAGTTCGGCTGGAGGCGGTTCGGTGGAGGATGTGGGGGCTGCGGCGTCGATGTCGTCGAGCGGAGACTCGCGGTGGGTGCGGCGGTGGTGATCGATGTGGCGCTGGGCGAGCGTAGTGCGCAGCCAGCCGAGGAGCGAGCCTCGTCCGGAGTAGGAGGCGAGTGGAGAGCGGCGCTGGCCCTCGACCTGGCGCAGGCCGTAGAGCTCGGCGTAGAGGGATTCGGCGAGATCGTGGCCGAGGGTGGCGGAGCCGGTGATGGCGATGGCGGCTTGTGTGAGCGGGCTGCGATAGAGAGCGAGAAAGCGCTGCCATGCGGCTTCGCGGCCAAGAGCGCAGGCGTGTGCGAGGGCCAGATCGGGGAGGCGGAGTGCGCGGAAGAAGGATGCTTTCTGTTGCGGGTCGGAGGGGGTTGCGGGTGGGAGGCCGTAGTTGCACTTTGTGCCTATGGCGCTGAGGACGTTGGCGAAGTCTTCCGGCGTGATGCCGCAGGATTCGCATTCGGCGGTTTGCGAGAGCTCGTGGATGAGGCTGGGGGGAAGGGCGGCGAGCGGCGTGGTCTGCGCAGAGGGGGCGGCAGGCTGCGCGCCTGGCAGTGGGAGGACGAGAGCACCGGGCTGGGAAGAGGCCGTGTCCACTGTCTTTGAAGATAATGCATGGGTGGTGTTGGCCGGGCAAAATCGTCAGGCCGTGGTGTTAGCGACATGACGATTTTGTCCGGCGGCAGCAAGGGTTATTGCGGCGGAGTCTTCTTGCGCTGCATGGCCGGGATGAGGAAGAGTACCGCGAGTACGGTGGTGACCATGCCGCCTACGACGACGCGTGCGAGCGGCTGCTGTGCCTGTGCGCCGATGCCGTTCATCACGGAGGCGGGGAGCAGGCCGAGGCCGGCGGCGAGGCAGGCCATGAGGACGGGGCGGAGCTCCGCGAGCGCGCCGGTGCGCACGCCTTCAAGGCCGGGATGGCTGACGCGCATGTGCGAGATGCCGGAGAGGAAGACGACCGCTGCGAGCGTGGCGACTCCGATGAGCGAGGTGAAGCCGACGGCGGCGGAGATGCTGAAGGAGGTGTGGGTGAGCAGCAGCGCGAAGACTCCGCCGATGGCGCAGAAGGGAAGCGTGGCGAGGACGGTGAGTGCGTCTGTCCAGCGCTGGAACTGGAGGTAGAGCAGCAGGAAGATGGCGACGAGGCTGATGGGGATGATGATGGCGAGGCGTGCCTGCTCCTTGCGGAGCGAGTCGAACTCGCCGGCCCAGGTGTAGTCGTAGCCGGTGGGGAGTTTGATCTGCTTCTTGATTTGCTGCTGCAGGTCCGTGATGGTGGCGGCGAGGTCGCGGCCACGCACGCTGAACTTGATGGGGATATAGCGGCGGCCGCCTTCGCGATAGATCATGAAGCTGCCTTCGCGGATGCCGATGTCGGCGACCTGGGAGAGGGCGACGCGGCCACCGTCGGGCGTGGGCAGCTGGATGCGGCTGATGGCGTCGACGCTGGAGCGGTCGTCTTTGGGGTAACGGACGGTGATGTCAAAGCGGCGGTCGCCTTCAACCATCTGCGTGACGGGTGCGCCGCCGACGGTGGCCTGGATAGCGGCGTTGACGTCTCCCGGGGCGATGCCGTAGCGCGCGGCGTTGGCGCGGTTGACGTCGATGACGAGGCTGGGCTGGCCGTTGACCTTGAAGACGCCGGAGTCCGTGACGCCGGGGACCTTGTTCATGACGCCGACGATTTCGTTGGCCTTGCTGGTGAGCACGCCGAGGTCGTCGCCGAAGAGCTTGAGGGAGTTTTCTCCCTTGACGCCGCTCATGGCCTCTTCGACGTTGTCCTGGATGGTCTGCGAGAAGCCGAAGACGACGCCGGGGTATTTG
>Ga0206933_1007_pt2 | contig 34526 bp, 33 predicted proteins | sample Alteio_BWOrgHeat_15_FD_152937 | JGI IMG/M metagenome (GOLD analysis project Ga0206933, IMG submission 152937) | Enriched cells from forest soil in Barre Woods Harvard Forest LTER site, Petersham, Massachusetts, United States -... | ecosystem: Environmental > Terrestrial > Soil > Temperate forest >... | reverse complement strand
CGCCCCGAATTTTGTCGCGGGGATAGGGATTCCTCGCTTTGCTCGGAAGTGACAATTTTTGCGATTTGTTAGATCGCCTTTGGAATCTGCTGGGCAAAGGCCTGCGGAGCTTTTGCTCCGCTGGACAGCCGGGGGCGGCTGTCCCCACGTGAATTTCCTCACAATATAGTTGCTCCAAGCGTATCGAAGTATTTGGCGATCTCGTCCCAGCGCTGGCCGCGGGTTGCCAGCGCTACGTTGCCATCGGGGCGAACCAGCCAAAGGCCGTCTTGATGAAATGGCTGGCGGAGTGTGGGCTCGAGGAGGTTGGAATATCTCGCAATCAATTGAGGCCATCCGCGGCCCTCGCCCGCCTCGGCATAGACAGTGAAGCGCGGGGTGTCTCCAGCTCCGGCGCAGGGGGAATTTATGTCGACGGGAGCGCGTTCGCCTTCACGGGGTCCGCCGGTATGTTCACCGCCGCCGTTCAGCGGGCTCTTCGGATAGCCAATCGAGAGTTCGGTAAGGACTTCAGCGACTTTCTTTTGTACGGGAGACAGGCCAAAGACGAACGACGCAATGTGGTTTCGAATCGATTGCTTCAAGTCGCCTCTCAGCAATGCGACTTCGGTGATTTTGCCGGATCCCTTGAGCACATCTTCAGCGATTGGACTGCGCTCGGCGCTGTAGCTGCTCAACAGGGTCTCCTCGTCGGCCAGGCCGCGACTTACCAGCGCCAACTTCCAGGCAAGGTTGAAAGCGTCCTGCATCCCGGTGTTCATGCCCTGACCGCCGGCCGGGCTGTGGATGTGGGCTGCATCGCCCGCGACAAATATCCGGCCGGAGCGGTAGTTCGAAACCTTGCGTTCGTTAATGGTGAAGCCGGTAAGCCATACGGGATCGGAGGCAGTGATGCCGCCCGGGCCTCTGGCGTTGAGGATTGCCTGTACATCTTCAAGAGTCGGGCTGGCGGGAGCGGCTTCCTTAATTCCCACGTCGGCAATCACACGGTAGCGAGGGGGCATAATCGGAAATACGGCGAGGATTCCCTGGCTATGCCACGCAATTAATATCTCGTCGGGGTTGGAAACATTGCGCAGGTGGAGATCCGCGATAATCCAACTGCTGGGCATAGTCTCTCCGGCGAACTCCATTCCGAGTTTGTGGCGCACGGTACTGTGTGCCCCATCGCATCCGATCAGCCATCGGCTCTTGAACGTCTCTTCAGCTCCGTCTTGATGCCGCAGCGTCGAAGTCACGCCATCGTTGGAAGTGGAAAAGTTGGTCAGCTCGATATTGCGCTCGATCTTCACTCCGAGAGAAGTCAAGAAATCTCCCATCAGCCGCTCGGTGTCGCTCTGAGGGATCATCAGCGCGTAGGGATGGGGAGTCGCAACACCGTCGACTGTGATCTTCGTAATGGGCTCTTTGCCGGCGGTGATGTTGACAGACGTAACTTTGCGTCCGGTAGCCAGGAATGGCGCGGTGCAATCCATGCGGTCCATTAACTCCAGAGTTCGGCTCCAGAGAACCAACGCTTTCGATTTGTCGGTGCGCTCGGGTGCTTTTTCCGCGAGGCGGACGGAAACGCCATATCGGGCAAGATCGGCCGCCATGGACAGACCGACCGGGCCGGCGCCAGCAATCAAAACGTTGGAATAAGTGCTACTCATTTTCCTTCTCCTTCGAGCAGAGCAGAGACGGCGCAAGGGTTGGGCGAGGCATTGGCTTGCTTCTTTGCTTGCCGTCGCCAGATTAGTTGGAAGCGAGACCTATTACATTACGAACGTAAGCCGCCGCAACGGTTTTCTGCTGCGACTGGATTTTCCGCTCCGCTATTCTCGGAAGGGCGCGCCAGCCTGTCGGAAGGCGGTTCCCACCGGACAATCATTTGATTCCACCGCTGGCACTTCTAAGATACTCGAGGAACGACGGCGTTGCCATCGCCGTGATCGGCGCCTTTGCCGGAGTGTATTTGTTCTATCGAGGGTTTCGCCTCTTGCAGCGCAAGCGCCTGATTCTAGACACACCGGCATCGAAAATCCGCAGCGCGGCCATGGGGTTGGTTGAAGTGAATGGACTGGCCACGGGCCCGTATACGCTGACGGCGCCGATTACCGGCATGACCTGCTTCTATTTCCGCAGCATGGCGTGGCAATGGCAGCAGCGGGGCCGAAACAGCCGATGGGTTAAAGTCGCCGACGAGAGCATGCACGTCCCATTTTTCCTCGACGACAATACCGGGCGCGTGCTGATCGATCCGCAAGGCGCTGAGATGGATATCCACCGTGACTTCCATGACGAATTCAGCACGTCGCTGTTCTCGAGCGGCTTGGATCTTTCTGCCAGCATCTCGAATTTTCTGCTGCGCAACGGGGTGTCGACCGATAAGAAAATCAAGATCGAGGAATACTGCATCAAGCCGAAGAACGCGCTCTTCATTCTGGGTACGCTGGGGCAAAACTCTGGATTGAGTGTGAGCCCGGTGGCGGTTCGCAGCTTGCCAGCGGAGCAACACTCGCTATCGTTCCAGGTTTCGAAGATCTCAGGGCTGACTCCGCAAACCGACGTGTCGAGCGCAGGAAAAGTGCTGGCCTCGATCTTCAGGAATGAACCGACGACTGCGGCAGGGATTCATCCGGTCGGGACGAATCCCGTGGCGCGGGATTCCGATCCGGCACAGCAGCAAAAGGTTACGGATGCGCTGGTGAAGGCGGGCATTACGAATCCGGCTGCGTGGGCGGCGGCGGGCGTAACTTCTGTGGTGGCGACGACCTCGGCTGGTGGTTCTGACGGCACCGCTGTGGCTCCTGCGCGCGAGCAATTTGATCTGCATCCTTCGACGGTGTTGATGAGGGGCGCGCACAACCCGGCATTTTTTATCTCGTGGCGCAGCCAGCGGGAGGTGATCAGCTCGCTGAGTTGGAAGTCGACGCTGATGATCTGGGGCGGTCCCGCGCTGACGCTGTTGTGCGTGTACGTGCTGGCGGCGCATTTCGACTGGTTGTGAGGAGCGGAGAAAGATGGACACTATTGTCGCGCTGGCGTTTCTGTTCGCGATACTCGGGCTGAGTACGTATGTGGTGATGATTTTCAACGGACTGATCGGGTTGAAGAACGACATCGCGAAAGCATGGGCCAACATTGATATTCTGCTCAAGCAGCGCCACGACGAGCTTTCGAAGCTCCTCGATGTCTGCAAGGGCTACATGGACTACGAGCGCGATACGTTGCTGAAGATTACGCAGGCGCGCAGCCTATATCAGCAAGCGATCAGCGTGGATCAAAAGGCACACGCCGACCAGAGCATGACGTCGGCGCTGCGGGGGTTGTTTGCCGTTGCGGAAAATTATCCGCAATTGAAAGCCAACGATAATTTTATGCGCTTGCAAGGGCGAATCACGGATTTGGAAAGCCAGATCGCCGATCGCAGGGAGTTCTATAACGATTCTGTGAACACATTCAATATTCGCATTCAGCAGGTGCCGGATACGTTTGTTGCCAGCTTTATGGGGCTGAGTCCGCGGCCGATGTTTAAAGTGGAGGAGGCGGATAAAGCTGACGTTGCGATGAGTTTTGGGGCGGGGAAGTAGGCGACAGAACAGCCGCAAAAGATCGCCTGGGAACATCGAACTCCAGCGGCTAAAGCCGGCTTCTTTCTTGGCTACCTGTGGTATGCCTGAAGGCATACCCTGATACGAGTCGACAGGTTTTGCGCAGTTGTAGAGCCGAGCCGTGAGAGAACAGCCAGTTTTTCAGCGAAGTGTGAAAGTGTTCGGCAACGAGACGACGTTGCAATCCCCCAGAAAACGTAGCGAGCTACGTTTCTACAGTGCGTCATTTGGTTTTCAGTTGAAAGAAGTCTTTTCGTAAGGTCACCAGTGTTGCACTGCGGTAACCTCCATAGGCAAACCATCTCAATTAGAATTAACCGGTGAGCGAAGCTGTTCGCATTGGAATTTTGGGCGACCTCGAGCCTGGATCGCGCGGGTATAAAGCGATCGGAGACGCGCTGCAGCACTGTGCCGCCAAGCTGCAGATCAAACTTGAGTCGCAGTGGATTCCGACCTCTTCTGTTCTCGAACCCGACGCGAAGAAATTGCTGGAAAGCTTTGATGGCATCTGGGCTTCGCCGGGCAGTCCCTACAAGAGCTTTGACGGGATGCTGAAAGGGATCGAGTTCGCGCGACGGCGCGACTGGCCATTTCTCGGCACCTGCGGAGGATTTCAGTACGCGCTGATTGAGTGTGCGCGCAACGTTGTCGGCATTAAGGATGCGGACTCGGCCGAGAACAATTCCGGGTCGAAGAACATTGTTATTTATCCGGTGGCGTGCGCGGTTCCGGAGCGCAAGAAAAACGCGCCCAAGCTTTCGGGGATGATTCCGGAAATTCGCTTGCGTCCGGGATCGTATCTGCAATCGTTTTATGGGCGGGATACGGCTACAGAAGAATTTTTCTGCAATTTCGAGGTGAATCCGGATTACGAATGGGCCGCGATGGAAGCCGGATTCCCCGTGGTGGCGCGCGGAGCCCAAGGTGAAATTCGCGCCATTGAGTCGCCGACGCATCGGTTCTATGTGGCGACTTTATTTCAGCCTCAACTTTCTTCGGAGGCGAAGAATCCGCATCCGCTGGTGCTGGCTTTTGTTCAAGCAGCGGCGGATTGGGGAAGAAAAAAATTGGATGACAGTGTGCTGGAGTAATGGGCGATTCTTGGTTTTATCCTGCGCGGACGTGATCGTTGAATCCCACGTCTCGAAAGGCGCGAGACGTGGGGCACCCGGCATTCCGTTTCAGACCACGATCAACTCGAAGGCTGGATAATTCTGGACGAGCGCGGCGAAAGCCTGAGCGGGTGAACCGGCGGGGACGGGGAAATACGTTTGCACTTCACGTTTGAAGTTGTCCAGGTAGGCTTTTAATATTTCTGGCTTGTCCACGTCTGGAATCGGCCGCAGGCGAAATCTCTGCAGTGATCTTCCTTTCTTCAACGTGATTTCTCCGGAGGCTTCCGCGTTACGCACCCATTGGGTGCGCCCGCGCGGAGCGACCAAGAAGCGTTTGCCTCCCAGTTCCAGCAAGTCGACTGGAGTGGAGAATAGTTTGCCGCTCTTGCGTCCACGGACCTGCAAGAGATAGTTATGGGAAAAACCAAGTCCCAGTCCAACCAGGAATCCGAAGACTCGGTTGAACGCGCGCTCCAGGGCGGAAGGGGCGCGAAAATCCGGCAAAGAAGAGTTCATCGTAAAAGGACCTCGATCCAAGACTATCCGATGAGGCGCCTTCGGAGACGCCGCTGGCTTTGCCCTAACCAAACAGAATGCGGCCCCGCAGAAAGCGAGGCCGGAATTTGCAGGACGAAAGTATCCTGCTGCGTTATTGATCTAAATCCTCGTCGGGCAGCACCGGATCGAGGGTTGAGCTATTCGAAGCGGTTCCGGTGAAGCCGAGAACGCTTGTGCTCCCAAAAACGGTGTATTTGATCTTGCTCCCTGGTCCGCCAGAAGTCTTGGCCGCAGTCAGTTTCTGCGGGGACGGCGAAAAGACGCCAGGGTGTTTCAACACCGTGGTCGTCCAGCTGCCCGCCTTCAAATAATTAGTATCGGTGACCATCAAACTGACTCCGTCCACCTTACCCGCGATGATTAGAGTCAAGGTGTCCGCTGTGCTTGTCAGATTGATGACCATCTTGGATGGAGATTTGGTCGAGAACTTGTTGCTTCCGGCCGTGACTGTGATGGCGCCCGCCGGAAGCGTGTAGGTGGCGGAAGTGGTGGTGTGTTTCGTGGGCGTCAGCGATTCGCTGACCATGATCTTGACCGTCCCTTTCACCCCATCCAAGCCGAGAGGATCCGAACCGGAGAGGAGCGGTGCAATCGTGCCTTTGAGGGTGATGGTGAGGGTGTGGGTTGCCGGGTTGACGGGCGCGACTTCAATCGATTGTGCCCAGCCGATGCACGCGAGTGCCAGAACTGCTGCGAGCAAGGCAGACGGGCGGACTATCCTGGATAACATGGGAATTCTCCTTCTCGGGGTCAGGCACAGAATGGGGGCCTTCAGTGCGAGCCTAGGAACGCTACCACGACATCCCGGCGGACTCAACGGAAAAACGTGATGGGCGACTTTGTTGTTGGCTGGAGATACGATGATGGCTGGACAACCCGCATCCATCCCCTTACACTTTCTAGGACTTAGCCAGACTTATGCGACTTGTAACTTTTGAAGATACGGCGCAGCGCAGCCGCATTGGCGCGGTGGCGGGCGACGCTCGAATCGTAGACCTGCACTCGGCGTGCGCCCTGTACCTGCGAGACATCGAGAATGAAAACGCATTCGAACGCTTGGCCGAGGCCCTTGTGCCTCCTGACATGCTGGCTCTATTCGAAGGCGGCGACACCAGCCTGGAAGCGGCGCGGAAAGCGCTCGACTATGCGCTGAGCAACGACCGGGCGATGGGGCCTGGCGGTGAGAACATCTTTTACCCTGCCGCCGAAGTTAAGCTCAAAGCCCCTATTATTCCACGCAAGTTTTTTCACACTGCCGGTAACTTTCGTGAGCACCATGAAGAGGCCACTAAGGCAGGATTTTCGCATCCCGTGATGCCGTGGATTGTTTTCTTTCAAAATGTCGACGCGATAATCGGGCATGACGAGCCGGTGATTTATCCCGAACATCTAACCAACGAATTGGATTACGAATTAGAACTCGCCGTGGTTCTGAAAAAAGGCGGCAAGCATTTTTCGTCAGAAGAAGCAGCCGAGCGGATCGGAGGCTATGTCATTTTCAATGACATCACGGCGCGTGATATTCAGCGCCGCGAAATGAAGTCGGGCGTATTCAGCTTCTGCAAGGGAATTGATACCTTTTGCCCGCTCGGTCCGTGGATTGTGACTGCCGACGAGATTCCCAATCCGCACAACCTGGCGATGGAGCTGCGAGTGAACGGGGAATCGCGGCAGCGCTCGCATTCCAGCAAAATGTCGGTGAAGATTCCGGAGATTCTTTCGCATTATTCTCCCATGGGCTATAGCGCGGGCGACGTTGTTTCGACGGGCACAGTCTCGGGAGTCGCTGCTTTTAGTGGCGACCCGAAAGCCTGGTACCTGAAAGCCGGCGACGTGATGGAATGCGAAATCGAAAACATCGGCATCCTGAGAAATCGCGTGATCTCGTGGGAGGAAGCTTACGGCCGAAAGGCTGCCGCGTTAGTTACGCAGGAGAGCCTGGGCTAGTGGAGCCCCAGAAACGTTGCAAGCAACGTTTCTACGAAAGTATCGAACTGTAGAAACGTAGCTTGCTACGTTTCATTTTTGAGCCTGGATTCATACAAATGGGCCGCACCTCCGAGAAAATCTGGGTTAGCGAATTGAACTCCCGCCCGGAAATCCGCGGCGCGTTTCCGCGGACTAAAGTTCAGTTTTACGACACCACCCTCCGCGACGGCGAACAAACGGTCGGAGTCGTACTCTCGCCCCAGCAGAAACTCACCATCGCCCGCAAGCTGGACGAACTCGGTGTAAGCCGCATCGAAGCCGGATTTCCGCGCGTATCGGTTGACGATGCGGAGGCCATCCAGTTGATGCAAAAAGCCAACTTGAAGGCCGAGCTCTGGGGCTTTTCTAGAGCGGTAAAAGGAGACATTGACGAACTTGTACGTTTAAATCTTCGCGCCTCGGTAATTGAAGCCCCGACCAGCGACATCAAGCTGAAAGCGTATGGCATGACACGCGAAGACGTGCTGAGGCGCGTGGTAGACGCAATGGCGATCGCCAAGCAAAACGGAATCACGACCGCGTTCTTCGCGGTCGATGGCACGCGCACCGACCTCGACTTTCTAAAGAGGATCTATCTGGCCGCCCTGGAAGCCGGTGCTGCGGAAATCGTAGTCGTGGACACCATCGGGGCGTGCGGCCCGGAGGCCGTCGAATTTGTGGTGCGCGAAGTATGTAAATGGGTTGGGCCAAGCACGCCGGTTCATTACCACGGGCATAACGACTTCGGCATGGCGACGGCGTGTGCCATCGCCGCCGTCCGCGCGGGCGCCACGTGGATTCAGGGAACCATCAACGGTATGGGCGAACGCGCCGGAAATGCCGACATCTCAGAAATCGCTTTAGCGTTGCGCTGCCTCTACGACGTGCCCGTGGCGTTGGATTTGACGAAAGTTCGCGAGGTCTCGGACGTCGTATGTGAGGCCTCCGAGTACGCGCTGGATGCCTGGAAACCGCTGGTTGGAGAAAATCTATTTACGCGCGAGAGCGGTGCGGTTGCCACCCAGTTTCACATTCCCGAGGCCATCGAGCCGTACTCTGCAGAATTAGTAAACGCCCGCCGACGCATTGTGCTGGGAAAAAAGAGTGGGCCAGACAGCATCAATCTGAAGTGCAAGGAACTTGGCCTGACTATAACTCCAGAACAGCGCGGACCGATCCTGGCTGAAGTCAAAAAACGCTCCATCGCCAAACGTGGCCTGCTCACCGACGAGGAGTTCAAAGAAATTGTAAGAACATCCGCGTGAATCCGTACAATCCGCGGCTAGCGTTTGAAGTGCGGCAACACTTGGTCGCCGAATAGTTTCGCTTGCCCAGTGCGATCGTCGCCCCAGATTTCCAGCATGATGTGAGTGCAGCCAGCGTCACGGTACTCCTCGATGCGAGCAATGCATTCCTTCGGCGTGCCGGCAATCGGACAGGCTTTACGCAAAATGTCGTCGGTTACGGCTCTGGCCGCGGCTTTCCGTCCTCCCGTCTCCATGGCGTCGGCGATAGGCCGCAGATCATCAAAAGACAGGCCAGCAGATTCGAGCAATACGTCCGCTGAGCCTTTGATGTTCTGCACTTTGTTCGCAAGGTACATCGCGGCTTGCTCGCGCGCGCCTTCTTTGCCCCTGGCCGAATCGGGGTGAATGCTGCCGACGATCACCGATCCAAGCACGAGTTGCGACGGATCTTTTCCGGCTTTACGTGCGCCGTCTTCCATGTTCTTGCGGGAGTAGCGCACAAATGCGGGCGTCGTGATGCTGGCGGTGAGCAATCCGTCCCCGATGACGCCGGAAATTCTTTGCAGCACCGGCCCAGTGCCGGCAATATAAATCGGAGGGACTCCTCTCGGCGTATGCGCATCCGCCTTGAGAGCTGGTACGTTCGCCTGAAAGACTTTCCCTTGATACGCGAAACCTTTGCCGTCGAGTACGCCTCTGATGATTTCGATGCTCTCCCGCATCACGGTCGCCGGCCCGACTTTTTCACCCTCGCCTTCGCCGATCTCCTTCATGAAAATCTTGGAAGCTCCAAGACCGAGAAGAAAGCGATCGCCGGCGAGGTCCTGCATGACCCGAGCTTCCATGGCAATCTGCACAGGATGGCGCGTGTATGGTGAAATGATGCCCCACCCTAACTGAATCCGGCGAGTCTCCGCTGCGATCACCGCCAGTACGGCCGTTGAAGAGCGCGCCTCAAACGAATGCTTTCGCCACCAGGGATAAGCCTCGGCGATCCAGAACGCGTCGAATCCCGCGTCTTCGCAGGCCGTCGCCATGGCTACAGTCTCGCGCACCGGTTCCATGCTGAGTTGCAGAACGCCAATGTTGAATGGGATCGACATAAATCAGTCTCTAGCTCCTGGCTCCCGGATTCACTCCGGATCTTTCCACGAATGCTCCAGACCCTTGATTAGTTCCCACAACGCCTTGTTCAGCGGAGTGGGAACATCCGCTTCTTTGCCCCAGTGCACGATCGCTCCATTCATGAAATCGACTTCGGTCTGACGTTTGGCCAGCACATCCTGCAACATACTGGCGCGATGCTTGCCAGGAGCGTTCGCGCCCTTCTGCACCAGTTGTCTAGCGTCGCCGTGCAATTCAATTCCCAACTTCTTCGCGACAGCTTCACCTTCGGCAATGAGCTCATTGAAGAGCTCTCCCGTCGGTTCAAAGCGGGTTGCCGCGCCGTGATGCAGCAGCGTGAGCGCGCCCACGGGATTCGTCGCCGCGTTGAAGATCAGCTTGGTCCACTGCGCGCCGCGAGCGTCATTCAGCGCGATCGTGTTCATGCCGGAGCGAGTCATCAGACCGGCCAGTTCCTCCACCTTCTCCATCGAAGTGTTGGTGGGCTCGAACGGCCCGATCCATGTGTCGCCCTTAATGTCATAGCCGACGTGACCGGGCGCAATCGGATGCCCCGCGGGAAAGGTCGTGCCTCGAATCACGAATTGCACACGCTCCGCTAGAATTTCCTCGTTGCCGACGCCGTTCTGCACCGAACACACCGCGCTCTGGTCATCAAAAATATGAGCAATCTGCGAGATCGCGACTCGGGTATGAATCGCCTTTGTGGCGACGATGCCATAGTCGCAGCGCGGCAACTCTGTCGCATCACTGGTCGCGTTCAGACGCGCGGTGAAATCGGCGGCACCCGAGAGTCGCAGGCCGTGCTGCCGGATTGCATCAGTGTGTTCCTTCCATACGTCGTAGGCCCACACTTCGGCCTCGCCGGCCTTTGCGAGGTGCGCGGCAAAAAGGCTTCCTACCGCTCCGCAACCAACTACACAGATCTTCATTGAGACTTACGATCTTTCATCGCGGTTTTCAGTTTCTGGTTCTCTGTTCTCGGTCGTTTCTCCGCGCCGGTGTAAAACTTCCAAGGCACATCGGCCAGGCATTCGCCCTCATTCTTGCCGATGCGATAGGTGTCCTGCGTGTACAGACAAACCTTACCGTCTTTATCAACGACCTGCGGATGCAGCGAGAAGATCATGTTCTCCTCGAGCTGTACTTCGCTTTTGGCGCCGATCGCTGGGTGCTCGAGCATGGTGGTGCCGATGCTGTGTCCGGACAGATGGCCGAGAGCGAATCCGTGCTCGGCGAACGTTTCGGCGACGACGCGATGAACATTGCTGGCCTGCTCGCCCGCGCGCATCAGCTTTCGGGCAGCTTCGAGCGCGTGCGGATACGCGTCCGCCATAGCTTGCGTCCGCGGGCTCAGCTTGCCGCGAATCAGCGGCCGCGAAAATTCGACCCAGTATCCCCCCGCTCCAGTAATCTCGAGAGAATAGAGCAGCAGGTCGTCAGCAGCGGTAGCCCGAAGGCCGGGAACTTTGAACGATGCCTCCGCTTCGCCGTGCGCGCCGGAGAGCAGAATATTCATCATGCGCGGGCCGGCTCCGCGAGCGAAGAATCGTTCGACTGCCGGCGCCATAATTTCAGCCTCAGTCTTCCCCGGCTCATAGCCCGCGACCAGAGCCCAGAAACCGTCCACGATGATGTCCATCGCATCGCGTACCTCGGCGAGTTCTTCTTCGCTCTTGACCGCGCGAGCCATATCGAACTCGAAATCGAACGGGACCATTTCAAACGGACCGTTCGCCAGTTCGCGATAGTCGCGCACGGCCATGATGAAGTTCATGCCGTAAACGCCGATGCGCTTCCAGCCGAGTTCCCGTGCCCGTTCAGAAATCCATTGTCCCGGAACGTCGGGCCAGACGTGATCTTTCACCCATGGCTTAACTTTGTCGCCGATCCAGCGGGCTTCGCGCGGAAAGACCAGAGTTGTTTCGCCTTTGAGGGGCAACGCAGCGTAGACGTAGCGATGCACGATTTCGAAGCCCGAGACGTAGAACACAGCGCCTTCGAAGCCCGCATATTGATTGCCGCAGACGATCAGCGCGTCCAAGCCTGCGCGTTCCATCTCGGCGCGAATATTTTTGTAGCGGCGATCGATTTCGTGTTGGCTTGGCAAAGGTTTTCCCTTATTGCACGCCGCACAGTTCGGCTGCGGTCAACGCATAAATCTTGGTGATGTCCACCAACGTCTTGATTTTTACTTTCTCGCCTTCGGCGTCGCGCGGCCCGCTCGAAGGCCCGTAATTTACAGTTTCAATTCCGTAACGCGTCATCACCGACGCATCCGAGCACCACAACACCACGTCGCGCTTGGGAGCTTCGCCCATCACGCGCTGATGATTCATCTCAATCGCACGCACCATCGCATGGTCGGGCGCGATAGTAGCGCCGGGAACGGAAACGTAGGTCTCAAACTCAAGCCCATAGTCCGGATAACGTTTTTTCAAATCGAGGAAGAGCGACTTGGCAGCGCGGCGCGCTCCTTGCATCGACATATGCGGCGGCACGCGCAGATCGAGAAATAACTCCGCGCGTTCAGGAGTCCGGCTCACGCGCCACGGCTGCCCGCCACGAATGCATCCCAGATTGGCGACGGCTTTGTGACCTCGATACGTGTTCTTCTGTTCCCAACCTTTGGTCCACTTCAAGACCACTCCAAGAACGTCGTAAAGGCGACGGATGGAGTTGCGTTCCGCGCGCCCTTCCGCGAACGCGCTATGAACATATATGCCTGAGACTGAAATGCGAACCCAGAGCGAGCCGTAGTGTTCGAGAATGATTTGCATGTCGGTCGGTTCACCGAGAATGCAAACATCCGGCAGAACTCCGTGGTTCACCAGGTAATGCGTACCCACACCGTAGCCGCGGTATTCACGTCCACGAAATTCTTTCCATTGCGTCTTTTCGATTTCACCGGCGACGGCGGCAAGGATGATGTCGCCTTGAAGCTTTACGCCCGCGCGCTGCAACGCTTTGACCGCATGGGTATAACAAACCAGCGCGCCCTTCATGTTGTAAATGCCGAGGCCATAAATCATTCCGTCTTTGATTACCGCGCTCGGCTTGTACCCGATTCCCGTAAGAAATTCTTCCTGCCCGGTATTTGAGGTATCCATGTGGCCGTTGAACATGAGCGAACGGGAGGTGCCCGTCCCTTCCCAGCGCCCGATGACGTTGGCACGCCCTTCTTCTACCTCTTGCCAGGTTACGTCGAGGTGCATGGCTTCCCAAGCGGCGCGCATGTGCTCGGCCATTTTGCCTTCGTCGCCGGTGGGGCTCGGGATATTGATCACGTCGCAGCACATGGCGACGATTTCTTCTTCGCTGATTTCGGCGAGAATTCTCTCAACCAGTTTCGGGTTGAGCCTCGAGGTCATGCCTTTGCTTGATTTGGCCACAGTTCTCGTTTCTTATTTCTGTCCTGCCAGCCGAAAGTCATCCGGATAGCTGCACAGTTTTTCGTTCCCTTGATCGGTGATCAGGAAATTATCTTCGAGTCTCAGACCGCCGCCGCCAGGCCAATAGATTCCTGGCTCAATGGCGAGCACCATTCCTTTCTTGATCGTACCTTGCCCCGCTTGATGCGCGTAGGGTGGCTCATGCGCCCGTGCACCCACGCCGTGGCAGATAGCGTGCGATGGCTGCCCGGGATATCCGCCTTCTGCGATGCGTGCCCGAATCAGCCGATCGAGGTCCGGAAAGCTGGCGCCGTCATGAGCGAAAGCGACGGCCTCGTTGAAAACATTTAACAGAAGATCGAGCAGCTTGTGATATTCCGGCGTGAGTTCACCGGGGCAAATATTCTTGGTGAGGTCTGTCCAATAACCGTCGACACATACCCATATCTCAAGCAATGTAGGCTCGGTTTTCTGAATCGGGCGGTCGCCGGTCGCGGTGAACGTGGCGATTCCCTTTCCCGACCAAACCAGGGTGAAGGCGCGCGCCATTTCGACTTTTCCCTTATATCCCACGCCGAGGCCGTGCACGAAACTTTCAAACATGCCGCCCACTTCGCTTTCCTTCATACCGGGACGCACGTGCTCGCGGGTATATTCCATGGCGAGTGCGGCCAGTTCATTTGCCAAGCGCATGCGCTCGATTTCCTGCGGAGTTTTAATGGCGCGGGCCTCGTTCATCAGCGGAGTCGCATCAACCACGCGTCCCGCGACTTCTCCGAACGCATCGAAGTACATGAGAGTCGGCGTTGTCGGCTCGCCTACCATGCGGTCGGCCGACTGCGTGCCCATATTTAATTCGACCGCAATCTTGTCCGTAAGGCCGCGCTCCTTCAGCACGCTCAATGCAAGATCGAGTGCGCGATATTGCGGTGGTCGAGGATCGTTTTCGTGATAGCTCTTGAATAGCCGAATATCTTTCGTCCAGGAATTGCGCTGCGCATCCGCTAATTGCGGCTCCAGAGCGATAAGCGTCGGCTCGCCTTCACGAGGGAAAATTGCCACGTCATATCCCTTCATGGACCAATAGTTGGTGAGATAGACGAGATTGTCAGGGGCGCGCACGACCAGCGCGGAAAGTTCCTGATCTTTCATCAAGGCGCGAACGCGGTTTAGTTTTGCTTCGTCAATGGGCCAGGGCATATTTGTACTCCGAAAACGTTGCGGGCAACGATTCTACAGTTCGCGATTTTCGCCTTTGAACGTCCACGATGCTTCTTTGCCTTTAATGAGGCGGTAGACGGCCGTATGAAGCGGCGCTCGTACGCCGGCGCGCTGCGCTTCGCGCGCAATAGCACCGCTTAAAAAGTCGGCCTCAGTTTCCGTTTGATGACGCACGTCATACAGCATCGACGGCGGATGATTGGTTCGGGCGCCAATTTTGTTCATCTCCCATGGATCTTCGCGGAGGTTGATCCCAATCGCCGCAGCCACTTCTTTTCCTTCATCAATCAAGTCGTGCAATAGATGCCCCAGACTAGACGCCTCCGATTCATCCGCGAAATGCGGCGAATGCGGAAGTCCGGTCAGTGCGGACGCTCCGTTGACCGACGCGTTGAAAATTAGCTTCGACCATTGCGCTGGCCGCGCATCCGGCAAAGCCTCAGCCTTGAGACCGGCAGCATTGATCAAGTCGACAGCTTCCTTGACCAGCGCATAGTTTGTTTGGCGTGGCTCAAATGGGCCAATCCAAGTCGCGGTGTCGAGTTCCAACTGCACATGCGTGTCGCTATGTTTCGTGCCACTCATAAAAGTCGTTGCCCGTAAGACTTGCCCACGGGTATGCATAGCGATAATCTCCTCGCTCCCCAACCCGTTCTGCGCTGAGACGACGGCTCCCTGATTGAATCGATGGCCCACTGCGGAGACAGATTCGTCAACCTGCGTCGCTTTTGTAGCCACGATGCCAAGTTCGCAGTCGGGGAGTTCATCCGGTTTGGTTGTGGCTTTCATCAACACATGAAACGCCCGTTTTCCCGAAACTCGCAAGCCATCGCGCTTGAGCGCCTGAGCGTGATCTTCGCGGCGGACGAAAGCCCACACTTCCGCAACCCGCGCTAAGTGCGCCGCATACAGGCTGCCGATCGCGCCACATCCGACGATGCAAACACGTTTCATCAAAGGTCGTCATTCTCGGAAAACGCGGGCAAGGGCGGCCCGCGCCACATGTGCTCATCGCCTTTCTACTTTTACCAAGTTCTTCACTTGGCTGATTTCCTTTCCTACCATCGCGCGGAAAAGACTGTCTGCATTGTTGAACGAGTCATCGATCATGATGCCGTCGGCAAACAACGCATCTTGAAGGGCCGCCGAAATCGTATGAATGGGAGCGGCTCCCCCCTCGCCCATGCCCTTTGCACCGCTATAACTGTGCGGCGACGGCGTTTCGATGTGGTCGTATTTCACCTTCGGCATGTTCATCGCTGTGATAGGCGTGTAATCGCTGAAGGTGCTGGTTAGCATGTTGCCGACGGCATCGTAGACACAATTCTCCATCAACGCCGCTCCGATGCCGTGCGCAGTCGCGCCGTACACCTGGCCTTCGACGATCGGCGGATTAATCACGGTGCCGCAATCATCGACGGCAACGTAGTCAAGAATCCGCGGGATGAAAGTGTCACGTTCGATTTCAATCACCGCGATGTGAAGCTGGGAGGCGTAGGTCAAGGTCAAGCTGCCGTATTTTTTCTCTTTGTCCGGAACCTTGAATGGAGCGCGCCAGATGTAGCGGCAGTTCAAAGTGAGTTCATACAACTCAGGAGGCAGCACCGCGCTGTTTACGTTGACGATGTTCGCCAAGCCCCAATAATTGATGGACTGGTTCGTGCTCCTTTTACGAATTTCCGGGCCTTGGTCACCGGTGCCGAATTCGAGGTCCTCTTGTTTAGCTTCGAGCAGAAAAGCGCCAAGGCGAGTCATTTCTGTTTTCAGCTTCTGCGCGGCTCCGTGAACTGCAGAGAGTCCCGAGACGGCGAACTGGCTGGCATACGTTCCGGAGAATCCCGTGTGCACGTTGCGTTCGGTGTCAAATCCCGTTCGCACCGTGATGCGATCGGGATGAATATTCAATACATCCGCAACCACTTGCGCAGCCGTAGTTTCGTGGCCCTGGCCCTGCGGGCACGAACCGACCGAGACCACCACCTCACCATAAATATCGAGCTTGCAATTCGCGCCTTGCGAGTTGCCGGAAAAGGGTGCACCCGGATTGACGATCTGCGATTGTCCAAAGTTATTGGTGCCCGAGTCCAGCGTGGTGCCAATGCCGATTCCAATAATCCGACCTTCTGCGCGCGCTGCGGCCTGCTTCTTCTTCCATTCATCCCAGCCAATTCGTTCTTTCGCCACTTGCAGCATGCGTGGATAATTACCTGAGTCGTACACGCAACCATTCGGAGTCGTATAAGGAAATTCTTCCGGGCGAATGTAGTTGCGCAAGCGAATCTCGTCGGTTGGAATGCCCAGCTCATGCCCGCAGATGTCGACTACGCGCTCCAGAAACCACAAGTGCTGCATGCGCGAGTATCCGCGATTTGGTCCGACCGGACATTTATTCGTGACCGCCTGCGTGAAATCGATCCGCGCATTCTTAAAGCGATAAACGCCTGGAAAAACCTGTGACCAGATAACGCAACCCAGCGGTTCGTAACGCGGATAAGCTCCGCAATCGTCGATATGGCGCGACACGAGCGCGGTGATCACGCCGTTCTTATCGAGGGCAACTCGAGTATCGCGGAAAGTCCGCTCGTTGCCATGAGCGCTCGAGGTAATATGTTCCGTGCGCGTTTCAACCCATTTAATGGGCCTCCCGCCAGCTTTCTTCGATGCCAATGCGCACACCGCCATCTGTGGATAGCTGGTGATCTTGATGCCAAAGCTGCCGCCGATGTCGGATGTCTCCACACGTATGCGGTCAATGTGAACGCCGAGATGCGCGGAAAGAAACTGAATGGCAAACGACGGAAACGAGTTGTTGCATTCGTAGTAGATGCGATCGTCTTTCGGGTTCCACTGCGCGATGACGACATTATTCTCAAGCGGCGTACTGGAAAAGCGGTGAAAATGCATGCGATCGATGTTCACGACGTAGGCGGCTTCGCGGAAGGCCTTATCGACATCTCCATATTCGAAAACTCCATTCCACACCCTGTTTGTGCCGGCTTCTTCATGGAGGATGCTCTGGTCCGTCAAAGCGCCTTCTGCATCCACGACCGGATCGAGCGCCTCGTACTCGATCTGCACTAACTCGGCAGCATCATCGGCAAGGCTGGGCGATTCGGCCACAACTGCCACGACCGGCTCTCCCTGATAGCGCACTTTAGAAACGGCCAGCGGATAATCTTTTATCTTCGCGCAAGGATCGGGCCCGATCTCGATGAATGGCTGAGTTTGTGCCGCGACCTCAGCCCCGGTCAGAACACAGGCCACACCTGGAAGGGCTTCCGCCGTGGAAACGTCAACACTCAAAATCTTTGCGTGAGCAAAAGGCGAACGCACAAACCGCAGATACAGCATCTGGCGCAGTTTGATGTCGTCGGCAAACTTGCCCCGTCCGCGCAGAAGCCGATTCTCTTCCTTCCGCGGAAGCGCCTGCCCAACCCAATTTTTTGTGTCCTTGCTGCTCACTCTCTCCCGCTTTCGTCGCCCGCCGCGCCTCTTATGTCAGTGCCGCCTGCAATCCGTCGATCAATTTCTGCACTTGCTTCTTGCCCAGTGGCTCGAGCAATCCTCCAGCCATGGAAGCCAATCCGCCAAAAATCTGCGCTTCGCCCTTCCATGCGACTTTTGTGCCGCCATCCACCGCTGACAAATCAAAGCCCGCCGTCAGCGCAACATTGCCGCCCGCCATGCTTCCTTTTCCTTTGTACTGCGCGCGTTTCGGACGGTCGGCCTCCGCCAACTCCATTTTCACTTCCGCGACGCCCTTGATGTAAGAAATGCCAACGTTGACCTTAACCGTGAAATGAGTGGCGTCCTGAATCGTCAGGCCCTGAAAATCCGGCAGCAGCGCCGCGAACTTGCTCGGGTCGCTGAGGAAGTCATAAACGTAATCCGGCGTGCGCCTGACTTCAAACTCTCCGGCAAACTTGATCGCCATGTGTCAAATGCCTTTCATATTCTGCGCAGCCAGTTGAATCGCTTTCAAAATATTCTGGTAACCGGTGCAGCGGCAGGTGTTTCCCGCGATCGCTTTGCGCATGTCTTTGTCGCTCGGCTGCTGGTTGTGCGATAGCAACTGCAAAGTAGAAAGCATCAGACCGGGCGTGCAGTAGCCGCATTGCAGTCCATAGCAATCACCAAATGCCTTTTGGATGGGATGAAGTTCGCCGTCTCTTTCCAGGCCCTCGACGGTGAGGATCTCCGCACCATCCGCCTGCACCGCGAACATGGTGCACGACTTCACCGCAGCGCCATTCATTAGTACCGTGCATGCGCCACAGTAAGTCGTGTCGCAGCCCACGTGCGTTCCGGTGAGATCGAGATCTTCCCGCAGGAATTCGACCAGAAGCTTGCGCGGCTCGACGGTCCGCGAATAAGGCTTCCCGTTGACCTTGAGCTGAATCGGAATGTTTTCGATACTCTCAGACATAAAAGCCGTCAGGCATAAATGTGGCCCACCTCGACTTGCTCACCGCGAGCACGACGCAAAGCGATTTCGATCGCACGCTTAACCAAAGCTCCAACCAGAGTACGTTTGTAATCGGCAGAACCGCGCATGTCAGTTTGTGGCTCAGCCGCAGCCCGAGCCGCGTCCATGGCAAGCGCGATTGTCTTCTCGGTGAGCACCTGCCCTCGCAGCGCAACTTCCGCTTGCGTGGCTCTGATCGCGGTCAGGCCGACGCATCCCAAAGCAATCGCCGCATCCGTGCAAATCTCGCCTTCCATTGTGAGTTGAACCGCGGCGCTCGCAGTGGGATAAACCGGGGCCGATCGCTTGAATGCCAGATACGCCCCACCACTTCCCTTAGGCGGAACACTCACCACTACTTCGCTGACTAATTCGTCGTGAGCCAGGGCCGTTGTGTATGCGTCTTTGATGAAGGCGCTCAAGGGCAGCATCCGCTCTCCGCCGGAGCCGAGACAGCGAACTTCCGCGGACAGCGTCGAAAGCACCGTAGTCCAGTCGCCGCTTGGATCGGCCTCTGCAAGCGATCCGCCAATCGTGCCGCGATTTCGCACCTGCACGTCGGCGATCCCCGCGGCGCAGTCATGGAGAATGGGAATCTGTCCAACCACGGCAGAAGCTTCGATCGCAGCGTGCCGCGCCAGCGCACCCAGACGAAGCCCGCCCTCTTCTTCCTTAATGTAAGCGGCGCCCGATATGAAATTCAGATCAACAAGATGAGCCGGATTCGCGAAACGCAATTTCATCAGCGGAATCAGGCTCTGGCCGCCCGCCAACGGCTTTGCCTCATCCTTGAGCTGCGCAAGCATGGTCGCCGCTTCCTGCAAAGAACCAGCCCGGTGATAATGAAATGCTCGCGGATACATGACATCGTCCTTGCGGCCGGTCCACTCGCCATACGGCAGGTAGCCGGGCCAATAAGCTTAACAAAGGTCCTGATCTCGCGCCTACTCTGGACCAGATTTTGTCCAGCCGCAACATTTCGCAGCGATCTGCTAACCGAATAAAGATTGCGCGGTCTCTCGTATGGGATTCAACGCTTGCCCAGGAGGCTTGGAATCATGCGGAATATGCGGTTCACACTTGCCTTCGCACCGCTGTTTTTGTTGATCGCAAGCCTATATGCACAGCAGGCCAAGACGCCAAATGCTCAGCTGCGCATGGATTCGACCGAAGGTTTGGAGTTGGTGAACGCGAAGGCAGAAATCGTGACTTACCGCGGTCAACGCGCCATACATTTGATCCCCCCGCCCGGCCACGAGACCAGCGACGACGCTATGCTGGCGATTCTAACTGGATCAGACTTCAAAGACGGAACCATAGAAGTTGAGGTCGCCGGCACTCCCCGCCCCGGCGCGCCTGCCGATGCTCGCGGCTTCATCGGTGTTTTGTTTCGGGTCCAAGACCACGGCGAACGCGCCGAGAATCTTTATTTACGTCCAACCAACGGACGCGCCGACGATCAACTCCGTCGCAACCATTCGGTTCAATACGAGTCGGCGCCCGATTTTCCCTGGTTTCGTCTTCGTAAAGAAAATCCCGGGCAGTACGAATCCTACGTCGATCTGGAATCTGGTGACTGGACAAAAATGAAGATCGTTGTTGCGGGCACGGGAGCACGTCTTTACGTAAACGGCACCGACCAGCCTTGCCTGATCGTCACCGATTTGAAGCTGGGCGAGGCTCGCGGCCAGATCGCCCTTTGGGCCCACGTCACCACCGACGCATATTTTTCTGATCTAACAGTGAAATAGCCACGCTTAACTTCCCCCGATCTTCCGATACTCTCCCCGAAAATACAGCAACGGGTCGCCCGCCCTCACGACTACATCCTCGACTTCCGCAATGAAGATCGTATGATCGCCGGCGTCCTGCGCAGTGTGCAGCCGGCATTCCAGATAAGCCAGAGCACCCTGCAACACGGGCGTGCCATGTTGCGTGCGGTCGAAACGGGCCCCAGCCTCGCGTTCAGCGTTCTCGTGGGTTGGGCTGGGAAGCGCGTGATACTCCGAAATAGCTTGCTGGCTCGCTGCCAGAACATTTACGCCAAATCGTTTTCGGGCGTGCAAGTGACTATGGGTCCGCGCGCGATGATCGACGCAGACCAACACCAGTAAAGGATCCAGCGACACCGAGGAAAACGCATTGGCGGTCATCCCGTGGACTTTGTCCTCGAAATCCACGGTGATAACCGTAACCCCGGTGGCGAAACTGCCCAGCGCCTTGCGAAATTCAGCCTGAGAAACGCCCATAGCCCTTCAGAGTTTTACCATGTTGAGCATACTCGCGAGTTTCGGGGATGAACAACGGCTCCTTCTTAAGCTTGGCCTCATGTATGATTTCGGAATTGTGAGCGTAGGAGAAACAGCTTGCCCGCAGCCCCTCGTTTCCTACGTAGGCGAACTGTGTTCGGGGGCGCCGCCTTCCCGAGATGCGGCCTGCCAACTGATCTGCTGCGACGAGCACGACCTTCCTGCTCTGCTAGCGGCGGCCACGGAAGTAAGACAACGTTTCAAGCCGGGAATTGTCAGCTATTCGCGCAAGGTTTTTATTCCCCTCACCAACCTCTGCCGCGACTATTGCGGTTATTGCACCTTCCGCCGCGATCCTGGACAACCTGGCGCCCACACCATGACTCCAGATCAGGTCTTGGATGTCGTCCGCGCAGGCCAACGGATGGGATGCACCGAGGCTCTCTTTAGTTTGGGCGATAAACCTGAACTTGCATTTCCCGCGATGCGAGAAACATTACACCGGTTGGGATACAAATCTACTCTTCATTATCTGGAAGCCATGTGCGATCTTGTGCTGCGGGAGACTACACTGCTACCGCACCCGAATCCCGGGCTGCTGAGTGCGGAATGGATTGCGCGTCTGGCGAAAGTTTCTCCGAGTATGGGCCTGATGCTCGAAACTACGAATGACTCGCTTCTGGCCGTCGGGGCAGCACATGACAATGCTCCGGACAAAGTCCCAGCCAAACGCCTGCACACTATCGAGGATGCGGGCAAGCAGAATGTTCCTTTCACAACGGGCCTGCTGATTGGCATTGGTGAAACCACACAAGATCGCGTCGACACGCTGCTCGCGATCCGCGAACTCCATCGCCGTTACGGGCACATTCAGGAAGTGATCATTCAAAACTTCCGCGCCAAGCCCGAAATCCCCATGGGCAACTGCCCCGAGCCAACCCAAGGCGAAATGATGCGCACCATCGCAGTCGCACGCCTGCTCATGCCAGAGGTCAACATTCAGGCGCCGCCGAATCTCTCTGCTCCATACTATGATGAGTTGCTCGATGCCGGCATCAACGATTGGGGAGGAATCTCGCCCTTGACCCCGGACTTCATCAATCCGGAAAAACCGTGGCCACATCTCGAACAGCTACAATCGCGCACCGAAGCAAAAGGATACCGTTTGCGCCAGCGATTGCCGGTCTATCCAGAGTTCCTGGATTCTGTGACGAAACAACCGGGCTTACTGTCGGAAAGAGTCAAGATCTCTGCCGCCGCTGACGGCTACGCCCGGAGGCCGGTATGATTGTCGTCCTCACGGGAGGCACCGGCGGCGCAAAATTTGTCGAAGGCCTCCGGCAAGTCGCCTCGGCCCAGCAACTCACCTTCATCGTGAACACTGGAGACGATCTCGAATGGTGGGGATTGTACGTTTCTCCCGACCTTGATTCGATTACCTACGCGATGGCCGGCCTGCTCAGCAAGGAACGCGGCTGGGGCGTAAAGGGCGACACATTCTTTTGCCTGCAGGCGATGGGAGAGCTGGCCGAGCCCATCTGGTTCCACGTTGGCGACCGCGATCTCGCTGTTCACCTGCTGCGCTCGAAATATCTTGCGCAGGGAAAGACTCTCACCGAAGCCACCACCGCAATTTGCAACAAGCTGGCGGTGCAGGCGCGAATCCTGCCCATGAGCGATTCGCGCGTCGAAACCAGGGTCGATACTCCCGTTGGCGAACTCAGCTTTCAGGAATATTTCGTACAGCGCTGGTATCAGGATCCAGTGAAGTCGATTCGCTTCGCCGGAGCCACCGACGCCGAGCCCGCACCCGGCGTGGTCGATTCCATCATGTCCGCCAGTGCCGTAATCTTGGCTCCGAGCAATCCCGCCACCAGCATCGGCCCTATTCTCGCCGTTGCCGACATCCGAGAGGCATTGCGGCACACCCCTGCTAAGGTGGCAGCGATCAGTCCGATTGTGAATGACGCCGCGGTGTCGGGCCCCGCCGGCGCGTTGATGGCCGCGCAGGGACTGCCCGTTTCCATTGCCGGAGTCGCTAAGGCTTACGAAGATTTTCTCGATATTCTGATCGCCGACGTGCGCGATCTGGAAGCTGCGAAGAAGCTGGACCGTCCCGGACTTCGTGTACACTGCACCAACACCATCATGCGAAATGCGGACGACAAGACCAAGCTGGCGCGAACCGTACTCGCTCTTCTCAGCGCCGAAAATGCCCGCGCCGCCGATCCATCATGATTCTCATCCCCGTCAAAAGCCTCGCCAACGCAAAACAACGGCTGGCATCGCTGCTCGATCAACCGACTCGCACCAAGCTGGCTCAGGCGATGTTGTTCGACGTGCTGGAGACGCTGGGCTCATGGCAGAGCCGCCCCGAAGTCGGCGTCGTGACCAGCGATCCGTTTGCAGTCGAGTTGGCAAGGCGATTCGAATTCCAAATAATCCCCGACAACGCAAATCGCAGCGAGACCGACGCCATCGAAATGGCAACCCGGTTTTGTGAAGCTCGTGGCGTAGACAGCACCCTCGTCATTCCCGGCGATATTCCTTTGATCCAGGTTCACGAACTCGAACAAATTCTCCAGGCCGCGCCGGACGAGGGATCCGTGCTTGTCCCAGCCGCTGATGGACGAGGCACAAACGCAGCTTGGCGGCGTCCCGCAGGATTGTTTCCTCTGCGTTTCGGGAACGACAGCTTCAAACCGCACCTCGCCGCAGCCCGCGCCACTCAGAAGCCCTGCGTCGTTCTGCAACTACCCGGTATCGCCCTCGACATCGATAGCCCAGCCGACCTGCGTCAACTCGCAGAAGCCCCCGGCGAAACCCGTGCCCAGCGTCTAGCCCGCCAGTGGGACTTAACCGATCTAACCCGCGCAGCAAATCAGTAAGCTCCTAGCTGACGTGGGGACGGGCGCCCACGCCCGTCCAGGCCGAGCAAAGCTCGGCAGCACATTTTCTCCGGGAACACAATTTTTCGTACACTAGCTTGCGTAAGATTCGGCATGCCCACCCCCAACCAATCCCGCGAGCTGCGAATCATTCCCGTTTCTCTAGCCGATGAAATTCGCCCCGTAGATTCCTTAGCCGAAAAGCTTCTGCAAGCGATGCAGCATCCTAAGCCTTCTTTGCAAGCAGGCGACATCCTGATCGTCAAACACAAAATCGTCTCCAAAGCGGAAGACCAATTAGTTCCCCTGGAAAAAATCAAACCCTCCGCGAGCTCCCGTGCATGGGCCAAGCGTTACAATCTCGACGCCCGCGTAACCGAAATCGCCCTCGCCGAAAGCATTCGGGTAGTGCGGCGCAAGCGCGGCGTCCTGATCACCGAAACCCGCCACGGCTTTGTCTGCGCCAACAGCGGCGTAGACGCCTCAAACGTCGACGGAGGCCGCAACGCCCTGCTGCTTCCCAAAGATCCCGACCGCTCCGCCGCTCAACTCCATCGCGCCCTCAAGAAACGCCTAAACCTTTCCATCCCGGTCATCATTACAGACAGTTTCGGTCGCCCCTGGCGCGAAGGCCTGACCGAAGTTGCCATCGGCGTGGCAGGCATGAAAGCCATGCACGATTTCCGCGGAGACCGCGATCCCCACGGCTATCCTCTGCGGGTTACGATCGAAGCCGTCGCCGACGAACTGGCTTGCGCCGCCGGCCTCGTCTGCGGCAAGCTAGCTCGCACGCCAGCGTGTATCATTCGAGGATTCCCCTATCGGCCGGGACGCGGTCGAGCCAGGGATTTGATTCGTCCCTCCAGTACAGATTTGTTTCGCTGACGTTGTCGCAAAGAGGACTTATGACTCGCGTTTTATCCCAATCCGAACTGGAAAACTTCCCAAAGCTCGAGTGGTCTGACATCGCTCCTGATATCAGCTGCGAATCGCGAACCGCCCTCGAAGAAGTAATGCAAACGCTGGACGGCGCAATACTCACGCGCGAGCAATGCTCGATTCTCGCTAACACCGAGGGCGACGACCTCCTCGGCCTGCTCGTCGCTGCCGACGCTCTGCGCCGCGAGTTAGCCGGAAACATCGTCACCTACGTCGTGAACCGCAACATCAATTTCACTAACGTCTGCTTCGTCGGATGCAAATTCTGCGCCTTCAGCCGCGGCCCGCGCGAATCCGATACCTACTTCCTCAGCCTCGACCAAGTCGCCCAGAAGGCAACCGAAGCCTGGGAAATCGGCGCCACCGAAGTTTGCATTCAAGGCGGCCTGCCCCACGGCCTGCCACCATTCCACTATCGCGACATTCTCCGTGCCGTTAAAAAAGCCGTTCCCGGCATGCACATCCACGCGTTCTCACCCATGGAGATCGTCTACGGCGTCGAACTCACCGGCATGACGCTGAAGGATTACCTGCAAATGCTGCGCGACAACGGCCTCGACACTCTCCCCGGAACCGCCGCCGAAATCCTCGACGACGATGTCCGCGCCGTGCTCTCCCGCAACAAACTCACCACCGAGCAATGGAAGCAAGTGATCCGCACCGCGCATCAATGCGGCATTCGCAGCACGTCCACGCTCATGTACGGACACGTCGAAACGCACGACCACTGGGTCAACCAACTTCTTTTATTCCGTGAAATTCAGCAGCGAACCGGAGGCTTCACCGAGTTCGTTCCCCTCGGTTTCGTCCATCAAAACACTCTGCTCTTCCATCAGGGAATCGCCCGCCCCGGCCCGACGTTAGCCGAGCATCTCAAGATCCACGCGCTCGCGCGAATTCTCCTCGCTGGCGCCATCAACAACATTCAAGTGTCGTGGGTTAAACTGAATCGCAATCTCTCTCAGCTCTGCCTGCACGCCGGAGCCAACGACTACGGTGGAACGCTAATGGAGGAAAACATTTCCCGCGAAGCCGGAGCCACCGCCGGCCAGTACACCAGCCCCGAGGATTTTCAAGCGCTCATCCTCGAAGCCGGCCGCATCCCTGCCGAACGCAACACCGTCTACACCCGAATCAATCTCAAGCTGCAGCCCGACGCGCTGACGGCCGAGGAACTCTTCGAACCCGAGTTCGCATAAATCATGACTCCTCCCCGCCCCATCGCGATTCTAGGAGGCACCGGCCCCGAAGGATTCGGCCTCGCCTTACGCTGGGCGCAAGCCGGCGAAACCGTAATCATCGGATCGCGCGACCCCAAGCGCGCCCAGGAAGCCGCCGAAAAAATCAAAGCAAAGATAGGTTCAACCGCGATGATCTCGGGCACCGAAAACATCACCGCCTGCGCCGCGGCCGACTTATTAGTTCTCACCATCCCGTTCGAAGGCCACGCCGCTCTGCTCAAGCAACTCAAGCCCGCAATCCGTCCCGGCAGCATCGTGATCGACGCCACCGTCCCCCTGGCCGCCAGCGTCGGAGGACGCGCCACTCGCACCCTCGGCGTTTGGCAAGGCTCCGCCGCGCAAGAGACCGCCGAACTTGTTCCCAAAGAAGTGTCGGTCGTAGCCGCGTTTCACAGCGTCGGAGCAGAGGCGCTGAACGCCGACGGCCCCGTCGACTGCGACGTAATCGTCTGCAGCGACGATCCGAACGCCAGCCAGATCGTGCGCGCCCTCGCCACAAAAATTCCCGGCATCCGCGCCATCGACGGGGGCAAACTGGAAAACGCGCGCATCGTGGAACAGATCACGGCCCTGCTGATCGGCCTCAACATCCGTCACAAAGGCCACTCCGGAATTCGCATCACCGGCCTGCCGGACGCTGCCTACAAACTGGCATAGCGAACGGAAAGAAGAGATTTCTTTCGTGTACGTTAGTGTCCTTTAGTGGTAAGAGATCTTCTTTAAGCAGGACGAAATGAGTCACCCCGACACTCGCCCCGCCATAGAATTCCGCAACGTCTCCTATCGCCTGAACGTCCAAGGCAAAGAAGGCCGCGAACTCCTGCACGATCTCAACCTCGAAGTGCAACGCGGAGAAACCTTAGTCCTCCTCGGCCGCAGCGGCTCCGGCAAAACCACCACCCTGAAATTAATCAACCATCTGCTCGCCCCCACCAAGGGCGAACTTCTCGTCGACGCCCGCCCGACCCGCGAGTGGGATGTAATCCGCCTTCGCCGCATGATCGGCTACGTAATCCAGGAGGTAGGTTTGTTCCCCCACTTCACCGTCGAACGCAACATCGGCTTGGTTCCGAAGATTGAAAACTGGCACGCCGATCGCATCGCCAAACGCGTCCGCGAGCTTCTGCAACTCGTCGGACTCGATCCCGAAATTTCCTCCCGCTATCCTCGCGAACTTTCCGGCGGCCAACGCCAACGAGTCGGCGTAGCCCGCGCCCTGGCAGCCGATCCGCCCATCCTCTTAATGGACGAACCCTTCGGCGCCCTCGATCCCATCACTCGCGCCGAACTGCAACGCGAATTTCTAGCACTGCAGAAGCGCCTTCGAAAAACCGTAGTCTTCGTAACGCACGATTTACGCGAAGCTCTACTGCTGGGCACACGCATCGCGTTGATGGAAGACGGCCGCCTGCTCACTATCCAAACGCCCGAAGAATTTCCCACCTGCGCCGAGCCGCTGGCAGCCGCCTACACAAATGCCTTCGGCGCCATAAGCGAGGACCCATGAATCTCTGGCAATTCATGCTGCAAAATCACACCGAAGTTCTCGAACTAACCCTCGAGCATCTGTGGCTGGTAGGAATCTCCACGCTGCTGGCAGTGTTAGTCGGAATCCCGCTAGGAATTCTCATCACGCGCTGGCCCGCGTTAAACAAACCCGTGCTCGGCGGAGCCAACATCATTCAAACCATTCCCAGCCTCGCCCTCTTCGGATTCCTGCTCCCCGCCCCATGGATCGGAGCCCGAGCCGATCGCTTAGCGATCCTCGCGTTAGCTCTCTACGCTCTGCTCCCGCTGATTCGCAACACCTATGTAGGCATCAAAGGCGTCGACCGCGCGGTAGTCGAAGCCGGACGCGGCATGGGCATGACCGGCCGCCAACTGCTCTTTCAAGTAGAACTACCCTTAGCGCTAGGAGTGATCATCGCCGGAGTAAGAGTAGCGACGGTGATCTCAGTTGGTCTTGCAACCATCGCCGCAGCCATCGGCGCTGGCGGCCTGGGAGAATATATTTTTCGCGGCTTAGCCATGGTGAACAATCAGGTAATCCTCGCAGGAGCAATCCCAGCCGCCGCCATGGCACTTCTAGCCGACGTAAGCCTGGGCTGGCTCGAAAAACGCCTAAGCCCCCGCTGACTGTAGAAACATTGCTTGCAATGTTTCAGCTTGCAATGCCGTCAATCATAGAACAAATGCCGCGCCAAACCATTATCGCGATTCTCCTTCTACTAACCGCCTGCGGCCCCTCCCGAGAAAACCGCATCGTTGTCGGCTCGAAAAACTTCACCGAACAATTAATCCTCGGCGAAATAATCGCCCAGCAAATCGAAAACAAAACTCATCTCCCGGTAGAACGCCGCTTCTATCTAGCCGGCACCTACATCTGCCACCAGGCCATTCTCGGAGGACGCATCGATATCTATCCTGAATACACCGGCACCGCCCTAACCGCAGTCTTAAAAGAAAAGCCCAGCGCCGATCGTGAAAAGGTCTTCGCCGAAGTCAAAACAAATTATGAGAAGCAATTCAACCTCGAAGTCGGCCAGCCTTTCGGATTCAACGACACCTTCGCCATAGAAATCCGCGGCGAAGACGCCCGCAAGCTAGGCCTCGAAACCATCAGCCAAGCCGCACCGTACACCCCCAACTGGCAGGCCGGATTCGGCTACGAATTCATGGAGCGTCCCGACGGCTACAAAGGCCTGGCCGCCACCTACAACCTCCACTTCGCCGACAACCCCCGCATCATGGACCTGGGCCTGCTAACCCGCGCTCTCAAAGACAAACAATTAGACCTGATCGCAGGCAACGCGACAGACGGCCTAATCCCCGCGTTAGACCTCTTCGTCCTCAAAGACGACAAACATTATTTCCCGCCCTACGAAGCCGTACCAATAATTCGCCAGGAAACCCTGACCCACCATCCAGAAGTAAAGCAAGCGTTAGACGACCTGGCCGGAACAATCTCCGACCAGGACATGCGCCAACTAAACTACGCTGTAGACGGCCAACACCAGGACGTAAAACAAGTAGTCCGCGAATTCCTCAACAAGAACCAACAATAAGCACCTCTGTCATCCCGAGCGCCCAAAACTGTCATCCCGAGCGTAGTCGAGGGACCCTGCGCTTCCTCGCGGGATTGCCCTGGGTCTTCGCCCGTTCTTAATCCCAGTCAACTAACACTGAGGGGTGCCCCATTCTTGTCGCGCACTCTGCGACAAGGGTGGGAGGCGAAAGTTTCAATCAGGAAATGCTTCAGGTCGGTCCCCTGCTGATCGTCGAGTGCATGTGGCGGCGCAGGAGCCCCCGCCCGTTCTTAATTCCAGTCAACTAACACTGAGGGGTGCCCCATTCTTGTCGCGCACTCTGCGACAAGGGTGGGAGGCAAAGTCTCAATCAGGAAATGCTTCAGGTCGGTCCCCTGCTGATCGTCGAGTGCATGTGGCGGCGCAGGCGCCCCCGCCCGTTCTTAATCCCAGTCAACTAACACTGAGGGGTGCCCCATTCTTGTCGGGCACTCTGCGACAAGGGTGGGAGGCAAAGTCTCAATCAGGAAATGCTTCAGGTCGGTCCCCTGCTGATCGTCGAGTGCATGTGGCGGCGCAGGCGCCCCCGCCCGTTCTTAATCCCAGTCAACTAACACTGAGGGGTGCCCCATTCTTGTCGGGCACTCTGCGACAAGGGTGGGAGGCAAAGTCTCAATCAGGAAATGCTTCAGGTCGGTCCCCTGCTGATCGTCGAGTGCATGTGGCGGCGCAGGCGCCCCCGCCCGTTCTTAATCCCAGTCAACTAACACTGAGGGGTGCCCCATTCTTGTCGCGCACTCTGCGACAAGGGTGGGAGGCGAAAGTCTCAATCAGGAAATGCTTCAGGTCGGTCCCCTGCTGATCATCGAGTACATGTGGCGCAGGCGCCCCCGCCAGCGAATCAGCAGACGTCATAACAAATGCATTACCAAAACATCAGCCCCGGCAGGCGCGACAGACAATAGCCTAGGACGTAAGTCCTGGGTAAGCCCAGAAAAACGACCTAGGCCCTGCAGGGTGCTACCCATCCGGCCCGGGTGCCCCCACCCTTGTCGCGCTCAGCCCCGGCAGGGGCGACCGACGATAGCCAATGACGTAAGTCCTGGGATAGGACGAAAAAGAAGATTCAGGCCCCGCATGGGCGCAACGTCAGCCCAGCCCCGATTGAGCACCTTCCGCCAGATCGTCACCGAATCGCATCTTCATCTTCGGATCCAGTCTTGGGCGCGGCACGGAGAAATTTCATCAATCCTCTGCCCGTTGCCCTCCCCGCCCGCTTCTTGAAAAACTCAGCCGCGGTTTCCACCACTCCGACCTTTTCCGCCACTGCAACCGCGATCCATTGGTTCAACGACACGCCATCCTCCTTGGCCAGGCGCTGGGCAGCCTTCTTAATCGAGAGAGGAAGTTTCAACGGATAGGTTGCTTTGCTCATAGTTTTACCTTCCTTAGCAGTTCCGGTGGGCTTACCACCGGAATTCCAAAACGCTCCCAGGCAACCGCGAAATCTGCAAGGTTATAAGTCACCAGCCCATCCGCGTGGCCATTGATTGCAGTTTCTAGGACCATCTCGTCGTTCGGGTCGCGAGATTGCGGTCGCCACTGAAAATGAACGTCAACCGGCTCAATCAACGCCGCCAGCTCCGCCAGGAACTCATCAACTTCGTCCGGCGTCAGCCCATGCACCAACTGATGCTCGGGGCGTTTTAGTACATCTTCATATTCCAAAAATAGAGGAGGCGATGCCAGGAGCAGCAGCCGCCGATCAGCGACAAGTCGCAGAACCGCATTTCCCGCTCCCATCCTTGTGCGGAGCCCGGCAACCACAACCGAGGTATCGATGACGACCCGCCTCATACAACATCCTATACGATGTCATATCGTATAGGATGTGTCAATTAGCGCTTCTCCTTACATCAGCCAAACCGCATCCACATCCACAATCACCTGAGTCCGCGGAATCTTCTCCTGCGATGCATAGACCAGCATCGATCTTAAAGTCGCATTCAACTTTTCCCGGCTCGCCGACTTCAACACAAAATGATATCGATAGTCCCGCTTCAAGCGAACAATCGGCGCCGCCGCCGGACCCAGCACCCGAATCCCTTCATGCCGAGTCTTCTCGAACCACTTACCCAAAATGCCCGACCATCGCAGCGCCTCATCCAGCTTGTCGCTGCGCACCAGAACATTCGCCAGCGCGCTGTACGGCGGATAGTGCATCCAACTTCGAAAGCGCAATTCCTTTTCATAGAATCCGACAAAATCATGCTGTGCCGCATACTGCACCGCATAGTGATCCGGAAAATAAGTCTGCAACACAACTTTCCCCGGAGTCTGCCCGCGCCCCGCCCGTCCCGCCACTTGCGTCAGCAATTGAAATGTCCGCTCCGCTGCGCGAAAATCCGGAAACCCCAACGCCGCATCCGCCCCAACCACGCCCACCAGCGTTACTCCGTGAATGTCATGACCCTTCGCAATCATCTGTGTACCGACAAGCAGATCAAGTTCGCCTTCGTTCAGCGCATTCAGCGCCCGCTCAAAATCCTCGTTGCCACGAACCGTGTCCCGATCAAGCCGCCCGATCCGTGCCTGTGGAAACAAGCCATGCAACAACTCTTCCAGCTTCTCCGACCCCGTTCCAAGAAAATAAACATACTCGCTGCCACACTCCCCGCAGACCTTCGGAACCGGAGCCATGAATCCGCAGTAGTGGCATACCATGCGATTTGCCCGCTTGTGGTGCGTCATCGCGATGGCGCAATTTTGGCATTCCATCCTGTTCCCGCATGACCTGCACAACGCTACCGGAGAATATCCGCGACGGTTCAGCAGCACCATCGCCTGCTCCTTGCGCTCCAGCCGCTGCCTGATTTCTTCCACTAGCTTCCGCGAAATCACCTGCTCTTTGCCGGTCTCTTGAAATTCCAAACGCATGTCAACGATCTCGACTTCAGGCAATGGCCGATTTTCCACACGATCCGGCAGTTCAAGCAGCGCATACTTGTTCTTCTTCGCGTTGAAATAAGATTCGAGCGAAGGCGTAGCCGACCCCAGTACAACCACTGCCCCGGCCCTCTTTGCCCGCATCACTGCCACATCGCGCGCGTGATATCGCGGCGTCTCCTCCTGCTTATAAGACGAATCCTGCTCCTCGTCGACAATCATCAAAGCCAGATTAGAAACCGGTGCAAACACCGCCGAGCGCGTGCCCACAACCATGCGCGCCTCGCCCCGCTTGATCCGATGCCACTGCTCCGCCCGCTCCGGATCGGAAAGCGCCGAGTGCAAAATCGCAACTTCCTCTCCAAACACATGATGCAAATCAGCCGCCACTGCTGGAGTAAGCCCGATCTCAGGAACCAGAAGAATCGCCGACCGTCCTGCATCGAGCACCGATCGCATCGCCGCCAGATACACCGCAGTCTTGCCCGATCCAGTTACACCATGCAGCAACATCCCCGAAAACTTTCCCGCGTGCACGCTCTCCTCAATTCTCATCAGCGCATTCCGCTGCGCAGAATTGAACTGGAAATCCAGCGGCGAAGGCCGAGTGCCTTTACTCGCGGCCGTGAACGCAACTGGCTCCTCGACAATCTCAACCAGTCCACGCTTCACCAACGTCCCGAGCGTAGTCCGAGGCACGGGGAGCGCCTGCAGCGTCTCGACGGCAACCCGCCCGCCCGCGGCGGCCAGCGTCTCGATCAACACCTGCTGATTGGAATTGAGTTTGCCTTCAGCGCTCTTCAGCAGCGCAGCCTTGATGGTGCGCGTGGCGTCGCGCACGTCGGACACGTCTTCGCGCGCAATCCACTTCTTGCGCACCATGCCCGCGAGCAAAGACTTTGAAACTTTAGTTGCAGCGCGCAGGGTCTCTTCCCTCACGCCCTCGCGCTCGGCAAGATAATCCAGAACGCGAAACTCGGCGAGCTGTTCGTCGGGCGTTTTGCGTGAGCGCGCCGATGAGCCAGACGTGCCTGCGAGATGAAGCGCCATCTGTCCTTGGCTCGCGATGCGATAGCCAATGGCGCGTTCGAACTCCGCGGCCAGCGGCAGCATGGTGCGAAAGACTTCGCCGAGAGGTGCGAGATAGTAATCCGAAATCCATTTGCCAAGTTGAAAAAGCTGCTCATCGAGTACAGGCACAGCATCGAGGACGCTGAAAATGTTCTTCGCCTGCACCTTGGGCGCGCGATCATGCAGCGCCGTGACTACGCCCGACATGCGTTGCTGGCGAAACGGAACCAGCACCCGCCCGCCAGTAACGGGCTGCATCCCGCTTGGAATGCGATAAGTAAACGCGAGGTCGAGCGGGACGGGCAGGGCTACGTCGCAGAATTCTGGCATGGGCTCAGGAGTGCATCGTAACATCCGCGCATTGGAGAAGTGTTCCACGTGGAACATATCCGCATAATAGCTATTAGCTATTGCATGGCAAGCCAATGCTGCTCAATTACTTAGACTGGCGAGGCTTCTTGGGATGTTGCCGCAGGGCCCTGAAGGCGAGCGCTGATACGAATCAGCGGGTTTTTTCACAATTCACGCTTAAGGGGCGGGGATTGGTTGCAAAGTTTTTACACTCTGTTGACAACTGGCGGGCGGATGAGCCCTAATATCAAGCACTCGCGGGACAGACGCATTCGGCGATCTTACCTGCGCGGATATTGGGTCCTCCCCCCGCCCTCTAACGGTTTCTTAAAAGGAGAAAATCAGCATGCAACGTCGATTGATCCGCAGCACCGCTTTGACTCTGTGGCTTGCGCTGGCTCTGGCATTTGTTTCCAGCCCGGCCCTGGCTCAATACAAGCTCACCAAACTGACTTCCAACCAAACCGGCAAGGCGAAGAATACCGACCCTCTGCTGCAGAATGCGTGGGGACTTGCCTACGCTCCTGGTGCCCCGTTCTGGGTAAGTGACGAGTGGAACGGGTGGTCCACCCTTTATGATGGCGCGGGCGTTCCGCAAAGCCTGCAGGTAATCGTTCCTTCGGCTACGGGCACCGGGCCGGGCTCCCCGACGGGACTGGCCTACAACGGTTCGACGGAGTTCAAGATCGAGAACTGGACCTCGCTCTTCCTATTCTCGACTCTGGACGGGACCATCCAAGGGTGGTCGCATTTCGAGCCGTCGCAGACGCTGATCGGAGTCAACAATTCGGCCAATAAAGCCAGCTATACGGGGCTCGCGATTACCAGCAAGAGTTCGGGAAATTTCATTTTTGCGGCAGACACCTTCAACAACAAAGTGGATGTGTATGACGGCAATTTCAACTTCGTGAAATCGTTCACGGATTCGACGATTCCGAAGAACTTCGTGGTGTTGGGGATTCAGGACATCAAGGGCAAGGTTTACGTTTCCTTCGGCGATGTGGCCGGCGGGCCGGGCGGATACATCGACATCTTTACCGAAGCGGGCACCTTTGTGAAGCATTTCGCGCATGGCAAGCCGTTGAACCAGCCCTGGGGATTTGCGGTGGCTCCGAAGACTTTCGGTCCGCT